>Ga0315274_10004518_pt1 | contig 20449 bp, 16 predicted proteins | sample YL17G02_20_MG_FD_203700 | JGI IMG/M metagenome (GOLD analysis project Ga0315274, IMG submission 203700) | Sediment microbial communities from Yellowstone Lake, YNP, Wyoming, USA - YL17G02_20 | ecosystem: Environmental > Aquatic > Freshwater > Lake > Sediment | place: USA: Wyoming | collected...
TGTGGGTATCCGCCTGGTAATCACGGTCGACTGCGGGGTTCGCTCTCTGCCAGAAGTTGCTCACGCCCGTTCGATTGGGTTGGACATGATTATTACAGATCATCACCAACCCTCAGCAGAAATACCCGAAGCAGTAGTAGTAGTCAATCCCAAACAACCAGGTGACGCCTATCCCGATAAGGACCTGGCGGGTGTTGGCCTGGCTTATAAATTGGCCTGCGCACTGCTCATAAATCGCCAATCTTCCAGCCTTCAACCCGAAAACCTTCTCGACCTTGTCGCCCTGGGAACGGTTGCCGATCTGGCTCCGCTTGTGAATGAGAACCGCACGCTTGTCAAGGCTGGACTCGAGTTCCTGCGTCGGCCCATCCGGCAGGGACTCATGGCACTAATTGGAATCTCCGGTCTGACTCCTGCCCGGATCACAGCTACCGAAATTGGTTTTACTCTCGGTCCTCGTCTGAACGCTGCCGGACGCCTCGATTCAGCCCTGGCAGCTTACCAACTGCTGCTAACGAATGATGTAGCGGAAGCTGCCGGGCTGGCTCAAAGGCTCGAAATCCAGAACCGTGAGCGGCAGGAAGTAATGCGCGATATCCAGGCACGAGCTGAAGAAATGGCTCTGACCAACGATCCCAACGCACTGCTGCTCTTCGCCGCTCACCCCGATTTCAACCGGGGTGTTGTCGGATTGGCTGCCTCCCGTCTAACAGAGAAATACTACCGACCGTCCGTTGTAGCCCAGATTGGAGAGGAATACACGCGCGGCTCTTGCCGCAGCATTCCTGAATTCCACATCACAGCTGCCCTCGATCAATGTACCAGCTTACTCGAGCATCATGGAGGGCATGCGGCAGCAGCCGGGTTCACTGTACGAAATGACCATTTACTTGAGTTAATTAAAAATCTGCAGGCAATTGCCGTAGAGCAGCTTGCAGGAAAAAAATTACGCCCAACATTAATGGCGGATGCTGAAATTCAACTCTCGGAATTACAACCGGAATTAATTCCTTGCCTGGAATGGATGCAGCCTACCGGGTATGGGAACCCCCAGCCGTTATTTATTTCTCGGAACCTGCGGGTTACCAGCGCCCGATCTGTTGGCAGAGACAGCGCACACTTGAAATTAACCGTAAAAGATGGCAATGTCATCTTCGATGCCATCGCTTTCCGACTGGGGCAATGGTTGGCACAGATGCCGCCTGCCATGGATATGATCTACACCTTTGAGACGAATGAATTTAATGGGCGAAAAACATTGCAATTAAATGTAAAAGATATCAAGGCAACGGGCTCATAATCGTTTGCCAGAATTCACTTTTTAATCTACAAAACGATATTTTACTAACACCCACATCGCCACGAAAGCGTCGCACATTTTTATCTTTTTCCCCTCTTCGTAATTACGCGGATTGAAGGTTATCGGCACTTCAAATATGCGCGCTTTACGCTTGAGAACCTTAGCAGTAAATTCTGGCTCGAATTCGAAGCCTCTGGCATGCAAGGGCATATCCGCGACAATGCTACGAAGGAATATCTTGTAACCCGTTTCCATATCGCTGAGAATATTATCGTATAGAATATTTGTTACCAGGGTTAATATTTTATTCGCGACCATATGCCAGAACATGCTCGGTCGCCGAGCACCCCCAAGAAACCGTGAACCAAACACCACTTCAGCTATCCCTTCCTCTATCGGTTTTAAGAGGGCTGGGTAATCGCGTGGATCATATTCGAGATCAGCATCCTGGATGATGATCACATCCCCGGTAGCAGACTGTATTCCGGTACGTACCGCCATACCTTTACCCAAGTTGCGTTCGTGATAGATCACGCGTACTAATCCTGGATCCTTGAATTCTGCCAGGATTTCCCGGGTTCCGTCGGTTGATCCATCATCTACTACCAGGATCTCCTGAGCAATCTGCATGGCTTGAACACGCCGTAATATTTCGCGGATTGTTTTAGCTTCGTTGTATGCAGGTATGATTACGGTAATTTTCATAGGCCGAATTATACCTTGCTTAGCATTGCGTGCTATAATTCTCTCATCACTAAATAGCTTCATCCCTAATTCACTCCCGAATTGCCTTTTTCGGAGGAAAATTACCAATGAACATCCCCTCACCCAGATCTGTCCCTTTGCCCGCCACGGGTCAAATGGGCTCTTTCACCCCCCCTGGTATTGCGCGTATTGATGACACCGGCCTTTCTCCTTTGTGGTTACAAGATTTAGCATTGAAGGTTTTATACTTCCAAGGATACATGAGCGGCTTCAAGATTGCAGAAGAAATGGCATTGCCATTTACTGGTATCATCGACCAGATCCTGGATTCATTAAAACGCGAAAAATTTGTTGAAGTACGTTCTTCCCAGGTTGGCCTGGGTGAGGGTGCTTACCAATATGCCATCACGGGTGCGGGCAATGCACGCGCTCGTGAGGCACTCGAACGCAGCCAATATGCCGGTCCAGCCCCGGTTCCATTGCAGGTATACAACGATTCAGTACGAAAGCAAGGTCAAGGACGTGTAACCATCACCAACCGCGTCATGCGCCAGGTGCTCTCACAGCTGGTGTTATCAGAACATACCTTCCAACGCATCGGCCCAGCAGTAAACTCCGGGACATCGATCTTTTTATATGGACCTCCAGGCAACGGTAAAACCAGCGTGGCGCGAGCTATTGGCCAGATGATGCTTCAACAAAATATGTACATCCCCTACGCGATTTACATCGATGGCCAGGTAATAAAATTGTACGATGCGATCAACCACCATCGTGCCCCAGATGATCCCGGGTCTGCAGGCGGTACGGGTGCTCTGAAAGGCAATACTCGCCGAGACACGCGCTGGGTACGTATCCGCCGTCCGTTTATTATCGTCGGCGGTGAGTTGACCCTCGAAGGATTGGACTTGGTGTTCGATGATACCAATAAATTTTATGAAGCTCCCTTCCAGGTAAAGGCAAATGGCGGTATCCTGTTGATCGATGATTTCGGACGGCAGCTTGTACGCCCGCGCGATCTGCTTAACCGTTGGATCGTTCCACTCGAAAATCGCGTTGATTTCCTCACCTTACACACCGGGCGTAAGATCGAAGTCCCCTTCGACGTATTAGTGGTTTTTTCCACAAACCTGCCACCACGCGACTTGGTGGATGAAGCTTTCTTGCGACGCCTGCGCCATAAAATTGAGATTGGTGACCCTAGTTATGAGGATTTCCGCGAAATATTTCGGCGTGTAGCGACTACCAAAGGGGTAAAATACACAGATCAAGGCCTGGCATACATCCTCCAGGAATGGTATATCAAACGCAACCGAAAGCTGCGTGCATCTCACCCACGCGACCTGTGTGACCAGATCATCGATATCGCTCGTTACCTCAATGTCGAACCGATTATGACCCGCGAATTACTCGACCGCGCAGCTGAAACCTACTTCGTGGAGATGTAAGAGTCATTCATCAACACTCGTATTCGATATGCTCAACGAGTCTACCCGCCCCATCCTTTTTGCGCATCGCGGCGCCAGCGCCCATGCTCCTGAAAACACGCTGGCAGCTTTCGAGCTGGCATTACGGCATGAGGCCGACGCAATCGAGCTGGATGCGAAGTTGTGCGCGGACGGGCATGTGGTTGTCATTCACGATCAGACGGTGGAACGCACCACAGACGGACAAGGCGATGTCAGGATTATGACTCTGGCTGCATTACAGGAGCTGGATGCTGGCTCATTCTTCGATGTAGCATTCTGCGGCGAACACATCCCCACGTTGGACCAGGTTTTTGAAACTTTCGGACATAAAACGTTCATCAATGTGGAGTTGACCAATTACGCATCTCCCAACGATGACCTGCCGGACCGCGTTGTGGAGTTGGTTAATCACCATAGGCTTGAAAAACGGGTGTTATTTTCCTCCTTTAACCCGCGGGCTCTTCTGAAGGCCGTGCGGTTAATACCGGTAGTTCCGATCGGTTTACTGGCATCAGCAGGTCGCAGTGGCTGGTGGGCACGATCCTGGCTCGGGAGGATGATGATTCCGTATGAAGCCCTGCACCCAGAATTGCATGATGCAACCGCAGCCCTTGTAGCTTCTACGCACCGACACGGTCACCGTGTAAACGTTTATACGGTCAACCAGCCTGATGATATGCGACGCTTATTCGCCCTGGGGGTGGATGGCATTTTTACAGACGATCCCCGGTTAGCCCGGCAAGTGTTTACCGCCAGCTGTTAATAACTACGGAATGATGATCCCTGATGAATGGTTTACCCAGGCTGCGGAGCGCATCGCACCGTACATTCATATAACACTATTCTCTTACGATGCCCAAAATGACCTGTATTTAAAATGGGAAAACCACCAGGTGACAGGCTCATTCAAAGCCCGAGGAGCGCTTAATAAAGTACTCGGTCTGCAGGCTTGGGAGCGCCAGCAAGGACTGGTAACAGCCTCCGCGGGTAATCATGGGCAAGGCGTAGCATTAGCAGGCCAGCTGGTCGGCGCACCGGTGGTTGTATTCGCTTCGGAACACGCTACCCCTGCTAAAGTGGAGGCCATGCAAGCTCTCGGTGCTGAGGTGCGCCTGGTGCAAGGCGGATACGGTGAGGCTGAACAAGCTGGGCTGCAGTATGCCGCCAAGCGCGGACTCACATGGGTTTCGGCATATAATGATGGGCAAGTGATCGCCGGGCAAGGCACGCTCGGATTAGAGGTGCTGCACCAATGGGAGGATCCCCGCCAACCCACGTGGGTCGTCCCAACCGGGGGTGGCGGGTTGGCTGCTGGGATCGGCGCAGTAGTACATAAAAAATCACCTGGGGGTGCAAAGCTGGTTGCTGTATCATCCGAAGCATCCCCTTTTCTACACGGGTTTTATTCCACCGGCTCACAGACAGGTATCGTGGAACTGCCTAGCCTTGCGGATGGACTGGCAGGTCCCGTAGAGCAAGGTTCTGTAACCATCCCCCTTGTTCAAAAGTATATTGATGGATTTTGCCTTGTTACTGAGGAGAATATCCGTAGAGCCATTGCTTTTGCCTGGAAACGCTATAACGAGCGGATCGAAGGCTCTGCTGCTACGGCGCTGGCTGCTGTGCTGTACGGTAAAATCAACGCACGCCCGGCGATCGTGGTGTTAACCGGAGGAAATATCCAACCCGAGGTTCACGCAAAGATTATACAAAGTGAGTAGAATGACAATCACAGCCGATGAAATTATGGTCGCGTGTATCGCCCGCCAGGTGCGCGATGGCGAGACGGTGGCGCAAGGTCTGGCGACTCCTCTCATCGCTGCTGCTTTCCTGTTGGCGCGCTATACGCATGCTCCCCATCTCTACTTTATGTCGGCTATTGGGCAAGGCATCTGCCGGCATCCCGCTCCGGTGGGTCTGGCACGTATCGAAAAACTCTGGCTGGATAACGCCATCAACAGCGTTGGATTTGCCCGCGCAGTAACAGAGATATTACCCAGCCTGCGGCCTAAGGAATTCTTCCGACCAGGACAGATAGATGGGTACGGGAACTTTAACAACATTGCTTTCGGAAAAGATTATATAGCCACTCGCAGCACACGCCTGCGCCTGCCAGGCGCGGGTGGAATCCCCGATGTGACCACTTTCATTAGCGATATCCATTTATATGTTCCCCGTCATTCCCGAGTAACTTTTGTAGACAAATTGGATATCTGCTCTGGGTTGGGCCACCATCCTGCACGTACACACGGGGCTGGGCCTCGAACCCTGACCTCAAATTTGGGGCTATTTGACTATCCGAATGGACGAATGAGGTTGATTTCATACCACCCCGGTGTTACAATCAGCCAGATTCAAAGCCGCACCGGCTTCGAAATTGAAATTTCACCTGACGTGCATGAAACCCCCTCCCCAAGCGATCACGATCTGCGTCTTCTGCGAGAGGATATTGATCCGTTGGGTATCCGCCGTCTCGAGAGCTTAAGCGGCCCTGCCCGTCGGAATTTGCTGCATGAGATCCTGGAACAGGAATGACCTAAGATCAACGGTATGATCCCGAGATTGTTACGTTTTTTCCTGATTTTATCTTTGCTCCCAACCGGTCTAACAGGGACCAACTCGGCGGTAGCCGCGCGCCAGGCGACCTCACTGGATTATGCCAAAGCTTTACTCGATCAACTACAACCCGAGGAAAGGGTAGGTCAGCTTTTCCTGGCTACATTCGATGGTTTCGAGGCCGCACCCAGCACACGGCTTACCGAACCCAACGCGAAAATCTATTATCTGATTGCTAAATATCACATCGGGGGGGTTGTCCTGCTTGCCAGCAACGACAATTTTGTTGGCAGCGATCAGACTTTACCGGTTGCACAAAGCCTGACCCGTCAACTCCAGATCGATGAATATAACGCTTCCCAACAGGAGAACACCAACCCCGTTACTGGAGAATCATCCCGCTCAGCATACATTCCCTTATTCGTCGGGGTCACACAAGAAGGGGATGGAACTGGATATGACCAGATCCTGAGTGGACTGACGCCCCTGCCCAGCCAGATGGCGATCGGCGCCACATGGCAGCCAGAAGAAGCTCGGAAAGTTGGTGAAGTTCTAGGTAGTGAGTTGAAGGCGTTGGGGTTCAACCTGCTGCTTGGGCCATCCCTGGATGTACTCGAAGCTCCATACTCGGAAGATGGCGGGGACCTGGGCGTACGGACGTTCGGTGGTGATCCGTTCTGGGTGGGTCTCATGAGCCAGGCATATATTACCGGTGTACATCAAGGCAGTGCCGGTCGAATGGCCGTGGTTGCCAAGCATTTTCCCGGCTTTGGTGGTGCAGACCGCCAGCCACAGGATGAAGTTGCCACGGTAAAAAAAAGCCTCGAACAGTTAAAGCAATTGGATTTAAAGCCATTCTTTGCGGTTACGGGCAATGCTCAAACATTGGAAGCGACCTCAGATGCATTGTTGACTTCGCACATCCGCTATCGAGGCTTGCAGGGTAAACTAGATACAACCAAACCGGTAAGCTTCGATGCGACAGCCTTCGGTCAATTGATGAGTCTGCCCGAATTTTCACAGTGGAGGCAGAACGGCGGTGTAATGGTCAGCGACGATCTAGGCAGCCGCGCCGTGCGACGTTTCTACGATCCCACCGGGCAAACATTTAATTGCAAGGTGGTTGCTCGGGATGCATTTCTGGCCGGCAACGATCTGCTCTATCTGGGCAATTTCACTTCCAGCAGCGACCCAGACTCTTATACCAGCATCGTGGCTACATTGGACTCGTTCACCCAGAAATACCGCGAGGATCCAGCTTTCGCTCAACGAGTGGATGAGTCTGTTCTGCGGATCTTGACACTCAAATATCGATTGTATAACAACAACTTTTCTCTCACCCAAACGATCCCTGCGGAAAGTGATCTAAACCAGGTGGGGAAATCGGGGCAAGTTACATTCGAGGTGGCCATGCAATCCGCCACCTTGATCAGCCCCTCTCAGGAGGAACTGGCGGATGTACTGCCAGCTCCTCCTGGACATAATGATCATATTATTTTTATTAGCGATATTCGTACTGTACAACAATGTAAAAATTGCATCCAGACAGAGGTAATGGCTGTTAATGCGTTGGAGCAGGCAGTTGTACGCCTTTACAGCCCGCAAGGAGTCGGGCTGGTGCTGCCGCGTAACCTAAAATCCTATGCTTTCACGGATTTACAAGATATGCTTGACGCAGGGAGGGGGGTGAAACAAATAGAGAATGATCTGCGTCAAGCTTCATGGATCGTGTTCGCAATGCTTAATGTGAATACAAACGTGCCTTCCTCACTAGCACTACGCCGATTCCTGGCTGAACGTCCCGATCTGCTTCCACAAAAGAAGATTGTGGCATTCGCTTTCAACGCACCATATTTTCTAGGCGCCACCGATATTTCAAAGCTGACAGCTTATTATGGGCTATACAGCCGGGCGCCACAGTTTGTGGACGTTACCGCGCGGTTACTGTTCCAGGAAGTTCAGACGAAAGGTAAGTTGCCCGTCACTGTTCCGGGGATTGGATATGATATCAACGATGCAACCTACCCGGATCCCGCCCAAACGATCCCACTCATACTGGATATTATCCCGCCAGTAACCACCCCAGACAATGCGACCCCAACAACACCTGAGCCTACTCCTATATACCGCACTGGCGAGTTGGTTCCGGTGCGAACGGGCATGATCGTTGATTACAACGGGCATCCAGTCCCCGATGAAACTGTCGTGCGGTTCATACTCGCTAACAGTGCTGACCCCGCCATCACACAACAGGTTGAGGCTCAAACAGTTGGCGGTATTGCCAAAGCCACCTTGCGAGTGGATCGCCCGGGAGTTTTTGAAATTCGCGTGGAAAGCAACGAGGCTAAAGTCTCGGACGTACTGCGTTTTGATATCCCATCCGAAGCAGCCTCTGCTACCGCTCCGCCTCCCACACCTACGCCTACGGACACACCTACACCAACAGCTACAACAACTCCAACACCAACTTCCACAGCGAGTGTGACGCCGACTATCGCGCCCACTGTTACGATTACGATCTCACCAACACCCACAATGGTCCCCCCCTTACCACCGCGCAGTAAAACATACCTGGGCGAATGGCTTTTGGCATTACTCATTGCTGCGATGGTCGGAATACTAAATTATTCGCTGGCAATCTGGCTGAGTCAGGTGAGATGGGGAGTGCGAGGTGGTTTCCTGGCGTTGATCGGTGGACTGGCAGCATATTCTTACCTGGCGTTGGGTATGCCAGGTAGTATTGCATTCATCCGCAAGCTGGGCACCGCAGGAGTAGCGTTCAGTGTTTTTTTGGGAGCCGGGTTTGGGGTAGGAGTCGCCTGGATATGGAAAGAATTCGAAGATATTTTACGAAAAAAGCCAAATGGACGGGTGGTTAAAGAACGGATGTGATCATAGGCTCTCAACGCATCAGGGTGGCGATCAGACTAAAAATCATAACACCCGCCAAAACCCATGCCAGGACCCGCTCGGTGGGAGCAGACAGAACATCTAACAGGGAAAGGGACGGCATCCTCCGGTGTTTCTTCGGACGCGAGGAGGGGACCGGTGGAATCCAATTTCCCAACAAAGCCTGGCGGAAGGCCTCAATATTTGCTGGACGCTCATCAGGATGTAAATTCATCGCCCATAGAATAGACCGTTCGGTCCGCGGACTGAGGGTGGGATTGATCTCGCGTGGCGGTTGCAGGCTGTCGGGGTGCAGGAAACGCTCGCGTGCTTCAACCGGGGGAGTGTTGGTAAACATGTGGTAGAGGGTGGCACCGAAGGAATAGATATCACTGCGAGCATCTGTGTGTCCAGCGTCACCCCCATATTGTTCGAGAGGCGTGTATAAAGCCGTGCCGCGTCCTTGTAGGATGGTGATGGTCATTTCATCCGAAGCCAGGATCTTTACCAGGCCAAAATCGACCAGTTTTAACAGACCGGTGGGAGTCAATTTAAGATTGCTGGGTTTTAAATCGCGGTGAACAATGGGCGGATCCTGGCTGTGCAGGTATTGCAATGCTTCCGCCAATTGGCTGGCCCAGCTCAGCACATCAGCCTCCGGCAAGAAAATACCTTGCTGGCGGGCTTCCACCATCAATGCACGCAGATCCTTGCCGGGAACAAAATCCATCACCAGGTAATCGCGCCCGCTTATGGAAAAAAAGTCTGATACTTTCGGAAGGTTAGGATGATCCAGGCGCGCTAAAACAGTGGCCTCACGCTGGAATTGTTCACGGGCTTGTTGCTGAAAATCCACCGGCATGGAACGGTCGTGCTCAACTTCCTTGAGGGCACACTGGCGGCCTTCCAGGCGCAGATCATCTGCCAGGTATATACTTCCCATCCCTCCCTGGCCAATGATATGGTGAATCTTATAACGGTTTCGCAGGACTTCGCCTGCTTTTAACGGCGTTGGCATTTCTCTTCTCACACTGGCTACCAGTGGGCCGCTGGCGTAGCAAAACCCACTAGCTATAACCTTCCAGTTTGTGATATTATACCCGCTGGAGGAAATTCTATGGCCCTCAGTAACAATGAACTTCCCATTCTCGTGGCACAAACAGGTCCATTGAACGGGCAACGCTGGTCGGTGGAAACAACCCTGGTGGTTGGCCGAGAACCGGGCTGCGATATTGCTATCCCGACCCGAGAAGTTTCACGTTACCATGCACGCTTTACACTCACACCTGAGGGAGTTACGATTGAAGATTTAGGTAGTAAAAATGGCACACACTGCAATGGTCAACCGGTTGTAGAACCAATCCTGCTTCAGGATGGAGATATCATCCAGGTTGCGTTGGCTCAATTGTTCCTCTTCCTTGGCTCTGATGCAACCGCCACCATACCACTAGAGAGCGGTGAGTTGGATCAATTTGGGCTCCAACCCTTAGCCGGACGGTTGAGATTGGACAAACGCTCGCGCCGGGTGTGGATAGGGGATACTGAGTTAGTGCCTCCACTCTCGGTATCGCAATTTCATTTGCTAGGTATACTCTACGACCGGCAAGGGCGAGTAGTGGAAAGACAGGAATTAATCACCAGCGTTTGGGGAGCTGAGGAGGCGGTTGGTGTCTCGGAACAAGCCCTGGATGCGTTGATCCGCCGGCTACGTGACCGGCTGGCAGGCATCGATCCGACCCATCCTTACATTATCACCATGCGTGGGCACGGCGTTCGGCTGGATAACCCTCCGTTATAACGAAGCACCTGAAGCAACCAATAAAAAGAGCGGTGGATAGGGTTATATCCTTCCACCACTCGGTATTTTTTCCCTCCGGCTCACTGGTGTAAATTAATTTCCATCGATAAACGGACTGCCATCTGGTACAGTTTCTGAAGACGTTGGTACAGTTCCGGTTCCTGCTCGGATTGCGGTTGAGAAACCAATTGGGTCAATGAATCCAGCAATTCGGGGGTAACATCTTGTTTCCTCGATTCCAACAAGGCATGCATTGCAGCATCATCGTGGGTATTGACCAATTCATCGATAAAGGTTATTTCGGGCGGAGGAGCGCTGGCTTTTTGAATCACCTCTTCCACCTGACGCAGCTTGCCTATGCGCTCCAAGTCAGCATTCTTGCGCGCCATCTCCAATTCTAGACCGAGCACTTGCATAAAAATCTCGTCCACAGCAGACATGGATTGCTCGGTAGTTTCAACGATATTCTGAGCATTCAATATGGTGTTTAACACCTTCCGCGCTTGATCAGTGAGTTCAGCAATCCGCTTGTCAACCTGCAGAGTCAATTCGAGTAAACGCTCACGCAGCTTTAACAAGCGTTCGTGTTCAGGCCCAGTTTCGCGTCCGATGCGTTCGCTGAGCATCCCAAAGAAAGTGTAATCCATAGCGGGGCGAGTCAGGCTCACGAACGCATGCACACGGGTATCACTCGGCGCCTGAATCACCAGGTCGAGTAACTTTTCTTGGGTGAGTTGTTCTCCATGAGCCTGGAGTGAGTGGACAGCGGCATCGACCTCACGGGTTTGGGCTTCCATTTCTCGGCCAAACGTAGTCACGGATAACAACTGCTTCTGCAAACTGCTCATATGACCTGTGGATTCACGGTCACCGCTCATGGTAGCCATCTCAGCCACACGTCGCAACAAAGTGAAGAAATCGCCATCAATGAGGTTATCATTTTGTTTAGCGAGCTCTGTGCGTACATCTTCGGAAGAAGCCTCCATCAACCGCTGCAGGAGATTCATGCGCTGCTGCTGGGCCTGGAGCATCTCACGGGTGATACCGTCAGCTTCCAGGATCCGTTCGATCAATCCCTGGAAAGTCAGCACGGTTTGCGGACGGAAAAGATAACCCTTACGTTTTTCCTGAGGTAAGCTAGAGACTGCTTTATTGATCATTGGACCGATGATGCGCTCTTGTTCGTTCATCGGCAAGCCCAGCTCAGACGGCACAAAGGTGAGTAGCAACTCCTTTTGTGGATCATGGTATACAATGGGAGTAGCTAAATTCCCCTGGAAACCGCAGGCTGCACAATGGATCATGTTGGAAGAGCCTGAAAGCAAGCGTGACTTGGCTGAGGGGTCTACACCAAAATCGAACAGCTGCTCGACATCCGCTACAACCGGTTGACGGCAATTGGGGCAATTGATACGAGTTTTTGGCATTCGAATCTCCAGATATCAAAGATAAATATTAACTCTTTATTTCACGGGGTAAAGAAAAACAAATCCGCGCTCCATCGCCCGGGCGGGGATCAACCCATATTCGCCCGCCATGAGCCTCGATCACAGCACGCGCCAGGAACAGACCCAGCCCAGCACCTTTTGTGGTGCGCTTGGCGTTTGACGAACGATAGAACCGGTCGAAGACATGCGGCACGTCTTCAGGAGCAATACCCGGACCTTGATCGGTCACACATACGATGATCTGGTCAGGGCGCACCTGCCCGGTGATGCGGATCTCACCGCCCTGCGAGGAATACTTGATAGCATTTGAAATTAAGTTCAAAAACACCTGCTCAAGACGGCTTTCATCAGCCAGGACGATCGGGAAACGAGGGGGAAAGTTTACCACAATTTTATGCCGATCGGTTTGAGTTCTGAAGCGCTCAGACATCCGTTCCGCAAGCACATCCACCCTCACATCGCAAAGATTGATCTTTAAGGAACCCGCTTGCAGCCGAGATGCGTCGAGTAAGTTCTCGATTAGTTCGGTTAGCCGATCGGCTTCTTCTTCGATTACCGCCAGGCTATCTTCTACAACCGAACGTTCCCAGACTGCATCCTCGCGGCGCAAGGTGCTTACATAGCCTTTGATCAATGCCACCGGTGTTTTCAACTCGTGACTGATGACAGATATAAAAGTGCTTTTGATTTCCTCGGCCTCGCGGAATCGTGTTATATCCCGCACGGTGGCTATGATATTGAGTAATGCTCCGCCTGGTGAAATCAAAGGAGCATATGTAATCCCAACCGGTAAAGGAACGCCATTTATACGTTCAAGATCGCCTTCAACGTACAACGTGGCATTCGGGGTTAGAGGCCAACCGCCAGTTTCAGCCTGTTCAAGGGTGAGGCCAGTGACGCGGTTCGTCCAACGGATAATATCCTCGTGCTTTTTGGCACGCACATCCTTTACAGACATCCCTAACATGCGGGCGAAGGCAGGATTGCATCGCTCAATGATATGGTTGGGAGCCAGGATCAGCATTCCATCCGCCGCGGAATCCAGTAAAGCATCCATACGCTGCTTTTCACTGTTGATCTGCGTGTAAAGCCGCGCATTTTGAACTGCAATCGCGGCCTGGTCGGCAAAACTTTGCAGCAAAGCGCGGTCGTTGGAAGAGAACACCCCGGCATAACTACGGAAGATAAAAATGACACCGACCACCTGCTGACGAGCGATCAACGGTAAACCGACCCCGGTGAGTAAGCCAAGGCTGACTGACCGGGCCAGGCTTTGCAACAGGCGGTTGATTTCAGGCAGTTCAAAACGGGCCGGGTCCTCGTGATCCGGGACTTCAGCCAGCAAGGGATCGAGATAACGCAAAAAGGTAGGGGAGATGCCGGTATAAACCCGTACCGCCCATCCCCCCTGCTCCTCGCGCATCGCGATCAAACCTGCTTGCCCAGCCAGCATCTCGACGGAAACCTCGAGGATGCGCGCCAGCAACTTATCCAGGTCAAGCTCCTGGGTGATGGCACGCGTAATCTCGAGCACGTAATCCCGCTGGCGGACGCGAAAATCAGGCAGCATATCCTAATTCAATTGGCATAACTTCCAGCAGCTTTGATACCCTTTTCCGCCAGGGTAACACCTTCTTCAAACACTGCCAGGCCCTCATCCATCTCGGATTTCGTCACACTGAGGGAGGGCGAGATACGGATGGTGCTCTTCCCGCATCCCAGGGTGAGTAAGCCGCGCTCGAAAGCCAGGTCCACTACTCGTTCGCTCATATCATGATCGGCCTCTCTGGAGATGCGGTCTTTGACGAATTCAACGCCGATCATCAAGCCAATGCCGCGCACCTGACCGATACTGGTGTGACGGGCCATAATTTCTGAAAGAGCATCGAGGGCATATGAACCCATCTCGGCAGCATTTTGCATATATTCGGTTTTGATCAGGTCTATTGTTTCGAGTGCTGCTGCACAGGCGATAGGATTACCACCATAAGTGTTACCATGAGAACCTAAAGGCCAGGTGGCAACGCTCTTACGGGAAATGATGGCTCCCAGCGGGATGCCGGAGGCAATGCCTTTCCCGACGCAGACAATATCAGGTTCGACACCAAAATGCTGGATTGCCCACCACTTACCGGTGCGGCCCATACCCGACTGCACTTCATCTACAATCAATAGTATGTCATATTTATCGCATAAACGCCGCAAAGCCGGGAAGAAACCCGGTGTAGGCACAACGTAACCGCCCTCGCCCTGGATTGGCTCAATCAGAATACCTGCCACTTCTTGGTGGGGTAGCATCTGACCAAGCACCTGCTGCTCGATGTATCGCACTACGGTTTCACCGTAATCTTCGGCGGGGCGAGTGGCGAGGAGTGGTCGGTAAGGATTAGGATAAGGAACGTGCACGACCCCATTCATCAGCGGATAAAAACCTTCATGGTAGAGAGGCTTACTCGCTGTGAAGGTTAACGAGCCGAGGGTACGCCCGTGGAAGGCGCCTAAAAATCCGATGAACTGGCTGGCTCCTGTATGGTAACGGGCCAGCTTGATGGCAGCCTCGACACTCTCCGTGCCCGAGTTGGTCATAAATGAGACTGCATCTTCTTTAAAGGGAGCGATCTGATCCAGCTCTTCACCCAATCGCACCCAACCTTCATGGTAAAAATCTGCCGAGATGTGGATAAACTTTTCCGCTTGATCCTGGATAGCTTTCACCACCCGTGGGTGACATTGGCCCGTAGATGTAACGGCAATCCCGGCTGCGAAATCCAAAAACCGGTGGCCGTCCACATCCCAAACTTCACAGCCCTTACCTCGATCCATAACAAATGGATAACCCCGAGCGTAGGACGGCGAAATAACCGCACGATCTCTTTCGATGATCGCCATTGCTTTCGGGCCTGGTAACTTCATCGGTTCCATGACTTCCTCCTTCCTGTGAGTTCCTGCAAAGCGACGGGCACCACCGATTTAGTGCCCGCAGGCATATCAATGCCATCGTAGATACCCCAAAGTCCGGTGGCTTGGGGGTTATATAAGTGGTTTTGCAGGAGAGTGAATTGGATTACTCAGCTACCGGACATGGAAATTATATCATCGGACTAGTAAAAAACTCATCCCAAGCAAAGAGAATTTCAGCGTTACAATTAGCCAAATACTCGAAAGGAGAGTTTAATTTGCTATATCCCAAATCCCCCGTTTATACCCGTCTTCTTGATCAGATCATAAAACTACCTGTGATCGACTGCCATGAGCACATGTTCGGCCCAGAGTCGCGTCCAAAGTATAAGGAACCGATCGCAGCCTTGTTCCGCAGTTATGTAGTGCACGATCTGGAATCGGCTGCTTTTGGTATACCTGGGCGTGAGCTGCAAAGGATATTTGATCCGGAAGTAACGACCGACGAAAAGTGGCCCACTTTCAAAAAACTCTGGCCCGCAATCGAACACACTGCCTATGCCCGAGTCACAAAGCTGATATTGAAGAATGTATATGGGGGTAGCGAGTTAACCCGTGAGGCTCTGGACCGCGTTGCAGAAAAACTGGCAGCCCTCGACGAGGCTGCATACCTCCGCACCATCGACGAGGCTGGCATCCAGGCTATGATCGTAGATGTGATCGGCTGGCTGCCACAGGGTTTGGAGAGCTTTCTCGATGGACGAAAGACTTTCCCAGCCAAGTGGAAACCGATGATTTCTCTACCTGGTTTTCACCCGACCGGCATCAATAAGCAAGCTCTGCAATGGGTTGGTGGACTGATCAACCGGCATATTACCTCCTTAGATGAGTACCTGGAGGCAGTCTATTCTGTATTCAAGCTACTCATGGATAAAGGCGCCATCGGTATTAAAGATCAGTCAGCGTATGAACGGATTATCTCTTACGATCTTGTACCGAAATCGGAGGCCGAAAAACAGTTCAACCACCTGATATCTGATCCCCGCAACAGCCTGGGCTGGCCTGACAGCAAACCGCTCAACGACTACTTATTCCACGCGTACATGCGCTTCGCTCGTGAGTTGAAGCTGCCCGTACAACTGCACACCGGTCACATGGCTGGCACTTTTAATCGGGTGGATAAAACCAACGCCGCCTACCTGGCACCCGTATTCGAGCTACACAGCGAAGTGCGCTTTGACCTGTTCCATGGTAACTGGCCTTATATGGGTGACCTGCTCTACCTGGGTAAGAATTATCCCAATGTGGCGCTTGACCTGTGCTGGCTGCACATCATCGACCCGGCTTATGCCATCGAGCTGCTCGAGCGCGCGGTAGCCACCATGCCGCACACCAAAATCCATGGCTTTGGCGGCGATTATGGGGACGAACCCGAATTTGCCGTTGCTCATCTGCAAGTGGCTCGCCAGAATATCGCGGCTGCGTTGGCCAACCTCGTTGAGGGAAGCTGGCTGGAAGAGGAGCAAGCCTTAGAAATTGCTAAGGGTTGGCTGTTCAACAACCCCAATCGATTCTTCGGGTTAGGATTTACTGAAATTTAAACAAGAGGTTATCGACATGAATACAGCTTTAGTTTGTGGAGCCGGTGGGTTCATCGGCGGTCATCTGGTTAAAAAGCTCAAGCGCGAAGGGTACTGGGTGCGCGGCGTGGATATAAAATCCCACGAGTTCGCTCCCTCACAGGCCGATGAATTTCTGCTGCTCGATCTTCGGGAGGAAGAAAATTGCCAGACCACCCTTTCCTTATCGAACAGCCCAGTCGGTAAAGGAACATTCGAGGAAGTGTACCAACTCGCCGCCGACATGGGCGGGATGGGTTTCATCCACTCCGCTGAATGCGAAATCATGCACAACAGCGCCCTGATCAATATCCACATGACCCATAATGCCTCCCAAATGGGCGTGCCGCGCTATTTCTTCTCGTCATCGGTATGCGTTTACCGCGACATGCAGCCCGGTGAACCTGAGATGACTGAGGCTGAGGCCATCCCCGCGCATCCCGACAACGAATACGGTTGGGAAAAACTCTATACCGAGCGCATGGCGATGGCATACGAGCGCAACCGCGGGATGGTTGTACGTATCGCCCGCTTCCAGAATTGTTATGGACCTGAAGGCACCTGGGGCGGTGGGAGAGAAAAAGCCCCGGCAGCTATCTGCCGCAAAGTGGCTGAAGTTGAGGATGGCGGTACGATCGAGGTGTGGGGAGATGGAAGCGCCATTCGCTCCTACACCTACGTGGATGATATGGTAGATGGCATCTACCGGCTGATGCACTCCGACCTGGTTGGTGCAGCCAACATCGGCTGCCCTCAGTATGTCAGCGTAAATGAGCTGGTAGATACGGTTGCCGAAGTAGCTGGCAAGAAAATCCATGTCAAGCATGTAGAGGGTCCAGTGGGGGTGCAGTCGCGCAATTTCAGCAACGAGCGTATTTACTCCCTTGGCTGGCGGGCGCGATACTACTTGAAAGATGGCATCACTCGCACATATCCCTGGATCGAAGCGCAGGTGAAGGCTGCCAAATCCCAATGATCTTCACGACGCAACGCATGATCGTCCGTAAAGCTCTCCCCACTTCCGAGGATACCGAGATGTTCTTCCGCTTGTGGACGGATGGACGCGTGATGGCCAACGTGGGCTTCCCAAACGGGCTGCGTATTACCCGAGATGAAATCCGCAAGAGGCTGGAATCTCAAAGGGCTTCTGAATATGATCAGCTGCTGGTAATCCAACGCCAGTCTGATGGCCAGCGGTTGGGAGAATGTAAACTTGGCATGCCAAATGAGCAAGGGATCGCTGAAACCGATATTAAACTACTGCCCGATCACTGGGGGCATAGTTATGGCGTGGAGGTAAAACGCGGTCTGCTGGATTATTTATTCACCCATACAGACTGCCGCGTTGTGCAGGCCTCGCCGAATGTTAATAACATTCCCTCCATACGCATGCAGGAGGCAGTCGGCGGGGTCCGCGTCAATGAGGGTGTTTATGAATTTCCAGAAAACATGCGGGCATTTACAACCCCAGTACATTGTTATATCTACGAGGTGACACGTCAAACCTGGGCAACCCTTCCGCGAGCGCAAACCTCTGGAAAGATTACCATCCAGATTAAGCCACGCCGCGAGCTGTCTCCCGCCGATCAGAAACCCTTGAACAAGCTGCTCCACCGCGTCTTTAGCAATGACCCATTTAACACCATGTCATGGTCTAAAATGGATTGGAACGTGTTGGTTTATGTGGATGATGTGCTAGCCTCGAATGTAGAGATAGTTCAGCGGACTGTCACAGTAAATGGTGTACCCGTGCACGTGGGCGGGATCGGAGGGGTGGCTACCCTCCCAGAATACCGCGGGCGCGGCCTGGCCACTCGGGCGATGTCTGCGGCCGATAAGTTTATGAAGGATGAGCTGGGTCTCGAATACGGCTTGTTGATCACCGGCACACGGAGAAAGTCATATTACGAAGGGCTGCATTGGATGGTAATTTCCGATCCTGTATATTTTGATCAGCCCTCCGGTAAGATGGAAAATGACGGCATCGCCATGAGCCTAGCTCTGGCAGTAAAGCCCTGGCCGCCCGGTGTAGTTGATTTTTGTGGTCTGCCATGGTAAATATCCTCTATCTACACACTCATGATTCTGGACGCTTCTTACAGCCCTACGGCTATGCGATCCCCACCCCAAACCTGATGGTTCTGGCTCAGGAGGGTGTGCTATTCCGGAACTGTTACTGCGCGGCACCATCCTGTTCAGCCAGCCGCTCGGCCATGCTTACAGGCATGAATCCTCATTCGACCGGAATGATCGGCCTGGCACACCGCGGCTTTACCTTGAATGATCCTCGCCAGCATCTGACTCACTACCTGGCTGATCATGGGTATGAAACAGTGCTGTGCGGGGTTCAACACGAAACCGCTAATGGGCGCGAGAAAGAGTTGGGATATAAAAGCCTCCTGGATGGTAAAATCCCACCGGCTAGTGTTACGCCCCTCACCCCGCGACAGGCTCTGGACCGGCGGGAAGCTCAAGATTACGCCAACGCCTGCGCCGCAGCCGACTACCTCCGCCAACCCAAAAACAGTCCGTTCTTCCTCTCGGTCGGGATGAACTCCACCCACTTTGACCTGCCTGAACCGGCTAACGATATTAACCCCAATTATATACAGCCGCCTCCCACCTTACCTGACAACGCCGTCACCCGCCGCGATATGGCTGGCTTCCTCACCCTGGCGCGCCAGGCGGACCAGTGTTTCGGTCTTGTGCTGGAAGCATTGCAGCACAGCGGTCTTGACGATGACACCCTGGTGCTTTACACCACCGACCACGGGATTGCCTTCCCATGGATGAAGTGTACCCTGTACGATACCGGCATCGGCGTAGCGTTGATCTTGCGCTTCCCTGGTGGAAGATATCGCGGCCGGGCAGTGGATGCTCTGGTATCGCACCTGGATGTTTATCCCACTTTGTGCGATCTGGTCGGGCTGACAAAGCCTGATTGGCTGGAGGGGTATTCCCTGCTCCCCCTGCTCGAAGGGCAGGCGAGCAGTGTACGCCAGGAAATATTCGCTGAAGTCACCTACCACGCCTCCTATGAGCCCATGCGCTGCGTCCGCACGAAACGTTACAAATACATCCGTTATTTTGACGATTTCAAAGATACCATCAAACCCAACATCGATTGGTCACCGAGTAAAGATTTCCTTATTGAGAACGGTCTGTACGAACGCCCCCACGATCCGCCGGAGATGCTATTCGACCTGTACTTCGATCCCGGTGAACGAGTCAACCTGGCTGACAACACTCGTTATGCCTGCATCCAGAAAGATCTGGTAAGCCGTCTACAACATTGGATGGAGGCGACAAACGATCCACTGCTGCAAGGGTATGTACCCAAACCAGACGGAGCGTTTGCCAACCGCAAGGATGGTATACACCCTTTCGAAACGGATTGGGAAGCTTGAATTACAAAGGACACCGTGGTCCAATCCACTCACCCGCTTTTTTCGTAAGGATAACTATTGTTGTCACCATCCTACTCGCTCTGATTGCGCCGAAATGGTGGTGGATGGGATTGACCTTCGGTTGGGGATGGTTCTCTCACATCGCTGCAGACAGCCTGACTCCGATGGGCATCCCCCTCTTTTGGCCGCTTTCAGACGAAAAGATCAGCTTGCTTCCCGATTCTCTGCTGGCTCCTGTGCGGTTCTTCGTGGTTATCCTATCTGTCTTGAGTGTGATCCTACTCGTCGCGAGGCTGATCAGGTTTTTTTAATCGGGAGGCGGTATAATAACTTTGCATAGGGTTATCGTTCGCCCGATCG
>Ga0315274_10004523_pt1 | contig 20438 bp, 14 predicted proteins | sample YL17G02_20_MG_FD_203700 | JGI IMG/M metagenome (GOLD analysis project Ga0315274, IMG submission 203700) | Sediment microbial communities from Yellowstone Lake, YNP, Wyoming, USA - YL17G02_20 | ecosystem: Environmental > Aquatic > Freshwater > Lake > Sediment | place: USA: Wyoming | collected...
TTAAAAGCTTTGTAAAAGATGTAGCGGTTACAGGTAATCAGGTGCTGCTTACTTACACTATCCCTATGCAGCCCCATAAAACCAAAGGGGAACTGATCGAGGTTCCCCTTATTGGACACTATGGTGGAGCTGAGGGGACTCGAACCCCTGACTTCCTCCTTGCAAAGGAGGCGCTCTCCCAGCTGAGCTACAGCCCCACATTCAGCTACTGTTTGGCCTTTTTTCTCTCCTGCTCCATACCGTCTATGGAGTTATAGCCAAGTTGCTTAAACAGGTAGGTGTATCGTTCCGCAGTCAGATTCCTTCTTTCGTGCAGGGCTTTGATGACGTCTTTGAGATAAAGCTCCAGTGTGCGGTCAGAATAGGTCTCTAGCTCGCTGCGGAGATAAGTCCCCGCAGCAAACTCAGCCCGATTTCGAAAAGTTAAGGGGTATTTCTGTTCCAACTCCTTGAACCAGCGCTCCTCAATCTCGACAATCTTGCCGATGATGGGGTTATCGTTGAGACAGGGAATGAGCTCGTCGATGCGAGCGTACTTTAAAGTTATCAGGTTTCTGTCCTCATCAAGGGCCTCCTGAAGGTCCTGGAGATATGATTCCAATGTGTCAGCCGATAGGACGTGAAAGCCTGCTCGGCGCATCAGCTTGAAGGTCTCAGGTTGCTCCTGGCACGTTGTCGGGTCAGCAGTCTGAACGGTTAAAAACATGCGCAGCTCGATGGCGACTATGTCACGCAATAATTCTTCGCTGCTTTTCTTTCCCGACATGGACTGCCCCCGCCTTTCGATAGTAATTCTACTGTATCGGGTGATTCTGGTCAATCGTTGAGTTGAGGACTGTTGTGAAGCGCTTCGCAAGTCAAGGCTACATGATATGGCCTAAGCCCTTGCTTAAAAGCCAGCCCAGAGCGAAGCAAGCAGGGAATGTCAGCACCCAAGCCGCCACAATGCGCCTGGCTATCTCCCAGTGTACTGCCGATAGCCTTCGGGTGGAACCGACACCCATAATAGCTGTGTTTATGGTGTGAGTAGTGCTCAGAGGTATACCGAAAGCGGAAGCCAGCGTAATGGCAGCGCCGCCAGCGGTCTCGGCTGCAAAGCCATTCACGGGCTCAAGCTTGGTGAGCTTGAAGCCTACCGTGCGCATTATGCGCCATCCCCCGAAAATCGTGCCCAGCCCCATTACTGTGCCGCAGATCATGATAACCCACCATGTAACATGGAACTGGGTTGTGGCTCCTCCCAGCAAGAGTGCTAACGCAAAGACACCCATAAACTTCTGCCCATCGTTGCTGCCGTGGCTGAATGCCATGAATGCGGAAGAGGCTATTTGCAGCCTGCTGAAGATGCCACGCACAGATGCCGGACTAGTGCGCCGGAAAATCCAGTAAAGAACTATCATGAAAAATATGCCCGCGAGAAATCCACCAAAGGTCGAAAGAATTAGCCCTATCAGCACTTTCTCCCATCCTTGCCAGAGGAGAACGGAGGAGCCTGCGGCAGCCAATCCCGCTCCAGTGAGGCTGGCAACAAGTTCATGGCTCTTACTGGTGGGCAGGGCAAGGCGCCAGGTCACTGCGCTCCAGAGAACGATGGTAATCATGGAGGCTGCAACTACGGAAAGTGTGATGACCTCGGGCTTCACGAAGCCCTTGCCTATAGTGGCAGCTACGGCGGTGCCTGTAGCCAGGGCTCCTACAAGGTTGAAAACGGCAGCCATCAACACTGCGGCGAGGGGACGCAAGACGCGAGTGGAGACTACAGTAGCGATAGCATTTGGGGCATCTGTAACGCCATTGACAAACTCAGCAGCCAGGACCAGTACCAATACCGCTATCAGAGCACCATTATGCATTCTTGAGCACCACGCCCTCAAGGACGTTAGCTACATCTTCCCCTTTGTCGGCAGCGTTTTCCAGGTGCTGGTAGATCTCGCGCCACTTAATGACATCATAGGGAGGCATGCCATCGAACAGCTCGGCAAGGGCGAAGCGCATTATGGAATCGGCTTCGTTCTCCAGCCGGTTGATCTCGACGCAGTGCTCCAACATCTGATGCATATGGGAACGGTTTCGAAGGAGCGGTACTGCCTTAACCAGCTCTTCGGCCATTGCTACGAGAATAGCCGCTTGCTCGCGAGCCCTTTTCGTAGGCTGCTCGATGCGGTAAAGAAGCATGGCATTGGCTGCGTCCTCAATGTAATCCATTACGTCGTCCAGTCTTCCAGTCAGCGCGGTGATGTCCTCTCGGTCTAGAGGGGTCAGAAAACTGCGGTGCAATTGCTCGATAATCTGATGTGTTATATAGTCGCCCTGATGCTCAAGCTCGGTGATTCGAGCTACCTTCTGAGGAACATTTGTATAATCATTAAGGAAGTTGTGGAGCTCCTGGGCTGCTGATGCGACATTAGCTACGCTTCGTTCAAAGAGATCGAAAAACTTCGGCTCTCTGGGTATTATGGAAATTCTAGGCAAAATGCACCTCTCTGAGACTGTAAAGGTTCGTGTGAAAACGGTGATTGGGAGGAAGAGGTTGAATAATCAAGAAGATGGAAACAGGGCTGCTCAAAATCCCAAATTGCTTCTCAATCGCCTTTGGCAAAATATACCTGCCTCATATTTAAGGCTCAATGCCCAATTGAATAGTAAATTAGAGCCAGCAGATTGTCAAGATTTGAATGTATTATTAATGGCACATTTTGCACGGCTATGAACGCTAGCTGAGCGAGAACGTCGATCCCTCTGCGGTCTTGACAACATCGATACGTGCGGGGAAGGCATCTTTCAGCTCTTCGATATGAGTAATGACCAGTATCTTCTCAAAGTCGTCCTGAATCGAATTTATGGCCTCAACTAGCTTCTCTCTTCCCGCACTGTCCTGTGTGCCAAACCCTTCATCGATAATAAGCGTGGGCAGCGGCGCTCCTGCCCTTCTCGCCAGAAGCTTAGACAGAGCGATGCGTAGCGCGAAATCGACTCTGAATGCCTCGCCGCCGCTGAACATTTCGTAGTTGCGCGTGCCCAGCTCATCTGCTATCTTTATGTCAAGTGTTTCAATCGTGTCACCCTTCTTGGTATCTCGCTGGCTCTCTATCTTCAGGTGCATGCGGTTATCTGTCATACGCCCCAGCAGGCGGTTGGCTTCTTCCTCTATCTCGGGGAACACATTTTCTATTATCAGGGCTTGAGTTCCCCTCTTGCCGAAGGCATTAGCGAGTTCATCATAGATACCCCTCTCTTCCACCACTTGACGCAGCTCTTTGATATTGCGTTCCTTCTCCTTCTCCATCTGGCTCAAGCGGCGCAATCCCTCTTGCAGTTTGCCAAGCCTCTCCCGTAACTTGCGTTCCCTATCTCGAAGCTCTTGATACGCCCTCTCCGCCTGAGCAAGCTCTTTCTCCAATTGAGGCAGTGCTTCAATCTGTGCCATAATTGCTTTTCTCGCTTCGCTGTCATCCTGGACAGCCTTGCTCAAATCACCGGCGGCCTTTTGAGCGCGCTCTGTGCCCTCTTTCTCCGAAGGGAGAGACCTCTCTGCTTCAGTTCGCTCTTTCTCCAGAGCCCCTGCTTGACGTTCCAGGCGCGTCCTCTCCGAGGTTATCGTACCCTCCAGCTTGCTGATGTCCTGCCTCAGAGATTTCCATTCCTCTTCTTTCTGCTGTATCTTTCCGTGGTTAGCCCTGAAGGCGTCCCCCTTTTCTTTTCCCTGAGCTTCGTAGTTAGCCATAATCCTCTTCCGTCCCTCAACGCCCAGCTCTGTTCCACAAAGAGGACATTCGGCATCTCCCTTTCCCAGGAGGTCAATCTTTTCTTTTAGCTCCTCCATCTCCTTTTTCAGTTGGACATTGGTTGAACGGAGGAGGTTGATTTGATTAGAAGTCTCCTTTTCGTCTTCCCTTCTTTTCCCTAAATCTTGTTCCTGTCGAGCCAGGTCTTCTAAACGCATTTTGATGTCGTCAAATTCCCCTTGGTAAGTTGATAGAATCTTCTCGTATCTCTCGATTTTGGAGCGGTGCCCCTCGGCGGCGCTATTCAGATGCTGCAGTTGCCTCTCTCCCTGTTCTATTCGCTTGCCTATCTCCCTGCCTTGCTCGTCCTTAAACTTCAGCGCGTCTCTCAATTGACGCAAAGCTACGAGGGCTGACTCCTGCTTTTCTACCTCCGTGCCCAGCGATGAAATAGCTGCCTGTGTCTCCTTAAGCTCAACTTCATAATTCGGCTTCTGGCTCAACTCCTGGTCGATTCGAATAATATCGCTGTCAAGCTTCTGCTGCCGGATTTCCCTTTCCCTGGCATAGTCTTTGGCAAGTTTCTCGAGTTTATCGTAAAATGAAAGCCCTAGGATGTTCGCAAGTACCTCTTTTCTTTCAGCAGGCTTGCTAGTACTAAATTTATCTGCTTTGCCTTGAAGCAGGAAAGCGCTGTTTATGAAAGTGTCATAATCCATGCGTAATATTTCGATGATCTTCTGCTCAGTCTCCCTGATTAAATTCCCACTTATGTCGGTGAAGCCTTCTGGACCCGCTACAAAGAGGTGCAGAGAAGGCTGACTGGTGCGTTTCAACCCTGCTTTGGTACGTTTGCGCAGTACACGGTAACGGTTTGGGCCTACAGAGAACTCGAACTCGACCTCCATTTCACTTTGTCCAATGTGGATTAGGTCGTCGTCGCTTTTGGCTCTAGCTTCCCCCCACAATGCCCAGGTGATAGCATCGAGCAGCGCTGATTTGCCGTGGCCGTTATCGCCACAAACACAAGCTACGTGGAAGCCCTCGAAGTAGAGAGGCGGCACGTTATCACGGTAGCACATGAAATTTCTGAGAGCAAGCTTAATCGGAACCATGGCTCTACCTTAAGCTCTACATTTCTTCCATCTAGGCATGGGCAGGAGAAAAGCTTACCTTAATAATTGCGGACTAGAGATATCCTTGAGCCATTCCCTGTCATGAAATCTCTCGACTCCTTGTTTTCGCCACATTTTACTCTTTATAGGGTAGGAGTTCTACTCTGGCGCTGAACCCTGCTGAATCAGACTTTCTCCGTATTCGAGGAGTACCTGTGCTCTCTCTTTCGGTGTCTTCTTGGATTCAAGGTATAACTTTAAGGCTTGCAGCGGCGTCAGTCCTTCCACAGGATAGCTTCCCAGCCTGCTGCGGTGCTCCCGGTCAACATCTTTGCTGATGGCAGCGTTAAAATATGCTTCCTTGAGGAGCGATTTTTTTATCTCATTTTCTTGGAGAAGCGTCTCTTTCTCTGCGGAGACCTTAATCTGCAGGCGAACTATGCTATCCTTAACATCGTTCTTTGCGATGGCTTGAAGCACAGTTTCAGTGGGGTTATCGGTGTTTGCATCTACTTTAATGGTAAGGAAGCGGCGCGCTGCCACGGGGTGAAACTCGTAAGATTTCAATCGCTTCTTCCTGCCGGCAGTCTCGTCCAGTTCCACGACGTAAAACCCCTTTTCCTGCCCCTCGTCGCCGAAGTCTATGGTCTGGAGACTTCCGGGATAGATGACAGGCACGGGATTGTCGACTGTCTGTCGCCTATGCATGTGTCCAAGGGCCACATAGTCGAAGTTGGGGTTAGCGATATTGCTTCGCATCATGAAGTAATCTCGGCCCACTGTCATTATCTTTTCGGTGCCTACAACAGCCTCTGAATGCGCCAGGTGTCCGGCCAGAATTGCAGGTAGATGAGGGTCAAGGGATTCGACTTGGGCATTGAGCCAGTTCGTCAATATTTCTTCGATTTTCTTATTGAGCTGGTCCAGAGATAGGTTCTTAGCATCTTCCCGGCTCAATAGTCTACCGTATCTTACCCAGGGCAGAGCTACAATTTGGATGGTGCCTTTCCTGGTCTCTATACGATGGATTTGTGGAGCATTGGCGACAGTGACATTTTCAATGGTTAAAGTATCGAATATCTCCACCGATGTCGCCCGCCCCATGGCATTGGGCAGGTCATGATTGCCTGCGAGAAGGAGTACTCGAATATTGTTGCCACTTAGACGTCTGATACGCTTGGCGAACTCGCGCTGATAGGTCTGGCTGGGGTCGCGGCTCCTGTAGGCATCTCCGCAGAAAAGAACCAAGTCTATGTCATTGTTCAAGGCATAGTCTACTAGCTGGTCTAAGGCAGCCAGAAAATCGCTCAGTCGCGAGGACAGGCCAGTTGCGGGGTCGATGCGACCGTAGGTCTCCACGCCCAGGTGGAGGTCAGCGAAGTGAAGGATGCGGATCATTTGGAAACCCTCAGCACTCCTGCGCCTTGAATCTTGCCCTGCTTTAGAAGCAGTAAAGAACGGTTTGCCTCTGCCAGGGGAAATTCTTGTACTTCTGTATGAATAGGTATCTCGCCTGCAAGTTCGAGAAGGTCTTCGGCATCTTTCCTGGTGCTATTGGCTACGCTCCTCATCGTTTTCTCGTAGTACAGATGTTCCTGGTAATTCAGCTCAGGTATGGGAGTCATATAGATTCCAGCCAGGGCAAGAGTACCACCTTTTTCCAGAACTCGCAAGGCATCGAGGACAAGCTTGCCTGCAGGAGCGAAGATAATGGCGCTCTGCATCTTTGCGGGAGGGGTATCTTCAGCGCCACCCGCCCAAATCGCTCCCAAGTCTCTGGCAAGCTTGCGGTGTTCCTCGCCCCTGGTGAAAACGAACACCTGGCAGCCCCAGTGCTTGGCTATTTGGATAACAATGTGCGCCGAGGCGCCGAATCCGAAGAGGCCGAGACGGCCTCCTTTCTCTATCTCCGATAGCCTCAGGGCGCGGTAGCCGATCACGCCGGCGCAGAGCAACGGCGCAGCCTCGACGTCAGAGAACCCTTTGGGGATGGGGTAGACGAAGTCCTGTGATACCACTGTGTACTCAGCATAGCCACCGTCCACATCATAGCCTGTGAACTTGGCTTTCTCGCAGAGGTTCTCTTTACCCTTAAGGCAGAACTCGCACTTCCCACATGTGGAGTTGAGCCAAGCCACCCCTACTTTATCACCTACCCTGAATCTGGTGACGTTCTTACCGACTGACTCCACCATGCCTACAATCTGATGCCCGGGGATGATAGGAAGCTTTTTTGAGGGCAGTTCGCCCTCGACAACGTGGAGGTCGGTATGGCAGATGCCGCAGGTGAGTATTTTGAGGCGGACTTCCTTGGGCCCCGGCGTCGGCTTTTCCACCTCAGCCATCACCAGAGGCTTGCCTTCGATGGGGCGGGGCGCCTTCAGAAGCATCGCCTTCATTGTTTTCTCGTCATGCGAACCCCAGCCATTTTTTGCCGCCGGGCGGTAGTATATCGAGTGGTTCGCCGTTTAACTTGGCTTCGAGCGTGGCCTTTAATACCTCGATGGGCACCCTGATCTGCCTCATTTTGTCGCGCTCTCGGACAGTCACCTGCCTGTCTTCGAGCGACTGGAAGTCTATGGTGACGCAGAACGGAGTGCCTATCTCGTCCTGTCTGCGGTAGCGCCTGCCGATGCTCTGGGCATCGTCGTATTGCACCATCCAACAACTGCGCAGGGTGTTGTAAACCTCTTTGGATAGCGGGAGCAGCTTCTCGTTCCTGCTCAGGGGGAGGACAGCAACCTTTATCGGAGCCAGAGCATAGTGAAGCCTCAATATCACCCTCAGCCCTTCCTTGTCCTTCTCTTCATCGTAAGAGTCTGCCAGGAAAGCCAATACCGACCGGTCAACCCCTGCTGAAGGCTCGATAACGTAGGGCATGATATGTTCCTTGGTGTCCTCATCGAAATAGCTCAGGTCCTTTCCGCTGTATTCGGAGTGCTGTTTCAAATCGAAGTCAGTGCGATTGGCGATGCCCTCCAGCTCAGACCAGCCTATGGGGAACAGGTACTCTATGTCATAGCAATCACGGGCGTAGTGGGCAAGCTCATCCTTGGCGTGTTGGCGCAGCCTGAGATTCTCTTTCTTAATGCCCAGATTGATATACCAGTTGAATCTCTGCTCGACCCAGTGCTTGAACCACTGCTCGTCGGTGCCGGGCTTGACGAAATATTCTATCTCCATCTGCTCGAATTCGCGCATTCTGAAGATGAAGTTGCCCGTGGTTATCTCGTTTCTGAAGGACTTGCCAGTCTGAGCGATGCCGAAAGGCAGCTTCCTCCTGGTGGAGTTAAGCACGTTCTGGAAGTTGACGAATATACCCTGCGCCGTCTCAGGTCGCAGGTAGACCACCGATGCCTCGCCCTCCACAGGGCCTACGAAGGTCTTGAACATGAGGTTGAACATGCGGGGCTCGGTAAAGTGGCCTATTGTATTGCAGAACGGACATGGTATCTTACTTTTGTCATCTATAAAATCTTTAAGCGTTTTAGTTTCGTGAGGCTCAACTCGAAACATCCTCATAATTCCTGGAGGCGGAGGCCTCAATAGATCCTCCCATTTCTTCTGCAACTCATCTTGATTAAACCCGCTTACATAGCCAAGAAACCTATCTTCCGTATAGACTGGTCGAACTAATACTTGATCTGGCCGAAATCTCTGGTGGCAATTTAGACATTCTACCAGCGGGTCAGCGAAACCCTCTACGTGTCCGCTGGCGACCCAGGTCTGAGGATGCATGAGTATAGAGGCATCCAGGCCCACCATGTCGTCGCGGTCCTGTACGGCTGCCTTCCACCATGCCTTCTTGACGTTATTCTTGAGTTCTACGCCGAGCGGCCCGTAGTCGTAGCAGGCGCCTAGCCCGCCGTAAATCTCGCTCGATGGGAAGATAAAGCCCCTCCGCTTGCACAGTGAGACCAACTTGTCCATATCCACTTTGCCGGGAACCCGCTCTGTCACTATCGTTTCTCCTGATATCTAGCGCGTACTTTGTCTTATAAGGTAGCAGTTTTCCTTCCAGGTGTAAAGGCTTGACCTACTTAGTGTAAACAGTCAAAATATAATATTTGTTGGAGGGATAAATGATTGTTAAGACGCTTGTTGTAGGCCCCTTTGCCTCGAACTGCTTCATTGTAGGCTCAGAATCTACCCGGAAAGGCATAATCATCGACCCCGGGGCAGATGCCAAGAATATATTGAATACCGTGCGCGACCAGGGCTTCTCTATAGCGTTGATCGTGGCTACACATAATCATATAGACCACGTTGGCGCCCTCCGGTCTGTAAAGGATGCAACCGGAGCAAAGTATGCAGTGCATGAAGCGGATGCCAAAGAGGCGATGCCTGTGATGTTCGGTCGCATGATGGGATTGATGTTGGGATCATCGCTAAGGGCTCCGCCCAAGCCGGATAGATTGCTCAAAGATGGCGATATAATCGAGATTGGAGACCTGAAATTCAAGGTGCTTCATACCCCAGGCCATTCGCCAGGGGGGATCTCGCTTTTAAGCGATGGGGTTGTCTTTTCAGGAGACACCTTGTTCAACTTTGGCATAGGAAGAACCGATCTTGAGGGCGGCGACTACGGCAAGCTCATGGACAGCATAATGACCAAGCTTATGGTGTTGCCTGATTCGACCATTGTCTACCCGGGGCATGGCCCTGAGACCACAATTGGCGCTGAAAAGAAATGGAACCCCTTCTTACGCTGAACATTAATAGGGACTAATTACGCCAAAATAGACAGCCTGCCGAACCCTTCGATGGTGTTCAGCAGGCTGTTGCAACCTCGGAATCCTATGTTTTTGGAAGACCACTATCTTGTTCTATAGTATCCACAAAGGACACATCACCAGTGTCACCGTAGCTATAAGCTTAGCTACGATGTGCAGGGAAGGCCCTACAGTATCCTTGAGTGGGTCTCCTACGGTATCGCCGACAACTCCCGCGGCATGTGGAGCCGAACGTTTGCCTAAAACATTCCCGGCTTCATCTTTGAGCTGACCATCCTCAATATATTTCTTGGCGTTATCCCAGGCGCCGCCCCCGTTGTTCATAAAGGATGCCATCAGGATAGCAGCAAATGTTCCGGTTATGAGGAAGGCTCCTACTGCCATAGGGGCGATAAATTCACCGCCGCCGGAATGTAGATGCAGGTATCTGAAAATGACCCCTATGAGTATCGGGAGCAGTACAGGAAGCAACGCCGGGGCAATCATCCCTCTAAGTGCAGCTCTGGTGGTAATATCTACTGCTTTGCCGTAGTCCGGTCTGGATGTACCCTGCATAATCCCAGGATCGGCTTTAATCTGGCGGCGCACTTCGTCGATGATCTTGCTGGCTGCTGCGCCAACCGATCTGAGTCCCCAGGAGCTGAACAGGAAGACCATCATTATGGCCAGGATAGCTCCGATAAGGACTTCAGGAATGACTATGTTTACGTCGAATACCGCTCCCTTTACGTTCTGGAACAATTGAACCCTGTCAAAATAGGCCTGGAAGAGAAGGAACCCGGCGAGGCCAGCCGAAATCATGGCATATCCCTTGGTCAGGGCCTTGGTGGTATTGCCGGTGGCATCCAGGTGGTCGGTAACGCGCCTTATCTCTGAGCCAGCGCCGGTGAACTCGTTGATTCCGTTCGCGTTGTCGGTTATGGGGCCAAATGTATCCTCGGCCAGGATGAACGGGCAGGTCATCAGCATGCCCATAGTGGCTACGGCGGTGCCGTAGGCGCCGGCCAGCCACCAGTCGAGCTCCAACCCTGCCTTGGTACCGAACCAGTATGTAGCTCCCAGAGCCACACAAATGATGAGCGCAGTGGGCAAAATAGTCTCGAATCCCACCGACATGCCTTCCACTATTACGGTTGCCGGGCCAGTGCGGGCAGCCTCTGCAATCCTCTTGGTCGGGCTATACCTGGCTTCTGTGTAATACTGAGTGACGTAGACTACAACCACGCTGGCTACTATGCCAATGATACCAGCGCCCATAAGCCACAGCCATCCGCTGGCCATGGGTTTGAACATGACCGCGGAAACAGCAACCATCGCCACTACACACAGCGCCAGGGCTACAAAGAAGCCCCGGTTTAGAGAGTTCATGGGGTTCTCTTCCTTGCGGCTGCGGACTGCCATTATACCTACCAGGCTAGCCATGATACCGAAACCACGAATGATCAGCGGGAACAGTACCCAGCCCACGGCCAGTGTAGGTGAGAAACCGGCTTTTATTGAAGCAGTGTACAGGGCTACGCCGATTATCATAGCCCCGATATTCTCTGCCGCGGTGGACTCGAAAAGGTCTGCGCCACGGCCGGCGCAGTCACCGACATTATCACCGACCTGGTCAGCGATTACTGCCGCATTGCGGGGATCGTCCTCTGGAATCCCGGCTTCGACCTTTCCAGCGAGGTCGGCGCCCATGTCGGCAGCCTTGGTGAATATGCCGCCGCCAAGCTGAGCGAAGAGCGCAACCATACTGGCGCCAAAGCCGAAGGCGACAATGAGATGAGGCGCTATATTAGGGTTGTTATATCCCCCGAAGGCAAAATACATGGCTGTTACCCCGAGCAGGCTCAGGGTAACAATGAGGAAGCCCGACACCGCTCCGCCGCGCAGAGCAACCTTGATTGCCCTGTCCAGACCACTGTGAGAGGCAGCGGCGCAACGTACGTTCGACTTGACCGCAATCCACATGCCCACTATGCCCGAGAGACAGGAGCAAAAGGCGCCAACGAGGAAGCCAACAGCCGTCCTCCAACCGAGGCCCAGAGCTGTTACGCCGAGCGTATCCAATTCCTCTTTACTGCTCAGCTTTCCAAGTACGACGCCGATTATGGCAGCGACTACCAGGGCTACTATAGCGATAGTGGAATACTGGCGTCTGATGAAAGCCCAGGCGCCTTCCGTTATTCTGGCATTGACATCCTGCATCGCCGGCGACCCCGCATCGCTGCGCAGGATTTGCCTAATCAGGCCCAGTGAGAACAAAATCCCGATGCCGATGCCGACCGCGACTACCCAGAAAATCCCAGGTAACATGCTGGCCCTCCTTTAATGAAATTTTAGGCAAAAGAAAGGGATAGGCTTATAACCCATCCCCTCACATGCCTCGTATCTCGGCAAACACGCTTAATAATTTACCATGCTGAGTCCGTTCAGTCAAGTATTGGTCAGGACTCGTATCTTCAGAGGAGGCTGTGGCTTTCAGCGGCAGGCTGCCTGCATCATCTGGAAGAATTTGCCCTCGGTCTTTATCGAGGGAGCAATTATCACCTCAGTTTGATGCATTTCCTTGATACTGCGCGCGCCGCACACGCCCATACAAGTGCGCAGCGCTCCGACCAGATTCTGAGTGCCATCGGTGACAGACGTAGGCCCGAAAAGTGTCTGCTCCAGGCTGCTTTTTACCCCGACTTTCACTCGTGTCCCCCTGGGCAGGGCCTCGTGTGGAGTCGCCATTCCCCAATGATTGCCTTTCCCGGGGGCCTCTTTTGTCTGAGCAAAGACCGAGCCCAGCATGACTGCATCGGCACCGCAAGCGAAGGCTTTGCAGATGTCGCCTCCATTGCGCATGCCGCCATCGGCTATTATGGGAACATGCCGTCCGGAAGCTTTAGAGTAATCATCCCGGGCAGCGGCGCAGTCCATGATTGCTGTGGCCTGGGGCACTCCCACCCCCAGCACCTCCCTGGTAGTGCAAGCCGCGCCCGGCCCCACGCCCACAAGTACTCCGTGAATTCCGGTTTCCATCAGTTTGCGACAGGCGCTATAGCTCACGCAGTTGCCCACGACAACAGGTACAGGCAGTTGTTTGACCAGCTCCGAGAAGACAAGCCCTTTGTAGCTTTTCGACACATGACGTGCCGTGGTTACGGTAGATTGTACAACCAGAACATCGATTCCGGCCTCGACAGCGAGTGGAGAGAGCTTTTTAGTGTTGGCCGGCGTGAGCGAAACCGCGCAGACAACTCCAGCCTTTTTTATCGCCCTTACGCGGTCACCGACAAGGTTGTCCTTGATCGGCTCTGAATAAATCTTTTGCAGGAGTGCCGTGACTTCCTGTTGTGGGGCATTCGCGATTTTCTCCAGGACCCCGGCGGGATCAACGTAGCGTGTCTGCACCCCCTCCAGATTGAGCACAGCAAGCCCTCCAAGCTTACCCATCGCGATAGCGAAGCGAACGTCCACCACACCATCCATCGCTGACGCCAGGATGGGTATGGGGAGGCTGAGTTTGTCTATGGCGAAGATTATATCCGTCTGGTCGGGGTTGATGGTGATGTCTCCGGGGACAAGGGCAACATCATCAAAGCCGTATGTTTGTCTAAGTGTCTTATGTTGGGAACGGTCCATAACTCGTCCTGACAAATGAGATTTTAGGAAAGGATATAATAAACAGACATATAAAGTCAAGTAAAGCTAAGTGCACATAGACTGTAATTCAGCTATGAGATATAATGTTCTTCACCATGCCAACGCTTTATCTTGTGGCCACGCCTATCGGGAACCTTGAGGATATATCGCTGCGAGCGCTCCGCATTCTGGGAGAGGTTAAGCTTATCGCTGCCGAGGACACGCGCAGGACGCGCCGCCTTCTTTCTGCCTACAAAATCAAGACGTCTCTCACCAGCTATCACGAACACAACAAAGATGCGAAACTCCCCTATCTCCTGGAGCGCCTGCAGCAGGAAGATATAGCCCTGGTCTCCGAGGCAGGTATGCCCGGCATCAGCGACCCCGGCTACGAGTTGGTGTTGGCTGCAATCGAGCAAGACATACCGTTGGTTGCTATCCCCGGCCCATCGGTGCTGCCCACTGCCATCGCTGTATCAGGCTTGCCTACAAATCAGTTCCTCTACCTGGGATTTCTGCCCAGAGGCAAAGGCGAAAGAAAACGCCTGCTTGATTCGATTGCTTCGGAACCTCGTACCATCGTCGCTTTTGAGTCGCCGCACAGGTTGCTGGACTCGTTGAACGACCTTCTTGAGGTATTGGGAGACAGGCGTATTTCGGTCTGCCGGGAGTTGACCAAGGTCTACGAGGAAGTCTTCCGAGGAACCGTGAGCCAGGCAATAGCTCACTTCTCGCAACCAAGGGGCGAATTCACCCTCGTTATAGCAGGATGCAGTCGCGGCAGGAGTCAGGAGGAGCTGACCGATTACTTTATCAAGGAAGAACTTCGCCGGCTCCGCCGCGAAGGGGTTACCGCCAAAGAAGCCACAGCTAAACTCACCGCCGTAACTCATTTACCCAGGAAGGTGCTCTACAAGGCGTGGTTGGAACTCGATTAGCCTTTGGTTTTTTCCCCTGCTTATGTTACAATAAAAGTCAATTGAAGTCTCATGCCTGAACGTATTTTTATTGGAGTAGCCTGGCCCTATGCCAACGGGCCATTGCATCTGGGGCACATCGCTGGTGCGTATTTGCCTGCCGACATATTTGCTCGTTATCATCGTCTGAAAGGTAACGAGGTTTTGATGGTCTCAGGCTCTGACCAGCACGGCACGCCAGTCACTCTCCGCGCCGAGGCTGAGGGCAAGACCCCGCAGGAAGTAGTTGCTCGCTATCATCAGGGTTTCCTCGATTCCTGGACGAAAATGGGAATATCCTTTGACCTGTTCACCACCACGGGGACTCAGAATCATGCGCACGTGGCACAGGATTTTTTCGTCAAGCTGCTAAATAAGGGCTATATCTTCAAAGACAAGATGTCACTGCCTTACTGTCCCAAATGCGTCCGTTTTCTTCCTGACCGCTATGTGGAAGGCACTTGCCCTTATTGCCACAGTCCCAGAGCGCGGGGTGACCAATGCGACGACTGCGGTAAGCCTCTGAATCCTGTAGACTTAATTGAACCGCATTGCAGTATATGTAAGACTACACCTGAAATCAGAGACTCGGAGCACTTCTTCCTGCGGCTCTCCGCTTTCTCCGATAGGTTAAAATCCTGGGTCCGGGAGCAAAACCACTGGAGACCGAACGTACTTAATTTCACGCTTCGGTATCTAAACGATGGCCTTAGGGATCGCGCCATAACCAGGGATATCGAGTGGGGCATACCAGTGCCGTTGCCCGGCTATGATAAGAAACGCATCTATGTCTGGTTCGAGGCAGTGATCGGTTATCTGTCTGCATCCAAAGAATGGTCTCAGTCCACAGGCGATAATGAGAGGTGGCGCAATTTCTGGCAGGGCGATACCAAAAGCTATTATTTCATCGGCAAGGATAACATTGTTTTCCATACCATCATCTGGCCTGCCATGTTGATGGGATATGAGGGGCTCAATCTCCCCTATGATGTGCCGGCCAACGAGTTCCTCACGCTGGAGGGAAGGAAGCTCTCCACCAGCCGTAACTGGGCGGTGTGGGTACCTGATTACCTCGAGCGATATCCTGCTGACCCATTGCGGTATATGATGTCGGCCAATATGCCGGAGACGTCCGACGCCGATTTCTCATGGCGGGAATTTGTGCGACGCAACAACGATGAGCTGGTTGCTACCTGGGGCAACCTGGTTCAAAGGGTGTTGACCATCGCCTACCGCAATTTCGACCGTTGTGTTCCTTCTCCGGGGGAGCTAGATGCTGAATCAAACGCCTTGTTAGAGAAGGCAAAGGTTACTCTTGAAACCGTGGATAGACTTCTTTATAGCTGCCACTTCCGGGAGTCGGTAAGAGAAGCTATGGCTTTGGCTCAGGAAGCTAATCGCTATCTTGACAATAAGGCTCCCTGGAAGAGAATCAATGAAGATAAAGATTCTGCCGCCTCATCTATTTTTACCGTTATCGGCGTAATTTCTTGCCTTAAGACGGTGTTATATCCTTTCTTGCCCTTTAGTTCTGAGAGATTACACCACCTCCTTGGATTTGGTGGGACGATAGAAGATGAGGGCTGGGCATTTGTTATTCCTCAGGCTGGACAAAAGTTGCCGCCTCCGGAGCATTTGTTTGCTAAACTGGATGATAAAATTGTAGAAAAGGAAAGTGCACTTCTCGCACAGAGTAGTTTGCATCCAAGCTAATACGCTGAGGATTAGGAGGAAAAGGTTATGTGGCATCTGACTCAGTTAGCGCTCCGCAATAGGCTCGTAACATTAATAATAGTCGTCTTAATTGCCGGGGCCTCGATCTGGGCTGTCTTTGGACTCAAGAGGGAACTCATGCCTAACATTCAGTTTCCTTATATAACGGTGCTCACAGTTTACCCCCAAGCTCCCCCAGATGATGTTGATAGTAAGGTCACTACACCCATAGAGAACGTTATCTGGAGCCAGTGGGAAGGGCAAGGACTGAAGCACCTGACCTCGACCTCGGCTGATAACTTCTCTATTATCATCTGTGAATTCGAATTCGGTGCCAATATGGACAAGGTAACCAGCAAAATCAAGGAGGGAATCAGTCAACTGCCTCTGCCTCTGGGAGTCAACTCCCCCCAAATCATCCCCATCAATATGAGCGACATGATGCCGTTAGTGATGTTTAACCTCAGTGGCGATCTCTCCCCCGACCAATTAAAACAGGTTGCCGACACGCAGATTGTTCCTGCTCTGCAGAGTGTCGATGGCGTTCTTAATCCAAATGGCGTACAGACCCAGGGCAGCGAGGGGGAGCAGCTTGTTATCTCTCCTGACCCTGCAAAGATGAACGAATTCGGCATCTCCGTGTCTCAGATTGTAGCTCTCCTTGCCCCTCAGTATAGCTCACTGAGTGATGTCAAGAATACACCTATAGGGACCGATGATATCGTGCTCGGGAACATATCCAAGGTAAGCCTGGGACCTGCACCCGGTACAATGGTCACCCGCACCAATGGCAACACCAGTCTGGCCATAACGGTAATGAAGAAAGCTGATGCCAACACCGTCGATGTGGCACATGCAGTGCTGGATAAAGCCCAGGAAACAAGCGCAAACCTCGGAAACGGAGTAAAACTTGAGACTACATTTACCCAATCAGATTTCATCGAGCGTAGCATCAATGACCTACGGGATAGAGCTTTGATAGGTGCTGCTCTGGCCATAGTTGTAGTCTTTCTCTTCCTCACGGCTGTCCGGGCCTCGTTGGTCACCGCTATATCTATTCCATTGAGCCTGCTGATTGGCTTCCTGGCTATGCGCGCCTTCGACATAACTATCAACATCGTCACCTTAAGTGCTATGTCTATCGCGGTAGGGCGTTTAATCGATGACAGCATTGTTATGGTAGAGGTCATATTCCGTCGTCTCCAGCGAGGCGAGGGCTTCAGGGAAGCCGCTATCGGTGGCGCCAAGGAGATAGCGAACCCGATTACATCGGCTACCCTGGCCACAGTGGCCATCTTCATACCCCTGATATTCGTCGGCGGCATGGTGGGTCAAATGTTTACACCTTTTGCCCTGACTGTAACTTTCGCCATGCTTGCCTCGCTGCTGGTAGCTCTGATTGTGGTTCCCACGTTGTCCAACTTCCTGGTCAGCGGAAAGGCCAAGGTTAAGGTTGGTGAGTCCTGGTATGTGAAGCTCTACACGCCGGCACTCAAATGGGCTCTGGGGCACCGCGCACTCACTTTGATAATTGCTGCGGTGCTCTTCTTCGGCAGCCTCGGTCTACTCCCCGTTATCGGCACCTCATTTATTTCAGGCATGGGCGAAGAGCAGCTAGTCGTGCAAATACAGATGCCACCTGATACTGATATCGGAAACACCAGTGACACAGCGGCCCAGGTGGAAGCACTGCTTGTGGGGAACAAAGATATCAAGAACTACTATACTAAAGTTGGTACTTCAACCTCCTTGATTGGCGCAATGAGTAGCGCAATGGGGGGCGGCGGAGGCGATAACACAGCCCAGATTACTATTTATCTTAACCCTGGAGCTGATATCGACAAGGAGGCTGAGGCCTTACGCAATGGTATCAGCAGAATACCAGGCAATGAGTTTATAGCTGTTTCTGTCACAGAGGCAGATCCCGCGGGAATGACTGCCTCTATCTTGAATATATCCGTCGAGGGGGAGAATCAAAATGCTATTGCCACTACTACAAGAGAGCTTCTAGCTCAAATGCAGGGAGTGAAGGGACTGGCCAATGTCGAAAGTGATCTCACCACAACGGTACAAAGACTGTATATTACGCCAGACCCCGTCAAGATGGCAGCTTTGGGACTGTCGACTGACCAACAGCAGCAATTGCAGCAGGAATTCTATCTTTTAAAAATGGGCAACACTTTGCCTGACAAAGTAGCGAACATAGGCAATGCAAGTTACCCGCTCTTCATTAAGGGGGTAGAGAACGGTTTAGGCAACGTGACCGAGGCAGACTCAATGAGAGTAGGCTGGCCACAATTGGGAGCACTAGGTGACGTCGGCAATGTAACGCTACTGCAAATGCCCACTCGCATCAGCCACACTGACCTGGCACTCTCGGCCACTATCTCAGGCACAATAACAGAAAAGGACGTAGGTGGGGTTAACCGTGTAGTTCAAGCAAAGATCAATGCCCTGCCACCTCACCCCGGTGTAGAAGTGAAGCTGGGTGGTGTAGCAGAGGAGATGTCAAGCGCCTTCTCTAGCATGCGCATCGCCATAATCTCTGCCATCTTTATCGCTTTCCTCATTGTGGCGTTCATGATGCGCTCCATAATCAACCCGCTGATAATAATGGTAAGCCTGCCTCTGGCATCCATAGGTGCTGTCCTCGCTTTGTTGATTAGCGGTCATACAGTGGGTGTTTCAGCGATGATGGGCGTGTTGATGCTGGTAGGCATTGTTCTTACTAATGCTATCGTGCTTATGGCACTGGTGGAACAACTACGTAAGAGTGGTATGAGCACCTACGATGCCCTGATTCAAGGAGGGCAGACCAGGCTACGCCCGATCCTGATGACGGCGCTGACGACAATTTTCGCCATGGTTCCGCTCGCCTTAGGATTAGCCTCAGGCACTATGCTTGCTGGAGAGTTGGCGGTGGTAGTTATTGGCGGGCTATTCAGCTCTACACTGTTGACTTTGCTTGTGATTCCTGTAATCTATAGCCTGGTTGATGGTCTGCGACACAGGAAGACTAAAGCCACATAAGTCGACAAAACGTAAAATGGAAGTGTTTCTTTGAAGAATTCGATATTCGAACCAGTAGAGAGCGAGCTTGTTCTCGTAGAGAACGGTATCAAGGCGATAGCCGACGTCGACTACCCCTGGCTCGCGGAACTCTTGGATTACATCGTAAACAGCGGCGGCAAGCGAGTAAGGCCGGCTTTAACTCTGCTCGCAGGTAAGATTAACAGTAGATTCAGACTAGATTTGCTCGTCCCTGTAGCCACAGGGGTGGAGCTTCTCCATACCGCCTCCCTGGTGCATGATGACACCATAGACCTTTCGACGAGGCGACGGGGCAAGCCTACGGCTGCTAGCATCTGGGGCTGGGGCGTAGCCACTTTGGCAGGGGATTATTTGTTCTCCAAGGCTGCTGAATTTGTCTCTCAGGCTAACAATGTTAGAGCAGATAGGCTTTTCGCTCAGACACTCATGGCCCTATGTACGGGCGAGCTGGAGGAAAGTTTCAGCACCTTCGACCCGAATCAGACCCGAGAGAGCTACTTCCGAAAGATTGGCAATAAGACAGCCTCTCTCTTCTCGATGGCTACGGAGTCGGCTGGTATAGTCAATGAGGCTCCTGAACAGGAGATTAAGGCCTTGAGAGCTTACGGTTATGACCTGGGAATGGCTTTCCAGATCGTCGATGATATATTTGATTTTACAGCCGATGAGGATAAGCTGGGCAAGCCAGTGGCAAGCGATTTGCTTCAGGGGAACTTAACATTGCCTGCGATTATGCTCAAAGAGCGATACCCTGAAGACAACCCGATAAAGGCGATATTCGAAAACCGGGGCAAGGAGAAAAGCCTCGAACTAGCCATCGAGATGATTCGAAATTCAGGTATTATCGCCGACTGTTATAAAGTTGCACAAACATTTACTTCAGAAGCGTCTAAAACAATCAAGACTTTTCCTGACAGGCCCAGTCGCAAGGCACTTATTGAGATCGCAGATTACGTAGTTGAGCGACAGAAGTAGTAAAAAAACAGAATACAGTCTACGAGGTCAACTCACCTCTTAGCCTATCGAGAAATCCCACTGATTTCACCTCTCGCTCCAGAAGATAGCGAATATATTCCCTCATGAGTTGTTCCAGCTCACGAGATAAATCAAGGCTTACCTTCAGTCGGCTGGCAGAGCTAATATCGTTTTTGAGAAGGAACCTCATCACCTTGATGGCATCAACCGAAATCGGACGTCCCAACTGTTCCTTTTTAACACAGTTGGGACAAACCACCCCGCCACCGCTGATGCTGAAAAGGTTTCTTCCTAGCGCAAGAGGCGCCCTGCAATTCAGACATTGGTGAAGCTCCGGCTGATAGCCGAGATGGCTGAGGAGTTGCAGTTCAAAATACCTGAGCACAAGCTCATTGCTCTGTGCTTCACAGAGCCTGAGCAAAGCGGTCTGCAACAGTCTGTAGATGGGATAATTCTCGACCTCCTCAGCCGTGAATTGGTCTACTAACTCAACCACATAGATGGCGCAGCTCGTCCGCCATAGGTCGCTTCTTAGGGGAAGAAAGCTCT
>Ga0315274_10004524_pt1 | contig 20438 bp, 18 predicted proteins | sample YL17G02_20_MG_FD_203700 | JGI IMG/M metagenome (GOLD analysis project Ga0315274, IMG submission 203700) | Sediment microbial communities from Yellowstone Lake, YNP, Wyoming, USA - YL17G02_20 | ecosystem: Environmental > Aquatic > Freshwater > Lake > Sediment | place: USA: Wyoming | collected...
CGTATCATCAAGGCGGGCACCGCGGCGTTGGGGAATTAAGGGGGTCGTGTCTTCGATCTTCGGTTTCCGCTACCGAGATCTATTTTCCCGGCCTTGAGATGAAATCGAAGATCGAAGACACGACCCCATACTCGTTCCTCCGCGGTCGAGGAACCGAAGAACGAAGACACGACCCCCAATGACTTGACGGGAGAGAGGGCTCGTTTTAAAATAAGACCGACCGGTTGGTCTAACGACGAGAGGCAAGATGGGCAAGTCACTCGGCATAAGGAAGAATCCGGCGAAAGACGAGAGGGAGCAGGCCTTTAAGCAGGCGGCCCTCAAAGTATTTTCCTCGAAAGGCTACCACAAGACCACCATGGCGGAGATCGCCATGGTGGCGGGATTCGGCAAGGGGACCCTCTACTGGTATTGGAAGTCCAAAGAGGAGCTGTATTTCTCGCTGGTCCAGGAGTCGCACAATGAATTCATGGAGCTGGTCAGGGAGGCCGGAGAGAAAAGGGGGAGCGCGCTGGAGAAGCTGTACTGGCTGGGCAACGAGATAGTCGATCTCCATTACCGCCACCGCGACTACACCAAGCTCTCCTGGAAGATGCGCGCCGAGGAGTTGGAGACCTTTTCCCCCGAATACGTGGAAAGGCTCCACCTAAATAACAACGAGATCAGGAAGAAGTTGGAGGAGATTATTTCTCAAGGGATCGAGGAAGGACTGCTTCCGCCGGTGGATTCATATTATCTGGCATGCATGCTGTTGGGATTGGTGGAAGGGATGGAGATCCAGTGGCTGGAGGACTCACAGGCCTTCGATCTGCGCAAGGCCATGGATATAGTCGTGAAGCTCTCCGAGCTGTTTCTACAAAACGCTAAAGAGCCTGCAAGCAAAGAATAGGGACGGTGTTTATATGGAGCCTTACTGGATGCAGGAAGACGGAACGGTCACACCGGAAAGCGGAGATGAGAGTGACCGGTCGGGTTGGACGAGCCCTGCAGTCGGCAAGGAATGCCGCGGGAAGCCCGCTATTCATGGAATAGCTGAAATAGATACGTAAGCTCTTCGGTTCAGGTCTTGTATTGAGAAAGCGACGGGAGGTAGAAAATGTCTAAACTGGTGATCCTGGGCGGATGCGGCGCGGTGGGCAGCACGGCGGTGCGCTCCCTGGCCATAACCGGATACTTCGATGAGTATGTAATAGCGGACAAAGACGTGGAGGCGGCCCGCAAGCTCTCCTCCGAGCTGGGCCCCGACAAGGTGAAGGCGGTGGAACTCAACGCGGACGACCCCGCCAGCCTGCGCGACGCCATCGCCGGCGCGTCGGTCATCCTCAACTGCGTCGGCCCCTTCTACAAGTACGGCCCGCCCATCCTCGAGGCGGCCATCGCGGCGGGCATCGACTACGTGGACATCTGCGACGACCTGGACGCCACCGAGATCATGCTGGAGATGGACGGCAAGGCCAAGGATGCGGGCATATCCGCCCTCATCGGCATGGGCAGCTCACCCGGCATGGCCAACCTGATGGTGAAGTTCACGGCGGAAACCCTGCTGGACCAGGTGGATTCCGTGGACATCTACCATGCCCACGGCGGCGAGGACGTGGAGGGCCCGGCGGTGATCAAGCACCGCTTCCATTCCATGGAGATCGACATCCCCATGTTCCTCGACGGCGAATACAAGACGGTCAGGCTCTTCGAGGAGAGCGGCAGGGCCCTGGAGGAGGAGACCGACTTCCGGGACGTGGGCACCTACCCCGTTTACGGCTATCCCCACCCCGAGACCATCACCCTCCCCAAGTACATCAAAGGCATAAAGCGGGTGACCAACCTCGGCCTGGTCATCCCGGTCTCCTACGCGGAACTCATAAAGAGCATGGTCAGGCTGGGCCTCACCTCGGACGAGCCCCTGGAGGTGCAGGGCCAGATGATCATCCCGCGCGAGTTCGCGGTGGCCTTCGTCATCTCCCGCCGGGACGGGCTGCTCGCAGAAGCGGGTATAGACTTCCCGCGTGGCTGCCTGAAGATCGTGATCAAGGGGCGCAAGGACGGCGACCCCCATTCCTATATCTTCCAGATGTCCTCGAGCGGTATGGGCATGGGCGAGGGCACGGGTATCCCCGCCGCCATGGGTGCGATAGCGATGGGACAGGGCAAGATCACCCTGAAGGGCGCCTTCCCTCCCGAGGCGGCGGTGAACCCCATGGACATGATCCAGCTGGCCGGCGAGGTCATCAAGTCCTCCGGCAAGGGCGACAGCGCGCCCATATTCATCGAGCATATCGATAAGGACGGCAAGGTGGAGACCGTCGATCTGAAGCTCTGAGCACCCGGCCCATGGTGGAGAGAGGTAAGAGCAGGTAGTGCGAAAGCCTATCACATGGTCTGATGTGAAAAAGGGGAGAGGACAGGTGATGAGGTATGGGCGAGAAGTTCATCGTAAGCCATGACGTGGGTACGGGGGGCAGCAAGGCGGTGCTGACCGACCTCGCCGGCAACATCATCGCCTCCAGCTTCGAGCCGTACCCGGTTTCATATCCGCAGCCCCATTGGGCCGAGCAGGATCCGCGCGACTGGTGGAAGGCCGTCTGCTCGAGCACTCAGCGCGTCATCAAGGAGAGCAAGATCAACCCGCGCCAGGTCGCCGGGACGGGCTTTGCCACCCAGATGCTGGGGGTGCTCCCCGTGGATGCGTCGGGCAACCCGCTGCGGCCTGCCATAATATGGATAGACAGCCGCGCCGACGAGCAAGCGGCGCGCCTGGTGCGCCGCTTGGGCGGTTCCAGGGTTATCATGATGGTGGCGGGGGCGGTGCCTTCGGGCAAGGACGTCATCTGCAAGATCCTTTGGATCAAGGAGAAAGAGCCGCAGATATTCGCGGACACTCACAAGATCCTCGACGTCAACGGCTACCTGGTCTACCGCGCCACCGGCAACATGATCATCGACCACACCGGTGCCGGGGTCACGGGCTTCCTCAAGAACAAGACGCGGGACTGGGACCCGTTCTTCGCGAAGCTGCTGGGTATCCCCCTGGAGAAGATGCCCGACGTGAAAAGCTCCATCGAAGTGGTGGGCCTCCTCACCAGGGAGGCCGCGGGCGAGATGGGGCTGGAGCCGGGCACGCCGGTCATCGGCGGTATGGGGGATGTGCCCGCCGCGGCCACCGGCTCGGGCGCCCTGGAGAACGGGGACGCTCACATCTACCTGGGGACGTCGGGCTGGTTATGCATATCCACCTCGAAAGTAAAGAACCTGGGGAAGAACGGTATCGTCTCCGTGGTCTCCGCCGATCCCGAGATGTTCATCATGATCGGGGAGACGGAGACGGCCGGCGCCTGCCTTAAGTGGTTCGCGGAGAACTTCGCCACGGCCGAGGAGATGGAGAAGGCCAGGCAGGCAGGGGGTGAGATGGCTATCTTCCCCGTCCTGGACGAGGTGGTGGAGAAGGTGGAGCCGGGTTCGAAGCGGCTGCTCTTCACACCCTGGATGTTCGGGGAGCGGGCTCCCATCACCGATACCACCCTGCGTGCCGCCTTCATCAACCTCTCCCTCGAACACGAGCGCGACCACATGCTGCGTTCCATCTACGAGGGGGTGGCCTACAACTGCCGCTGGCTGGTGGACGCCGTGGGCAAGGCCGGGTTCAAATGCAGTACCCTGCGCACCATCGGAGGCGGGGCCCGTAGCGACGTGTGGATGCAGATCATGGCCGACGTCACCCGGCGCGAGGTTGAGGCGGTGCAGACCCCCCAGGAGGCGGGGGCCATGGGCTGCGCCCTTGCGGTGGCAGTGGCCCTGAAGGAATACGAGAGCTACCGGGAGCTGAAGAAGGTGATCAAGGTGCGCAGGACCTTCGAGCCCAACCCGGACTGCTGCACCGAGTATGACGAACTTTATAGTGTGTTCCGCTGCCTGCATGGTAACCTCACTGGTATCTGCCGCATGCTGAACGAGCCGGAACAGGCCTGCAAAGCCTGATCGTGAGTCGAAGGAGGAGTAAAGATGTTGTACTACGAAGCACAACCGAAGGCCCTGCCGGAGGGGATCGAATACGATGATTTCATAATCGCCACCTATTATGCCGCTCTGCCGCGGGATATGATCATGTACTACCTGGCGCCTTTCCTGGCCGTGGAGCAGTCCACGGGTACCTGGACCGCCGTCCCGGGCGAGACGCCGGAGGTGAGGGCCAAGCACGTGGCCAAGGTGATCGGCATCCACGAGGTGCCTTTCTTCGAGTACGAAGTGCCCAAGGAAGTGGAGGAGCGCACCTACGTGGTGCAGGTGGCCTTTCCCTTCCGTAACATCGAGCATCAGATCCCCATGCTGCTCACCGCCGTGGTAGGCAACATCTCCATGGGCGGGAAGATAAAGCTCCTCGACCTGCATTTCCCGAAGCAGTACACCGATGGTTTCGGCGGGCCGAAGTTCGGTATCGAGGGTCTATATAAGACCCTAGGCGTTGAGGGGCGCCCTCTCATCAATAACATGATCAAGCCCTGTACGGGGTATTCGTGCGAGATAGGGGAGAAGCTCTTCTACGAGGTGGCCGTGGGTGGCTGCGACGTCATCAAGGACGACGAGCTCATCGCGGACATGGCCTTCAACCGCTGCGAGGACCGCGTCAAGGCCTACATGGCCATGGAGAAGCGGGCCTACGAGGAGACGGGCGAACATACCCTGTACATGGTGAACATCTCCGATAACATCCCAAAGATGTTCGAGGTGGCGAAGCGCGCCGTGGACGCGGGGGCCAACGCCATCATGGTCAACTACCTGGCGGTGGGGCTGCCGGCGCTGCACGCATTGGCGGAGGACCCGGACATCAACGTCCCCATCATGGCACATATGGACTGCGCCGGGGCGCTGTACGAGTCCCCCAACTCGGGTATCGCCTCCCACCTGGTGCTGGGTAAGCTGCCCCGCCTGGCGGGGGCGGACGTGGTCGTTTTCCCGGCCCCCTACGGCAAGGCTCCCTACTTGAAGGACCGCTTCCTGTACACGGCGGACATGATGCATTACCCCATGCACGACATCAAGCCCACCATGCCCATGCCTTCGGGGGGCATCACCCCGGACATGGTCCCCATCTGCGTGGCGGACATCGGCCCCGATATCATGATCGGCTCGGGCGGCGGCATCCACGCCCACCCCATGGGGCCTACCGCGGGGGCCAGGGCCTTCCGCCAGGCCATAGACGCGACCATGCAGGGTATCCCGGTACAAGAGTACGCCAAGGAGCACCAGGAGCTGGGGATAGCGCTGGGCCTGTGGGAGGGCACCTTCAAGGAGACCACCGCCACGAGTGGCCTCGAGGACAAGATGGAGTCATTGGCCGAGCATTAGGCTTCCGGTTAAACGAGGGAAGCAACCCGGACCATTATGCCGGTAACCGCCCGGTAAGGAGAAAAGACTGGAGAAAGGGCGCGGGGATCCCGCGCCCTTTGATTGCCGCGATTATAACCGCATTTATCATCTCAAACCTCGCAGGCCTTCGAGATGCTGGAATTCCGGTATCAGGAGGCCCATATGAGAGATCTCAGTTAATTTCAATACCGTTTCCTATCTTCCGCAGTAGACGCCATTCCTGCAACGATACAGCACCTTATGTTAACGTTAGGTAACATCGATGGGCGGGATTTACCGGACAGTTTCAAGAAATAAGTGCAGATAGTTATGGAAGAAACGGATAATATGATATATTCCGTTCAAAGTCACTCTATGATCGAACGTTTTTCGCAATCTCGTATCATGTGGCTATAGGGGTGAGAAAGGGGGGATAAGGACAAACGTATTTCAGTTTATAGACCTTCGAAGTAACGTATGGGGAGACGATAAGCTATTGGGGGGTCGAAAAATGAGTTCATTATGGAAACGATGGCGCCTGCTTCCTATCTTCTTGATTATTCTGACCTTTCTCTTTACCTCGGTCTTTATGGTGCCGCAGAGAGAGGTCGAAGCACAGGTCACCTATGGAGTAGAGCAATGGCATCCCTACAAGTCCACTATAGACGGCACCACCCTTCCTTGCAGTATCTACAAGCCCAATCCGGCGGATGTTACGCGATTGGGCGGGAACCCCGCGAAGATCCCCTTGTGGGTCGACCTGCATGCTTTTGGAGGACACGGTACGATCCCAACCCCCGACACCACCTACAACAATATGTTCGTGCTCTCACCCTGGGGGAGGAACTACAAGAGCATGTACGCCGATGGCAAGGAGATAGACACCCCGGAGCCTTACCTCTTCGATGATTTCTCGAGTTCGGCCACCGGCTGGACTCCCATGAACGGGACTTGGGCCGCCAGCAGCGGTAAATACCAGCAGACCGATCCAGGCACCTATTGGAAAGTGTCAGACCGCAGCGGCTCCAATGGCTCTGATTACACCGTCACCGTAGATCTGAAGGAAACACAGAGGGTGGCTGGCGAGAGCGCCATGGGCATACTCTTCCGCAAGCAGGCGAGTGCCGACCCCAACGTCAACAACGATTGTTACTGGTTGGATCTGGACAACAATCAAGGGTTGATCTACCTGCGCCTCTTCCGCTTCCATTATGCCACCCTGACATGGACCCCACTGTCCATAGAGCCGATCAAGAACGGGGATGTGCAGGTGACTGAAACCGATCCGTTTTGGACCAATGGTGTCAACCTGAAGGTCAATGTCTTCGAGGATGTCATCGAGGCCCAGGCCAACAATTACCTGGTGGCCCTGGATCCCAACCTGACCTATCACAACGACAACACCTGGGGGGGGCGCATCAACGATGCGACCTTTGGCTCGGGCGGCGTGGCCCTGGCAAGCTTCGGCGGGACGCACACCTTCGACAACTTCCGGGTGCAGAATGAGCTCCTGTTCGGCGAGAGCGACGTCATCGACTGCATCAACCAGTTCATCGAGGAGTTCAGCAGCGACACCAACTACCGCGTGGATCCCACCAAGATATACCTCTCCGGCTACTCCATGGGAGGGGTGGGGACCTGGAATGTCGGGCTTCACAACCCCGACCTCTTCTGCGCCCTTCACCCGGCCTTCGGGACCACCGACCTATTCGAGGGCTACAACTGGATCAAGACCTACTACCCCGACACCAAGGGGGTGTTCTGCTGTTACGACTTCTTGGGAGCGCGGTATGACTTCAAAGAGGAGCAGGACGCACATATCGGGGAAACCGTGGACGCTTTCCTCGATGGCACCCCCGGCAGCAATATCAAGATCGACAGCGCCCTGCGCGAGTACAGCGCTCGCTGGATCCTGGAGAACTCCCTGAACATGCCCATGCGCATCGAGCACCCGCAGTACGACTCGTTGATACCCAACGTGGTGTTGCCGCTCAACCCGGCGAATAATTACGTGTGCGCTTTCTGGGCTACCTTTTACCCGACCTGGTGGCCGCCGTCTTTCTGGCAGCAATATACTACATTGGTGCCGCAGTACGCCCATGCGAATTACGTCTGGCAGAAGTGGCAGTCTATTACGGGGCTCACCAAATGCTCGCAGGAGACCAGCGGCTGGACTGCGGATGGCATTCCTCCCAGCAACCCCAGTAACCCCATCTACAGCCGGGATCCCAACGACATATGGGACAACTTCAACTATAGTATCAGCGTGCCCAGCGGCGCCCATGGCCTGTTCTCAAACCAGGGGACCTGGGGAATAGCGGGAAGAAGAAGCGAGTATGTTGATTTCCAGAACCAGGTAAGGATTTGGAGCTTCTGGAACCGGGCCACGTCGAGCTACTATAGCCGGCATATGAATCCACCGGAAGTGGCCTTGAAGACCTACGACAACGAGCACAACAAGGCGTGGTGGCTGACCATGGAACCGGCCTGCCCGGACCAGAACATACCCGGTCTGGCCAGGGTGGTACCGAATGTAGCCGGCAACAGCGCTGCCGTCCACGTCAAGAACGTCAAGAAAGCAAGGCTGGATATCGCGCGCATGGGCCTCAACAACACCACTTACGGCAAGGTCATAACCATCACCCTGGACTGGAACACCGCCCCCGAGGCCGAGACGACCGCGGTGGCCAATGAGTGGAACAAGAAGACGACCCTCGAGCTGGTAGGCAACTGGTGGCCGTCAAAGAGCTACACCGTCAAGCTCAACGGCGTCACCAAATCCTATACCAGGACGGGTACGGTGATGACCATCGCGGATATCCCGATCTCAGGCACAGCCGCCACCTTGAAGATCACCATCCCCTCCGGCCTGACCAACAAGGTCGCCAACTCCAACTTCGACACCAACACCACCGGCTGGGCAGGTAACGTATACTATAGTGGGCCAAGTGGGGGGAACTTCACCGTCGACAGCGTGGAGCAGGCCCATTCGGGCACGAAGTCGGTGAGGATCGAGGACGCCAAGGCCAACATTTCACCCTTCCTCGCCTGCTGGGAATACAACCCGAGTACCACGATTAGCGTAACCGCGGGGACGAGCTATACCGCCAGCGCCTTCGTCAAGACCAGGGCCCTCCAGGGCGTGACGAAAAGGTACGCCAACGGCAAGTACGATAGTACCTTCAACGCCAGCGCGGGAGTGGGCATCGTGTGGCTGAACTCGAGCAAACAGTTCCTCAGTATAAGCCAATCGACTGGCATCAGCGGCAATAAGGACTGGACGCCTGTGGAGGTGAAGGCTACCGCACCTACAGGCGCCGGGTACTGCAAGGTGATCACCTTCGTCAAGAGCCCGGACGCTGCGGGTTCTTCCGGGAGCGCCTGGTTCGACGACGTGGCCTTACGGTGAGTTGCAGCAGGAGCCCTTTACCTAAGGGAAGAGACGCAGAAAGCCGCTTTGCATAACGAAGGCCGCAGTTGAGAAAAGAAGGCTCCTTCTCCGGGATGCTAAGCCCGGAGAGGGAGCCTCTTCCATTTTCTCTTTAAGAATAGTACTAGGTGCTATATGGGCAATATCAATTATATTCTTCTGCAGGCATCGGACTCAGGCAAGAAACCTCAGTCCCTTTCCTCCTCCTCGATGTCCAGCTTCTCCAGGCGCAGCACCTTGAAGATCAGATAGACCACGGCCAGGATGATCACGAAGTTGATCAATACCGAGATGAAGTGGCCGTAGTTGAAGACAGCGTCACCGATGGTGAAAGTCAGCGTGTCCAGATTAGCCTGGCCGATGATGGCCCCGATGATCGGGTTTATGAAGTCCGCTACCAGCGCATTGACCACCACCCCGGTCGCCACGCCGACGATGAACCCGATGGCCAGGCCGACGACTCCCTGTTTGCGGATGAACTCTACAAATCCTTTCATATGCATCACCTCCTGAAAAACTGATTCACCGGGGAAGAAAAAAGACCTTTCAGATCACAGGTCGACGATGGAGCCCGTGAAGAGGAGCGCCACGGTGGGGTTGTCGCGGATGGCGAAAAAGAAGGGCCTGTCCACGATCATGGAGAAGGTCTCGGGCTCTGGGCTTACCCCGGCCGTTGCTACCACGACTGCGGTGGCCGCGGCGGGGGCCTCTGCGCCCTCCTCGTTCAAGTCTATGCAGTACCCCGCTCCTACTTGCTGAAGGTCAGAGAGACAGGCGCTCCTCCGCCTCCGGCAGGATGAGCTGGCCCTTGGCGACATAGAGCGTCTGCATGCTCTTGCCGGGCGCGATCTCGCGGATGCGGCGCGACAGGGCATGATCGCCTAAGGTGAGGTGCGCGGCTCCCGGCATGAAGCTCCTGCCAAGGTTGCCGGAGATGCCGTTCACGTGCGTACGCAGCAGTTCCCGGTCCTTTACCGAGAAGATGGTGTAGTCGAAATAGGTCTTCATGCGCGCCGCGTTCTTCTTCACCTCCAGGGTAAGGATCTCCTCGCCACCCTCGGAGAGTCTGCACGAGACGTTCCTCTCGTCCTCGGCGAAGTCTATATCCGCGAGGAACTTGGGGAACCCCCAGATATCGATGCCGGCATGCAGCCCTGCCTCGGAAGTGAGCGGCAGCTGCCAGATGAATACCTCGAAGGAGAGGGAGGCGGCCATGCGCAGGACGGGGAAGAGGGGCGGGTTGAAGCGGGGACGGTAGCGCGCGGGTACCATGATGATGAACTCTTTATAGGGGCCGATAGAGGTGTCGCGGTAATCCGCAGCCATGAAGCCGAGCAGCCCCTTGCCGGGGTAGATCTCCACCGGGACCAGCTTGGAGGTGGGTAGGAGTTCCCTTAACTTGAGCGTGGGAGCGGTGAAGACGCCCACCATGGCGAAGACATCCTTGTAGAGGATAGGCACGTCGCAAGTGCCGCCGGTGATCTTTACCGCGTGCTGTTCGACATCGTCCAAAAACCTGCTCTCCATCTCACCCTCCTATCCCCTCAAAGCCGCCCCGCAGGCATCCGCCCGTTCCTGCTTGCATTATAATGACTTACCGGTGTCCCCGTGAATATCAATCCCTGGCGGCCACGGCAGGCCGCTTTGCGTGGTGACGTTCAGATGCAGAAGCGGCAGCCCTGGGGAAAGTAGATGCCGAGGTAGCATAAGGGCTCGAGGCCCCGTTCTTCGTCACGGTCCATCCAGTAGAAGAGGTCCTCCGTCTGGAGATAATCCTCACAGGGGTCGGCATTCTCCTCTTTCATCTCTGCCTCCTCTAACCATTACATCCCATAAGGTGGCATGGGCTCAACTGTCTCCATCATGATCCGGCGGCCGCTCGCGGGTAAGGAGGATCCTACTAGTATTTCACCAAGGTGCCGGTCCTGCGGGCATAGTGCACGGCCAGGCGGAAAAGGGCCAGGCTCAGCGGTATGAGTACGGCCGCGATGATGGCCAGCGCAAGGAATTCCTCCCACAAGGTGGAGAACCCCTCGCCCATAAGCAGCGCCCCCCGTATGCCCTCCAACGACCAGGTTATGGGTAACAGGCGCGAGAGGGACTGCATCCAGCCGGGGAGGACGGTTATGGGATAGAAGACGCCTCCCAACAGGATGGAGAGGCTGCTTACCACCCAGTTGATGGGATCGCCCCGCTTGAAGACGATGATGAAGCTGGCGGAGATGATCCCCAGGGCGGCATAGGAAGCGATGGTGAGGACGAGCAGCAGCAGGGCTGCGACGATGTTGGCCCCGGCGAAGGAGACTCCGAAGAAAGCGCCCACCACCAGGAACGCCAACGCGGAGACGGAGGTGAAGAGGAAGCGCCATATGGAGGAGGAGAGGATGATGGTAGTGAGTGAGGTGGGCGTGGACATCATGGCCTCCAGGGTCCCCATCATCTGCTCCTCCCGCATGCTCTCGGCGAAAGAGCCCAGGCCGGTTCGCAGGTACATGGCCATGGCCACCCCCACCAGGGCGAAGGAAAAGTAGTCGTCGGCGGACTCCTTGACGTAAGCGGGGTCCACGATCTTTCCCAGGAAATAGAAAATAGCGACGGAGAAGACCACGCCTACGAGGGAGAGCAGGAAATTGAAACGGTAGCTCGCCTCCATGAAGAAATCGCGCCTGAGGAAGGCCAGGGCTTTTCTCATGCCCGCACCCACTCTCTCGTTGAAATCGCGAAGATAGCGACGGAGAAGACCACGTCTATAAGAGAGGGCAGGAGATCGAAACGGTAGCTCGTCTCCATGCTGAAGTCACGTCTGGGGAAGGCCAGGGCTCTTCTCAATCCGCTCCCTCCCTCCGCACCAGCTCGACGAAGATGTCTCCCAGCCTCGCCCCCACGCCGAGCTCCCGCTCACCCCGTTCCAGCAGCCCGGTCAGCGTGCCGAGGTAGAGGAGACGGCCGCGGTGCAGCAAAGCAACGTCCTCGCACAGCCGTTCCGCCTCGTCCATGTCCTGGGTGGCCAGGAGCACCGCCTTTCCCCTTGCCTTCACCAGCTCTTCGCGGATGAAGTCCTGCAACGGGTAGGCGGCGTCCGGGGAGAGGGAGCGGGTAGGCTCATCCATCAACAGGACCTGCGGATCGTGCAGGAGGGCGCGCGCCACCGCCGTCTTCTGCCGCATACCCGAGGAATAATCGGAGAAGGGGACGTCCAGGTATGCGGATATGCCCGTGAGCTCGCCCAGCTCCTCTATGCGCCGGGCGGTGGAAACGCCGTCCATGTCATGGAGAGAGGCAAAGAACTCCAGGTTGCGGCGGCCCGAGAGACGCCAGTAGAAACTGCGCTCCTCGCTGTTCACCATACCCATGCGGCTGCGTATGCGGCGGCCGTGATGGAGCGGGTCCTCCCCCAACACCTGCACGGAACCCGACGTCGGCACTAACAGGTTGTAGCAGATCTTGATCAGGGTTGTCTTTCCCGCCCCGTTCGTTCCCAGCAGCCCGAAGACACTGCCACGGCGGACATCGAGGCTCACCCCGTCCAAGGCCCTGATAGCCCCCTGTTTCCAGGAGGGCAGGAAAAAAGAACGCCAACCCCTGGAGGGTCGCGGGTAGTCTTTAACCAGTTCGGTCACTTTGAGAGCAAGTTCGACGCCGTCGATCTCATCGGCCATCGCCAGAAACCCCTTGGAATAGCGGTTACTCTAATATTCACGGCTATTCTAATCTACTACAACTCCCAGAGATAACCTTCCACCCATCTGCCGGGAAAGCTATGGGGTTGGTCGCAGCGACGAAACGAAAGAAGGTCTCAACGCGCATGTAGATGGTGGCTAATAAACAGGTTCCCCGCCCCATGCGTCGCCCTAGTACATAAACACCCTGCCCTGGAACGATGGGGTCGGTCGGAGCGACATCGCAAGCGGCCAGCAGATAGGTAGCACATGCGGCGAGAACGCTCCGCTCTAGCACTTTGATCGAGGGACGAAAAAGGCATCAACAGGCCGCGCGTCGCGGAGCGAAGACCGTTACCCCTCGGCCAGGGCCGGAAGAACATTCAGATACGCTTTGCAGTCGAAGCAAACGGCGCCAGGGCGGTGTAATCGACCAACGTGGCCATGGCGCGGGAGGAGGTATCTACGCCCATCTCCTCCGCCGCAGCGGGAGGATTCAGTCCGCCGGCCACCAGCATGCCTACGCGGTCTCTTCCGGAGGGCACCTCCATGAAGGGTTGCCCGGGCCTGCCGAGCAGGATCATCTCCCCCAGGCGGGAATGCTTCATCTCCTCCAGGAGGCTGGTGGCATCGTCCTGGGCGGAAGAGGGGATGAGGCGAAAGGAGGCGCAGATGCGACCCGCACCAGTGGTGGCAGCCGCGTGCACGCTGGTCATCTTGCCCTTGATGAAGATCTCGATGGGGTCCAACGTTGAGCCAGAGTAGCTGATTATCTCGGTGAAGCGGCGCGGCCTGCTCCCGCTGATCTCCAGCAAGCCGCCGAAACTCGATTCTACCGGGATACCGTGACGCAGGAAAACGGAATTAAGGGTAACACTGCACACCGTGCCCCAGCCCACCGATGCTTCGGGTATCTCCAACCCTCCCACTCTCTCGCCCGGGCCGGCACGCAGCACCAGGTCCGAGAGGCACAATCCGGCCTCGAAGGCGGGGCGCATAGCCTCGACGGCCTGCTTCTCCTGCCGTAAGGGAAAGAACGAGATGTTTATCACCAGCCTGCCACGGCCGGAATGGAGGTCGAAATCGGCCTGGCAGGCGAGGTCGTCGATGCGGGAGTTGACGAAGCCCACCCTGTCTACGGCCAGGGCGCTTTCGACCTCCTCACGGCCGCGTTGCGTGAGCACCCGGCCGCTCCTCCCCTCCAGGCGGGTAAAACCTCGCTCGTCCAGGTGCAGCAGGTGGTAACGGACGGTCCTCTCGTTCAGGTCCACTCCACGCAAGGTCAGTTCCCGGGATATGGCCCGGGCGCCGAGGGGCTCCCTTGCCTCCTGCAATATCTCCAGGATGGCCAGGGTCTTTCTCTCCAGCGATGTATTGTTGTAACCCATAACGGCAATTATTCTCCTATTTAGCCATTGACAATATAGCATATTACGAGTTTAATAGGCAATAGGCCACCTATAGCCTAGTGAAATAGTTGCATATGTGTAAAAGGCCTGTGATATTTCAACGCTCTGTTCTAGAATGCTGCTGTTGTCCGTAACGGTCAGATGGAGCAGGTGAGCTTGGTGATCAGGATAATACCGCGAGAGGAATACTGCATCGGGTGCCGGCTGTGCGAGATCCACTGCATGGTGCAGCACTCCAAGAGCAAGGACATCATCAAAGCGTTTAAGAAAGAGAACCGCCCGGTGAAGCGTGTCGAGGTGGAGGAAGAGGGACACGTCTCCTTCGCCCTGCAGTGCCGTCACTGCGACGAAGCCCCATGCGTCACCGCCTGCCTTTCCGGGGCCATGCAGAGGGACCCGGAGACCGGCGCGGTGACCAACGACCCCGAGCGCTGCGTGGGCTGCTGGACCTGTATCCTGGTATGCCCTTTCGCGGCGGTGCGCCGGGACGAAGCGGACAGGAAGGTGGTAGGCAAATGCGACCTCTGCCCCGACCTGGATACGCCGGCCTGCGTGGCCAATTGCCCCAACGAAGCCCTGATCCTGGTGGAGGACTGAAGATGGATACATACGACTACGCCATAGTGGGCAATTCGGCGGCGGCCATCAACGCTGTCGAGGCCATCAGGGAGCGGGACGCCGAGGGCAGCATCGGCCTGTTCTGTGAAGAGAAATACCGCTGCTATTCCCGCCCCCTTATCTCGTACCTGGTGGCCGGAGAGGTAAAGACGCAGGGCATGTATTACCGGCCCTCCGACTACTACCGCAAGATGCTTGTGGAGTTCCACCCCGGCGAGCGCGTGGTCTCCCTTGCCGTCTCCAAGAAGACCCTTACCACCGCGGGCAAAGAGAAGGCCAAGTGGCGCAGGCTGCTGCTGGCCACGGGCTTCATCCCCTTCGTCTCGCCCATCGAGGGCCTGGAGGAAGTCGACTACGTCACCTTCATCTCCTGGGATGACGCCAAGCGTATGCTTGGCCTGACGTCGAAGCCGGTTCGCGCCCTGGTGGTCGGGGCCGGGCTTATCGGCATGAAGGCGGCAGAAGCGCTGCACGCCCGGGGGGCCGCGGTGACGGTGGTGGAGAAGCTGGATCGTGTCCTGCCCCTGGCGCTCGACGACCGGGCCTCGGAGCTGGTCGCCGGGCGCTGCCGCGAAGCCCATATCGACGTCGTCACCGGCCTGAGCGTATCCAGACTGGAGGGCCGGGGTGGCCATAAAGGCAAGGCCGTCCTGGAGGACGGGGCGGAGATGGACTTCGACCTCCTGGTGATGGCGGTGGGAGTAAGGCCGCGCACGGAGCTTGCGGAAGCGGCCGGGCTGCCCTGCGAGCGGGGGATCCAGGTGGATGAATACCAGCGTACAAAGAACAAAGACATCTACGCGGCCGGGGACGCGGTGAGGGCCATGGACATCGTGCTCGGGGAGCCGTCCATCAACGCCCTGTGGCCGGTGGCCGCACTGCAGGGAAAATACGCCGGCAGGAACATGGCCGGCGAGGAGGCCCCCTACCCCGGATGCAACTCCATGAACGCGGTGGAGTTCTTCGGGCTGCCGGTGCTCTCCGCGGGGATAGTGAATCCTCCGGACAAAGGCTACCAGGTCATAGCCCGGCAGGACGACGGCGACTACCGCAAGGTGGTGTTGCAGGGAGATGTCCTCGTGGGGATGCTCCTGGCGGGAAAGATAGAGCGCGCCGGCATCCTCACCAGCCTCATCCAGGAGAAAGCCAACGTGAGAAGGATGAAGAACTCCCTCCTCGACGAGGGGTTCGGCCACATCCATCTCCCGCGCGCGGTGAGGAAAGAGCGCATCGAGGAGGCGGTGGCCGGCCTCAAGGTTGCGGAGGCCGCGAGAGGCCGGGGAGGTTGAGGCCATGCTCAGAGGCGTAAGATTCCGCGACGACAAGGACTTCTCCGGCTGCTCCATATTCGGGATGATGAACGCGGGCGGGGTGAAGTTTACGGGCGAGCCCATGCTCACCGCCATCGCCAACATGAAGGAGCGCAGCAACGGGCTGGGAGGCGGATTCGCCGCCTACGGCATATATCCGCAGTACGCCGACTTGTATTGCTTCCAGATGATGTACAGCGACGAGGCGGGGAAGCAAGATGCCGAGGAGTTCCTCAAGGCCAACTTCACTATAGAACAAGCCGAGCTGATACCCACCTCGACGTGTGAGGGGGTCGAAGACCCGCCGCTGTTGTGGCGTTATTTCCTGCACCCCCGCGAGAACCTCGACCTGGCCTGCGAGCTGGAGGACCTGGACGACTTCGTGGTCCAGTCGGTCATGCACATCAACGCCAAGATCGACGGTGCCTTCGCCTTCTCCAGCGGCAAGAACATGGGCGTGTTCAAGGGAGTCGGGTTCCCAGAGGACATCGGCCGCTTCTTTCGCCTGGACGAATACGAAGGTTACATCTGGGTGGCCCACGGCAGGTTCCCCACCAACACCCAGGCGTGGTGGGGTGGCGCCCACCCCTTTAACATCCTGGACTGGTCCGTGGTCCACAACGGGGAGATATCCTCTTACGGCATCAACCAGCGTTACCTTGAGATGTACGGTTATATCTGCACGTTGTTCACGGATACCGAGGTCATCGCCTATGCGGTGGACCTCCTGGTGCGGCGCCACGGCCTTTCCATCGCGGACATGGCCAAGGTGCTGGCCGCCCCGCTGTGGACGAATATCGACCGCATGCCGCGGAAGGAGAAGGAGCTGCACACGGCTTTGCGCCAGACCTACGGCTCCCTCCTGCTCAACGGCCCCTTCAGCATCATCGTGTCCAACCTCTCGCAGATGATCGGCCTCACCGACCGCATCAGGCTGCGCCCCCTGGTGGCGGGACGCAACGGCGACTGGATGTACCTCTCCTCGGAGGAGGCGCCCATGCACCTGGTTGACGACATCTTGAAGGATACCTGGATCCCATCGGGAGGGGAGCCGATTATCTTCCAATTGAAGGCGGCCTCCCCCGGGAAAGAAAAAGAGCAGGCGTTGAGCGGGGCCGGACGAGCCTGAACCCCCTGGAGGTTGATGGATTTGAAGAGCTACATAATACCGGATTTCCTGGTCGAGAGGGACGATAGCCGCTGCATCCGCTGCGAGGTCTGCGTGCGCCAGTGCGGATTCGACACCCACCGCTACGACGAGGAGGAAGACGAGGTCTACGTCGACGAGGACAAGTGCGTGGGCTGCCTGCGCTGTGTCACCCTGTGCCCCACCAATGCCCTGATAGTGCGCGAAAACCCGACCCAGGTCCCATCCAATGCCAACTGGACCCGGGAGGTGCTGCACAATATCTACAAGCAGGCGGAGACGGGGGGCGTCCTGCTCACCGGCATGGGCTGCGACAAGGAGTACCGCAACTACTGGGACCGCATCACCCTCGACGCCAGCCAGGTGACCAATCCCTCCATCGATCCTTTGCGTGAGCCCATGGAGCTGCGCACTTACCTGGGGGCCAAGCCGGACGCGCTGGAGATCGGCGGCAAGGCGGGAAAGCCTTCGCTCGAGACCAGGCTGGCGCCCCAATTGCGCATGGAGATACCCATGCTGTTCTCCGCCTTATCCTACGGGGCCATCAGCTACAACACCTGCGAGTGCCTGGCCCGGGCAGCCGTGGAGATGGGGACCTTCTACAACACGGGAGAGGGCGGGCTCCATCGTGACTTTTATAAGTACGGCGACCATACCATCTGCCAGGTGGCGTCGGGGCGCTTCGGGGTGCACGCCGATTACCTGGAGGTGGCGGCGGCCCTGGAGATAAAGATCGGGCAGGGTGCCAAGCCGGGCATCGGGGGGCACCTGCCGGGGGAGAAGGTGAGCGCGGAGATATCCCGTACCCGCATGATCCCGGAGGGCACGGACGCCCTGTCGCCGGCTCCCCACCACGACATCTACTCCATCGAGGACCTGGCACAGCTCATCTACGCCCTCAAGGAGGCGACCAACTGGGAGAAGCCGGTATCGGTGAAGATCGCGGCCGTGCACAACTCGGCAGCTATCGCCTCGGGCATGGTGCGGGCCGGGGCGGACATCATCGCCCTGGACGGCATCCGCGGGGGCACGGGGGCGGCGCCGACCATGATCCGCGACAACGTGGGCATCCCCATCGAGCTCGCACTGGCAGCGGTGGACACTCGCCTGCGCGAGGAGGGCATCCGTAACCGGGCCAGCGTCGTCATCGCCGGAGGGATCCGTTCCTCGGCTGACGTGATCAAGGCCATCGCCCTGGGCGCCGACGCCGTGTACATCGGTACGGCGGCTCTGGTGGCCCTGGGCTGCCACGTGTGCCAGAAATGTTACACCGGCACCTGCAACTGGGGGATAGCCACCCAGGATCCCTATCTCACCAAGCGTCTCAATCCCGACGTGGGGACCAGGCGCCTGGTCAACCTGCTCACGGGATGGTCCCACGAGATCATGGAGATCCTGGGGGGGATGGGCATCAACGCCGTCGAGAGCTTGCGCGGCAACCGGCTGCGTCTGCGCGGTGTAGGCCTCACCCAGGAGGAACTGGACATACTGGGGATCAAACACGCTGGCGCCTAGATGGAAGGGGTCGTGTCTTCATTATTCGGTTCTTGGAAAGGGATATGATATACAACTTCGTTGCTGAAGAATCGAATAATGAAGACACGACCCCTTCTGCAGTTGGAGGAACCTAATATAGCGGGTTTGCGTATCATGAAAAAATGGTAAGAAACTGGGTTTAGGGAACCGATGAAGAGGGGGTAGAGTCGAATTAAGCATGGAAAAAGGGAAAACCGAAGCCGACGGAGAAAAAAGAACGGGTAGAAGGAAGGCAAACAAAGAGGGTGAGTAGCATATGAAGATCGAAGTTGATCACGAGGCCGGATTGCTCGGGGTCTTCACGCGCAAGAACGGCGAGGTAGAGATCAACGCGAGCAAGCTCCATTATCGTGAGCTCAACAACATGGTCAAGGGGGCGGCGGCGGAAGGTACCAAGGAGATCGTACTGGAAAACGTCTACGGGCAACGCTACATCGGCTCCGGGATACGTAAACCGGTGCGTATAATCATACATGGGGTACCGGGCAACGACCTCGGCGCGTTCATGGACGGTCCGAACATCACCGTGGACCACAACGCACAGGACGGCGTAGGGAACACCATGAACAACGGGGTCATCGTGGTGCACGGCCGCGCCGGAGATATCGTGGCCATGGGCATGCGGGGTGGAAAGATATTTATCAAGGACGGCGTGGGTTACCGTGCAGCCATCCATATGAAGGAATACCGCAAGCACCGGCCTATCCTCGTGGTCGGAGGCGAGACCCAGGATTTCCTGGGGGAATACATGGCGGGAGGCCTGGTAATAGCCCTGGGCCTGGGAAAGAAGGGAAAGGCCAGGTTCAAGGCGCAGCACATCGGGACGGGCATGCACGGCGGCCTCATCTTTCTCCGCGGCGAGGTGGAGGAATACCAGCTCGGGAACGAAGCGGCCAGCGGGCCCGCCAGCGATGAGGACATCGAGCTCATCCGGCCTTTTATCGAGGAATACGTCGGTTATTTCGGAGGCGACGCGAAGGAAATACTCAGTGCGAGCTTCCTGAAACTGTGGCCGAAGTCATCCCGCCCCTTCGGGGGGCTTTACGCCTATTGAGACAAGAATAGAGACGGGCGAGGGTTGCAGGCCGGCGCACGCCGGTTTTTTATATTCGGTTCTTCTCCAAGAAGTACGGGTAGCGAGTAGGGAACGACTTCAGATGCGTGGCTGGGTCAGGCCTCAAAACTTGCTTTTTCAATGGTGTTACACGTGGTTTGTCTGCACTGGAAAATGCAGGTTTCGAGGCTTGACCCCAAAGGTTGCACAGCTACCCACACTTCTTGGAGAAGAACCTTGTATTCGGCTTTTCCGGAAGGGGCGATCAGGCACGAAAACGAGGTCGCAGAGTCCGATCCGAAACGAAACCGGGTATTATTGAGGCTATACTGGTCTTAGTGTTCATATGGCCGGAGGCGGCGATGAAAGTATACCTCAGCTGCGAGAAGGACAGGGAAGAGCTCTTCCAGGATATCCTGGAAGCGGACTTCGAGCTGGAGATCCTACCCGATGATGATCGCACAGGACCCACAGCCGGGGACGTGGTGGTGGTGGACCTGGTCTTCAGGAGCGGTGACTGGCGTGGCTACCTGGACGAGTTGCGGCGCGCGTTAGGAGAGGAAGTCCGGCTGGTGGCGGTGCTGCGCTTCGAACAGATGCGGGCCCTGGACCGCCGCACCCCGCTGGACGATTTCGTAGCCGACGGCGCCATCGGCGAGGAGATGAGGGCACGCCTGCGCCGCATGGCAGGCGGTGAAACGGCAGCTGCCGTGGCGGTAGGAAAGCTGGAGATAGACGAGGACCGCTACGAGGTAAGGGTGGGAGGCATGCCGGTGGAGCTCACCTTCAAGGAGTTCGAGCTGCTGCATTTCCTCATGTCCAAGCCGGGCAAGGTCTTCACCCGCGAGATCCTCCTGGAGCAAGTCTGGGGATACGATTATTTCGGCGGTTCTCGTACGGTCGACGTGCATGTCCGTCGTATCCGCTCCAAGATC
>Ga0315274_10004526_pt1 | contig 20433 bp, 14 predicted proteins | sample YL17G02_20_MG_FD_203700 | JGI IMG/M metagenome (GOLD analysis project Ga0315274, IMG submission 203700) | Sediment microbial communities from Yellowstone Lake, YNP, Wyoming, USA - YL17G02_20 | ecosystem: Environmental > Aquatic > Freshwater > Lake > Sediment | place: USA: Wyoming | collected...
GGCTGGAAGCGCTGCGCTTGACTGAGAATTGTCCTTAACGATAATCAACCGCCGTAATGGCAAAACGGAACATTGCGGGAAATGCAGCGCAACTCGACGAACGTTTCATGAGAATGGCGCTTCGTGAGGCCCAGGCCGCCGCCGCGAAAGACGAGGTGCCGGTCGGCGCGGTTATCGTGAAGGATAGAAGGGTCATAGGCCGCGCGCACAATATGCGCGAGACGCTCAATGACCCCACCGCCCATGCGGAGATGATCGCGATTACGCAGGCGGCGGAAGCCCTTTCGGCGTGGCGTCTTGAGGGTGCGGTCTGCTACGTGACGGTCGAACCATGCCCCATGTGCGCGGGAGCGCTGATGCTCGCGAGGGTCAGTCGCCTTGTGTATGCCGCGGCGGATCCCAAGGCGGGCGCGTGCGGAACGTTGTATAATATCGTGCAGGACGAGCGTCTGAACCACCGCATGGAACTGACGGTGGGTGTTCTTGCTGACGAGTCGCGCCTGCTCCTGCAGGAGTTTTTTGCCAGGAAGCGCGCAGCGCAGTAGTCCGCGGCCGTCGAAATTCCCGGCATATTTCAAGCGGAGAGGTGCCACAGCGGCTGAACAGGCCGGTTTGCCGAGCCGGCTTCGGTAGAAGGGCAAACCTGCCTCATCAGTAGGGCCGGCGCCGGCCGTCGCCACGTCGTCATACTGCAAGTGTCCCCTCAGGGAGGACTGCCATATGGCCATGTACCTTATGCCGTCACGGTCCATTCCGCTCGACGACTCGTGGGACGTAGTCGTTGTCGGCGGGGGTTCATCGGGGTGCGCGGCGGCGATCGCAGCCGCCGAGGAAGGGGCGCGCACCCTCCTTGTTGAGGCTGGTTCGGCACTCGGCGGCATGAGCACCTCGGGACTGGTACCTGTCTGGGTCACGTATTCGGACGGGGAGAAGATTATCTACCGCGGCCTGGCGGAGAAGGTCTTCAGCGCCTGCAAGGCCGGCATGCCGCACGTGGATCCTAGGCAACCGGAGTGGGTACCCATCGACGCCGAGCGCCTCAAGCGGATCTACGACGGGTTTGTAACAGGGGCGGGCGCCACGGTCTCCTTCAACACGCTCTTGGCGGCTGTGGAGACCGGAGAAGACGGCGCCGTCCGGGCACTCATCCTCGCCAACAAGGCGGGGCTCAATGCCTGCCGGGCCAGGGTCTACGTTGACTGCACCGGCGACGCGGACTTGGCGGCCTGGGCAGGCGCCCCGTTCGAGAAGGGCGACGCGAACGGGGACCTGCAGCCCGCTACGCTGTGCATGATGCTCTCCAACGTGGACACCTACGGTTACGAACACTGCGGCCGCATATTGGATTACGGCCAGGCGGACCCGGTCATCCGGAAGATGCTTGCCTCGGGCAAGTATCCGGCGGTCTGCGATTTCCATTTCGACAACTCGCTGGTCGGCCCGGGAACCGTGACCCTCAACGCCGGCCACATGTGGAAGGCGGACAATACCGACCCGGGTTCCTCTTCGAGGGCTCTGATTCAGGGAAGGCAGAACGCCGCCCAGTTCCGTGACGCGCTGGCGGAGTTCTTTCCGCGGGCATTCGGCAACGCCTTGCTCGCGGCCACCGCGGCGCAGCTCGGAGCGCGCGAGACGCGTCGCATCGTCGGCGACTACGTGCTCACGATTGAGGACTACAAGGCGCGCCGCTCGTTCCCGGACGAGATCTGCCGCAGCGCTTACACGGTGGACGTGCAGAACGCATCCCCCGCTGCGGAGGACATCCGCGCCGCGCAACAGGATTACGATGCAATGGCGTACCGCCCGGGTGAATCCTACGGCGTCCCGTACCGGTGCCTGACGCCGCGCGGGGTGCGGAACGTGCTTGTCGCCGGCCGCTGCATTTCCACGGACCGGCTGGTGAACGGAAGCACGCGGATGATCCCGGTCTGCCTTGCCACGGGGGAGGCCGCCGGAACCGCCGCGGCCATGGCCGCCAGGGGAGACGCTGACGTACACGGCGTGGCCGTGGACTTGTTACGCACCCGCCTGCGCCAGAGGGGCGTTTACCTCCCCTGACTAACCGCGTGGTGAATCGTCCTGCACCATGACCGGTTCGCGGTGAAGATCTCGCATTGCCGAGGGCTCGCACCGCACTCACAAGGCGGGCCACGGACCAGCCGGTCGCGCAGGCCGGGGTGCATGATCGGACTTGCGCTGTGCCAGGGCGGCAGTCCGTCGGGACGAACTCAGGATTTCGCCTGCGTGCGGCGAACGCCAGCCAACTGGCCTTCTCCCTCACCCGAACCCTCTCCTCTCCTTCGCCGAGGCTTCCTGCTGCGCCAAGGCTACGCAGGACAGGTCGGAGAGCAGGCCGGGGGGAGAGGGGAAAGGGCGGGCGCGATGCCCTCCATAGGCGGGTAAAAATCGCGCCCCTACAGCACTGGCGGACAAGCCGCCAGTGGCACATAACAGAGCACGGTAGGAATCGACAGTGCAGTTGCGGTCATGCACCAGCAGGCCGGAACTCGCTGGATAGCAGAATGCCTGCGGTGTATAATCTCGCCCCGGGCGAATTGCAGTTGCCGCGGACGTGTGCCGAGAGCGGCAGCCGATCAGGAGCGGAGAGGTGCCAGAGCGGTTGAATGGGCCGGTTTCGAAAACCGGTGAGGGGCTATGCCCCTCCGGGGGTTCGAATCCCCCCCTCTCCGCCAGTTTCTTTTCTCTATGGAAACATTCAGGCGGCCTGCACCGCGCTCACATCAGCACCCTGAGCAAAAGCGACACGGTTGGATGGACCGGTTGTCCGAACCGGCTGCGGGCCGTGCAGCACCGACCCAGATGAAGACTCTTTATGGTCGGCAGGCCACGCAGACTGCGCGGCGCCGGTTCGGAAAATCGGTTGCGGCCACGCAGCGCCGGCTGCGTATGCAGCACAGGGCCTCTGGCGGCGCCGTGGCGCTATGCGAAGCTCCGATTTCGAAAACCGGTGAGGGGCTTTGCCCCTCCGGGGGTTCGAATCCCCCCCTCTCCGCCACTTTCTTTTCTGTAGGGGCAACGGGAGGCGGCCTGCGCGGCGGGCTTCACGCCTTCTTTGAGGGCGTGGTGTACTATCTTGAGCCGGAGATCGAACTTGTCGGACTTGTCTTTCGTGGCTGCAATAATGTCCCAGTAGTTGTATATTGTTTACACTCTCCGCGCCTCCTTGATCGGTGAGGCGGAGAGTTTACTTTTCCGGCAGCCCGTCGGCGCCCCCGTGAAGAAACACGGGGCGCCTCTTTCTGCGAAGGGCCGGTCGCTTCGGATCCCGAGAATGTCGCGGAGAGCAATGAATTACCCCGCCCCAAGGGGGGTGGTTTCACGGGTGGTTTATGAAACAGCCAGACCTCCGGCGCTTTTACCCCGCCGCCGCGGTGATTGGCGTTGCGCTTGCCGTCGCATTCCTCGCCCGTCCGAAACCGGAGCAACTCTCGCGGTATGAAAAGACAGTCGCCGCGATGGGCACATTCGTCACGGTATCCGCCTGGGCCGGCTCAGAAGGCCGCGCCGAAAAGGCCATTGAGGACGCGCTCGCCGAAGGCGCGAGGCTCGAGAAGCTGCTTTCGCATTTCGACCCCGCAAGCGACGTCTCAAGGATAAACGACGCCCCCGCGGGAACGCCTGTCAACGTATCTCCCGAAACGATTGAAGTGCTGGAACTGTCGCGTGACATCTCGCGCCGCACGGCAGGCGCGTTCGACGTAACGGTCGGGCCCCTTGTGACGCTCTGGAAGGAAGCCGGCAAGAGCGGTGTCATGCCGTCGCGTGAAAAAATCGCCGCGGCAAGATCGGTCGTATCGTACGAGGGCGTCCTTGTCGACCGCGCGGCGCGAATGGTGAGCCTCGCGCACGAGGGAATGACGCTTAATCTTTCGGCCATCGCCAAAGGCTACATCGCGGGCCGGGAGGCGGCGGTCCTCAAAAGCGATGGAATCAGTTCCGGCTTCGTCAACGCCGGCGGCGACATAGCGTTCCTCGGCGCAAACCCAGACGGCTCACCGTGGCGCGCGGGCATCGCCGACCCCCGCGACGACAGAAAGACTATGGACACGCTTCTTGTCAATGACAAGGCCGTCGTAACAAGCGGCAACTACGAGCAGTATTCCGTGATAGAGGGGAAGCGTTTCAGCCACATAATCGACCCCCGCACGGGAATGCCGCTCGAGGGCAGCGCCCCCCCCGCCTCGGTGACAACCATTGCCGGTGACCCCGCGGTCGCCGACGCGTGGGCCACAGCGCTTGAAGTCCTCGGCAGGTCAGGCGGCGGCGCGGCCGCTGACGCGGGCGTGGACTTCCTTATGGTCTTCATCGATGATGGAAACACCACCCTGTTTGAGTCGGCGGGGATGGAGCGCTATCGCCGGCCAATGGGACAAGGAGCCGCGAGGGGCGAGCGTGATTTGTGATCCTCTGATGACCCGGGAGATGCTCGTGGGGAAAAAGGCGTTTCCTGTTGCGATGGTGCTTGAAGCCTGAGAAAAGCTAAGCATCAAGCTCCTCCCCGAATCCTGTTCCATCCCGAACGAGAGCGATTTGATGGAATCCCTCTTTGCCCGAGAGGCTTTGGGGACGCAAGGAAAAGAGGAACAAGAGATATACGCGGCGACAGGTCGCCTCTGTGCTGCCCGCTGTGCAAAGTCTGTGCAGACTGCAGCCCGAATTCCAGTCATATTGGGTGATGTAGAATGATACAGAATGACAATGGATGAATGCACAACTTCTTGCCCGCAAAGCGCCTCTGACGCAAGTCCTGTCCAATGAATAAGATACAGAAATACCCCGTCCCGAATCCCCCCTCTCCGCCAGTGATTTTTGTACACTTCCAGTTGCCGCACGCGGTAAGTCGCACCCGCCGGCCTGTGAGAGCGGGGTCCCCCTTTCGCCTACCTACGAAAGGCGCTGGTTCCAGTAACCAGGCCGGGCATCCCCGCACAGAGAAAGGCCATCCGGACGGTGTCGGCGATTTCCGCCTCGGTTGCGCCCTGCGCCCGGGCTTGCTCGGCAATCGCCTTTACACCTTCGCCGTGGCCCAGGATGGCATCGCCCAGCATGCTCATCAGGGTCTTGACCTTCGCCGGAAGCGCGCCGTCCTTACCGGCAAAATCCTGAAGGGCCGTCATCTGCTTCAGCAGTTGAGGATCATTCTTTTCCAAAGCGTCGACGAAAAATGGTTTACCCATCGTTTGCTCCCTTCCGCAACACGGTTCCGCCGGCGCCGACATAGGCGCCCTGAGCCTATACCGGCTCAGCGCGGCGTCTCATCAGCACATGCCAGAAACCCCGGTGGTTTCCCTTCTCCTTCAAGAGGTTGAGGATCTCAAACTCCCGGCCAAACAGAGCGAGAATATCACCGCGTGTGAACCGGCGCCGATACGCCCCCTCGGCGATGTGCCACTTCATGCGGCTTCGGCGAAATAGATGGAACTCAGGGCTGAAGACCGAAAGCACGTAGAAACCGCGAGGCCGCAGCACACCGAGGATGCTCGCCTTGTAGGCCGGCCAGTCGGACTTTCTCTGGTGATGCAGGCACCCGCAGTCCAGGACGATATCGAAAGAGGATTCGGGAAACGGCAGGCAGAGAACGTCCGCCTTCCTGAACATTACGCTCCTCTTTCGTCTCGCGCCGGCAAGCCGGCGGGCACGTCTTAGCGCCAGAGGCTCGTAGTCAACCGCAATGACCTTGAAACCCATTCGCGCCGCCGCAATCGCGTGGCGTCCTTCTCCACAGCCGACATCCAGCAGGCTGGCGCGTGGGACCAAATGCTTCAGCCGCCTCAAGAAATCCACGGCGTACGGCGAAGGGTCACGGGATTCCCACCCGTGCTGCCCGGAGCGATACGCCTGCCGGAAGTACGTGCGATTTGCCTGCGCAGCCGTCTTCATCCTGACGAACACTCCTTTGGGGCTTCTTGAGGAGACCCTGCCGGAGCGAATGGCCCTGGCTCCGGCCTGGCTGAATACCTCTTGTACCTTCAGGTCGAGGCTATTCTCGGCCCTGAGCCATGCCTGCGACGCGGTCCGGCCTGAGTCCAGAATCTGACTGACTGAAGCGACTGTTATTATACTCGCTCAGGTCCGCCAATTCGAACGGAGCCAGGGATAACGAAGAAGTTGACTACTGGCGACACCCGAGCGGTCGAAGGCTACCTGGGTGAGTATAGGTCAGGCGTTTCCGTGGAAAGTTGCGTGCCGCGCAGTGGATAGTAGAATCGCTTCAGGTAACTTGGGCCTTGCGTTCACGGCAGCAAAGGTCTTGAGAAAGCGTCTATGCCGAAGCCAAATATCCTATACCTGAACTCGCACGATACGGGCCGGTTCATCCAACCGTACGGCTATCCGGTGGCGACGCCGCGCCTCCAGCGCTTCGCCGAGGAGGGCGTCGTCTTTCGCCAGGCTTTTTGCGCGGCGCCGACCTGTTCACCGAGCCGCGCGGCGCTTGTGACAGGCTCCTATCCCCATGAAAACGGGATGCTCGGCCTCGCCCATAGGGGTTTTTCGCTCCGCGATTACTCGCAGCACCTCGTCGCGACGCTCAAAAGCGCCGGATACTCCGCTGCGCTGGCGGGGTTTCAGCACGTCGCCGCAGATTCGGCACTCATAGGATACGACGCGCGTTTCGCAACCGGGGCGTCCGACGGGGAGGATGTCAAGGTGTCACAAGCCGCGGTCGATTTTCTGAAGCGACGGCCGTCCGAACCATTTTACCTCGAAGTCGGTTTCATGGATACGCACAGGGAATTTCCCGAGCCGCCGGACGATGACCCGCGGCACGTCCTGCCGCCACCGGGTTTGCCTGATGCGCTCGAGACGCGCCACGATTTCGCGTGCTTCATGAAGAGCGCACGCCGGCTCGACGAAAACATCGGGGACGTTCTTGATGCGCTTGAGAAGAGCGGCCTTTCCGGAAATACCTTGGTCATCTGCACAACCGACCACGGCGCTGCGTTTCCGCGGATGAAGTGTAACCTCACCGACGGCGGGATCGGCGTGATGCTCATGATGCGGGGGCCGGGGGGATTTACAGGCGGAAAAGTCGTCGACGCGCTTGTTTCGCACGTCGATATCTTCCCGGCGCTCTGCGAACTCCTCGAAGTCGCCGCACCGCCCTGGGTGCGGGGGGTGTCATTCCTGCCGCTCGTAAGGGGCGCGGCGCAACAAGTGCGCGAGGAAGTTTTCTCAGAAGTTAACTACCACGCGGCCTACGAGCCACAGCGCTCGGTCCGAACCGAGAGGTGGAAGTACATCCGCCGTTTCGGCGAGAGGCTGAAGATCGTACTCCCCAACTGCGACGACAGCCCCAGCAAGACCGTGTGGATGCAGAACGGATGGGGGCGTCAGGATAATCCCGCCGAGGCGTTGTACGACCTCGCGTTCGACCCGACGGAAGTCAACAACCTCGCGGGAGACCCGGCGGCAAAGGCGGTCCTCGCGGACATGCGAAGGCGGCTTGACCGCTGGATGAGGGAGACCGACGACCCGCTGCTTCACGGCCCGGTGCCGGCGCCGCGGGGGGCCCGGGTGAACGACCCTGGCGGCGTATCGCCGACAGAGAAGCCGAGAATCATACCTTAGTGGTGCGCGCAGAGGACGGGAACCGGGGGCCCTTACACTGGCGGGCAAGCAGGCTTCACCAAGGTTCCGCCTTGCCAAGGCCGCCAGTGGCACATAAGGGGTAACCGGCGGGAGGAATCAGGAGGCCTGCATGGCCTCGACGAGGCGTTTCGCGTAGGAGGCAAACCCCTCTTCGGAGAGGTGCACACCGTCGGGCGTGAGGTGTCCGCGCGCGGGGTCAATCAAAGACAGGCCGTCAACAACCGAATATGGCCGGCCGGATTGCGCTACAGCAGCGGCAACGGCCCGCCGGTAGGCAGGTAGATTCGAGAACGGGGGGTCTGATTTGGTGACGGGCGGAGGCGTGATGAGAATGACGCGCGCACGAGGTGCGCGGGCGGATATGCAGTCTGTCATTTCGCGGGTCTTGGCACGGAAGACATCGAGGGGCACTCTTAGGATACAGTCATTGGACCCAAGCGCCACGGTGATAGTCTGCCATGGCCGGTGGTCGAAGGCCCACGAAAATGGCGCAGGGTCCATCGTAGCGCCGCCAATGCCTAAGTTCCATGCACCAATGGAGAGCGCGTCGCACACGCGCTGGACGTAAGTCGAGGCGGGGCTGACGGCGTTCATCCCCTGTGTTATCGAGTCCCCGACTGCAAGCCACGCCGCGGAGGGCGGCGGGCTTACTGCCTCGCCAATCCTGCCGTCAAGGGCAATCGCAGTGAACACGAAGGTTAGGTTTTGCGGCAAGAGGATTTCGACGTCACGCATGGCGCCGCCACCCCGGAGGGCAATTTCGATCCTATATCGGCCCGGGTTGAACGCCATGTCCCTCCACGAACCGATTACCTTGCCGGCGGACCTCGCGATGAACTCACCAAATTCGCGGGGCGTGTCGATGACTTCGATGTCGCACACGAGCACGCTCGCGTCGGTCCTCATGATAAGTGAACAGCCCGAGGCGCACTCCATGCGGCTGGCGGGGCCGGGGTGTGCAGTCACGGCCTGGTCTATGATATCCTGAGGAAAACGGCGGGGCGCACAACCTCCCGCGCGCGCGACAAGCCCGAGGGGGGCACACCATAGCAGCCTCTTGTCCTCCGGACTAATCCCGGTCATCAGCCTGCCCGCCGGAGAAAGTGACATTGTGCACGTGGGCACGGCGCACGTCCCAGAAGGGCAGAACGTCAATGACGACGTCGGCGTCCTCGAGGGTCCGGCAAACCTTGCCGGCGTAGCGGTAGTTCTCGAAGCGCACGGCGGAGATGAAGTTTTTCTCGTCGTAACCGATCAGGGTCGAAGGGCGGGGCCAGCGCACATCCGCCTGGCAGTCCTTGATGAGGACGTCCTCTATGCGTCCGCCGCCGTTCGCACGATTCCATACGTAGATGTCCACAAGCCTCTGCCGGGCGTCGGGCCAGTGGCTCTCGAAACGGTTGTCGAGGTACTTCACACCGCGGACAACCGCACCGTCCTCGCAATAGACACTCATGCCGCGGTCGGACTCGATGACTTCGTTGTCGCTGAAGGTCACATTCGTGATGTTCGCCTCCGTTTCGGTGCCGACCTTGAGGGCGGATTTCTTCGTGAGAATGACGTTACGGCGGGCGACGATGTCGCGCGACTCGTACTTGCCGTATGACTTGACCACGATTGCATCATCGGCTACATAGGTGAAACAGTCCTCCACCAGACCTGTTCGCACGCTGGAAAGGTCGATGCCATCGGCGTTGAGCACGTCGCGGTTATCAAGCACCTTCAGGTTGCGGGCGGTGAAGCGCTCCACGTTGACGGGGTGCGTATTCTGGCCGGCGGGGTCGCGCGCTATTATGTTTTCGATTGTGATGTTTCGTGAATCGCCAACGACAATGATGTGCGGTCCGTGCTGTTGGGCGCGCAGGACGGCGCCGCTGCCGTCAAGCGTGCCGTAGCCGGCAATCCGCACGTTTCGGGCAGCCGTTATCTGCACGAGGGACTGCCTGGCCCAGTGCCAGAACTTCTCGTTTACAGGATAGTCAGCCCCGTCGGTCGAGCCCTTTACGAGTGCGCCGCCGGCAAGATAGAGCGTCATGTCGCTCTTGAGCGCGATGGTGCCGGTAAGGTAAATGCCCGGCGGGAAGTAGAGCGTCCCGCGAGCTGGCGTCGCCTCAATGGCAGACTGGATATTGCGGGTCTGGAGTTCTCTACCTTCGTTTTCACTGACGAAATCCAGAACGTTGACAACGCCTTTTCCGCCGGGTTTCGGCGGGGTCTTCTCGATCGGGTCGGCGAAGATGAAGAGCCGCTCGTATTCGTTCACCTGGATAACGAGTTTCCTGGGCTCGGCGAGCGTGAAAGTCAGCCGGTTCAGTTCGACCGACGGCATGACGCCGTACCGCTTTGGACTGATGCTGTAGCGGTGAACGAACTTCAGGTTCGCGTGGCCGATGCTCGGCTTGACGCTGACAGTCACTTCGCATTTGCCTCTAAAGGCGAAGTGCGCGTAGTGGACGTCCTCGAAGGTCTCGACGAAAACCGGAACTGCCCCCGCCGTCACCGAATAGACGCCGCTCCTGGTGGCGGTCGAAGGAGTCGGAAACGTCACGACCCAATTCCTGGTCCTCTTTCTTTGTACCATTCATCTCCCCTCACTGTCCAAGATGTGCAAGGGCTTCCCGGCTGCCCGTGTAATATACTGACGTTGACATCTTGGGCAACACAACCCTGAAGTGGTCCGTATCCTCGGCGACGGACTTTTTCCCAAACAGGTCGTAGACCGCCTCGACGGTGTGGGGCAGCCTGAGCAGCCGTTCGCCTCCTCGCAGCGTGTGCAAGGCCAGCAACTCCCTTGACGCGTAGAGGACATCGCCCGCTTCGCTGTAAAGGTGGACGCCGGCGTAACGGGCCAGGCCCCTCAGGATAGAAGCCGGGATATTGGGCGCGGCTATGTACACGGACCTCCAATCGCCGAACTCCTTTACCCCCATGCCCTCGGCGCAGCGGCCCTGCGCGTGGACAACGCTGGCAAGGACGCGCGCGTCGGGGTCCTGGAGGTAGAACGTCGGAGAGAGATTCAAATCGGTGCCCCAGAAAAGGCCCTCCGGAAGGCCGCGCGTTATCTCGTGTTCGAAATCGACGACGTGCATGAACGGCCCCCACGGCGTTTTCGTCATCGCAAACCGGAAACCAGTCAGGTCGGTCATGTTGTCCGTCGACGAGTCCTTGTTGAGCAGGCCCGGCGCGTAAATCCAGACGGCGACGCGGCCATCGCGGCGGATTTCGCGTTTGAGTTTCGCGCGGCGGTTGTCGTCCAGCCGGAATGCGTTGAGCAATATGTAGAGTTTGAAGGGGCGTAGACGGCCGTCGAGCAGGTCATTCAAGATGTGCGTTTCCGCGGGTGCGCCAATGCGAGGGAGGCGTTGAACGTGCTGCCACTCGACGAGGGGCAGTTCGAGGTTCTTGCGGTAGGTCTGGTAGTACCAACTTTCATCGTCAAGGAGGACACAGATTTCGGCGCACGGGGTCCGGTCGGTATGGAGGGCGAATTCGCCGAGCCGGCCGCAAGAGGTAAACTCGTTTACGAACCTGTCGCACTCGTCAGGCGGGAGGTCGCGGACGTTGATGCAGTGAAGGAGCGCGACGGGATCGCCTTCGATGCGCTCGGCTTTCTGAACGTGGAAGGGGATGGATACGCTCCATGACCCCTGCCCCGTCGCAACCGCCTCCGCAATCGTGCGCCGATAGACGGCGATAAACTCGTCAACGTTGCGGCAGGCGCCGTAGTCGCGAAACGTCGGATGCCACGAGCGGTCGTCGTTTTCCTGGATATGGAGTTTCCCGTGGGCACGGACGGCTTCCACGGGCTGCATGCCCGAACAGTGCCCGCCGGGTCCGCGGAACGCGTAGTCCATTGGCGAAGTGAGGAAGTCCACAAATGGCGACTCGAGGACGCGCCTCAGGCCGAGGTGGCCGGTGCGCTGGATGCGGGTGTAGTCGTTTGAAAAGTCGGTCGTATCGCGGAAGTAGTCGCTATTCAGTTGGAAGCCGAGCCAGTAACCGTAGAAGACGCCGGCAAGCGCGCGGCCGCGGGAGGCTTCCTTGACGGTGCGGCTGAAGTCGATTATCAGATCCGCGGAGAGGTCGGAGGCCGCGGTAAGGTAATCCACGACGTCCTGCTCGGCGGCCGGGTCGCGGAAGATGTAGTTGCGCGCGCCGAACTGCTCCTGTGGCGAAGGCACAGGGGCGGTTTCGAATGTTACGGCCGCGTTGTTCCAGGCGCTGCGCAGCGCGGATTCGTCAGCCGAATACCTCTTGCGCAGCCACGACTGGAAGTACCGCTGCATAGGTTGGCTGTAGTCGCCGCACGACCTGTCGAGGTTAAGGGCGTACTTGAACCATTCGCAACTTGAGCCGGTGTTCACCTGATAGGCCATCACGCGGTCGGCCATGCCGATCTTCTCGATATGGGCGATGAGCGCACGAAGGAAGTCGTTTACCTGGGCCCGCCATACCAGGGAGGCATATGACTGTTCGGGCTGGGGACCGTCGCTATTTACGAGACGTTCCTCGGGATAGAGCTTCACCCACCAGTCAAAGCACATGTCGAGGAGAATGCGGACGTGGAAGCGGGCTTCAGGGTCGGCCTCTATAAACTGCCGAAACTCCCACTCTACGCCGGAAAAGTCCCAGAAGGTATCGCGCCCCTCTCCGGGGCCGGGAAGCCAGACGGGGCCTTCGTTGCCGAACCGCCCGGCTCCATTCTCGAACGTGTAAAAGTGCACACCAGTTCGACGGGCAAAGGCCCGGATGACTTTCTGGAAAATCTCGGGCGCCCTGGGGTCCGGCGCCGGCGGCCAGGCAAGGTAGTAGAATACCGGCCTTCCGTCAACGAAGACCGTCGGCGTGCCGTTATGAAGTCTCAGTTCGGCTACCGGTTTTGTGCTGGTTACGTTCGCTGACATCGCCGCTGGCAACCTCCTGTCGCCCTAACCAGGCGCACGCAGGATACCGTCAGGCCGCCGCGAGCCTGCGGGTTGATCTTGAGTGCGCGCAGGACAAGCGTAAACGTGCCGCGGCTGTCGAGCCTGACGGTTCCGACGCGGTTGGAAAACTCCGCATAGTGCCGGTTGTTCCCGCTCCGGGCCCCGGCGGTCCTCAGCGTGGCGGTGATTCTCCGGCCCGCGACCGCGATCTCAACCTTGTGTCCCCCCTTCCAACCGTATATGCTCACTGCCCGCGTGTCGAGATAGACGTCGAACTTGCCCGGCTCGAACACCCTGAACTTCCAGCACAGCCGGTTGTCCGGACTGTACCAGTCGCATATACATCCGCCCTGTCCCATTCGCATCCGTCCCCAGTAATCCGCCAAATGCATCTCGGCCACATGGGCCGGCAGCGTGATAACGCCGTTCGGCTGCTCTTGCAGGGAACCGTCCACGCTGACGGGGCCGACTGTTTCAACGACCACCACCGAGACGTCTCGGTCAGGCGCGCGTAGCGGCAGACGAAGTTCCAGCAGATGCTGCCCGGACATCGCGTCATGTCTTTGGGAAAACCGCACGGGGTCGCGGGGACGCGCCGGGAGATATACGCGGCGCACCTTGTTTTTCAGGCCATTGAGGCGGAACGCAGCCTTGGGCCAGTCGAAGAAATGAAGATAAAGCGTCCTGCCCTTTGCGGTAATCCTTCCCCAGTCGAATTCGTACGGGTACGGGGAGGACTTGGCCCCGTAGATCGCGTCGCCGTTTGTATTTAGCCACCGGCCGATGGCCCTGAGACGGGTGACCGACGGGCGGGGGATTGCGCCGAGGCCGGTCGGCCCGACATTGAGAAGGTAGGTGCCTCCCTTGCTGGTGACGTCGACGAGCGTACGCAGCATCTCGCGCGCGCTCTTCCAGTTGTGGTCGGTCTTCTTGTATCCCCAGGTGTCATTCATTGTGGCACAGGTTTCCCAGTCGCCTTTGACGCCGCCGGAGGAGACCTGGTTATCTCCCAGGCACTTGTAGTCGCCCAGGTCAAAGCCGATCCGCCCGTTTATGATCGAGCGCGGCTGGAGGCTCCTGACAAGCCGCTTGAGGTCCCCGGCCGTTTCACGGGTGGTGTTAATGGGATTGTCGAACCAGACGATATCTATCGGCCCGTACCCGGCAAGCAGTTCGGTGAGTTGCGGCCGAACCTTTCTTCTGACGTACCGCGCGAAACCTTCGGGCGACGCCGCATCCGCGCTCTTGAGGCTGTAGGCGCCGGCGTCGGGCTCGTGCATATCCTGGTCCTGGCTGTAGTAAACGCCGAAGCGAAGTCCTTTCCTCCGGCAGGCCGCGCAGAGTTCCCTGACCACGTCGCGGCCGAAGGGCGTGGCGTCGACTACGTTGAACTCGCTGCAACGTGAATGATACATCGCGAAACCGTCCGCGTGCTTGGCAGTTAACACCATGTATTTCATCCCGGCCTCTTTGGCGATCTTCACCCATTTCCCGGCGTCAAATCGATAGGGCCTGAATCGATCTGCCAACAGCGCATATTCGTCCGCGGAAATACGCGCGTAACAGGCTATCCATTCACCTATCCCCTCGATCTCCTTCCCTTTCCACACGCCGGCAGGGACTGAATACAACCCCCAGTGGATGAACATGCCGAACTTCGCGTCGCGCCACCATGTGAGTCTGTCGCCGCCTCCGGCAGCGCCGCGCCGCGTAATTCTTCTGGCCATCGTCTTACCTTTCCCTCCCGCTGCCGGGCCCTGTGCCCCGGGCTTGCGGCGGTCATCCTATGTGTAGGAACCCAGTTCCTTCGCGAGCCGTACGAACTCGCCGAAGGTTTCAAAACTCACCGTCTCCGGCACGGAATGGTCGGAACTGATTATATAGCCGCCGTTTTCTTTCATCGCCGGAATGACGCGGCGCATCTGGTCCCAGAGTTTCTCCGGCTTGTCGTAGAGAGCGACATTGAGGCCGCCGTGGAACGCGAGGACACCACCGTATTCCTTTTTGAGGGCGACCGGATCGAGCCCCGACTTCACCTCTATCGGGTTGAGCATATCGAGGCCGATGTCGATCAGTTCCGGGATGAATTTGCTTATGTTACCGCAGGAATGCAGGCTCGCCTTCATGCCGCGCGAATGCGCCCATTCGATCGCGCGCCTGTGCATGGGTTTCAGCAAGTCGCGGTACATCTGGAGGGAGAAGAACTGCGTCCCCTTGTATCCCATATCGTCACACCAGAATACTTCATCGAAACGGTACCCCTCGTTCCACACCATGTCCCAGAGGGCGATGTTGACATCGAGGAAGTGGTTGAACATATCCCCGACCCATTCGGGGTCGGTCGCCATCGCGATAAGCAGGTTCTCGGTGCCCACGAAGAAGGAATGAGTCACGTCGAAGCCGAACCAGAGGCCGGCCGACACCCACGCGCCTTTTTCGCGCCAGGCGCGGTAGTTTGCCTTCAGGTAATCCCAGTCGACGCGGTCGCGCGACGGCGTCATGCGCTTTTTCGCACTGGCCCAATCGTCGGGGGTCTTCACCTTGAAGTCGAGGAATTCGGGCGTACCGCCGCGGTGCTTCCAGTTGCGCAAGGTGGTGCCCCATTTGGTGGTCTTGACGATGTACTCGTCGGTCTCTTCGATGACTCCGACCGGGTATCGCGGGGAACTGTCGACCTGGTTATCCCAGTCGCCCATCCCGGCGAACCTGTCAAGATGGAAGTACTCGTCGTATTCCACGTCCGCGGGCAGTCCTTCGCCGCGCCATCGTCTGAGCGTGCTCGACCATGGGTAATCAATGATGGGAACTCTGTCGGCTTCCCTGTGCTCGTACATCCGCTTAACCCGTTTATGCGTCGTCATCTCAGCCACAAACCGGTTCCTTCTCGTTACCTTAAGCTCGGCGCCGCCACCTCTGAATCAAGGCTAAACGCTTTACCTGTCTTGTTGCACCGTACTCTCTCAGGAACTCCACGAAGTGGGCCGTGCATCACGCCGAACGCTCCGTTGGTCACAGGATCTCTATCACCGCGCACTCCCATTTGTCGAGGCGCGCGTTGATGCGAAGGCCGCCCGCGCTGCGCCGCGGCTTTAGTTCCTTCGTGCCGCCGTCCTCGCGGTGGATGCGGACGGCTTCTTTGCCCGACCTGCCGCAACGTTCGAGGTCCAGATCAAGCCTCACCTTGCCGCCGCCCCTGTCACAGCGGCGCGATGTCTCGCCAAGGACGATGCCGAGGCGGCCGCCGGCGTCGTAGACGCCGGCAACGACGGATGCATCAGTATCCACCTCAAGCCCTCTGGTGTCCATGAAGCGGCCATCGACGGTAAAGGCGGCCGTACGCGCGCGCAGGTCCGCAAGCGCTTTGATCCGTCGCGAGAACTCCGGGACGTCGCGAAGCGTCCCCTCGAGGCCGTTAACGTTGAGCGCCAGCAGGAACCCCATTGCAAACGCCTTGCCAACTTCATCCTCGTGTTCGTACGCGTCGATTGTCCACGCCTGGAGGCTGTCCGGCAGCACGTACCGGAACACCTCGCCGTGGTGGTCAGACCAGTTCCAATACCACCCCAAGTCGATGTTTCGGGTGGTCCAGATATCAAGCGACTCTCCTATTGTGTATGCTCCCTTGTGGCGTGCGCGTATGAATTGCGCCGTCCGCGCCGTCCAATCCGTCACACCCGCGGCCGAATGTCCTGGAACGGAGTGTCCGTGGTCGGTCGCGAAGCACAAGTCTTCTCCGAACGGCTCGTCGAGGAACATCGACGTAAACCCGAGGTCCGAACAGCGCTTCACGACGTCAAACGCCCAGTCCTGCCACTCGCGGTTCGACTGGCAGAGCCGCCGCCCCGACTCGTCGAGGTATTCCGGCATCAGCCTTCCATGCGCCGCGCGCACGGGGTAACTCTCGCGGGTTTCCATGCCGTAAAGCGTGCGAGCGACCCAGCGTTCGGCGAATTTCTTTCCCAAACGGTTTTTCATCGTCACAAGGCGCGTGTTGAGAAGCGCGCTCGTCTGGACCCCGAGAGCGTTTGTCTTCGTGAGAGCCCGGCGGAGTTCCTCAAGCCGAGCCGGATCTTCCTTTAGCGTCGGCGCCGTCCCGGCATGCAAATACACCCCCATAAGAGGATGGTCCCACACGCAGATGTCACGGATGCCAAGCGACAAGGCGTGCCGGGCAATTTTCGGCAGGTCCGAAAACGGGCGCAGTACCCTGCCGCAAAAGTCGCGGAACAAGGGGTTCTGAAATCCGATGCTGCGGCGCAGGCGCTCGTTAGCCTGCGGCGGGCGCCACCACGTCGCAAGCCAGCGTTTCAGACGGTCGGCGCTCTCGTGCCAGTCCCCGCGATGCGGCGCGAGGCCCGTCGGGTCGCTTGACCAGCGCTCACCGGGCTTGACACACGCGTGATGCACCCAGGCAACACCCAGCCGCGCGTCGCCGGGCTGAGGGTTGAGATCCTCGACGACGACGTTCGTGAGACGCGGTGAAGAGGGGTAGTGATTCACGGAAAGGCCGCGTCCGCCGCCCGACAGGTCGAGCATCGGCACCATCATGTTAATATGGTTAGGTGCCGTCCGGCGGTGTGAACCGTAGATGGTCCACCCTCGCCCGAAGCCGCCGCCCGAGTGCATCGCATGAGGGTCAAACGAATACTGTCCGGCATACACACGGTCTCCGCGGGGCCCGGCGTTGCCGGCCCAGCCGCCGATCCAGGGGAAGCGGACTTCGTGGATGAGGAACGGCCCGGCGTTTGCGACCTCTATCGTGAGCGCAGCCTCGTCCGCGCCTTCGGGCAACGTTACCGTAACCGTCGCGGATATGCCGGTTGACTCCTTTTCCGGCGTGCGCAGGTCGTCGTAGTGGATGGTCAAACGTCCTTTTCGCAGCGCCATCCGCGGCTTGCCGGACTCGTGCGAATCGGCATAGCGGGCAATCCAGCGCTCCTCGTCCGGCACGCAAACGCGAAAAAGCCGAGCGCGGGCCGGGTCAAACCGGTGTACTATGCGACCGCGTTTATCCTCGACGGCGACCAGACTCCCCGTCTTCGGGTCGAACTCCAGCGATATAATACCGTTCCCGAGCTTCATGTTTTTCCTCCTCTTGACTTCCACGCGCCGCCGGCCTGGCGCGGCTTCAGCGGCTTTGCATCCGTTGCCTGTCTTTCTCGCGCAATGCCTTGTCCTTCTCCTGGTTGATGTCCGCCCAATCGTAGTTCGGGTCGGCGAACGATTCCTGCGGGCAGTTCGGGAACAGGATGTCGATGTCGCCCTTGTGCGCTTCCATAAGCGCGATCTTCTTCTCGAGGAGTTCCGCAAGGTTCGCCGGCAGGACAAACGACGCCTCCGGCTCGCCCGTGCCAATGAGCGGCACGTCCGATTCTCGTAGAAGTGCGATCATCTCCATCGAGTTCTCTATCTCGTCGGCGACCGCCTCCAGGAAAAACCGTTTGTACGTGGCCGGCTCATAGCAATACTCATCCTTGCGGATGACGTGCCAGTACTCGTCCTTCTTCTCGCCCGTGAAAAACTCGATGATGGACCCGGCCCGAAGGACGTTTTTCTGCGTCCGCCACAGCGCCCGGAGCGCCGCCACCCGCCGAGCCTCGCGCACGAACCGCGTGTGGTTGCCGTCCTCCTCGCCCTCCAGCCCCTTGGCCGCTGCGGCGAGTGTCGCGACGGCCCTGTCCATGAATCGCATCATCTCGTCATAGACGACCACCAGCCATTTGAACTCGTCCGGCTTGTAGTTCTTCGTATTGTGCCAGATGAAGAACGAATCACTGTCCTTGCGGTCCCGGCTCATGTGCCGGTGCTTTGAGAAGTAAGCCTTGTCCTCCTCGCTCAACCGCCCGGGCGCCGGGACGATAGGCCGCAGAATCCACCTGTCGCCCATGACGGAGTTAGGCAGGAAGAGGAAGTTGTTCGTATCACCCCAGGTCGGCCACATCCGAAGCGCGTGATCGACGTCGCGCCACGCTCCCGCAAGGGCGGCTGCGGAGCGCCTGCCCACCTGCGCTTGCGCAATCTTCATGACCGCGCGGTCAATCGCCGCGCTATCTTTCGGCGGGCGCTTCAGGCCCATGACCGTGGCCATCGTCGTCGGCGATTCGACGCCGCCGACACTTTCCGACAGCGTCGGCCCCGTGATGCCGGTGACCCCGCTTGCCGCCGCCTCACGGTACACGTCGAGGATGTAATAGGGCAGTGGCTTTTCACAAAGCGGCCAGAGTTGATAACCCATCGTCGGGTCCGCCAGAAGCGCCGCGCCGCGCCCGCGTGCCCTGCAGCGGTCGATGTATTCCCGGTTCTCAGGAAGGATGAAGCACCGGTTGGGCGACAGGCTCATCTTGAACACCAGGTACGTGCGCTTTGGCAGTTTCTCAATCACGTCATTTATCTCGTACCTGCTGAAGTGGAGCGGCCGGAAGAATATCTCCACCTCGCGCCCGGCGTCCGCCGCGCCGGCCTGCATCGCGAGAAGCCACTTCCTCATCCGCGCGCCCATCGCGACGTCCTTGCAGAAGTCCGGCCCGTTGGGCCCGGGATAGAGACCGGAGCACCAGCAGACGCCTGCGCCGGAGTCGTTGGTGAAGAAAGAGATCACGGCGGTCCGCGGCGCAATTTCGAGCAGCCGCCGCACCGCGTCGCGATAGTGGTCGAGTACCTCCGGCCGGTCGACGCAGGGGCTGTAGTACGGATTGCGGGCGTAGCAGGGATTGTCGCAGCGCGCGCCGCGCAGTCCAGGGTGCTTCTCGTAGAACGACTCCGGAAGTATCTGCGGCTCGAGTAGGTCGATGACGCCCTTGAGGCCGTGGCGCTCGAGTATCTTGGACTTCTCCCGGACGAGCGCGGCGTTCTTCTCGATGTGCGCCTTCGAGAAGATGCCGTTCAGCAGTTCCGTCTCGACTATCTTCATGAGGCCGGGGCTCTGAATCGTCCACCGCAGCCAGAAGTCCTTCTCGTCGTATATCTGGTCCTGCGTGAGCTCCGCAAGTGCGCCGCAACTCGTGTACTTGAAACCCTTTGACTTGACAAGCCGCGCGAGCCGGTCGTACTGGCCGAGGTCGTTGGAATCGGCATGGATGATGGGGAACTTCAATCTCGGCATATCCCTTTTCCTTTCTGAAAAGCCGCGCTCGTAATCCGTCGGTAACGACAACGCCACCTCGCAGTTGCGCTATATGATCATGCGCGCGCCAAGGTCAATACTCCTGCTTGGTATGCCGGAAGCGCAACCTCGAACCTGAGTTCAGCGCCGCGGCGGCCCGGAGTAATTCGTGCCGGCCGCGCGCCTTCGGCGTGGAGCAGGCAGTCGCCAGGGGCCCCGACGCCGAGTTCCTCCGGCCGCAGCGTCACTTTCAACCTTGCCTTTCGCGCGCTGCCGTTGGCCAGCGCCACGGCAATGCCGTGTTCCGACTTGTACGCGACGCCGAATCCCCCCTCGACCGCGAGCCCCCTGTCGTCCATGTAGCGCCCGTGCGCGACGAACGGCGCCGTCGCCTTGCGCAGTTTCGCGAGCCGCGCCACCTGCGCGGCGAGTCCCGGCGCGTCGGAGAGGCTCCCCGTCATGTCCCGCGTCGCGATGGCCATGAAGCTTCCCATGGCAAACGCCTCGGCGATGGCCGGCATCTGGTTTTCGTCTATGCACCAGCACGGTATCATCGTCGGCATCACGTAGCGCATGATATCCGGCCGAACGCCGCTGTGGCCTCGATAGCTCCAGACCCACCACAGGTCTATGTGCTGGCAGTTGTACAGGTCTGGAATCTCGCCTATCGTGTATGCCGTCCGGTTCCGCCCGCGCGTGCGCCGCGTCGCCTCGCCGAACCACTCGTACGTCCGCTCCCATGCCTCCCACGGCGATGCGTGGCCATGCCGCTTCGACAGGCAGTAGTTCCACTCC
>Ga0315274_10004527_pt1 | contig 20426 bp, 19 predicted proteins | sample YL17G02_20_MG_FD_203700 | JGI IMG/M metagenome (GOLD analysis project Ga0315274, IMG submission 203700) | Sediment microbial communities from Yellowstone Lake, YNP, Wyoming, USA - YL17G02_20 | ecosystem: Environmental > Aquatic > Freshwater > Lake > Sediment | place: USA: Wyoming | collected...
TCATTTCGCCTGATCCAGCGGCAGGACAACGCGCGCAAACTGACGAACGCACCGTTGTTGACATTCTATCTAAGGATTTCAGAGTGAAGATCGCCACCAGCAACAATCAGTTGCCGGGGCGCATCGACGCGATTGAACATTTCACCACGCGGCTTACGGAAAATGGCCCGGCGATGCAAGTCGATCCGTTGTGCCGCATGACTATTCGTGCATTGCGCAGTGGGTGGAGGTATAGTACGAACACCAAGGGTGATACGAAAGAGACCCCGATGAAGAATGTGTATTCTCATCCGGGGGATGCTCTTTCGTACTTGTGTCAGTATTTCTATGTGGGTAACGCTCGTGAAGATCGCAAGAAACGACACGGCAACGCGGTACCCGACGTGAACACCTACTCACTACGCTAGGACACGATATGGACCCTGTAGCGCAACCAATCGCGTCAATGCCCCCACCGCAGCCCGTGATGCCTTCCGATGCGGTCAGCGCTCCCGCGATGCTTACGCCACCCGTCATCAACCAAGAGAAGCTTCGTGCCCTTGGCGTTCGTCTCGCTTCCGACTACAAAACGTACGAGAACCACCGCAAACTCGCGGAGCTACGCTGGACACGCAACCTGCGTCAGTTTCTTGGCGAGTACGATCCGGACGTTTCCAAACAGCTTGACACCAACCGCTCGCGAGCCTACCCCCGGCTGACGCGCGTCAAGGTCGTGTCGATGGTGGCGCGGCTGATGAATCTGCTGTTCCCCACGTCGGAAAAGAATTGGGGCATAGGGCCATCGCCGATTCCGAATCTGTCGATGGAAGATCTGCAAATCGTGCTGCAGCAGGCGCAGGCCGGTGTGGCGAAAGCGCAGAAGCAACTCACCGATGCGGTGATCGAGGCCGCAGTGAAGGCGTTCGCGCAGACACGCGCCACCGCGCTTGAACTGGAGATCGAGGATCAGCTTGAAGAGATCGGCGGCAGTCGCAGCCTGTCGATGGTGGCGCTGGTGCGCAAGGTGCTCTTCTCCGGTGTGTTGTACGGTGTTGGCGTGCTCAAGGGGCCGTTCGTGCGCCCGCAGAAGCAAAGAAAGTGGGTGGTAAACCCGACGACAGGTCAATACGCGCCGCAGGAATTTACCGCGTTCCGGCCGCAGTTCGAGTTCGTGCCGGTGTGGGATTACTACCCCGACATGACTGCCAAGCATCTCGATCAGATGGATGGCCAGTTTCACCGACTGGTGCTATCGAAGATGCAGCTACGCGAACTCGCGGATCGCACTGATTTCTTCGGTCCTACCGTGCTCTCCTATCTACAGCGCATGCCGAAGGGCAACTGGAAAGAGCGTACGTACGAAACGGAATTGCGGACTATCGGCGTGCAGAGTTCGGTCAATGTGCTCTCCAGCAGCAAGTTCGAGGTGTGGATTTGGGACGGGCTGGTGTCGAGCCAGCAGTTGAAGGAAGCCGGTATCGAGCTACCGCAGGGGCTGTCGAATGACATGGTGGAAGCTTCGGTGTGGATGCTCGACAACGAAGTCATCAAGTGCGACATCTCGCCGTGGGTCGAGTTGGAGCCGAACCAACGCGTCAAGATGTACCACCACTTCATCTTCGAGGAAGACGACAGTTCGCTCCTCGGCAATGGCCTGCCGAACATCATGCGAGACTCGCAGATGGGCGTGGCAGCGGCGACACGGATGACGATGGACAATGCGTCCATCACGTGCGGCCCGAACCTTGAAATCAACACCGAGTTGCTGCGTGACGACGTGGACCGTAAGAACGTGGTCCCGTACAAGCTCTGGTACCGAGAAGGCACTGGCGCGGACGCGATGATTCCTGCGGTGAAGAATATCTCGTTCGACAATCACATTGGCGATCTGAAAAGTGTGATCGATATGCACATGAACTTCGCCGACATGGAGACGTTCGTGAACGCCGGTACTGGCGGGGATATCGAGAAGCTACCAAGCGAGCCGTTCCGTTCGGCCGCTGGTGCCTCGATGATGAAGGGCGATCTCGCGCTGCCGTTCAAAGACACGGTGCGCAATTTCGACAACTTCACGATCTCGTATATCAGTTCGCTCATCGTGTTCAATCGGCACTTCAATCCGAACCCGGAAGTGCAGGGTGATTTCTCCCCCATCGCCCGTGGATCGACCTCGCTGATCGCGAAGGAGGTTCGTGGCATTGCGCTTGACATGCTGGGCACGAACCTGCAACCGGAAGAGCGTCCGTACGTGAAGTGGCACAAGCTATTGCAGGAGAAGATGAAGGTACGCGATGTGGATGTGACGGGCGTTGTCGCGGACGACGACGAAGCAGTGGAAATTGACGCTCATGCAGCGGAGCAGGCCGCGCAGGACAAGAAAGACATGGCCGAGTTGCTAAGAGCGGAGGTGCGGAAGTTGCTGGCGGATGCAACAAAGTCGCTCACACAGTCGGACAAGAATTCCGCAGCGACCGAAGTGGCGCAGTTCAACGCGATTCTAGGAGGGCTGGAAAGTGGCGTTACCCCAACAGATGTACACGCAGCAAGGTCAGGTGCTGGAATACCGACGCCGATTGCTAACGGCTTCCGCAGAACCAGTGGTGCAGACCCTACTCCTGCTGCTGGAACTGGAACTAAATAAGCTGCGAAATAAAGCATTGACGATATCAAAAGACGATCTCGGGAAGCTGCAAGGGCGTGCTGAAGCGTACACGCAGGTGTATAAGTGGCTGACGGAGCCTCTGGACCCCAAGATTGACAATCAGTAACATCGAGCATATAAGGCGACCTATGGACCCCAAAGACAAAGCACCTGAAACTCCTGTCGTCGTTCCGGCGACACCGATAGCACCGTCAACGCTACCGGAAGATGACTTCGATGCTGTGTTCGACGCCATCACTTCGGAAACTGCTCTTGGCACTACGCCTGTCGAACCGGTTGTCCCCGCGACACCAGCGACGCCTACGGCTGCGGCTCCTGCTGCACCGGTTGAAGGCGGGGCTCCTGCGGCGGTAGCACCGGAGACTCCGGAAACGCCCGCTACTGTCGTTCCTCCGGAAGAAACGGATTGGAAGGCAAAGTTCGAAGCGCTCGAAGCGGAACGCGCGAAAGCGCCCGCACCTGCGCCTGCCCCAGCGCCCACTGCTGCGGCTCCGGAACCTGTCGCTGCGCCCGCTGCCGCCCCTCCCGAAGAGATTCAGTGGTATCGGCCCTCGGAGGAAGAAGCGGCCGTGCTTGCAGAGCACGAGAAGCAGTGGCCGGATATCTCCAAGGCCGAAGCGATTCGCACCAAGCAGGCGGTGTACAATGCCGTGCAGTACACGTTCGCACAGGTGAAGAAGCAATATGATCCTGTGCTCGACAGATTTGGTGTAATGGCTGATGCTCTTGAACAGCAACTGACGTTGAACTTGCTGGAACGGGATCACAGCGATTACAACTCGATTCGTGATAAAGTCGCGGAATGGGTTGAAACACTTCCGGCATTCGCAAAGGCAGGCGCGAAGGCCACAATGAAAGACGGCACGCCCGAAGACGTTTCGGAGCTTGTCGCGGAATACAAGAAGGCACATCCGGTGGCAGCAATCGCGACACCAGTTGCACCGGTAGCACCCAAGGCCGAACTCTCAGCGGCAGCCAAGAAAGCGGCGAGCAAGTTGACAGTGGTCGATTCGAAACGCACTACAGCGGCATCTGCTCCGGACCCCAATGACTTCGATAGTGCATGGGCCGAAGCGAGTGCCGTGAAGTAGGCACTCGACAACCACCCTTTAAGGAACCGTCATGGCTCAGATCGTCCAGTATGGTGACATCTCCCCGCGTACCGCCGCGTACGTTGTCAAAGAACTGCTCAAGCGCGCGATGCCGTACATGGTCATCGAGCGATTTGGTCAGTCGTATCCGATCCCGCTCAACAGCACGCGCACCGCGAAGTTCCGCCGCTACTTCCTGACCGGCGCGACCGGTTCGGCCGGTAACGGCAATCCGGCGAATCCGTTCTTCACGCCGCTGTCTATCACGCCGCTGGTCGAAGGTGTGACGCCCGCTGGTCTCAAGCTGTCGTTTCAGGACTACACGGTCCAGTTGAACCAGTACGGCGACTACATCAACATCACCGACGTGGTGGAAGACACCCACGAAGACCCGATCTTGTCGGAAGCCACGCAGATCCTGTCCGAGTCGGCGGCGCAGACGTTCGAGGCCGTTCGCTACAACGTGCTGAAGGCTGGCACCAATGTGTTCTGGACGAACGGCGGCGTGCGTACGGCGGTCAACACGACCATCACGCTCGCGCTGCAACGTCAGATCACGACGGCGCTTACGCGGCAGAACGCCAAGCCGATCACGTCGATCCTGTCGTCCAATCCGAACTACCGTACGGAACCGGTCGAGGCCGCGTTCATCGGTCTGATTCATCCGGACATGGAAACGGATTGTCGGCAAATCACTGGGTTTATCCCCACCAAGCAGTACGGCACGGTCACTCCGTACGAGAACGAAATCGGCGCGGCGGAACGCGTTCGGTATCTGATCTCGACGGTGTTCACGCCGTTCCCCGATGCAGGCGGTGCGAAGGGTCTGATGCGCTCCACCTCGGGCACATCGGCCGATGTGTACCCGATGCTGTATCTGGCGCGGGATGCGTTCGGTATCGTGCCGCTGCGTGGGCGTGATTCGCTGACACCGATGGTGGTCAATCCGAAGCCGGTCGCTGGCGATCCGTTGGGTCAACGTGGCTCTGTGGGCTGGAAGGCGTGGCAAGCTGCCGTCATCCTGCAGGACGCGTTCATGGTTCGTTGCGAATCGGCTGCGACGGCGTAATCAATCTAGGGGGGCTTCGGCCCCCCGACAACCAAGGAGATTGACATGCCGACATCAGTACAGGCCAGTTTGCTCTCGCTGGAAGAGAAGCGGGCGCTTGGTGAAGTAGCCGCAGATCTTGCGGCGTTGCGTGCTTCCATTCTTCTCATCACGGCCAAGCTTGATTTGGACGCGACGGTGACGGATGTGAATTACGCTTCGCTGTGCAACCCCGCAGCGACCAAGCTCACGCCGTAATTTCTTCCAATCATTTTCTGACAAGGAACTATCATGACCACAGGCGTTACGACCAACACCCAAGCGACTGCTGCTGGGGTTCTGAATCATGCCACGGGTGTCGTGGTTTCCGATGCTGGCGCGGCGACGGGTTTCACCTTCACTTGCGGGTTCATTCCGCGCGTGATTCGGTGGCAGAACGTGACCGACGGCATCATGCACGAGTGGTACGAAGGCATGACGAACCCCGGTGCCATCAAGACACTCGCTGCGGGTACGCGCTCGATTGAAACGACCAACGGCTTCACGGTGGGTACAGCGGCAGCGGGAACGGCTGGGACGTTCACGGTTGCGGCGGCGCTCATCATCGCCAGCAAGTCGTACGTGTGGGAGGCGTTCGGCTAACAGGCAAGGGTTCGTGCAAGGAGGGGGACTTCGGTCCCCCGTCCTCCCTCTCTTCTCTGCTAGGAGTACGTCTTGAATCTCGATCTCGTACTGAGTTTTATTCGGTCGCTGCCTCTGACTCCGGACGAGAAGACGTACATCTCGATCCAGATTACGCAAGCGGCAGATCGTATGCCCCCTCCGCTCAGTGCGGAAGAGGAAAAGGCCATTGCGGACGAGCGTATCGCTCGTGACGCGCGTCTAGCTGCCGAAGCTAGTGCGGATGCTGCGCGTAAAGCTGCGCTCGATGCGGCGGAAGCGGAAGCCAACAAAGAAGCGTTCGATGTTGCTGCGGAGTCGGCTCTTGCGGTGAAACTCGCTGCGGAAGCAAAGGCTGTTGCGGACGATGCGGTCGCGGACAAAGCAGAAGCAGTCGCTGATGTTTCGGCGGCTGTTTTCGCGCAAGCGGAAGCTCTCGATCAAGTTACGTCGATTGACGCTGTGACGCATGCGCAATCCGCAGCCGATGCACAGGCTGCGGCTGATGCTGCCGCGAAGGCTGCTGCGGACGCCAAGAATGCGGCTGATGCGAAGGCCGCATCGGATGCTGCGGCTGCGGCTGCTGTTGCTGCTCAAGCTGCTGCGGATGCGGCGGCTGCTGCGGTTGTCGCTCAAGCTGCTGCGGATGCCAAGGCTGCTGCGGATGCCAAGGCTGCTGCGGATGCCAAGGCCGCTGCGGATGCGCAAGCTGCTGCGGATGCCAAGGCTGCTGCGGACGCCAAGGCTGCGGCGGATGCGCAAGCTGCGGCCGATGCACAAGTCGCTGCTGATGCTGCTGCCAAGGCCGCAGCGGACGCCAAGGCTGCTTCTGACGCTGCCGCTGCGGCACAGGCTGCCGCCGATGCTCAAGCTGCCGCCGATGCTAAGGCCGCTGCGGATGCCAAGGTCGCTGCGGATGCCGCGCAAGCTGCTGCTGACGCCAAGGCTGCTGCAGACGCCGCTGCTGCGCAGGCTGCCGCCGACGCACAAGCTGCTGTCGATGCGAAGGCTGCTGCTGACGCCGCCGCCGTGCAAGCCGCTGCGGATGCCCAAGCTGCTGCCGATGCCAAGGCTGCCGCTGCTGACGCTGCTGCGCACGCCGCCGCTGACGCCGCCGCTGCACAAGCTGCTGCTGACGCCAAGGCTGCTGCCGATGCACAAGCTGCCGCTGACGCCGCCGCTGCACAAGCTGCTGCTGACGCCAAGGCTGCGGCTGATGCACAGGCTGCTGCCGATGCCGCTGCTGCCGCTGTTGAAGTCCCGGTGACGCCGGTAGATGTCCCGGCCGATCCGGCGGTACCGGTGACGCCATAATGGCAAACGCTGTAGCACCGTCCATGCCGTCACGAACTGTCGCGGAAATTCGTAGCATCGCGAACGGGTTCGTGGTGCGCGTGGATGATCCAGAAGTTCGCAAGGCCAACCAAGACCCCAAAGCACCGTGGCAAGATCCATCGAAGGAATATTCCTTCACTACGGTCGAGAAGGCGCTGGCGTGGATCAAGGCGAACATTGCAACATTGACTGCTGATCTCGATGAGGATGGTGACGAGTTCGGCGCGTCTTTCAAACGAGCAACCACGGAGAAGTGACATGAGCGACCCCTTCAACAATCTCAGCGACGACGAACCAGTTCCCGGCCTGCCCCCGATCAAGATGGAAGCTGCGGTCGTGCGTGAAGCGCCCGCGCCGCGCAAGGTCGAGGCGAACGTCGTGGGTCCGCGAGTGCGCATCATCCTCGAAGACAGCGAATCGATTCCTCCTACCGGCCTGTTTCTTGGCGCGGATGGGGTTGGCTACATGCTGAAAGCGAACCTTCCTGCGGATGTTCCTGCGTCGATCATTGGCATCCTCGATACGGCGGTGATGTCCACGCCGGTTGTCGATCCCGAGACGCTGCAGGTGACGGGGTATCGCGACCGGTTGCGTTTCCCGTATCGTGTCGTGGCGCATATCCCGGCCTCGGTGCGCGAGGCGGCGTGAGTGAATCTCCAAGACGGTCTGGACGAACTGCGCAATGGGATTTTGCGTGATGCCAGTGCATTGAAAAGTGGTCCGACAGATCACTTCTGGCAGGACTTGAATCTCATTCGGTACATTGACGACGCGCAGAAACGATTTGCGCGTTTGTCTTTGTGCATCCGCGATAGCACCACTCCGGCGGTGACGCAGGTGGTGTTGGTTGGCGATGGTGCTACGGATATCTACCAGCTTGATCCTTCGGTATTGTTCGTCACGTCCGCGCGGCATCAAGACGATTCGAAAGACATGGTGCGCATGCAGCACCCGTCGTCGGTCGGCACGCAGAACACGTTCACCGAGACGTACGACTTCGCAAGCTACCCGGTTAGCGGGAAGCCGACGATGTACACCACGGATGAAGGTCTCGATCCGAACAACGATCACGCCATTAGCATTCGTTTTTTCGGCATGCCGTTGGATCAGTCGGGGGACACTGAGACTGGAAAGATCGTGTACCTGCGCACGATCCGCAAGCCCCTTATCACACTGGATCTCACGCAGCTAGGTACGGACTTCGAGATCCCAAGTGAGTACCAGTTGGACATGCTGGAGTGGGCCGCGTATCGTGCGCTGCGCAACGTGGACATTGACGGCGAAGATCGCACCAAGGCCGAAGCGCACAAGAAGCGTTTCGAAGAAGCTATTGCGGAATGCAAGAAAGACATTCGGCGCAAGATGTGGCAACAAGAGCAATGGGGCTTTGGCGGTAACGGTTTTACCTACTTGCATAACTGAGGTGCGACATGGCCGGTGAATACCCGAACTTGGACAACCCTTTCGTGCAGCAGAAAGGGATGCGGCCACAGGCACCCGGTAGAGATGCTGCTGGGTACCCCATCGGGCCATCTACTGCTCCGATTGCCACCGCGTACCACGCTGTAGTGGACCCCATCAAAGCGTACGCGGAGTCTGTTTCCGCCAACAACGCGGAGCGGGATGCAGGCACAGCTTCGGCTGCGGCGCGTAATGCTGCGACGAAAGCGGCGAGCATGAGCGGACGTACGCAGGAAGATCGTGGCGCTGGCGCTGTAACACCTCCAACGCCGGTCGATCCGTCCGTGGCCGCGTGGAATGCGCATGTTGCTGGTGTCAGCGGACAACTCGGCAATCAAGGTGTCGGCACTCCCGCCGAAGTTGCAGCGTTGATGAATGGGCCACAACCGGGATGGACAAAGCAGGCAGGGTTGGACGCGATCAACAAAACAGGCGGCGCACCGCGCATGTTGAACGTCGGGTATGGCAGCACGATTGTCGGTTCGGGCAGTGGCGAGCGAGGCCAAGCGAACAACTTTGTCGGTGTCGGCACTGGTGCAGCACCTGCGGGTGCGGCGGGAGTTTTCGGAACGCCGCCGGGCGGTGCGCCATCCACGATTGACACGATGCAGGCGCAGCTTGCGAAGCTCAACGCACGTCAACAGATGTACAGCGAGAGCGGAACGGTGCGGGGGAAACTGCAAGCTGTGGCGTTGTCCCGGCAAGCGCAACGGCTGTCGAGCCAGATCTACACCGAACAACTCGCGCAACACCAGATGGGGTCATTGAACCTCGAAACACAGAAAGCGAATCCAGCGATCACCGCGCAATTGGCGGCGCAGAAACTCGCGAACGGTGGAGATCATCTCGGCGCGTACAAGTTGCTCTCTACGCTAATGCACGGGGCGAATCCGGATGCGATGCATGTGCAAGCGACCCCGCTCGGCGCGTTTGGGTATTCGCCGAACGCTCCTGATGGCAGCGGAGGGCCGGTGTACGACATGTACGGCAAGCTGGTGGGGAAGAATCCGGCGCTGACTGATCTGCCCACGTTGGGCCGGAAGTAGCCCCCGTGGACTATCCGCCTCTGAATCCGGGGTACTCGCCGGAGCTACTCTCGCAGGCTGATCGGCTTGCTTCATCTTTCGCGACGAAGCCTCGCGCCCCTGCTGCGCCCCCTCCTCCGGAGCCATTGCCCGACAACGGGATCTTGACCGACATTGGCCACGGTCTCGCTGGCGGTGTCATGGTCGGTGCGCCGCGTTTAGTAGGGCAGATGCTGAAGTACCCCGGTGCGCCGGGCGACACGTTGTATGACGCCGGGCAGTCTATGGTCGAGTCGGCCGACCAGCGCGAGAAGGGTAACGATCTGTACCGCACTACAGGCGCTTGGGGCGCGGGTGCGAACATGTTGGCATCTGGACTGCCAGCGATGGTTGCCGGGCCTGCTGTGGCCGCTATGGGCGCTCCTGCGGCGGCTGTGGCTGGGGTTGGAGCATTGGCCGGAGCGGCGTTGTTCGGCGGGGGGATGGCGCAGACTCGGTACGAGGAAGAGCGCAAGCTGGGCGCTACGCACGAAGAGGCAAGCTCTACTGCCGCCAAAGAAGGAATGATTCAGGGTGTTGGGCAGGGTGTAGCCTCGGCCGTTGGCGCTCGGGTGCTGACCGGCGGCGCAGGTGCGCTCGCTCGCGGCGTGGGCATTGGCGGGGAACACACTGCGCAAGGTGTGCTCAATTCGTTTTTGTCCCCAGCGTTCGCTAGGAAGGTGGCGTTGGGGGCTGCCGAGAACGCGGCGGTGCAAGTACCTGTGCAGATGGGCGCGGCGGCAGCCTCGGCTTCGTTGGGTAAAGAGCCTAGCGATTCATGGGAAGCTGCGAAGGCGAGCGTAGCTCCGACGTTGGCGATGGGCGCGTTGATGACACCGTTGATCGGTGGCGGCACGCTGTTGAACAACCATCGCAGAGCGCACATTGCGGATCTGGCGGTTGCAGCGCGGCCTCCGGAACATTCTAGTGACGCGCTTACGTCGCTGTTGTATGACGGCACGCGCACCAGAGCAATCAGTGAGATCTATAAGGAGATGCGTCGCGTAGATCCAGCAGCGGCCGACAAATGGCGGAACAACGCTGAAGTTGTCGTGATGCGCGGAGAAGAGTTGCCGCTCGATGTCGGGTTTGATCCGGATGCACCGAAGCAACAAGCTCCGGCAGAGGCACCTGCTGCGGCCCCCGTTGAACCGCAGAGGATGCTGCCCCCTCCTGTCTATGCGATGGGGGAGCAACAAGATCAGCCAGCGCGTGCGCCGGGGCCGGAGAATTTTTACGGGTTTGATCCGAACGCCGAACGGTGGAAAGCAAGAGACGCGGAAGAGCAGCGTCGTGCCGCTGCCATGCGCGCGTCTGAAATTCCAGAGGTGCCGTCGAACGCCATCGACGTGTCTGAGATTCCCGGCCAAGAGATCCATCCGCCTGAGTATTATCAGTCGCGGACAATCAACCTTCGTCCTGCTGAACTTCCTGTGGGCGAAGTGCACGAGCTTCCAGTGGAAGAGCGGACGCTTAGTGGTACGGTAGGCGTGCCCATTACGAAGCAGGAACGTGCTACGTGGTTGAAGTCTATGTTGGGTCGCACGGACAACAAGAATACGATCATTGCCGATCTGACGGCGCGTGAACCTGCGGAGCTTGCGTCGGCGCTGCAGAAGGTGTGGCACGACAAAGGTGGGGATAACGGTCCCAAGTATCTGCAACGTGTGGAACAACTGTACCAACGACTGACCGATTCCGATATTCGTCAACAGAAAGCCGCCGATGAAACTGCCGGTAAGAATGCCGCCGAAGAAACTCAAGGGGCCGAACCCAAATCAGCCGCCGATGAAACTGGAACCAAAAATGCCGTCACTACTGACAAAGTGGCTGAAGAAAAAGGGAATGCCGATGCCGGGCGAAGCGATGGCAAAACTGCGGAAAGCGCGGATGAGCTAGATCTTGGCAGGACGATGGGGCTTGAGCAGGGCGGTGAGAAGAAAGTAGTCAGCGCGACGATTCGTGTTGGCGGGCAGGAGTTCGATGGCCCGGTCCACGGCGCTGCGCTCAACAAGGCCATTGCTGCCGGTGTGCTGCGTAAGAATCCTGCTGGCGGTTGGCTGGTTAAGGAGAACGGTGCATGGCGCAAATTCAGTTCGGAAAAGGGAGACGACTACGGTCTGTTCAAACTAGACGATGGCTCGACTGTTTCACGCGAGGCAGCGACCAATCTGACCGGCGAGAAGAAGGCCGAGAACATGCCGTTCGGCAAAGGGTACAAGGAGACAACTCCGGTACCTCCGAAGGAGCCAACGAAAAAGGAAATTCGTGATGCGGATCGCGCGGCCAAAATTGAGCAGTCGCGGCTCGCAGCGGAACGCAAAGCGGAGCAGATTCAATCTGCTATACAGCGGCATCGTGAAGAGACCGCCAAGCTACAGGCGCAGGTGCGTGACATCTTCGCCAACCCTAATCCATCCACGCAGGAGCAAGCCCGTAAGACGGTGCTTGAGGCGGAAATTGCGGCTCGCAATAAACGGGAAGAGCAGGCCGTGCAGATGCATACCGAGGCTATCGCCGAAGCCGAGGATGCTGCTCATGGGAATCCTGAAGTCACGCGCGAGAAGAGTGATTGGCGGTTCGCCACGCATGCATGGAATAGTCTCGCGGGTATCGGTCGTATGGAAATTGATCGTGAAGGGCGGGGCCAAGCCGCACTTAACGCCTTCGGCGCTGCGCAGAATCTGCTCAATATGGCGGACTACGTAACTGCGCGTCTTCTGACGGGCACTGCGACCAAACGGGAAAAGAGCATTTTGTCGGAATCCAACGCATACAAGGGAGTCAGCGCGGAGAATCGGCGCTCCGCGCAAGTTGCGCTCGACTCGCTCGGCAAGGATGAACTTGCCAAGTACGTAGCGCGAGCAGAGCATTTCTCGAAGTCTATGGAACTCGCGTCGGCTATGTCGGCGAAGATCTCCGAACTCACACGACAAGAGAAAGTGAAAGCGGCCAGTGAGACGATCATTGAAATGGCGCATCTGAAGGAAGGTCTAGCCATCGTGGATCGTAACGTCGCGGAAGGTAAGACGACGGTGGAGGAAGGGCAGGAACTGAAGCGTTTGATCGCGGCGCAAGTCAAAGACATGATCGACAAGGGCGTGTACGACCGTGGACTAAACGCTCTGTCCGATAAGGGGATGCGTGAACATCTGGCCGCGAAAGCCACGGCGAAAGATGCGATGGATTACATCGTGCGCAATCACTCGAATCCAATTGTGCGCATGGTGGCGAAGCTGCTTGGTAGCAGCGATCATTTGTCGGCGCGTGTCGATGTTGTCGAGAATCCTACGTTCGATGGTGGACGGTACAACACGCGCACCAATACCATCGAGATCGGGCGTGGGGGTCTGAACGCAGTCACGTTGATGCATGAGACTACGCACGCGCTTGTGCACCGCGCGCTGCATGAGGCGATGCTCGATCAGCACCAAGAAGGGTTGGCAGGGCAGAAGAAGGCCAATGTTGAGGCGATGCACGAGATCAATGCGGTCATGGAGAAGTTTCGTGACATCGCCGATCTGGACGATCCTTCGCATCGGCTCGCGTTGGAAAGTGCGCATGAGTTCACGGCGGAAGCGCTTAACAATGAGCACATCCAAGAGATGCTCGGTGGGCGTTCTGGCTTGTGGACTCGGTTCACCAATGCGCTTCGTGGCATGGTGGGGATAGCCCCTAAAAACCAAACAGAATTCGAACAATTGCTGAAGGCATCGACTACGTTGTTCGGAGATCCGCGTCAGGACACCATGACGGTGTTCAACCGTAGCCTCACGAGTTTCTTCAAGAGGGATCTCGATCCGACTAACCCCACAGACGCGTTAGAAATTCATCGCCGCGCTATGGATGGGGCGTCCGCTGTGTCGGCGAAGTTAATGAAGCAGCTTGGGGAAAAGGACATCGGGGCGCGGGTGAAGCAGGAAGCGCTGAAGTTTCTCACGCTCAATCATCAGATGTGGTTGGCAGATCGCATCGGTTCGAAGTTGATCGCGCAGTTTCCTGAGAATACTGCGGTGCATGAAGCGGTGCGTAGTACGGTGGATTCGATCCGGAGTTGGCGGCGTGCGGTGACGGATCGCAGCGGCCTGTCGGGGCATCTGGTCAACGGCAAAGACGAATCGCAGGACATGATGCGTTCGTTGCTTCGGCAAGCCGATACTACACCGCAGCAGTTTCTTGAGATGACGAAGATGGCGCGCAACGCGAAGTATGTTGGCGTGCATCCGTCTATCAAGACGTTCGCTGAAGCCAAGAAGAACATGCCTAAGCTGACGGAGGAGCAGTTCAACCATCAGTCGGCGCGAGAGGCAAGGGACACCTACCAGAAGCTGTCGCGGTCGCATCCAGAAGTCATCAAACTGTACGATGCTATTTTGCAGAAGCATCGCATGGACTTTGCGCGGTACTACGCAACGGCGTTGGAGAACACGCTGCGTCAGGCCGGGCTGCACAAGACTGCAGGGTTCGCAGAGCGCATGAATGAACTCGATCCTATGGCGCATCGTGATAATACGCAGGCGATGCAGGAGTCGAAGCTCAATGGGGTCATGCGGTACATGCAAGGCAAGCTGGACGATCTGCACACAAGCGCGAAGCTGGAAGAACTGAAACAGTTCAATTCGAAGCTCAAAGCGGGCGAGACGCCGCTAACGGAGCTACCGCAGCGGCACACTCCGGAGACGCAAGCACTGCGCGATTCCACGCTGACCAAGAGCGCCGTGGACGATCTGCTCGCCACGTACGACAAGCAACGGGCTACACCCTATGTGCACATCGGTCGTTCTGGTGGGTATCACATCGGGTTCGAGGTAGCGAATACTCCGGGTGCATGGGAGAAGGTCGGCAAGGTTGTCTCGGGGAAACAAGCCGAAGGTGGTTTGGAGCGTGATTGGCACGCCGGATTCGATGGCAAGCGTAAGGTGTACATGCGTTTTGGTTCCGCTGCGGAGATGAATGAAGCGAAGAACCGATTGCAGGCGTTGAAGGATGAAGGGCTGTTCAAGGTGGAAGACACGAAGAACGGCACCACGAAAGAATCTTACTACGACGGCATGGCCATTGACCACGCTAGAGGGCTGGACTCGGCTACGCCTGAGTTCATTCGTGTGTTGTCGGAACGGTATAACAACGATCCCAACCTAGATGCGGACGAGCGCGCGATGGTCATCAACACGTTGGTTGATACCTATCGGCAGCAGCTTCCGGAAACGTCTCCGCTGAAAGCGTCTATGTTCGCGGAGAACACGCCGGGGGCCAGTCAGGACATGCTTCGCACGTTCGGTGATCGCATGACCATGAGCAATCAGGCGCTGGTCAACGCGCGCTCGGCTCCTCGCATGGCGCAAGCGATCTCGGAACTTCGTCAATCTGTCAGCAAGCTCAATGCCACGGAGGTTGGGGACGCGAAACTGCAGTTGGCGCAGTACGCTAAGGAATGGATGGGGCGTGCGCAAGATCTTCAGGTGCCTATCAATTCACCGATTGTGGACACGTTGAAAGGGACCACGGCAGCGTGGATGTTGGCGATGTCTCCTGCGTACACGATGATGACTTCGTACCAACCGTGGCAGATGACGCTGCCTGCTATCGGTTCGAAGTACGGCATGGTGCGCTCCGCGATGACGATGGCGAGCAAGACCGGGGAAGCGATTGGCGTTCTGAAATCGATGCTGGATGTTGGTTGGGGGCAAGAGAAAGGAAATAGCTGGTTCGACCGGGCTTCCAGCCTGTCCGACATTCAGATGCGGTTCAAGGAACTGAAGAACCCTAACGGCAGTCCGTTGTTGTCGGGGGAAACGCTGGGCATGCTCAACGCGCTGCAGTGGTCGGGCATGATGAACTTTGGGCAGACGCAGCAGATATTTCGAATGGACCCTGCCAACAAAGGGGTCACAGCGAAGACGATTCGCATCGCCACGATCATGCCGCACTATGCGGAGATGTTGAACCGGATTGTCACCGCGACCACGGCCTACGAGATGGCGCGCAAGGTCGGCAAGATGGGCATCGAGGAAGCTCAACAGTACGCATTGCAGACGGTGACTAATACGGACGGCAATCACTCGCAAGCTAATGTAGCTCGCGCGCTAGGGCGGCGTGGTATCGCTGGACGGGTGACGCCGTTGTTCGTCGGTTTTGGTCAGTACGACATTCAAATGACGGAGCAGCTTGCTCGCGTCGCGATGGATGCATGGGGCAATACGTTCACGAACAAAGAAGCACGGCAAGCGCAGAAGCAGTTGATGGGAATTGCGACCATGACTTCGTTGATAGCGGGAACATTGGGGCTGCCGCTGGTTGGGCTGCTCACTGCTGCGGCGAACGCCATTGGATCGTTGACAAGTGACGGCAACGACTCACCTCCAGATTTCCAGCGTGCGTGGCGTCAGCACATGGACGGAATCTTCGGTGAGAAGGGCGGGGAGATTGTCTCGAAGGGTCTACCGCGCGCGTTCGATTTCGACATGAGTAGCCGCTCCGGGTATCAGGATCTGGTGCCGTTTACTACGTTCCTGACGGATCGGCGCAAGATGGATGACCGGCTGAAAGACGGTGCGACTACGTTGCTTGGGCCAACGGCCGGAATTGGTATGGGCGTGCTGCGGGGTGCGGAAGCGTACAGTCGCGGGGACTACGTATCCGCGATCAATGATGCGCTTCCTGCTGGGATTAGAAATTTGGCTAAGGCATATCGGCTGTCGCAGTATGGGTACGAAACGCAAGGCGGTAATAATGCGATTCCGATCACACCGTCAAGCTGGAACGTATTCATGCAGGCCGGTGGGTTCGTCGGGGGCGCACGCGCGGAAGAAAGCGAGCGCACGTTCCAGTTCAACACCAATAACGACCTGCTGCAGCGGAGACAGCAGGAGCTACGCAATCGGTTCTATAGAGCCGTAGAGCATGGCGATTTTCAAGAAGTGGGCAAGATCATGCAAGATAACGTAAACTTCGCCGTTCAACACCCACAGTTCCACGCTGATGTAGCGGCGGGGCTGGTGGAAAGAGCGAAGCAACGGGCCGTAGGAGGAATGGCAGGTGGCATGCTGTTGAATCCGCGTCAGCTTCCTTACGCGCAACAGATGTTCCCTGACCTTCGTCCATACACGCAAAGGCAGCCATGACAGATGATGACCGCCGGTTGATGGACGTTCAATGGAAGGCTTCAGTGGATCAGAAACTTGCAGACGGTGGGGAGAAGTTCGACCAGTTGCATGCAGGGCAAACAACACTCCTCAGTCGTATGGATGAACAGGACGTTGCGCTAAAAGACATAGGAGACACGTTAGATTCGCATATTGTTACGACGAAAAAACTCGCTGACAGTGTGGCTCCGTTGATTAAGGCGGTTGACACAATGGAAAGTGGGGTACGGGTGCTCGGGGCCATCGGCACTGGTGTCTCATGGACCGGGAAGATTCTTAGACGCACCGTTGTTTGGCTCGCGCCATTTGGCGCGTTGGTGGCTACGCTGTACCACTTTTTCCATCCCACAAAATGAACTTAACTCAAAAAGCGGTAGCGTTCTTTATCGCGAAGAATTGGACGCCGGAGCAGGCGTCAGGGGTTGTTGCGAATCTCGTAGCCGAGAGCGGGCTACGCCCCGATGCTGTGGGCGACGGTGGTGAGGCGTATGGCACCGCGCAGTGGCACGGAGATAGGCAAGCAAAGTTTGCCGAGGTCATGGGCGAACCAATGCGCGGTTCGTCGTTGGAAAGTCAACTAGCGTTTGTCCATTGGGAACTTCAGAACACGGAGAAGCGAGCCGGTGAAGCGCTCGCTACCTGCACGACGCCAGCCGATGCCGGAGCTTGTGTATCCAAACTGTACGAGCGTCCCGCAGATCGCGAAGGCGAAGCCAGTAAAAGGGCTGCGTTAGCGCAACGGATTTTCGATGCGTTCGGCGGGCAACAGAGTCCGCAAGTGAGCGAAACACCGCAAGTGAGCGAAGCACCGCAAGTACAACCACAACCCAAAGGAGCAAAGATGGGAGCGATCCTCGTACCGCTGTTGATGAGCGTAGTCGGGAAGTTTCTCAATCCGACAGTCGCGCAAAATGTCACTTCAATCGTTACCAAGGATGGTGGACAGTCCACGGCTGCGCAGAATCTGCTGCAGATGTTGCTGGGCGCAGTGGCGAGTTCTGCGGGGGTGACACCCGCCGCGATGAAAGCCGATGACAGTGTGGCGATTCAGGCTGTCGCTGCGGTGCAATCAAACGCGGAGAAACTACGCGCTGTAGAAGATGCCGCCGCCGCGCATCTCAATGCGGTATTGCCGTTCGTTCAGCAACTCGCTGTGCTCGATCAGATGCGTTACGACGCGGAGAACAAGGGCAAGCAAGTCGTGTCTACCATCGCCATAGCGGAGCATGCGGCCGGGTTGTGGGACATGACGCGGACGGTGGTGCTCATCGCGGGCTGTACGATGATGGCGATCTCGCTGGGCCTGCTGGCGGCGATTCTGTATCAGTCAGTGAGCAAAGGCGCTATCGACCCCGGTCTGCTAGGGATGACAGGGCCGATCCTGATGGCGACTCTCGCCGCGTGGGCAGCGATCATCGCGTACCGGTTCGATGGCTCGAAGGAATCGCATGCTGCGGCTGAAGCGCAGCGAGCTACGGAAAAATATCGCGAAGACACAGGGAAAGCATAATGGGATTTCGTGTTGACGACGTACGGGTTGAGATCGATATCAATGTCGAGTCTGACATGGGGGGCAAGACGATCAGGTTTGCGTTCGCCCCCGAGAAAAAATTCGGTCATGATCTCGATCCGCTCGTGCGGGCGCTGCTCGACAAAAACATGGAGATCTTGAACGCTGCGATGATAGCCGCCGGGCCGATTACCGATCCCGGTGTTGGGATACTGTGACGGTTCGGATCAAGCGGAGAACGTAATGGCCACGAAGAAGAACTTCCAGATCTTGCAAGGTGAGACGTGGCAGCGCGTGATTCGCTGGGAACAACTGCCGTTCCTGTACAAGCCGATTACCGCGATCACGCTTGCGGCTCCGGCCGCAATCACTGCGACCGCACACGGGTTCAAGACGGGGTGGCGCGCGGCGCTGGTCAGTGTGATTGGCATGTCCGAGATCAACGCGCTCAATGTGCCGCCGCGCGATTCCGACTACCATCAGATGACGGTGGTCGATCCGAACACCGTAACGTTCAACGACATTAACAGCGCGGAGTACACGCCGTACGTATCCGGTGGGTACTTAATGGCGTACACACCAGTGGACATGTCTGGATACACCGCCAGCATGGAGATCAAGAGCAGGATAGGCGGTCCTGTCTTGATTACGCTTACGACAGTGAATGGTGGTATCGCGATTGACAATACCAACCACACAATAACGTTGCTCATCGCTGCTGCTGTCACGGACATACTCACGTGGAAGACTGCGGTGTATGACTTGGACATGATATCTGCATCTAACGTAGTGACACCGCTGTACACCGGAACGCTGTCAGTGATAGCAGAGTAGCCTAATGACACAGGCAATGTGCACCAGTTTTAAGAAGGAGCTATTTACAGCGACGCATAACTTTGCGGCGTCCGGAGGGCACGCCTTTAAGTTTGCTCTGTACACATCGTCTGCGACACTGGACGCTGCCACAACTGTGTACTCAACGTCTAACGAAGTCACGGGCACAGCGTACGTCGCAGGAGGGTTCGCGCTAACCAATGTGGACCCTAGCATATCCGGTACTGTTGCTATGGTGTCCTTCTCTGCGAACCCAACGTGGAGTGGAGCTACCTTTTCAGCTAGTCAGGCGCTTATCTATAATACGTCGGCCAGCAATAAGGCCGTAGCAGTGGTAGACTTTGGGGGCACACAAACCGTCACTTCCGGAACTTTCGTTGTAACCTTTCCGGCGGTGACATCCACCACAGCCCTGTTGAGGCTGGTGTAAAACGAAGGAGCGAAATATGAACGTAGGAACCGGGGTAGATACAGGCATTGTGCAAACACCGCTGGGTGACATTCCGGACTTCGATCTGGATCTCGTGCTGGTTCCGATGAAGTTGGAGGATGGAAGAATCGTCACAGCGTGTGAGTGTCGGTACAAGGGGCGCAATCCGGCGCTCGCCGATCATGTCGGGAAGGTCGTTCGTTGCGATGTGTGGGATGCCACAGGCGAACGTGAAGGAGAGCCGGTCTTTACGACGGAGGGGGATCTTCCGGCGACGGATTTGGACATCAAGATTATCCCGCAGGTTGGCGGTCCTAACGTGTGGGTCTTTGCGCGTGAGTGTCGGTACAAGGGAAGTGATTCGGCGTTGTCCGCGAAGCTCGGCGAGATCATTCGTCGTGACGTGTGGGCGACAATCAAAAGTGGGCACTCGATGTCGGGTGAGCAGGCCAAACTAGGCTAGGAGATTCATCATGGCGAATGTCGCCGCAATCTGCACGTCGTTCAAAGTCGAGATACTGAACGGGCTGCACGCACTTGGAACGTCGGTGGTTCGCGGCGGCACGGGTGCGGACACGTTCAAGATCGCGCTCTACGCACCGGCCGGTTCTCTCGGTGCGGCTACCACAGTGTACTCAGCCACCAACGAAGTATCTTCGGCGGGATACACCGCCGCAGGCACGGCGATTGTTTTCACCGCACCGGCATCAACCGGTACCATCGCGTACACCACACCGAACGCCAACGTGACGTGGACAGGTGTCACTTTCACCACGGACTGCGCGTTCATTCACAACGTCACGCAGACTAGGGCGGTCGCGGTCTACACGTTCTCTTCGCAAACCGTCACGGCGGGCAACTTTACGCTCACCATGCCGACGAACGATTCGAGCACGGGATTGCTTCGGATCGCGTGATGCATCACCAATCGCCCTCGTGCTACGTCATCGAGTCCATCAGCAAACCCTTCAATGATGGGACGCTGGTGGAGGTCAAGTTCGCAATGACTCGGTGTCGTGGCACAGAGGCCGAAATGTTTTTGCGCGTTCCGGTGGAAGCTGCTAAGGCGTACATGGTGGGCGATACGTACATGATGCGGATGCGGAGAATTTAACCAGCAAGGAGATTCTGATGGCTGATGGACTGTTCTATCAAGACACGCGTGAGCCGTTCATCACGACGGACATTGCGGCTGTCACGTTGGCGG
>Ga0315274_10004529_pt1 | contig 20423 bp, 16 predicted proteins | sample YL17G02_20_MG_FD_203700 | JGI IMG/M metagenome (GOLD analysis project Ga0315274, IMG submission 203700) | Sediment microbial communities from Yellowstone Lake, YNP, Wyoming, USA - YL17G02_20 | ecosystem: Environmental > Aquatic > Freshwater > Lake > Sediment | place: USA: Wyoming | collected...
CAATTGAGCTATCGGGGAACTACCAAGCCCATATCACATACTATTACCGATAGTATCAAACTGCAACCGAGCGGTTAATCCCGACCTGTCGGGACTCGCTCTACCAATTGAGCTATCGGGGAACTACCAAGCCCATATCACATACTATTACCGATAGTATCAAACTGCAACCGAGCGGTTAATCCCGACCTGTCGGGACTCGCTCTACCAATTGAGCTATCGGGGAACTACCAAGCCCATATCACATACTATTACCGATAGTATCAAACTGCAACCGAGCGGTTAATCCCGACCTGTCGGGACTCGCTCTACCAATTGAGCTATCGGGGAACTACTATTGCAACACTATCCTTGTTTCCGTAATTTAATACAGTGCCATTATCACCGAAATGCTTATAAATTTCAACAACTATGTCAAGACTTATGCACCTTTGCCGATAGTTATAAAATATCGCCACACCGCTGGACAAAGAACCGTAATAACTGTAACTTACCGCCTTCACTGGTGTTCGTACAAAGCACCATCCGGTTAGGTGCTGCCGATTTCGCCAGATAGCAATGTGACTATAGGACGTAAAACGATTTGAGGAACATCAAACCACTTTGGCGCATCATATTCTAAAATAATGAAATACAGCATATTTGCGGGTTCTCAGGTCATAACTAATATGGCAAAAGATATACTTAACGTGGGGGATTTCACAATAATCAAACGCATCGGCAATGGAGCCCGCAGCACGATATACCTGGCCACCGATGATGAAGATGACACTCTCATTGCTCTGAAACGCATCATTTATGAGAAACCAGAGGATTCACGCGCTTTCGAGCAAACCGAACTCGAATTTAAAGTAGCTCGTCGAATTGACCATCCCTACGTACGCAAGTGTTACAAACTGAAAAAGATCCGTAGCATGTTCAGACTCAAGGAACTGCTGCTCTCAATGGAATATTTCGACGGCAAAACGCTTGAAGATAGCCCAACTCTGAGCTTGGGTGATGTGTTGCTTGTATTTAGGATGGTTGCAACCGGCCTCAACGCAATGCACCAGCAAGGTTTCGTCCACTGTGACATGAAACCCAACAACATTCTTATAAACAATAAGACAGGCACTATCAAAATTATCGACCTGGGCCAAAGTTGCAAAATCGGCACAATCAAATCGCGAATCCAGGGTACACCTGATTACATCGCCCCGGAACAAGTGCTGAGAAAACCTCTTGGTCCCAAAACCGATATTTTCAACCTGGGAGCAACAATGTACTGGGCCCTGACCGGCAAAAATATCCCAACCCTCATTCCAACAAAAAAACATGGACTCAGTCCATTTGAGCCGCGAAAGTGCCACCCACCACAAGAACTGAAAAAGCAGATACCTATTGGCGTTTCAAATCTCGTAATGGACTGTATAAAAGAGAATCCGGTCGATAGGACTGCAAGCATGGCGAATGTCATTTCAAGACTCGACCTGTTGATACACAGTATTTTCGGTGACAAAATAAGAACAAACAGAAATGCCACAGACAATACTTGACCTGCTCAATAAGGCCGCACAGGCCAATATCACTGACAAGTTCCGCCATGGCAATGTGATACATTTGCCCGCCGAAGGCTCTTTAATCGCAACTGGTGACATACATGGTCACCGTCGTAATTTCGAACGGATAGTCAAGTTTGCAGACCTCCAAAATAATCCCGACAGACACGTCGTCCTTCAGGAAATAATCCATGGCGGCCCTCAAGACTCCACCGGAGGCTGCCTCTCTTATAAGCTGCTATTCGACGCCGCCCGCTATAAAATCAGTTTTCCAGATCGCATCCACATTATCATGGGCAATCACGACACCGCTTTCATCAGTAGTGCCGAAGTAATGAAAGACGGCAAAGAAATGAATCGTGCCCTATGCGCGGCCCTTCAGCAAGAGTTCCAACAAGCCTATCAGGACATCAAACTTGCCTTAAAAGAACTTCTCTTTTCGCAGCCATTGGCAGTCCGATGTGAAAACAGGATATGGATATCGCACTCGCTGCCGGATAATCGCTACTCGGATAAATTCGATCCGGCAATTCTAAATCAACCTCTAAAAGAAAGCGACTGCGAGAAACCAGGTTCCGCATACCTACTGACCTGGGGCAGAAAACATAATCAAGCTCTTTTAGACAAGGTGGGGGAATTATTCGACGCAGATATTTTCGTCTTAGGCCACCAACACCAGCAGCAAGGCTGGTCCCGCCCCGCAAGCAACCTACTAATCATCGCTTCTGACCACAATCATGGCTGCCTTTTGCAAATCGACTTAGCCGGCCTGTCTACCATGGATAAGCTGCTCGAATCCATCGTGCCGCTTGCCGCGATACCCTGACAGACCGAGTCCGGCAGACACGTCCGCACGATTCAGGCGGCGCAAAAAAACTCTGGCGTTCCGGCCCGCTTTCGTCTATTGTACTAACGCATGTTGCGACAAAGTAACCGGCAACCTCGAATAAACCCAATCAAGCGATCCTTTTAAGAGGCCGGATGAAATGCACTGGTATTACGCCATCGCCACGTTGGCTGTCATTGGGCAGTTGCTTTTCGTATTTCACGCCGCCCGCAACTACTGCTACGTCCTGTCAAAATTGAGACGAAAACCTCCCGCCTACTATCCGTCCGCTGCCCTTATCGTCCCCTGCAAAGGTCTTGACCTGCAGTTTGAGCAAAACATCACATCGTTCTTCAAGCAGGATTATGACAACTACACACTGTATTTTGTCGTAGCCGACCGCTCGGATCCCGCTTATGACCGGCTCCAGAAACTCAAATCCCGGCTAAGCTCTACCTCTAAGGCCAAAGACGTCCAGGTGCTTGTCGCAGGCCGTTCGACCTCCTGCAGTGAAAAACTGCATAACCTGCTCTACTGCTGCAAAATGGCTGGCCCAAATGCTGAAATCTTTGCCTTTGCCGACTCGGACATATACGTCCGGCGCGACTGGTTGTGTAATCTCGTCTGGCCGCTCCGGCTGCCTAAGCATGGTGTCACAACAGGATACCGCTGGTTCGTGCCCACCCAAAGCAATCTGGCAATTCTTGCACTGTCGGCGATCAACGGCAAGGTTACCCAACTGCTCGGTAATGTCCGATGGAACCTCGCCTGGGGCGGCTCCATGGCCGTCCGCGCTGCGGAGTTCCGCCGCCTGGACATAGAAGGACTCTGGCAAACAGCAGTCAGCGACGACCTTTCCCTCAGCCGGGCCGTCAAGAAAGCCGGCATGAAAGTCCTCTTTGTCCCCGCCTGCCTTGTAACATCCTACGAATCCACAACCTGGCCACGACTGTTTGAATTCACCCGCAGACAACTGCTCATCACACGCATCTACACCCCGGTCAGTTGGTGGTTCGGCTTGGCCTCAGCGCTCGGCTCGGTGCTCTCCCTCTGGGGCAGCATTGCTATGGCCTTTTACGCCGCCGCAATAGGCCGCGGCTACCTTCCACTGTTCGCCGCAGTCCCCGTCTTCTGTCTCGCAAGCCAGGTCGCACGAGCGATACTGAGACAGAGAATGGCCCGCATATTGCTGAAAGAAGATATGCCCAGACTCAAATCCGCCGCAGCCGCCGATATTTTCCTGTCATGGCTTTGGTCCATCCTGTTGTTTTTATTCATATCTACTTCAGCATTTGGCCGAACAATCAGTTGGCGGGGTATCCGTTACAGACTCGTCAGCCCCACAGAAACAATAATCCAAGACAATTAACACCGAAACCTCTTTCAGCTCAAAGAAAGCTGAAATCCTACTGCCCTACCGCATATAATGCTTGCCCAGCATTACAAGGATGAGCAAACCCCCATGCCAACACTATTATCCCGCCGCACCTACTCTTGTATATCGCCGATGTCGCTCGCCGGACGACCAACCAGATATATTCTGTTTTTTCCGCTCCGTTTTGCCTCTAATAGTGCCGCATCCGCCCGTTCAAAAAGTTCTTCTGCGGTTGACCCGTCTCGCCGAAAACTCGCCAATCCCCCGCTTATCGTCAAAACTCCCTTACCCGCCGGCCCTAATAAATCAAACTCAGCCTTTTCCATCTCCTTCCTGAAACGCCTGGCAATAAAAATAACCTCCCTCGGGTGCTCCGCCATCGCCGACCGCCTCTCGGCCCCCTCAGCCGACTTCCTATGCGGATCATCCCAGAAAACCACCGCAAACTCGTCCCCGCCTATCCTACCGACAACATCATGGGCCCGACAGCAACGACTCATCAAGGCCGCCGCCTGCCTTAAAATCTGGTCCCCCGCCGAATGCCCGTACTGATCGTTATACCGCTTAAAATCGTCAATATCAAAAAGAAGCAGTGTCACACGCCCCTTTTCCTTCTTGACGTGCTCTATAATCTGACTGCAAAACTCCAATACATACCGGCGATTCTTCAAGCCCGTCAAATCATCTTCCGTCGCCAGTTGCTCGAGCAGCCTCATCCTCTGCTCCAGCTTTTCATCAACCAAGACAGTCCGACCGGCTCTACTATCTCCTTTAGCCTCAGTGGGCATTACAGACCTATAAAAACTACTTAGCGACATCGGACAAATTAAATAATCATCCGCTACCTTCTTGCCGTTAACCCCAAAGTTGATAAACTGCCTGGCAATAGGCTCCTCATACATCTGCGCCAATAAGATAATTCTCGCATTAGTGCCGTCTCCAAGAGCCTTCAAGGCGGAACTCAGCCGCTCCGAAACCCCGCTCATCACCACACCGATAGCCGCAAAACCGCCGTCCGCAGCGGCATTTATCGCATCAAGCACGTTGCCGCAAACAACATAAGGCCCTTCTACAATCGCCTCGGGGTCAAAAAAAGCCTTGCCTACCTCCCCCACCAGCAAGATTCTCTTTGTTTTTTTCTCAGAGTTGGCTTCATTCATACTACTACCCATCCGCCGACGAATCCAACAACGCCCTCAATTCCTCCTCTGTAACAATAGACCCATCCTTAATAAAACCAAGTGCTCCGCTTAGCCTGACCCGCAGGCCTATATCAGAAACCAATTGCTTATTTACCATTTCCTGCACCTGCGCCGCATCCTCGGCAAAAAAAGTACCCTCCTGCACCGCAGCCAAGAGTTCCTTTCTCCAGCGCACCAATTCACCATCCACCACACAGCAACAGCGACAACCCCTCTCCCCGGCTATACGGAAAAATCGCCCTCGTTCTTTACTCAACTCCTCAAACCGCCCGACAACAAGAAAACCACCATCTTGTCCCCTTGCCAACACACCAACAGCCGAGTACACATCCTCGCAGACCACGCACTCAATACCGCCTCCACCCAACATTCCAGCCGTCTGTTTGACAAACTCATCGGTCAGGCTGCCCACCACCATTACTCGCTGTGGCAAACAAATATCACAATTCCCCACTCCTGACCCTCCAATTCAATTGCAGAAAGCACACTGAACACTATCACTTCCTCAGACCTGCATTGAAATCTGGGTGCCATGCCCACGCGAGTCGTTGGCGTGGGCATGTATCTATTCCTTCACATGCGCTCCCCATTGGCTAAACATGCTCCTAAAAAGATATCTCCGCGAGGAACTCCGATTCATCGGGGTGACGAAGCAATCCAGTACCATCGAAAAGTATGGACTCCGCCACTTATCACTTTCTATTCTGGCAAAATTCATGCGAAAAGTCAATCTCTAGCATCTGTAGTCTTCTGACTGCTGCCATGAAGTTGGCCCCTAATCTGCTAAATAAATCTCGCCTCCTGCTTACCATTACCACCCCGGCCAAAGCCAGCTTTCCACAAGCAAGGCTAAATCGTACATGTTAACGATTCCATCGCCATGCTCTGGCGTAATATCAGCCGAAGGTACTTCGGGCTGTTGCCGCCATTGTGCGGCCAGAATAGTATAAGGTTATCGCAGCGATATGCAAAGACCGGTTTTCACCGTGACGGCTGTATCGGCGTTGGCTGCACCGGCGTGGGAATCAGCGTGTTGTCCCCCAGCCAGTGCTGCGACATAATCGAAAGGTCCTCGAAGTTGACTTTGCAGTCGCCGTTGATGTCGCCGGCGATGATGGTTTCACAAACGGGTTCGCCAAAGTAGGATTTACTTGTTTCGGCTGTGCCGCCATAGGCGCCTATGTTGATTCTGCCGCCGTTTGGAAACGGCTCTTCGCCGATTGGAGACATTGGATCGCCTGCATCAATACATGGACTTGTTACATCATCTTTAACCCAGCTTTGAATCTTTTGATCCCACCTGCCCGCCTGTGACTTCAGATGATAATCACCTTCAACCCAGAAATCGTCATACTGATGATCCGGCGTTGCGTTTAGGTCCCAGTAGCCTGGACTGGCAAACTCAGGATTTGCCTCTATATAAGTTGCGACCGGAGAATAAGGTCGTTTGGGAAGAGACCACGCTTCGACATATATGGCATTGGGCTCAACACCAACACAGCAATTGACTATTTCAACGTCCATACAGCCCGGATGCGAGGTACAACCACCCGCAGCAACTTGAATCCTCATATCCGTAGCAGTTGCATTGCCCACTATAATACAATTCTCAAGGCGCAGTATACCTTGTCCCCAATGGCCCACAACTCCCCTTGTCCGATTGCCATAGATCACACAGTTGAGCAAGACAGGGTAACCGTGGGAGCAGAAAAAGCCGTCTCCAGCATTGCCCGTTATAATGCAATTCGATACCCGCACATCAGATCTAAACGTCGATATCCCTACCGATCCACCTGTATAAGGAGCTATTATGTTACTTCCTGCTATTATGCAGTTCCTTAAGCTTGGACTGCATCTGTCACAAAAGATACCACAATATGCCCTTGTTACTGTCAAGCCGTCCAAGACGGAGTTGGCATCCTCGCCATTGTGGAAGTAGAACCCGCGATGCAACTCATTTCTTGATCCTTCACAGTCGATGATGCATGTCCGGGGACCTTCCTGGCTTTTTACGGTGATGGCCTTGCCTTTGAAGTCGATGTCGCGGTTGCCGGGGCCGGTGTATGTGCCCGGAGCAATGATAACCGTATCGCCGTTTAATGAGGCGTCTATCGCTGATTGAATCGTCTGATATTGAGTTGGTACTAAACGCTCAACAGCCAAAGATGATGAATCAAAAAGAACACCAACCCCCAAAATCAACAGAAAACTGATTTGCCTCCACATATCCAGCCCTCCGGCTAAATAATGCCCAGCCGCCAAAGCCAGGTGAATAATCTAACTCTACCTTACAGCAAACCCCGCCAAAAATCAAGAACCTACCGGCTCTTTTTCTCTTTTCTCACTGATACCCCCCCAACGCAACCTACTCCACCTTTGGCAAATCCTCGAGGTTCTTTTTCACCTGCTCCGCGTAAAAACTATTGGGATACAAACTCACAAAGGTCGTAAGTGTAGCCCTCGCGTCGGTCAGGCACTTCTTTTTTAGTTCTCTGTTCGTTTCACTCTGGTATTGCTTGATTTTCAGCCTGGTCAGCTCATACAACGCCTGCACACCACCATCGGTATTCTCAAACTCCTTGTGCAGTTGCGCCAGCTTTTCCGCCCGAAGCTGCTCATCGGCAATAAGCTTGACCTGCGCCAAAAGTATATTGTCACGCAGTCCGTCTTTCTCGCCGACGGACGCCAACAGCAACTTAAGCTGCCCTGAGTATTCAAGACTATGCGGATTCAATAATACAAAGTTTTTTAACCGGGTCGCCGACCCGGCTTCTTGCGTGCGGTTCTCCGCACTTATTAGACTCCTCAGCTCATTGAGCTTCCTGCGCAATTCAGTCGATTTGACCATCGTCATCACACTGTCAGCAGGGCGGCGAAATACACTAAAAAACGTCTCGCTGGGAGCCTTTTCTTTCTCCAGAACCTCCAAATACTTCTTCAGCCCCGCCTGTGCCTCTACCAAAAGCGCATCGGCATGCTCAAAATAACCTCGGCTCGCCAAATGCTCGGCAATCCGCCAGCGAGCCTCAATCGCCTCGTGACTGGCCCCAAAATCACGATACAGCCGAAACCACACCTCCACCGACCTCTCATGCGGCCAATCACTGTAAAACTTCAGCACCTCATCCTCACCAAGCACTCTTAGGTCCGGACTGTACTCGCTCAATATCGCCTCGTAATAAAGAGCAATCGGCATACGCTTGCTCACAGACCGCCGCCTCGCCCACTCTTCGTGCATAAATCTCGGCATCCACCACGACTTGCCAAGATTGATAAAACGATCATATTTATCATTGAGCCACTGCCTCTTCTGCTGATACCTCAGCTCTTCCGGCACCACGAACCAGCCCGGCCAACGGTCGTAACTCAACTGGATTTGAATCTCCCTCTTGAGCTCCTGCCGCAACGGTATCGGTTCCGTTGGATAATAAAAACCCGCCAGGTACTTCTTCACGGCGGGATCCGTAATCGTCCTGTCAAGTGCCTCGGTTATATTGTGATCTCGAAACTCACCGACCTGCTCAGGGTTGTTTTTAGCTACATATAGCTGATAATCCAGCTCGCCAAAACCAATTCTAAACTCAAATACTACCGCCGCCAAAACCAAACCAACCAACGTGGATGCCGCTATCAACCCCGGCCTATAACGCGTAATATGGCCGACCCAAAGAACAAGCCCCGCCGCACCGAGCCCATACACCCACGCAAACACCCACGGCGCAAAAGAAAATCCCCACTCAATCGGCTCCACTCCGCGCGCCGCACCGAAACATCCCCAATAAATAAGCTGCGGCGCCGTGCACAGCGCCACCGCAATAATCCGCGAGCGAAAACGAACCGGCCTGCACGCCACCGCAAAACAGCTCACCAGAAGACTTATCGCAAAACCCGGCAAATTAGCCAAAAAAAAGACCGCTAATATGAAGATTAAGCTGTGCCGAAAACTCAGAAGCTGCGCCGTTAATATCGGCGCAATCGCAAAAATACCCATCAGCACACCTAAAACCACAATCTGCCATGGGTACTCAAAAATGCTTAGGCCGGTCGCAAAAGACTTCCCCAGCCGCCAAAATTCGGCAGAAGTCGCAGCTTCAAAATCGAACGACTGGAATGTACCGCTGACTATCCTCGACCAGAAAAGACAAGCCCCCCAAAAAACACCGCCGCCAAACAGCCAAAACCTCTGGACATTCTGGTGACTATAGTGCAGAGTAGGCCCAACAGCCAAAAAAGATTTGGGCGCCGCCTTCGGCGTCTTTTCAGCGTCTTTGTTATTCATAACTTAATCTGAAGAATACGCCCACGATACAGCCGGCCGCCGCAGCACAGCACGCAGACCAGCCAACTAAGTTCCTTCGCCGCTGCTGGTAAGATAAACGATCTGTTCTGGAGTGAGTTTATCTATAGAAATAGACATCGTCTTCAGCTTCAGCCTGCACACCTGCTGCTCAATCTGCTCGGGCACATTGTGCACTGCAACGGCCAGCTTATCTCGATTCTTCATCACATGCTCCGCCTCAAGCGCCTGGGTCGAAAAGCTCATATCCATCACGCATGCCGGATGTCCCTCCGCCGCCGCAAGATTGATCAATCGACCCTCCGCCAATAGATAAATACGCTTGCCGTTCTTCAGCACATACTCATCCACGCACCGCCGCACGCCGCGATTGACCTTCTTACTCATCCCCGCCAGCGCAGGTATATCTATCTCAACGTTGAAATGCCCGCTGTTGGCCACTACCGCCCTATCCCTCATCCGTCTGAAATGCTCAGCCCGTATCACGCTTTTGTTGCCCGTCAATGTCACAAATAGGTCCCCCACGCTCGCCGCCTTTTCCATCGGCATCACCTCAAATCCATCCATCGCCGCCTCAATCGCCTTAATCGGATTGATCTCAGTGACAATCACTATCGACCCCATCCCCCTCGCCCGCATCGCAAATCCTCTTCCGCACCAGCCGTATCCCGCCGCAACCACCTTTGATCCTGCCATCAGGAAATCGGTCGCCCGAATAATCCCGTCAACAGTCGATTGCCCCGTACCATAGCGGTTATCAAAAAGATGCTTACTGGCCGCATCATTGACCGCAATCACCGGAAATCTCAATTTTCCTTTATTCGCCATCACCCGCAGCCGAATCACCCCCGTTGTCGTTTCCTCCATGCTCGCAATTATCCGCCCCGAATCTTTTTTCCTGCGAGTGTGCAGCTCATTGACCAAATCCGCCCCATCGTCAAATGTAATAACGGGCTTATGGTCTATCGCCGCATTGATATGCTTGTAATAAACGCTCCGGCTCTCCCCGCGAATCGCAAAAACCGGTATCTTAAAATCCTTCACTAATGAAGCCGACACGTCATCCTGCGTGCTAAGCGGATTTGAAGCACACAAAGCAACATTAGCCCCCCCAGCCTGCAATGTTCTCGCAAGGTTCGCTGTCTCAGCCGTGATATGCAAACACGCCGAGACATTCATACCTTTCAGCGGCTTATCCTTCGCAAATCTTTTTCTAATCGCCGCCAAGACGGGCATATCGTTATCCGCCCACAGAATCCTCTTCTTGCCGTCCGGTGCAAGCGCTAAATCAGCAACGTCATACTTCATCAAAAAAATCCTTTCAAATTCCGACCCGACATTAGAATTCTAAACCGCACCCACTCAGTTTGCAATCCCTTATTTTCATAGTTACCATTAGTTCCTGAGCTTGCCTGCCATAGGCCCAACCAATATAATCACAAGAAATTCCCGACAGTGCTCTATGAGAACCGGTCAACTCGTTATCCCACTACAATCAATAAGCAACCGTCACACGAGTAACGTTGGCGGCAAGGCACTCGGCCTTGCCCGTCTGATGAAGGCCGGTTTCCCCGTGCCGGATGGTTTTTGTGTAACAACCGATGCCTATCGCACGCACCTCGCCTCACAATCGCTCGCACTGTTATTCAACCAAGCATTGCCTGACCTCAACCGCCTTGCACCACAAGACAAGTCAAAGACTCTTAGTAATGTCCGGCAACAAATTATCGGCACACCTGTATCCGAGACTGTCATATCTCAAATAGCAAAGGCCTACCGCTCCTTGGATACGGACCAGCTTGCAATTCGATCATCGGCTACAGCAGAAGACCTTCGCGAGCACTCTTTTGCGGGCCAGTACGACACGTTCCTGGGCGTCACGTCACTCGAACAATGCCTCGATGCCGTCAAGAAATGCTGGGCTTCGGTCTGGACCGACCGGGCATACGAGTACCGCCAGGCCAACAGCATTGACCATCTCAAGGTGCAGATGGCGGTCATCGTGCAACAGCTCGTCCCAGCCCAAGCCTCCGGCATACTCTTCACGGCAGACCCAATGACCGGCAGATCTGATCATATCGTCATCGAGGCCTGCTTTGGACTCGGTGACAGCCTCGTTTCAGGCCATGCGGCATCCGACCGCTTTGTCCTTGCAAAAAACAATCTAAAACTTATCTCGCAGAGTATAGCCGAGAAGAGGAGCAGACATATCGTCTGCCCCGATGGCTCGCTGTCTAAGCAAACAGTTACTTCCGATGCAGCCGCCCCAGCCATCGATATCGCCACGATCACAAAGCTGGCAAAGCTTGCGCTGAAAGTGGAGCGAAAACTCGGCTGCCCGCAGGACATCGAATGGTCAGTCTATGGCAGCGACATATATCTGCTTCAATCAAGGCCCATTACTACCCTTCGCACAACACATACATCCCGCGATCGCTGGATTTGGAGCGGCTTTCCCGCTAGAGAGGTCATGCCCGATGTTGCTACACCAATAACACGGTCCCTCATTGACAGTTTCATAGGAGCTCTCTTCGCACTGCTTTGTGATATTCTTTGCATCGATCCCGGTGATGTTCCCATGTATGATTACATAGCCGGACATAGCTACTTCAACGCAAGTTTCTGGGGAGCCGTCATAAGAGTAATCCCAGGAGGGAGGACATACGATTTCGCAAGTTTTACCGGCAGCAACACCGCTTTGATAAAAATCGTTGGATTGCTCAGGAACATGCCGGATGAAGATATGCCAAAAATAAAATTCAACCGGCTGCGGTTCACCCTGAAAATCCCCCTCCTCATTATTGGTATCCAACGCTGTACCCCCAAGAAAGGGCTACGCATACTTGCAGAGACCAAAAGCAGATACCAAAAATGGGAACACACCGACGTCGCGGGCCTATCCTCCGAGCAGCTTTCGGTCTATTGCACAGACATCATCTCTGACTTTGCTGAAGTAGTTGGCAACTTTCCCTATATGTTTGGTACAATGATTGCATATTTAGCCCTTGAGTCGGTATGTGCAAGCTGGTTTTCAGACAAGAGCCTCGCAGGCCGGCTACTTGGTGGAATAGGCGGCCTTGATGATGCCCAGGCTGCGATGGACCTCTGGCAGCTCGCCGCAAAGGCAAACAACCCGCCCGAACTCAAGTCGGTTCTTCTCAACGAGAACTCATGGAAAACCGTTGTCACAAAAATATCAACCATGCCCGCTGCAAACGAGTTCTTCCGAAGCTGGAATGAATTTATGACTTGCCACGGCCACCACTGCCGAGGTGAACTCGAATTACACAATCCCCGATGGTCCGAGTCCCCCAACTACATCCTCGCTCTCGTCCAAAGCTACCTCACTTGCATTGACAAAACCAATCCGATCCAAAATCATAGAAACCTTGACCAACATCGCCGCTCTTTGGAAAAGCAGTGTCGCCGCCGGCTAAAAAATCCATTAAAGCGAATGTTCTTCAATCAATTTCTTATACGCTCTCAGAACGGAGCTGTCTTTCGTGAAAACATAAAGAGCGAAATAATAAAAGTTCTGGCCACTCTGCGTAAACTGCTCATTGAGCTTGGCCGCAGACTCCATACCGCCAACATCCTTGCCGACCCTGACGATATATTCTTTTTGACGCTTGAGGAAATCGAACCCGTCGTCAGCGCAAAGGCTCAATTCGACATCAGAAATGTCATTACTGAGCGGCGAGCAGAATACAATAAGTGGCTCTCAGTAACTCCACCCGATGTAATCGTGGGTAGATTCGATCCAGATGACTACATACCCGAGCAGGTCGAAACAGATGTTGACGTACTCAAAGGCCTGGCAGTAAGCCCCGGCGTGGTAACCGGCAAGGCAAAAGTCATTCTCAGAACCGACAGTAACACTCAACTCGAAGCAGGCGAGATTCTGGTAGCTCCCTTCACAGATCCCGGTTGGGTCCCTTATTTCCTACCTGCTGCCGGTTTAGTGATGAACCAGGGTAGTCTTCTCTCACACGGCAGTATTGTTGCACGCGAGTTTGGCATCCCTGCGGTGGTCAATGTCGGCCACGCCACAGAGATAATCAAAACCGGCCAGACCATTCAGGTCGACGGCAACCATGGTGTAGTGAAAATTCTCTATTAAATCACCGGCGCCAAGCGATAACCTGTTAAAGCCTATCAAGCCGGGTGCCATGCTCACGCGTCTTTTGCGTGAGCATGAAATTGTCTGATAAAACCTATCCAGCCACTTGTTCCGCAACAAGATCTCCGACCTGGCTGGTCGAGTATCCCATCTTTCCAGCAGCGAGCGATTTGAGCTTGTTGGCCGTGACGTACATCACAGCCTTTTCTATTGCCTCGGCCGCTTTTTCTTCGCCTATGTGACCTAACAACATCCCGGCGGCACAGATTGCAGCTAAAGGATTGATGACACCTTTACCGGTATATTTTGGGGCGCTGCCGCCGATTGGCTCAAACATACTTACCCCTTCGGGATTTATATTACCACCCGCGGCAATACCCATCCCGCCCTGGATAATAGCCCCAAGGTCCGTAATGATGTCTCCGAACATATTGCCCGTTACAATCACATCAAACCATTCGGGATTCTTGACCATCCACATGCAGGTCGCATCAACATGATAATATTCTCTTTTTATATCCGGGTACTCGGCTTTGCCCATCTCATGGAACGCCCGCTCCCACAGGTCGTAGATATACGTCAACACATTTGTCTTGCCGCACAAAGCGAGCGTATTATTCTCTCCTATCCCTCGCGACTTCTTGCCGTACTTTCTGGCATATTCAAAAGCATATTTCAAACAACGGTCCACCTGAAAACGATTATAAACCGCCGCCTGCACCGCAACCTCATTCGGTGTACCCTTCATAGTAACACCGCCCACGCCAGTATAGAGGTCGCCCACATTCTCACGAACGACCACGAAATCTATATCCGCCGGCCCTTTATTCTTCAAAGGCGTCTCCACACCTGGATATAGCCGCACAGGCCGCAGGTTTATATATTGGTCCAGCTCGAATCGCAGCCGGAGCAATATTCCCTTTTCCAGGATACCAGGCGCCACATCCGGATGTCCGATTGCCCCCAAGAGTATCGCATCGAACTTGCGAAGCTCTTCGACCGCCCCATCCGGCAGAACCTCGCCGGTTTTTTTATATCTTTCGCCGCCGAAATCAAACCAAGTCAAATCCACCTTGAATTTGAATTTATCCGCGGCAACCTTCAACACCTTCACCGCCTCAGTTACTACTTCCGGCCCAGTACCATCTCCGGGTATTACAGCAATCTTATACACGCAATTCTCCTTTGTAAGAACTATTTTGCCTTTTCGGCCTCATAGTACGGGTTCGGCATAGGCATACGGGCACCCACCTGCTGACGCCAGCCGCGCAGCAACTCACGAAGCTCAGACACTTTCTCAGGCATCTGACCGGCTATGTCATGCCTTTCGCCGATGTCCTGTTTCAGATTATATAACTCTACGCGGTTGTCCTCGTAGAACTCGATCAACTTGTAGTCGCCAGCACGCACCGCGCCGGAGGGCTTACCACCCTGATTGCTGTAATGCGGATAATGCCAATACAGTTCCCTGTCTTGGAGCCTGCCGGTTCCTTTTCTTAATAGCGGTACGAGGCTCACGCCGTCAATGTGCTGTTCGGGCCGCAACGGAAGGCCCGTCATCTGGAGGATTGTCGGATAGAAATCTGTGCTTATCACCGGCTCATTGCAAACGCTGCCGGGTTTGACAATACCCGGCCATTTTATGATCATTGGCTCGCGGATGCCGCCCTCGTACAGCAAACCTTTGCCGGCTCGCAGCGGCATGTTTGAGGTCGGCGAGCCTTCCGCCGTGGATAGCCCGCCGTTATCAGACATGAATATAATAACCGTATTATCAGCTATGCCAAGCTCATCAAGTTTAGTCATGACGCGACCGACGCTCTGGTCCATGCTCTCCACCATTGCTGCATAGACGGCGTGGTCCTGTACCTGGCGAGCCTGAGTAGCACCTTCAGGTAGGAATTTACCGGTGTCATTTGCCGGAAGACCGGCGGCTTTTCGCTCATATCTATCCGTCATTTCCTGCTTGGCCTGAAGCGGCACGTGCACCGCGTAGTGTGACAGATACAGGAAAAACGGCCTGTCCTTGTTTGCCTCAATGAACTTGACGGCCTCATTCGTCAAGCGGTCCGTCAGATACTCACCCTCCTGGCCGCCGGGCAAATCGAATGCCTTACTGTTGCCTCTTCTATATGGATAAAAATAGCTCGGCGGTGAGCCCCACTGTCCACCGGCGATATTGACATCGAAACCTTGCTTTTCCGGATAGTAGGCCTGTCCCCCAAGGTGCCATTTTCCAACAGAGCAAGTAACGTATCCTACTTCTTTTAGTACCTCTGCTATCGTTACTTCCTCCAGACCAAGCTGCTGCTCAAACTCCGGCGGCAACACCTTCATCTGTGCCCGCAACTTCATATTGCTCTGTCGGCCCGGTATCCAGTCGGTCAGATTCAGCCGTGCAGGATACTTGCCGGTCATAATACTGGCACGTGTCGGCGAACAGACAGGACAAGCAGCATACGCATTAGTAAAACGGATGCCCTGTGTGGCAAGCCTATCGATGTTCGGCGTCTCGTAGAATGTGCTGCCGAAACAACCGGCATCCCGCCAACCCATGTCGTCAATCAGAAAAAAAACTAAATTGGGCCGTCTCTTTGCACTACCTTGGTTGTGTAGTATCAAGGCACTATCGCAGCCAGCCATCAGGACCGCACTTCCAGCCGCAATCTTCAAAAAATCACGCCGATTCACAAATACACCATGCTCGCAATAGTATCAGAGACTCTTCTTTATATGTTCCAAAAGGCCACCGTCGTTGATTATTTCAATGGCAAAGTCCGGCAGCGGATTAAAACCAATATCAATACCGCGAGTCTTATCTTTTATCAATCCTGCCTTATAATCGATTTCGACCTCGTCGCCGTCATGGATTTTCTCTACCGCCTCGGCTGACTCGACTAAATAGAATCCACAGTTGATGGCGTTGCGGTAGAATATCCTCGCAAAGCTCTTGGCAATTACGGTTTGCACACCCGCTCCGCGGATAGCCCAGACCGCATGTTCCCGCGAAGACCCGCAGCCAAAATCCTCGCCGGCTACAATCACGTCGCCCTTTTTGACCTTTTTCACAAAGTCCTTATCGAGGTCTTCCATTACATGTTTGGCCAACTCCGCCTCATTGTCGGTATTCAAATACCGCGCGGGAATAATCTCATCGGTATTTATATGATCGCGTTTGTAAACGTATGCTTTAGACATAGTAACCTCACTTTAAACAAATCCGAAATTCAAATACCGAAATCCGAAACAAATTCGAAATCCGAATGTTCGAAACATCACTCACTCTTGCGGAGGATAGCACCAAAAATATTCATAAGCTCGGTTGATTCAGACGCCAGTTCTTGCCTTTTCTTCTCCAATGATGTGTTGCTGCTAATATCAATCAGGTTCAGCCAATACCGACTCTCCTTTGCCTCTTTACGCGATATCTTGATCCTCATTAAGAAGTCCTTTTTGCCCAACGCTTCATTAGCTTCAATATAATTTGCCCCTATGGAACCGGATGCCCTGACAAGTTGTCTCGAATCTTCGATATTAGAGACACTTTTGTTCAGTGCCTGAACGAACAACCTGACCTCTTTGGCAAACCTTAGCGTCCGATCTTCCAAGTCATATTGTTTTGAATTTCGTATTTCTGTCATTTAAATTTTGTTTCGGATTTCGATATTCGGATTTCGGATTTCCTCACAGATACCTTCTCGGATCTGTTAGCTTACCTTCTACCGCGCTTGCCGCCGTGGTAGCCGGGCTTGCGAGATAGACTTCACTCTTGGGATCTCCCATTCGTCCGACAAAGTTGCGGTTGGTCGTACTGACACACTTCTCGCCTGCCGCGAGCACGCCCATAAAGCCGCCGAGGCACGCCCCGCAGGTTGGTGCAGCAATTACACAACCGGCCTCATAGAATATATCGAAGAGACCCTCGTCTTTCGCCTGCTTCCATATCGTGGGCGTGGCCGGCACAACTATCGTGCGAATTGCAACCTGCCTACCTCTCAAAATCTCTGCGGCAATGCGTAAATCTTCAATCCTGCCGTTCGTGCAGCTACCGATATAAGCCTGGTCCATCTCCTTACCGGCACATTCGCCAATCGTCACAGCATTGCTGGGTAGATGCGGCAAGGCGACAGTAGGCTCAATCTTGGAGCAATCAAACTCCTCGACCGCAATATACTCCGCGTCCTTGTCGGACTCGAAGATGGTGTACTTTTTCTTATCCTTGAGATGTTCATCGAGATATTTCTTTGTCACCTCATCGAATCCGATTATTCCATTTTTCGCCCCGGCCTCGATCGCCATATTCGTCATCGTCATGCGGGCTTCCATAGACATTTGCGATAGTGTCGGCCCGACAAACTCCATCGCACGATAGAGCGCACCATCAACACCAATTCTGCCGATAACTGCAAGGATTACATCTTTACTATAAACGCCAGGTCCAAGCGAGCCATTGAGCACGAACTTCATCGAGGCCGGCACCTTGAACCAGAGTTTGCCTGTCGCAATCGCCGCCGCTAAGTCGGTCGAGCCGACTCCCGTGCTAAAAGCAGCGAACGCCCCGTATGTGCAGGTGTGCGAGTCGGGTCCGATGATGACTTCGCCAGGCCGGATATGACCTTGCTCCGGCAGCAGCGCATGACACACACCGGCTCTTCCGAGCCTGTAGTAGTATTTTATGTTGTGTCGCTTTGCCCAGTCGTCGAGTCGTTTGTGAAGCTCGGCGCTTTTGATGTCTTTGGCCGGCTGAAAATGGTCCGGCGTTACGACAATCTTTTCTCTGTCGAATACTTTGTCAATGCCCCGCTCAGTAAGCATTGAAACAGCCGCCGGCCCTGTAACATCTATAAACAGCACAACATCAAGTTTTGCATCAATAAGCTGCCCCGGTGAAACCATCTTCTGCCCCGCGGCCTTCGCTAAAATTTTTTCAGTTATCGTCATTCCCATCGGTTTATCTCTCTTGCGTTTTTTTACTTTTGCCTTTTTGGTTTCTGTTACAATTCCACTTTGACCTCTTGTTGCTCGCCGGTACTCTTAGCTGCGAGCATGCGGTTAATTGCATCTACATAGGCCTTGGCGCTGGCCTCAATAATGTCGGTCGAGATGCCGCGACCAATGAACGTCCTGCCATCTTCGGTAATCTTGACCGTGGCTTCGCCGAGGGCTTCCTTACCGCTGGTGACAGCGCGTATCGAATAACTCTCAAGCTTGGGCGATAGACCGGTAGCCTCTCGAATCGCCTCATAAGCGGCATCGACAGGACCATCGCCATAAGCGGCGGCCATTTTGACCTCGCCGCGAACCTTCATCTTCACGCTCGCAGTAGGTAGTGTGCCTGTTCCGCAGGCCACGTGCAGGTACTCAAGATCGCAGACCTTTTCAACAATGCGGATTTCATCGCTGATAATCGCAGCAACGTCCTCGTCGAAAACCTCCTTTTTCTTGTCGGCTATTTCTACAAACCTCTGGTACGCCAGCTCAAGCTCCTGCTTTGTTAATTTGTAGCCTAACTCCTTGCACCGCTCGGTAAAGCCGTGCCTGCCGGTATGTCTGCCAAGAACCATACGGGAGCCGCCCAGGCCGATTGTCTCCGGCTTCATAATCTCGTAGGTGGATCGCTCCTTCAGGATGCCGTCAACGTGTATGCCGGCCTCGTGCGCAAAGGCATTGGCGCCAACGACGGCTTTATTAGGCTGAATGACGAAGCCGGTCCGCTGCGATACCAACTGGCTCGTGCGATAAATTTCCTTTGTCTTGATGTTGGTCGATAAACCATCTGCAGCAGCCTGGGCGAAGAAATCCACCCTTGTATGAATAGTCATGACAACTTCTTCGAGGGCGGCATTACCCGCGCGCTCGCCGAGGCCGTTGACAGTGCACTCGACCTGCCGGGCGCCATTTCGCACGCCGGCCAGCGAGTTTGCTACGGCCATGCCGAGGTCGTTGTGGCAGTGTGTGCTTATTATGCACTTATCTATCCCGGGCACATCCGATTTGAGTTTTGCGATCAATTGGCCATATTCATAAGGCAAAACATAGCCGACAGTATCGGGTATATTCAATGTCGTTGCACCAGCCTCAATCACGGCAGATAGAACCTCAACGAGGAAAGGAATCTCGCTGCGGCAGGCATCTTCCGGCGAAAATTCCACATCGTCAACGAAAGTCCTGGCAAGTTTGATCGCGGCAACCGCCATCTTCACGACCTCATCCGGGCTCTTTTTGAGCTTGTACTTCATGTGAATCGGCGAGGTTGCGATAAACGTATGGATGCGTTTTTTCTTAGCGGCGGCGATTGCCTTACCCGCGGCCTCGATGTCACCTTCATTAGTACGGGCCAAAGCCGCGATAACCGGGCCGCGAATCTGCTCTGCAATGAGTTTGGTGGCCTCAAACTGCACGGGCGAAGAAACCGGGAAACCCGCCTCGATAATATCAACGCCAAGCACGGCGAGCTGCTTGGCTATTTCTATCTTATGGGCCACCGAAAGCGATGCGCCTGGGGCTTGTTCGCCATCGCGTAACGTTGTGTCGAATATCAATACTTTTTCCTTAGCCATTTGTATTTTCTCCAAAAACAATCAGTAGAGAACGGGCCAATTATGCCAGAATTAGGCCTAATTGCCATGAATTTGCGGAAGAAACGGTTTTTAGGTTGTTTAGGAATGGTTTCTGCGCCTTAGAGGCGCAGCAATAGCAGACTCAAGCCGATAATGCTGATTGAAGAAGAACAAACTGTAGAACCATGCTTCATATTAGAAATTATACAGACGAGTCGAGAAGTTGCAACTGTTTTCAGCAGAAATTTCTTCCAGAAGACAAGAGACATAATACAGAAAATCCGAATACCGAAATCCGAGCCTACTCCGCCGAAGTAAACCAGGCTACGAAGGCTGGAAACAAATCCAAATGACCGAAATTCAAAAAACGAAATGATAACAGACGGCCGATAACAAAAAAACAGATGGAAAATCGAGTAAAAAAGTCGGAATATAACCGATTTTGGGGGTTTTTGAGCGAAATTTTTTAAATTGGGGTGGTTGGCGATAGTGATAATAATGTTTT
>Ga0315274_10004531_pt1 | contig 20419 bp, 13 predicted proteins | sample YL17G02_20_MG_FD_203700 | JGI IMG/M metagenome (GOLD analysis project Ga0315274, IMG submission 203700) | Sediment microbial communities from Yellowstone Lake, YNP, Wyoming, USA - YL17G02_20 | ecosystem: Environmental > Aquatic > Freshwater > Lake > Sediment | place: USA: Wyoming | collected...
GAGTGATGCATCTTTTTCAAGAGACTTTATCAGATGTCCAATATATTCTTCAAGACTATAAATGGGTGTTATAGTTTCATTACAATGAGGGCAGGTGTAGAAATTTAGTGTCGCGTATGATTCGATCTGGTCAACTGATTTACCACAATAAGGACATCGATTCTTAACTTGTCTCCCTTCTTTCTTCCTTTTTATCCAATATATGATGTATAAGATTAAACCCAAAAGTTTTGATTTCATCAATAGTTCTTCAGCAGTTGAATCACCTGAATCTCTAAGCTTTCTTAAATGCCATAATGGAAGTATATAAAATATCAATAAAAATAAAGGAATACCAACAACAAATTCGAGATACTGTCCTTGTCCTATAAGAACAGCTAATCCGACAAAATGGTTTAGGATTTTTTTAGGTTCTTTTATGTCTTCAATTATTTTTTTCAAGAACGGTCTGTTATCTGCAAGATAAGTCTTGGCATAAATATCCGCATTTGTTACAGTCGGAACGATTGGTTGAGGTGTTACTTGTGCAATTTGGACAGGTGTTGGTGCGGGGGTAGCAATTGGAATTGGTGTGATCACAGGTTGGGATGATTCAGAAGGTTGTATTAATTCTTTGGGAGTTTCGAGTGCGGGAGTAGCTACAGCGACTATTAATTGATCGAGTTCCTTTATTCTTCTTTCAGCAATTATTTTGTCGATGTTATTTTCAAGGGAATATTTAAGCGCCGTCTCATAAGCTTCTTTCGCTTCAGGATATTTTTTCATAAGTTGTAAGACTTGACCTTTGTTCAAATAGAGTTTTCCTTTTGGTAATGGAAGACTAATAGCAGGGTATTGTTTTTCTTCTGAAACAACTTCGAAAGCTTTATCTATAGTATTTAAGATGAATTCGGGGTTGTCTTTATATTGAACGAGATATTTATCTGATAGTTTAACATAACAATCAACAAGGTCAGAGATAACAGCGATAATCTTTGCATCTTTATCATCAGCGGAATAGAATTGTCTGATTTTTCTCAGATATTCATAGTCGACTACTACCTCATCGATAAGATTTTTATCTTTTTTCTCCTTTGCTGATTTAAAGAGTATATTAAAAGATTCATTAATTATTTTTTTGGCTTCGGTCGAATTAGGATTCTCCTCAATAATCAGGAAACAAGCCTCGATGGCACCTCTGTAATTCCCTGCTAATTTTTCTTTGTATGCTTTGTTCAAATATATTGTTTCTTTAGAATCACTTATGATGTCTTTGACTTTTTCTCTATTGAAATTAAGTATTGTACCATCTTCACTTTGAATCCTAACGAATTTTTCATTTTTCTCAAGCACGTTTCCCTGAACACGTGTTCCATCAGTTAAAATAAGCGTCTCGGAAATGACAAGGTTAGATATCACAAGGAAAAGAAGAATTAATATTTTTATTAAACGGTAATTAATCAACATTTTTATTCGCTAAATTTTATTTTGCACAAATCTATCATAGTAATCTGATGTATTTCAAGAATAAAAGTATCAGAAAAGGTTGTTTTAGTTATTTATAAATTGCTCTCTATTAAATGACATTTTGAAGAGGATATTTGTTACAGAATATTTTGATGTAATAAAAACTTTTGTTTTAATTTTTACTTAGGTATCTTTTTCTTATTAACAAGTAACCTATTATAATCAGACTCAGAATTGTAATCGATAATCCAATATAAAAACTATTCGGGGAATAATAAAATGTTAGAGTATGTTCACCTTTTGGGACATAGATTCCCTGAAGAATATAATTCGTGATATATACTTTTGTTTTTTCACCATCGATTTTTGCCTTCCATCCCTTAAAAAATGGGACTGAGAGCACAACAAAATTCTCTTTTTCTGATTTATATTGTACTTTAATAACATTTGGATTCTCATTTTGCTTAAGAGTTGTTTGTGTTGAGGATGAATCAAATTCTAATATCGTTTTATCCCATCCTTCAACAATTGCAGTTGATGAGAAATTAATGTTCATTCCTTTTAAAAGACTTAACGATTCGTCATTATTAGTCGATGGGAGAATTTTAGATATAGGAAAAACTCTTGGAAGAAAATTATTGTTTTTATAAATAGGTATTTCGTTAGATTCATCTACCAATGTGAATTTATTAATTCTATCCTGCAATAAAAATCTGATATCAATGAAGGCAATCTCAGCCTTTTTTAATCCACCTCTGAACTCAATTACGTTAGGCACAAAGTTTTCAGGTAAATCAAAGGCTGTGTAAAAATCATAAGTTGGGAAAAATACATTATTCTCTTTAATGAGCCACTTCTTTTTGAATTTCGCCTTAGAGTGCTTGAATTTTAGGTAAGTAAACGGATTGTCGATACGCCAATCAGCAGTGTCCAGACCTGCTTTGAGCGTATATTTTACCGTTTTCCCATCTATCGATTTAATGACAATATCACAAACCTCTTCATTATCACAAACATCCATCGCATTATTCAGGACTGTAATGAATTCAACTTTTGAAGCCTTTTCAACTTTTTCAATCGGTAAACGGGTTGAATTATTGGATAGTTTAAACTGAATAAAGAAGGGATGATACCATTGTATATCCCCAATAGCATATTTAATATTCAAAATATCAAGTAGTGGAGAAGAAGGATTTCTAATAAGTGCAAAATGCGATGGATAAATACTAACAAATCCATCATTTAGCACTTTGAAAAATTCACCATATCTCTTCGGTATAAGTGGGTCATATCCCTGAGTATCATTGAGTTGATAAAATGTTCCAACATTCGGGAATAAGTATGAAGAAAAATTATTTTGTCTAAAATCATAAGAGTAATTATTCCTAAAATCAAAACTGAAAAATCGAAAGAGATCCTCTTCTTTTTCTAATGTTTTAATCACTTCATTTTTGTAGAACAGTTTCTTGGGTGAGATAAAAGTTTTCTCCAGTCTGGATGAAAATAATATCAAATCAAAAGCTAAAATAATAATAATCAGGAGAATAAAAGGAACAGACGATACACGTCTGTCTCTTTTATTCGAGAGAATTAAAATTAAAATAACATAGGAGATAGCAAAGACAATTAAGATAAAAAAGTTGTATGGGATACTATTCGTGAATAAAATTTTTGTTTCAGAAATTAGGAACAACCTTATTATAAATGGAATACTAATCAAAAAGATAAAGATGGAAATCACCTTAATAATTGTTAACTTTATTTGTAGGGGACGCATATATGCGTCCCTGACGTTTTCTTCGTTAGTAGGGAACGGTTTAAAACCGTTCCCTACAATTGGAACATTGAATAATATTTTTATCAAATTATCTAACCCCAATCCCGCCATAATAGAGCCTGAGAAGGTTAGTAATACTAATATTCTTCTTGGAGCATGAAATTTGGCATAAAAGGGAAATATTTTATATAAAAATAGAGATGAAAAGTCTAATGAATATATTATAGCAAATAAAGATATAATTATAAATGTGACGAAATATCGATTCGGAGCTAAGAATAATCCGATTATGATTAATAATAAATTGCAGAACCCAAAATAATTAATTGTGTCTGTATCTTCGGGTAATCCTGTCCCACCTAAAAAAGAATTTAATATTCCTTTGAGATTAAGAGCGGAACTTTTAATAGTATCTAATGGGAGTTTACTTACTCTTTCACATTGATTACTAAGTTCAATACTGGGGATTAATTGAACAGCAGATAGACTGACTAAAATAATTAAAGTTATTATGATAAAAATTAAAAGGTTAAAAGCATATGTTGTAGTGCGATATTTATCTCGCACAATCATGCGACATAAATGTCGCTTTACATCCTGCCAGGTTCTTATTATAAAATATAATATAGCAAGCACCAGTGAATAATAAGAGATTTGAGGTGAACCTGATAATAGCTGAATGGCAAGTGTTATTCCTAATAGGAAAAGGGGGATAGACGTAAGCCGTCTGTCCCTATTTTCTATTTGGATTTCAATAAATAATAGAATGAATGGAATATAGGCAGATGCATATAAATGCGGAATGAGGGCAATATGAGAAATACAATAAGAACTAAAGATTATTGATAGCCCTGATAGAAACGCAGGTATATTCGATTTCGTTATATATTTTACATACAAAAATGTTCCGAGTCCAGCTATTGAAATATGGATTATTATGAGAAAAGTAAAAACAAACGGTGTTGGGAATAAATAGAAGAGGATATTCAAAGGATAAAAAGTTGCCCATTGCGGATTAGCAAGAAGAGGAACTCCAGAATAAATATATGGATTCCATAAGGGGAGATGAAACGAACGAATCTCATCAGCAACTAACATTCTCACTGGATAAAACTGAGTAATAGTATCCATAAAAAAGGGTATTTCTGATTTGATGATGTGTTTAAAGAAATAGACAAAAGGTAAGATAAGGATAATAAAAAGGAATAGAAGAGAAACAATGAGGTGTTTTTTGGAGTTCACATTTCCCATTTAAATTAATCGTAGAGACATAATATATCATACCTATTTAGAATCTATTGTAGATTGCAGATTGAGAGCTCTTAAATGCTAACAAACTACACTGTGTCATTCCGAACTTGTTTCGGAATCTCAATTTAGATGCTGAAACGAGTTCAGCATGACAATTACATTAAGTAATAGATTTTTTTATGACACTTTCAATTTTCCTTATTTCTTCTGGTTCAACTACTTCTTTATAACGGACAGAATCGCCAAATCGTTTTAAATCCAGATGCATTAAATTCCATTCTCCACTGGTATGATGAGCCACAATTGGACCCATATCGTCTTCTCCCCAATAAATCGATTCCCAGGCTCTATCGCCGACAGATATGGAGATTTTTCGACCTCTTTGAAGGAAATGATTTTGTTTTGAATTAATCCTATTGACATCTATAACAACCATCTTTTTTTGATTGTTATTATTGTCGGGGTTGTTGTCATATTTTGATGGGATAAATTTTGCGTATTCTAATTTATCAAGATGAAAGACAATTTCATCTCTTTTCCACATCATTTTCTTTTGCATTTCATCGAGAATGTCATCAGATATATTACCAAGGACTTGACACTCATAAGCGAAAATTACCATTCCTCTTGGTTCTATTTTCCCATTTTTATTCAGAACATAAATTAAATCATACTCTTTATTTGGTATAGCCTGTTTATAAATTCCAATAGTTCCATCGTCTAATTTTAGGATTGTCCCTGGTTGATATGCTTGTTCTTCGACAGTTTCTACTTCTTCTGTTTTTGGGATTGGAGTTTCTTCCCGAGGGGTCATGGGAGAAGTAGAATTCTCGGAAGGCTTGGATTTTTGTAATGATTCTTTTTGTTTATCAAAAATAGTGCGAGGTGAAGAGATATAATCATCCGGTTGAATTTTTAATACATCTGTATCTGTTTTTACTTTTCTTTCAAGCTCAGCGATATATTTTTCAAATTCAAGGTCTTCTTTTTTTTGTTTAATAAGTCCCGAGATAGAGTCCTCTTTTTTTATATCCTCTTTGATTTCATTTATACTCTGTTTCTGGTCAGGCTTAACAAGTTTTTTAATAAATCGTCTAATTGTCATTGTTTAAGTTATACTCCTCAAAAAACACCTTGCTTCTCTTATTATTAGCTCTAATATAAAGGTTATTACAGATTTGTATATCTGTCAATATCTATAATCAAAGAGATTTACAAAAATCAAGCTTTTTCATTAAAAAATGCGTTTATAATTTGATTATCGGCATTTCTTTGTCAATAAAAATAATATTATTGATAAGAGCATTTTCTTTAAGTTAAAAAGTAATAAATTGAGATTTTTGAAACATTAACCAAACCCCCACCCTTCCCTCCCCCATTTATAGGGGGAGGGTTAGGGAGGGGGTTTGAAACAGTTCCCTACATAAAAAGAAGAATATGTTTTCTTATATCCCAATTATAATAAAATGGTGGTTCACCTGTGAGATTTTATCGTTGATAGCTTTCCCTATTGTTTTCGCTATATTTAAAAATCTGAGTGATAAAGGTTATCCATTATCGAAATCATTCGGAATATTGTCTACTGTATATTTGATGTGGATTTTAGGTTCGATAAGAGTTGTGAAATTTAATTTATTTTCTTTAGTAATCATAATCTTTTTACTTCTGTTATTATCAGCTTATATTTTTATTAAGAAAAAAGCAGAAATAAAAGATTTTCTTGATAAGAAAAAAATTTACATACTTTTTATCGAACTACTTTTTATCATCAGTTTTGGGATTTTTTGCTATATCAGGTCATTCACTCCTGAGATTACTTTTGTTATTAGAGATTCCGCAGCAGAAAAATTTACAAATTTTAATATCTTTAATTCTCTTTATAGAACAGATTATTTTCCACCTTTAGATACCTGGTTATCCGGGTATTACGTAAATTATTATTATTTTGGACATCTTCAATGGGTCACGTTAGCGAAGCTTTCACATACCGCTCCTTCAGTAGCTTTCAATTTATCTATCGCAACATTATTTGCCCTGGTTATTATAAATTCATTTTCATTGTTTTATAATTTGATTTGTAGCAGTCGGATTTATCCGACAAACAATAATAAATGCAATGAATCACATTGCTACACAAAGGAACGCATATATGCGTTCCCTACAACAAATTATATTTTTCTGGGAGCATTTGCTTTATTAGGTTCATTAGCTATAGCTGTTTTCGGCAATTGGGATTCCTTGATGCAATTAGTTCTCAACAAAGGATTACCCGGATTTGATTTCTGGCGGAGTTCGAGGATTATTAATGATACTGTAAATGAATTTCCTTACTTTAGTTTTATACTTGGTGATTTGCATGCTCATACTTCATCTCTACATTCTTTTATACTTGCTATTATTCTTGTCTTAAATTTTAGTCTGAATAAAAAAGAGGAGCTTCTTAAAGGAATAAATATCAGCCAATTTTATCCCTTCTATTTAGTTGCCAGTGTATTGATTGGAATTACAATTGCAACGAATACCTGGGATAGTTTTGTCCTTTTGATTATATTTGCATTGATGTTATTTTTCACCTTTTATAGAGCATCAAACTCATTTTATTTTTCTTATGTTTTTTCAACAATCATATTCGGGATAATAATCTTATCAAGTATGGTTTTTGCACTCCCATTTCTGTTATTCTTTTCACCCCCAACAAACACAATCTTTTTTGTGGATCCAATTTACAGGACAAAATTTACGGATTATTTAGTTCATTTTGGTCTTTTTCTAATTCCAATCACTTTTTTTCTTTTTTCGGTAATTTATAGAGAAATAATTGAGTTAAAAAAGAAGAAGCGAATCTTTCACCTCCTAAGTTTTGTTGCCATTTTTGTTATTTTTTCGACTCTCTTCGGGATTATGTTAGCAGGTTTTCTGATAGTCATAATGTATGCGATAGGATTATTATTAATTCGCTTTAAATGGTATAAAAATAGGGAAATAGCTATAATTTTTCTGTTTGTTTTTATCGGGGGTTTATTAAGTTTATTCTGCGAGATATATGTATTCGACGATACGTTTCAAGGTTCGTTGATGAGATATAATACAGTCTTCAAGATTTATTATACCGTTTGGATTTTTTATTCAATCTCGGCAGTTTACTCCATTTATGCCTTGATGAATTTCAAATTAAGAGATGAATCTGGTGTTACAAAATCTGGTGCGACATTTATGTCGCATTGTAAGGAACGGTCGCGACCGTTCCCTACAAAGTCTATTATCCTCATAATTTATCTGATTCTAATTGGTATTATATATCCAATATGTGCAACACTCACAAGAACAGGGAATTTTGGCAGTGAAAAGAATTTTACTGAACGACATCCTCGCGGATTGGATGGATTGCTATATCTAAAAAATATTTATGGTTTTGATTACCAAGCTATCAATTTTATTAATGAAAAAATAAAAGGGAAACCCGTTATTCTCGAGGTGTCTGGGATTGATGACAAATACAGTGAGGTTTCACGTATAGCGACAAATACAGGCTGTCAGGCAATACTCGGTTGGGCTCATCACGAAGCAAACTGGCGTGGGAGGAATACTGAGAATAATATTTTCGATAAACTTGTAGAAAGGGCTCAGGATATAGAAACGATTTATAATAGTTCAGATTGGGAAGTTACTATAAATTTGTTGAATAAGTATAATGTTGAATATATTTATGTGGACGAACTTGAAATAATGAGATATGGAAAGAAGATATTAGAAAAATTTAATTTACATTTCCCCAAAATTTTCCAATATGAAGACTCATATCTATTCAAAGTAAAATAATAATTAGCCACGAAATTACACAAATTGACACTAATTAGAAATCTCTGAAATACTTAATAATATGTCATTCCTGCGAAAGCAGGAATCCAGAATTATATAAAATCTGATTAAATTCTCTCTGGATTCCCACTTTCGTGGGAATGACACAGTCTCGGATGTTAGTATTTCAGAGGTCTCTATTTGATATTTTTATTCGCATAGATTCGCGAGATTCGCGGTTAATATCTTTAGTATTTCATTGGGCAATATTTATGATAAATGTAAATAATAGTAAAGTTCAATTAGAAATTAGTCGAAAATCCTTATTTATTTTCTGCATCTTCGTTTTTTTCATTATCACACGCTTTTATAATCTTGGACTAAAACCGCTTCACCACGATGAGAGTATGTTTGCGACTTTTGCTTATAATCTTTATCAAGGACAAGGATATCAATATCAACCAATTTTACACGGACCATTTCTTATTGATGTAAATGCCTTTGTTTATCTCGTACTCGGAGACAGTAATTTTACCTGCCGATTAATCACAGCATTGTTTGGAATCGGAATTTTCATCTTGTTATTTAATTTTAGGAAGTTGCAGCGAAATAATTTTTTTATTTACTCATCGGTTCTAATTGCCATCTCCCCCACCCTTATGTATTATTCACGTTTTCTTCGGAATGATGTTCTTTTTGCATTCTTTTCACTTCTCTGTGTCTTTTCAGCCTATAAATATTTTCGTTCTGATAAAAAACAGCATCTTTATTTTATGATATTGTCAGCATTTTTGTTGATGTGCATTAAAGAAAATTTTATTATTTTCTTTTTTACACTCATTACATACTTGTATGTAGTAAATATCATAGAAAAATTTAGATATGTTCAGAAAGAGGAATGTGTATTTAATAATTTTATCAAAAAACCATACAAAGATAAATATGATTTCTTTATAGCAATTCTAATCGGGATAATTATATATGTAACATTGTATACAACGTTCTTCACCAACCTGAAAGGCTTTCTGGATGGGTTATTCCGAGAATCATTTAAGTACTGGTGGGAACAGAATAAATTGCACCGCCTGAAAGGTCCTTTTCATTACTATATTCCAATATTATTCATTTATGAATTTCCAGCTTTATTATTTTGCACCATTGGAATGATTTCCGATATTTTATTAGCGAAGAGAAAAAAATTTCTGAGAATCTTCATCTGGTTAATCGTTAATATTATAATACTATATCTACTTTCAGCTAAATTTGAAATTAAAGACGGAAGCACAATTGAAAAGATAACTCACATCGGCTCTGCATTGGATTTGCTAATTGCACTAAATGTTTTTCTATCTGGGATTTATATTACAATTAAGAAAATTCGGGAGAAAAAAATATTTTTTGCCTTTCTTGTTTATTGGTTTGTGATGAGTTTGTTAATATATTCTTATGCAGGAGAAAAAGTCCCTTGGCTTAGCGTTCATATTACTTTGCCTATGATTCTGTTGGGTGCGAAATATTTATCTGATTTCTTAGTGTCCAAAAATTACAATAAATTTCGATTCATCTATTTAGTCCTCTTCTTAATTTTAGCTTTGTATAATATAAAAAATAGTATCATTTTATGTTTTAAAAATGCAGATGACCCTGCGGAACGAATGGTTTATGTCCATTCCACAAAAGAGGTTCCCAAGCTTGCAAAGGAAATAATTCGGCTTTCTGAATCAATTGGAACAGGTCTCCAAACACCGATACATTTATCAGGAGAGAGTAAATGGCCCCTTTACTGGTATCTGAGAAAATTCAATAATCTTTATGCATCGATAAATTTAGAACAAAAAGAACCACCCATAATAATTATGGACCCATTTATGGCAAAGGAGTATCCTGATTTAGAAAAAGAATATTTTTTTCAGACAAAGATTCTAAGGTCATCCTGGATTCCCCCAACAATTTATTTCAAAGATTTAATGCACATTATAATTGGATTCATCCCCCGACAATACATTTCAGAAGAACTTATGAAAGATTATGTAACTTCAATTCAAAAGTGGAATAATATTATTAAATATCTTTTGTTAAGAAAAGAATTTACAGAGTACGGTGAAAATAGTCAGGCTTTTGGTAATGTTGAATTCTTATATTGCGTTAGAAGAGATGTGATGGGGACCAATTTAAAATTGAAAATGTAAAACTGACAATTTAAAACTGTCATTCTGAGCCCTTCGCTTTGTCATTCTGAGCGAAGCGAAGAATCTCGTATTTCAGCTCAGAGTAAACTCCGCGAAAAATCGCATAGTTCATTTTTCATTGTCCGTTGTCCGTTTTCCGTTTTTAATTGATAATCTATCCTTGCGAACAGTCCAAACTAACCGTTTTGAAGGCACAGGCAAGTATTGAATTAATTCCCTATTCAGAAAATTATCTTGATTTTAATAATATTATTTCTATAAATACTATTAATAATAGATACAAAATCAATTGTGGTGAATTATATATAATAAAAAGAGATTTTGATTAAACAAACTGAATCACAATGTCTTGGGAAAACAGGTAGAAGATGTGGTTGCATAAAGACTAACAAAAAAGATAGGTGAAAAATAGACTAAAAAAATTATTTCACAGGATAAATTTATGGATAATACAAAAATAGCTTTATTTAAGGGTAGAAAAATCAGAAGAACCATTTATCAGAATGAATGGTGGTTTTCGGTAGTGGATGTGGTGCAAGCATTAACCGATCAAGCTGATGATTATACTGCGAGGAAGTATTGGAATAAACTTACGCAAAGGTTGCGAAATGAAGGAAGTGAAGTGGTGACATTTTGTCACCGGTTGAAATTATTGGCTCCTGACGGGAAAATGCGAGAAACCGATTGCGCCAATACCGAGGGTATTTTTCGCATCATTCAGTCAATTCCTTCTCCAAAAGCAGAACCGTTTAGAAATGGCAGATGTGAATCCTTCTGAATAACAAAGTCTTGGGAGAGCAGGTAGAATATATAGTTGCATAGGAGCAAGTAACAAAGAAAGGTTAAAAATATACACTTGTACCTATTTATGCTATTTTTGGTCCCTTAAAAATTATCTTTTCTCTGCGATTTGCTTTTACCAAAACTAATACGTGGCGGGGTGAGGGTAAAAATATGAAAGAAGAATATCCAATATGTTTTTTGAAATATGAGGGGCCTGGTCTAACCACTGGTGCGGTATCGGCATCGAAACTCGGGAATGTACTCATTGGTGTGGACAATGCATTACAAAAGTTAATTCGTCGAGATGAGAAATTAAAAGGCATCAAAATTAATTTGGAAGTCGAGGAAGCAAGAAGAGGATCATTTGAAGTTATTTTAACAATTATTACTGTGGCATATATTGCAGAAAAGCTGGGGATTCTAGAGTTTACTAAAAATTTTATTGGAGAAATTGGTACTCAACTTGCTCTTAAGATATTTTCAAAAAATAAGAAATTAGAAAAGTCAGGCAGACCTATTATTGAAAATGGTAGAATGGTAGTAAATATTATAAATATTAATGGAGAAACCAAAGAAATTAACTTAGAATCTTTTCATAATTTTGAAGAAAGATTGCTTGATAAAGAATTACGTTCTATAACCGACATATTAGAAAAAGATAAAGTCGAATCCTTTAGATATGGGTATAGATATGAAGCATTAAAAGAAGAAGTCTATGTCAGTCACAAAGATAAAGAATACTTTGAGATATCAGAAGCACCCCCAATTGATTTAGAAGAAGACTTTGATGAAAACATAGCAGAAGACATTCCTCCAATAAAAGGGAAATTAGTATCATATCAGGCATTAGCAACCAAATACCCTTTTCAATTTCAACCGAGAGAAAAACAAGAGTTATATGGTAAAAGATTTATTACGTGTATACTCTCTGATGAAAGTAAGCGCGATGATTATATAGAGTTAATGAAATCACATGTTGGTGATTTGGTTATACATGGGAGGGGTATTAAAGATAAAAGTGGATTATATAGAAAAATTAAAATAACTTCAATTGAAAAATATGAACAACTCAGCCTTTTTGAATAAACTATATTAAAAACTCTTACAAGGTATAATTGTGACAGGTTCATTTTTTGCAATAATAAAAGAATTTAAAATGCCGCAACAGTAATGAGGACAGGATAATTTTCTTGCAGGATTTATTTGTTTGGCACAATTTTATTTTTCTTGTATATTAGAAAATGGATTATAAATATGATGAAGGATGAGTATATATTGTTTTTAAGGAATGGAGGAAAATAAAATGGCAGGTTTTATTGAAAAAATACCATCTGAAATAGCAGATGAGGAAATGGGAGTGGTGGTTTATAAAATTGCTAACTACCCTGCAGATTATACCTTACAAGGACTTTACGATAAGGAGAAAGAGGAAGAGATTTTAATTCCTCCTTTTCAGAGGAGATTTGTATGGACATTATCTCAAGCAAGTAGGCTCATCGATTCTTTTTTACTTGGCCTTCCAGTCCCAAGTATATTCTTGTATAAAGAGAAGGAAAGCCAAAAACTACTTGTTATAGATGGTCAACAAAGATTGAAAACAATTTTTGGTTATTTTAATGGTATATTTCCTGATACTAAAAAACCTTTTTATTTAAAGGGTGTTAATAAAAAATGGGAAGATAAGACTTTTTTAGATTTAAATGCTCCAGATAAACGAAGATTAAAAGATTCTGTTTTGAGAGCAGTAATAGTAGAGCAACTTGATCCTAAAGATAATACAAGCATTTTTCATATCTTTCAAAGACTAAATACTGGGGGGACTACTTTAAGCCCTCAAGAAATTCGGAATTGCACACATCACGGTAAATTCAATGATTCATTAAATGAATTAAATCGTAATGAGGCATGGAGAAAGATTATAGGACTTCCTGTCCCTGATAGACGGATGAGGGATGTAGAACTAATTCTTAGATTTCTTGGATTATACTGCGAGTATAAAGAGTATGAAGAACCTATGAAAGTTTTTTTGTCAACATTTATGGATAAATATAGGAATGATGAAGTTAAAATAGAGGAATTCAGAAAAATTTTTGAAGAAACTATTTCTTCTATTGCCTCAAAACTAAATTCTCATCCCTTTAGAATTAAAACAGGACTTCATGCCGCAGTGTTTGATTCAGTGATGGTAGCATTTGCATTAAATTTAAATAATATTCCACCAGATATTAGAGAACGCCACCAGAAACTATTAAAGGACAAAGAATACGAAGAATGTGTTTATAAGTTCACAACCGTTGAGGAATTTGTGAAACAAAGAATTGATATGGCTATCAAAAAACTTTTTAGGTGATTATGAAATCTCATTATTTAAAAGAGCAGTTTGATAAAATAGACCAAAATGTGCAAAAGATAAGAAAATTAGCTATTAATAATGAAGAACTCGCTCCAATACTAACTTCTTATTTTATTGTTTTTGTCTGTGGAATTTATGAAAATATTGTTGAAGATTTGTTTACACAGAGGGCTGCTAAAACTGGAGATCCAGAGATAGAGAATTTTATAAGAGAGCTTATGTCTACCTATTTTCGCAGTCCAAGTTATGAACAAATAAAAAATTTGGTAAAAAGACTTAAGGGAGAAACATATAAATTAAAAACAGATCCCAAAAGTATAGATGGGTTAAGTTGGATTGTCAGTAACAGAAAAAAAGTAGCCCATGGAGAATACTCTGATGCAACTTTTGGTGAATGTGTCATTTGGCATAACAATGCAATAAAAATTTTTGAAGAATTAGAAAACATTCTATTATGATAGCAAATAATGAGTGAATTGAGGCAAGTGCAATTTTTGCAATAATAAAAGCATTGAAAATACCGCGATAGTAATTTGGGCGAGATCTTTATTTCTTAGAGAGATTATTTATTTGACACAATTTTATTTTTTTTATATATTGAATACATATCAGAAGAAAATATTTTAAGATTCTAATATAAAAAGGAGACACGATTCCCCGTTTTCACGAGAGCCTGCCCTCTACATTCCTCGATTAATAATGTCGAGGACAAGCTTTAATCGAGGGACGAGTTACGCAGGAATGACACCGCATAAACTGTTAGTATTTCAGTTGTAGCGGTCGGATTTATCCGACGTGTTTATTTCGTGCGATAAATCGCACCGCTACAGTTGGTTTTGGTTAGTTCTTCAGAGCTATCAAATTGTCAGTTATTAATTTTACATTTTAAATTTTCTTGTCAATCCTGTTTATCCTGTCAAAAAATCTTATAATTAAATTCCTCTTAGTATAAGATTTTTATTGAAATAAAAATTCCAAAGATTATCATTCCCTTTAATAAGATAATTGCAAAGGAGTCAATATGACTTCAAATACTATGGACAAAAAAATCATTGAGAAAATTCGGTCTTCGGATTATCTCCCGCTCTTAGTAGAATCCAGCGCCATAATCAATTCCACATTGGATTTGAACAATGTTTTAGAATGTATCCTGAGAAGTGCTATTAAGGTTACGGATTCCGAAGGAAGTTCGATAATAATGTTGGATGAAATAACTGGTTCTCTATTTTTTAAATGCAGTATCGGCAAGAAGAATATCGCCGCTATGAATATTAAAATGGATAAGAACCAGGATAGTGTTGCAGGCTGGGTTGTAATCAAGGGTAAACCCGTTATTATAAATGACGCTTATAATGATTCACGTTTTTTTAGAGGGGTTGATCAGGTTTCAGGAGTTACGACGAGAAATCTTATGGGTGCACCTTTGCGGATAGGGAAAAAAATCATCGGTGTTATCGAAGTGGTTAATCGAAAGAGCAAGGTGAATTATGATCAAGAAGATTTGAATTTGTTACTTGTATTTGCGAATCTTGCCACCGCTGCGATTGAGAATGCTCGTTTATACGAAGCTTTAAAACTCGAAAACGAAGGATTGCGACAGGAATTTATTACGGAAAATCCCATCATAGGCTTTAGTTCTGGTATCAAAAACGTTTTGGAACTTTTAGAAAAGGTGGCACCGGGCAAAAGCACTGTATTATTACGAGGCGAAACTGGAACAGGAAAAGAGTTGATAGCTGAACGGATTCACAAGCTGAGTCCCAGACGGGATAAGCCTTTGATAAAAGTCAATTGTGCCGCTCTACCTGAGACTTTGCTTGAGAGTGAATTATTTGGACACGAACGAGGGTCCTTTACGGGAGCTGTTGCGAGAAAGTTGGGTAAATTTGAACTGGCTCATAATGGAACAATCTTTCTTGATGAAATTGGAGATTTGAGTTTGACGATTCAGATAAAATTGTTGCGCGTATTGCAGGAAAGAGAGTTCGAAAGAGTCGGTGGGACACAAACCATAAAGGTTGACGTTCGATTGATTACAGCTACAAATAAAAATCTGGAAAATGACGTGGCACAAGGCAAGTTCCGTGAGGATTTATTCTATCGATTAAATGTTATTCCGATTTATATACCGCCTTTAAGAGAACGAAGGGAAGATATTCCACATCTGGCAAATTATTTTTTGAAGAAATATGCTTCCGAGATGGGAAAAAATATAAAAGGTTTTTCTAAAGAAGCGATGGCATTTTTGATTGATTATAATTGGACAGGAAATATCAGGGAATTAGAAAATGTCATCGAGAGAATCGCTGTGATTAGCAACAATAAAATTATAATGCCTGATGATTTACCGAAGGAGCTTAAATCACCTGTTGTAACAATTGATACCAAAGAAACGCTATGGGATATAGAAAAGGTGTTAATTATCAAGGCGCTTAATGAAACGAATTGGAATAAATCAAAGGCGGCAAAAAAACTCGGCATTAGTAGAAGTATTCTAAGATATAGAATTGAAAAATATAATATTCAAAAAGGATTAGATTAAATTCTTTAAGACTATCCTCATTAATATTATGTTTTGAAACCTCTGAAAAACTTCAAAATCAAGAGTATTTTATATGTCATGCTGAACTTGTTTCAGCATCCCAATTAAGATTCCGAAACAAGTTCGGAATGACACTACGTCGGTTGTTAGTATTTCAGTGGTCTCAATTTAGGGTTCGCATTTTATTTTAATAAAGTTACTTGACAAACACTTTTCGAAATGTTATGCGTTCTATAAGTCTCGGCAATAAAAAGGGAGGAACTTTAAAAAGGTTCCAAACTTAAAACGGGTGGAACAATTCCACCCCTTTTTTATTTCTGCTATTTTCGTGCACTAACAATAAATCTATCTTCCTCATCTACTATATTAATTGTATGAAATTTTGTTTTAATTAATAATTTATTCATTTCATTTTTGTCAGGTAAAATATCACACTTTACTGCTCCACCAATTTCGTAATGTCGTTTATTTAATGTTTCTCTTCCATCAAGATGAATTATCCATAGTCTACCACCACCTTTTAAAATGCGATTTACCTCAAGCAAGGATTTTTCTTTATCTTCAAAATGAGGAAAGGTTGAAAGGACAATTATCAAATCGAAAAAATTATTTTTAACGGGGATGTTTTGTGCAGAACCACAGATAAACTGCACAGGTATATTTTTACATTTCTTTTTTGCCTGTAATAACATCTGCAATGAAAAATCAAGAGCATAAATCTTTCCATTTTTACTCATTTTCTCCCATAATAAAGGGATGAGTCTTCCGGTACCACAACCCAAATCAATAACTGTGGCATTCTCTTTAATCTGAAGAGAATTATACCACTCTTTAAAAACAGTACTATGAATAATCTCAGGAATCTCTGAATCCCAAGTCTGAGCAACTTCATTAAAAAATTTCTGTTTTGGATTTTCTGCCATTTCAATTTCTCACCGGATATACACCATAACGTAATTTATATAGTTTTAGAAATAGAGGAACAACTATAAACTGTAAACAAATTCCGGGGATGCCTTGCAGGATAAATACTGAGCTTAGAGTTAATCCTTTAACCTTAAATATTTCTAATAATATAAATATCATCAAGGCTAATGTTAATCTGTCAACAATTACTGATGCTATTAAAGCAACATACCACGGATATTTTAGTCTGTGATAAGTTAATGATATAATAACACATATCACCAATAATTCCATAATCATAATGAGAAAAATCGGAGGATAAATTGGTGGCATACTTGTTGTGAGTGTGGAAAAAATTGGAACAATGATACAGACAACGATGGCAAATTGAAGCTTTACTAAAAAGGCTAACATTACAATCGGTAAAAACATTGGTAAGAATATAGAACCAAGCCCTAACAAATGAAAAATCATCGGTAACACAAAGGCAATAGCGGCAAATAATCCGCTTAATATAATCTGTTTCATATCTTCAGGAGTAATGATCTTTGCTTTCTGCATATTAATTTAAGACCTCTGAAAAATTGTAGAGCAACATTATAAATTTTGCAAAATTATTGTTCATTACTTTTTTATAGAAAAGATAAACAAGACCTATAGTTCTTTTAGCCCCAAAGGGGCGATACAATCATAGCCACGACCGGACGGTTGTGAGAAAAAATAAGGTAACCTGTTTCTACTGTAAAAGCCCCATCGGGGCGACGCAATGTAGCGCAGGCATCTTGCCTGCTTTAATAAAGAGACGTCGACGCTATAATTCTGTCGCCCCGCTGGGGCTTAAGACAGATATAAAACCAATTTCTTATTCCTTAGACCCTGACTTGCCAGTCGGGGCTACAGATGTATCGCCCTTACAGGGCTTGTAAGACATAGGTAGGGGCAATCCTTGTGGTTACCCTCAATAAATGGGCAGGCATAAAGCCTACCCCGACTTAGTAGGAAATGAAAGGTATTGCCTTTTACTAAATATTCGCAGTATGAAGATTCCTTTATTATTTGTGAACAATAATTTTTATAAACTTATTCTGTCGCATAATTATGCGAGATAAATCTCACACTACAACGTTGTATTGACCTCAAATTAAGGATGTGGTGAATTACCTGATCTTGCTTGCGATCTTACTATATCACCATCACTTACTGTCCCATTTGTTGGATCGTAAACAATGTTTAATTTAATATCAAGGCCTCTATCCTGATCGGGACCTGCCCCGACCATTCGCCAGTATCCCCACCAGGGGATTAAATCTTTTGCATAATCAGGAGGTGTTGCAAAATTTGCAATATGTTGTTTCATATTGAGATATTCGTATTTTCTCATTATCTCTTTATTTGTTTGATAATTTATTGCAAAAGGGTCATCAAAAAAACTTGTTATAAAAGCTGTTGGTGTGGTTAAACAACTTCCTACAAAACACATTTTATCATATAAGTTATTTACGGTTGCAGGATACTGTATACTATCATCCATAGCTATCCTACCATAGGGAGGGTAACCATTATATACCGTAGCATAACTCTCTAAGCCTGTTGCCATAGAACGCATATCTGCCATACATCGGGACACTTTTGACCTTGTTTGTGCCTCAAGGAAATTCGGGACAGCAATAGCAGCCAGAATGGCAATGATGGCAACAACAATAAGTAGTTCAATTAAAGTAAAACCATTTTTCACTTTAATATTCCTTTCTTATTATAAGATATACGATTTCATAATTCGTGCTACTAATATACAAAAAAATATTATACTTTGCGTGCCGTGGTAGTCCTGATTAATTTCCCGTGTTTTACTCCTTTTAGAGCAAACATTTTCCCGGCAAGTTTCTCCACCTGTTTGCTTTTCCCTTTTACAACAATTATTTCAAGACAATTTGACTCATTTAAATGAATGTGCATTGAAGAGACAATATCGCCGAAATGATGTTGCAGGTCGACTAACTTCTCCGTCAATTTTGGTATATGATGATTATAGACGAAAGAAATGACTCCTACAATATCCTCATTTGTTTTCCATTCTTCTTGAATAAGACTATCTCGAATAAGGTCTCTGATAGCCTCAGAACGATTTGTGTATCCCTTGTTTGATAAATGTTTATCAAACCTGGTGAGTAATTCTTGATTTATTGCTATGCCAAATCTTATAAGATTATTCATTGTTTATGATACATACAAAAAAGGATTATTAATCATAAATAGCACGAAAAATAAATTGGTATGTCTTTATTTTATTGATAAGTTGATGTCAACTATTATTTAGAGATGATAAGAAAAAGATAAGAGTATGGATAAGGATAATTTTAATATATTATTAATACCATAGCACCGATTTCACCCTTAATCACCATATGAATGACGGCGGTGGCTCTCGTCAACGGTCTCCGAAACTCCCAGGAAGTTCAAACCAGAACGTTGCGCCGCCCCCGGGATTGTTCCGGGCGCCAGTCTTTCCACCCTGCATTTCGACAACTTTCTTGCAGATGGCAAGCCCCAGACCGGAGCTTTTCTCGCCGCCCGTGGGCATGTTGCTGAGTTTCGCATATTTCACGAACAGCTTTTTCATATCTTCATCGGTGATCCCCGGACCTGAATCCCTGACTTCTACGAGGACGCCGCTTTCTGTTTTCCGTGTGCAAACAGTGACCTGTTCCTCCTGCGGGCTGAATTTGATGGCGTTGCTTATGAAATTTTCTAACACTTGGTTGAGTCGGCTCTTGTCCGCGTTCACCAGGAGCGAGCCGCGCTCCAAGTCCAGGTGGGGCGTGATCAGCTTCTTTGCCGCGTAGCCGGCATTTCGCTCAAGCACGTCGCGCGCCAGTTCGTTTAAATCCACAGCCTCCAGGGTTAGCTTGATCTGACCATCCTCAAGCGCCTGAAAATCGAGAAAATCCTCGATGATCTTCTGCATGACCCGGCAGTGCCCAGTAATTCTTGCGGCCCAACCGTGCGTTTCCGCTGTCATTGCAGTACCGGGTGGGGTCTTAGAGTCTATAATGGATGCAAAACCAAGAATGCAGGTTAGGGGGTTTTTCAGGTCGTGACTGGCAATTCTCAGGAACTCGTCTTTCTGTTCGCCCAATTTGCGAAGTTGCTCGTAGTTCTCCTGCAAGAGGCAATTCTGAGCCTCCAGCTCCGCCTGATAGCGTTTAATGGTATCCTGGGCTTCTTTCACCTTTAGCAGTGATGCCGTGCGCACCTTCAGTTCCGTCTTGTCAATGGGCTTGGCAATGAAATCGTTCGCGCCGGATTCCACGGCACGGAGTCGCTCTTCCTTGCCCGAAAGGGCCGTCACCATACAGATGGGAATATCGGGAACA
>Ga0315274_10004532_pt1 | contig 20419 bp, 17 predicted proteins | sample YL17G02_20_MG_FD_203700 | JGI IMG/M metagenome (GOLD analysis project Ga0315274, IMG submission 203700) | Sediment microbial communities from Yellowstone Lake, YNP, Wyoming, USA - YL17G02_20 | ecosystem: Environmental > Aquatic > Freshwater > Lake > Sediment | place: USA: Wyoming | collected...
GGTTCAGGTGCCTGACGAAGAAGGCCGCGCTGTCGATGGAGCTGACGGAGGCGGGGATGGGCATCGAATCCGAGATGGTGAGGGACGCGGTGAAGCTCGGGCTGAAGATCAAGGAGATCCCGATTAGCTGCAGGTACGAGGGGTTGGACACGTCGACGCTTGAGCCGGGGAAGCACGGGACGAGTGTTCTGTCATCGATAATCCGTACTGTTAGAGATGAGCATCCGCTGCTCTATTTCGGAGTGGGCGGCCTGATATTAACTATCATCGGTTTGAGCGCTGGTTTATACTCAATATATCAATTTATGAGTTTTAAGGCCCTGCCTTTCCTCCCAAGCATTGTCGCTGTCCTCTGTTTCTTCCTGGGGCTAATGTCGATGTTTGTCGGATTAATTCTTAATTCTCTCGCGACCAATAAAACGTAATGCCGATGAGCTATTTCCTCGAACCCCCCCGCACAATTAATGAAATCAATAAATAACAATATGCGCCTTCGACGAGATGGCAGCTGAACTCCATCTTGCTGCAATAGATGCGCTTTCGACCGAAGGCAATAAGCTCCGATTAGCACAATCAAGAATCATACCGGAGGTTAATCATGAGAATCCTTGTCTTCAACTCACGAGACATCAGGCACCCTTCCTCTGGCGGAGCAGAAGTGTTCACACACGAAGTTGCGAGACGGTGGGTTGCTGCTGGAGACTCTGTCACACTGGTCACATCCAACTTCAGCAATGGGCTGAAAAAGGAGATGGTGGATGGGGTGGAAACGATTCGATTAGGAAATTTTCTTTCGGTTTTCTGCCGAGCGAAACGGCTCTACAAGATGAAATTGATGGGTCATTATGACGTCATCATCGATGAGTATACTCTACGACCCTTCATGACAGTTAAGTACGCTCGGGAACCTGTCGTTTTCTTGGTTCATGAGTTGGCGAGAGAGAAGTATTTCTACGAATTGCCTCCAATATTGAGTCACTTAGGCTATTACTGGTTCGAACCGAGATGGTTAAAGAGATACAGGAAAGTCCCAACTATCACGGTCAGCAATTCGACCAAGGACGATTTGATCTCATATGGTTTCGGAAAGATTGACATTGTTCCCGAGGGTATTGATTTCGATCCAATCGAGCAAGTTACAACAAAGGAAGAACGACCTACCGTCCTATTTGTCGGACTATTGAAGAAATCGAATCTAGTAGATCACGTTATCAGCGCCTTTAGGTTAATAAGTGAGAAGGAAAAAAATGCAAAGCTCTGGGTTGTAGGAAGAGGACCTCAGCTTGCCAAGCTTAAGAAACTGGCGAAAGGATTGAATGTTGAATTCTTCGGTTACGTTGACCAAGAATTAAAATTAAGTCTCATGCAGAAAGCCCACGTACTCCTTGTGCCAGGGATTCGTGAAGGGTGGGGGCTTGTCGTGACAGAAGCAAACGCATGCGGAACTCCGGCAATCGGTTACAACGTCCCTGGCTTGCGTGACTCAATCAAAGACGGGGTCACCGGGCTTCTTTGCGACGACAATTCGAACTCGCTTGCAGCTGCGACTCTTCGATTCTTGCACGACCCTGGCCAGCGCGAGATTTTGACTCAAAATGCATTGAGCTGGAGCAGGGAGTTCTCTTGGGATAAAACAGCGAAATCATTCAGGGAACTGCTGTGGGGGGTTGTTAATGAGTGAAGAACCACTCGTATCAATCATAATACCCACATTCAACTCGGAACGAACTCTAGAACCCACTTTGCAGTCCATCAAAAATCAATCCTATAACAAGATTGAGGTGATTGTGGTCGATAAGGGATCTCTAGATAAGACTGTTGATATTGCCCTCAGTCATAATGCAATGACTTTTGTCATTGACGGCAATGAGAGGTGCGTCCAATTCAACTACGGGGTCACGAAAGCAAAAGGCAAGTACATCTACAAAGTTGATAGTGATTTCATACTTGAGCCCATGGTAGTGGAAGAAGCAGTTGCAGCTTGTGAGGAAGGTGGATTCGATGCAATCTGCATACACAACACATCAGACCCTAGTATTAGTTTCTGGTCCAAAGTCAGAAAATTCGAGAGGGATATGTATAGAGATGATGATTTGAATGTGGCAGCAAGGTTTGTCAGAAGAGATGTGTTCCTGAGAATTGGAGGATTCGGAGAGGAATTGGTGGCAGCAGAGGACTACGATCTCCACAACAGAATCCTTGAGGGTAATTTCAGAATCGGCCGAATTCATGCTCAGGAAGTCCACATAGGAGAACCGAAAACAATCGCCGATGTAATCAGGAAACACTACTACTATGGGAAATCCATCGGTCTTTTCGTGAAAGCAAATCAGGGCAAGGCGCTCAGACAACTGAGCCCATTGAGACCAGCGTTTATTAGACATCGGGAGGAGTTCCGAAAACATCCCGTTCTTGCCATCGGTTTCGTGATCTACCAGGGCGCCCGTTATTCCTCTGCCCTGGCAGGATTTGTGATGCGGAGGATAGACAATTGAAATTCCTGATCATAATTAATGGATGGATTTCCGGGATTAGCGGTGGCGATTATCATATCCTGAAAGTAGCCCAACATTGGAGCGGTAAGGCGGATATCCTTCTCTTTGCTCCTGCGACAGCGCAGCAAACAATAAACGAGATTATGAAAACGAAGGCGACTCTCATTAGGACTCCGTTCAGTCACTCCAAACCACGCAGATCCATTGTTGCATTCACCTATATTCTAAGACTCTTAACGGCAATCCTGCAACTGCCCAAGGTGAAAGTGGAGTTTGTCGTCTGTTCCTCTCATTTCCTATACGACATAATCCCAGCCATCTGCATGCAATGGCGTAATCCTTCTATGAGAATTATCGTCTACTACCATGGACTCCGGGTGCCAGAAGAAAGTCTAGCAATGCGAATCCTAAGAAGACTAAATGATTTCATTGGAGCGATGCTCATAGCGAGATATGCATACGTGGTCTTTTCAATACATCCAGTTGTAAGTGAATATCTAAAGAAGCACGGAGTGGAGGAAAGTAGAATCATCCCTACTGACAATGGTGTGGACTTGATTCGGGTCGATGAAAAAAAGGAAAAAGTGCTCGATGCGTGCTTTATGGGAAGATTGGTATCTAGCAAAGGAGTCTTCGATTTGTTGGAGATATGGAAGCAGGTAACCCTGGCCAGACCTGCAGCAAGATTAGCGATCATCGGAACTGGCCCGGAAGTGAACAGAATGAATGAATTCATCAAACGGGAGTCTCTAAACAATAATATCTCGATGTTGGGTTATCTCAGTGATGAAAGGTTTCAGATACTACAGGGATCGAGACTCTTTCTCTTCCCTAGCTACAGCGAGGCATGGCCTTTATCCATTGTAGAAGCGATGAGTTGTGGGCTGCCAGTAATTGCTTATGATATCCCTAACCTACGAACTGTATGGAAGGACAATATTTTCTTCGTTCCTCTATCAGACATCTCTTTTTTCGTTTCGTCGATTCAAAAGCTCTTGGCAGATGATGACCTTCGGACCGTTTTCTCGAAGCAAGGATTGACTTGGAGTGGGAACCACCTGTGGGAGGAGATTGCAGATAGAGAGTTTAACACAATAGTCGGGAGTTCTTTGAATGAATAAGCGCAAAAAACATCACAATGACGGTTCACTTAAAGGGATAGCAATCGTGACTTATCCATTCTCAGATAATGTCGGAAAAGTGCTACTGGGCAATTTCATCAAGGTAATGGAACCAATTGCACCATATCTCCTCATAATCACTGGTGACTATGAGAATCCATTGCATGATAAAGACATAATAAGAATAAACCCGGCGAGAAGTAAATTTCTTCTCTACCGATTCGCCAAGCAATTCAAGACGCAGATAGAAGTATCATTGCAGATTTATCGAGCTAGAGACAGGATTGATGTAGTCGTTTTTTTCATAGGCGCAGGTCTTACGATTCCAGTAATCCTTACGAAGATGATTGGGAAAAGATCAATAGCAATTCTGACAGGCATGGGATCAAAAAAGCAGATTAGGGCTGCGTGGGGAGCTCATGGATTATCGGGTTTTGGTGAGGTTATCCGATTGGGAGTCTCAGAAATGCTTGAAAGAATTAGCTATTATATGTCTACGGATTTGGCAGTCTATTCAAGGTCGATAGTTAAGCAACTCAATTTAGAGAGATACGGTAACAAAGTGTCGATTATCCCAGAGCATTTGGTCAATTTCCAATCGTTTGTTCCGGCAGATAATGGTCATACGAAATCAAATGTGATCGGTTTTGTCGGCAGACTAAGCGAGGAGAAGGGAGTGCTGAATTTCGTTCGTGCAATCCCAATAATCCTCGGGAAGATGAAAGACGCTTCCTTTATGATAATTGGTGAGGGAGCTCTGAAAGAGACTATCAACGAGCTAATAAGAGAAAATCACCTTGAAGAAAGAGTCACTCTCACTGGCTGGATTCCGCATGATGAATTACCAGGATACATACAAAAGATGGGGCTGATTATCCTTCCCTCATATACCGAAGGACTCCCAAATGTTATGCTTGAAGCAATGGCCTGTGGAACACCCATACTTGTGACAGCAGTAGGGGCAGTTCCGGATTTTATCGTCGAAGGGAAAACAGGATTTATTCTGAAAGATAACTCTCCAGAAATTATCGCTGCCCAATCGATAGAAATCCTGAACTCCACGAACCTTAGCGAAATCGTGTTAAATGCTCAAAAGACGGTAAGAGAGGAGTTCTCACATGAAAGAGTATTCACAAGATGGCGATGCTTACTTGAGAAAGGTTTGAAGAACTCAAATTACGCGACTTCGCACGATGAGAGACTTAGAGACAATGCTGAATGAGGGTTCGATTGACATGAAGGGTCATAATTCAAATATAGAAAGTAGTAGCCCTCCAAGCCAATCTAAGTACGCTTTTCCAGGTCTAGTAGCAGTTGTGCTGGTTTCAGTGCTAGTCCTTGTCGCCATTCCTGCCTCGCTTGGAAAGGGAACAACAACCTGGTGGGCATTTATGTCTCCTGTCCTGGCCGCGCTAATTGGAATTCTTGTGGCAATTAAAATCAGTAAACAAAAAGTCAGAGAAACAATAAATCATCCCATAGAGACGATGAGAATATTTCTGATTTGTCAATTTACCATCTGTGTGGCACTGCTTTTGGCGGCTCTTCTAGAGGCAGTCAATTCCGAATCTTCAGAAATTACCGTTGTGCTGCTGAGTTCATGTATTGTGCTCGCCATTCTGAGCGGCAGTTTTGCCCATAACAAGAAGCAGAGAGCCCTAATCACATTTGAGTGCGCAATGATAATTCTTGTTTTCGTTTTGCCCATATTGATCCATAACTCAACCTTACACGGAAGAGGTGATCTGTTTGTTCATTTAAATCTGGCTGAACAAATCGCTGAGTCTGGACAAATCCCACACACTTCATACGAGAGTTGGTCTGGGTGGCACGTGGGGGTTGCCAGCCTTGACCTCGTTTCTGGAATCCAGGTCAGCTTAAGTGCCATATTGCTTATTCTTGCTGCATTATTAATTACAATACCACTGATTGGTTCATTTGTAGAGCGACTGTCCGGGCGCACGAATCTGGCCACGATCACTTCAGCCGTTTTTCTTATTGGCCCTGCGCTTCTTACCCAAACAGAATACCTTACGCCAACGGCTCTGTGTTTTGGTCTTTTTACAATAATGTTATGGGCAATTTCGATTCGTAGAAATTTCCAAACGTATGCAATGTTAATGCTACTTGGCACCACAATCGTCCTATCTCATAGTCTCTCACCAGTAATCATTGTAGTCGTGCTCTCAGCCATGTTAATAATTATGATTCTCCAAAATAGGAAGGAACGATCACCAGGGGCAGAGATTCAACTGAACCCAATATTCACAATTATTATGACAATAATGGTATTCGCTTATACTAGCCTCACCGCAGCGAGTTTTTTCAACATTAATATTGCGAGTCTACAGTATGGATTTCAGATAGAAGGGACTTCCATTGGAATAGGAGAAAAATCGCTTCTTTGGTATGTTATTTTCTCCTTTTCAACGAATGTGATAATTTTCATGATCGTATCATACCTTATTTTACGTAAACTGAAGGGGGCAAGTATTCTAGGGATTGGCCCCAAGAGTTCACTTACTTTTGCCATCATTGCATTCTTAACCTTTTCTGCTTATTTGGCCAGTGTACTGCCGCTCCAAGTCTTTGGTTCCATCGAACTAAATCGCTGGGCTGTATATGGATGGTTGTTTGCTGCGATCGCCGGTGGCAGCATCATAATGCTATTTATGACTGAAAGACGTCGATTACGACCATGGGTTGCAGTGACATTGGCGATTGTATTGTTTCTGGCGACACTATCCGCGGTCGCAGGTTCTTCCTATGACACACTTCCTTTCAGAGAAAACAAATATAAATTTCCGCCAGTTCCTTACTTCACGGATTCCGAGATTGGGCTTGGCAAGTTCGTCAGTAACTATTATTCTGGAAATCTGTCCAGTGATGCTATTTTCACATTCTACTTCTATAGGTATCCGACAGCTAATTCTGCAATTATCGACTATTCTCTTGATGGGTTCAACGACGGAAAGGGAGGTTGGATACTAAGATATGAAGCATTGAATGACAGGGGGCTTGAGTATACAAAGAATCAAACAGGCTATTACATAGATAGCACATATGCAATGAAATCGTTTGAGGACAAGGAAGTAAATTGTGTTCTCGATGTTGGATCATCTAGACTTCTGATTCTTTCCAGTCAATAGATTCGAGACCAGTTAGAGGTTTTGCAGATCGGATGGCATACTCCAGGACGAAAACGAATCCTATGAGCAAAACACAGCAAATTCTTATCATAATCTCTGATTAATGACTATTGAAGATTTCGTGGTAGACTTCGAGCGCATCATATTTCTAAATGACCAAAAACCAACTCGTATGAATCTTAAATCAAAGACGTCATAAAGAAGGGATTAATACAGTATGGGATATAGGGACTGATACAAAGTAATTGACACTGGGTTCCATAATTTCAATAGGAAGAACCAGAAATGAATGAAAAAAAACGTGTACTTGTTCTGGGTGCTGAAGGACTTGGTGCGGGTATAAGATCAGAGGAAATGATAAAGGCGCTTGGAAAAAGCAATTTCGAAGTTAAGGTCATGCAGATGAGGGGATTCTCACCTCGATCCTTTCATGGAATCTGGCGGTGTTTGTTCTCCACGTTTAATTCAACGAGGGATAGTAGCTCGGAAGGTGTGCTATCTCTCAAAGATCTTCTATCTCTCGCTGGAGATCCACAAACCGCCTATTTACTAATGAAGGGTCAAGGATTCGGACAGCAACTTCTGAGAGTCGCAGATAAATTCGACTTGATAGTGGCTGAGACTACATTTATGGGAATATTTGCGAAACTCCTAAAAGAGGACTATGGGATACCCTATGTTTTGGATATGCACGGCCTATATGCTAAGGAATATGCAGGATTACACGAACATGATAATCATAGAATCGAAAGAGTATTCGAAAAACTTGAACGATCCGTTGTCCAAGAAGCTGCACGTGTGATTGCGGTGAGCGAGACTATGAAGCAGTTCGTATGCACATACTACAACAAGAGTTCAAAAAACGTAATCGTTCACAGAAACGGAACCAGAGCGTATGGAAAAGTGGCAAAATTTGGACAACCGGTACGTTTCGTATTTGGGGGGGCTTTCACATATTGGGAGCGGCCTCAGGATTTCCTTGCATTAGCACAGGTTCTTGGTGAATCGGATTGTACGTTTAAACTATTTGGAGAAGGTCCGTTAAGAAAAGAACTCGCTAATAGCATAAGAGAAAAATCTTTGAGAATCGAGTTTGGTAAATCTGTTTCGAGACAGGATGCCATGAGAATATTCTCAGAGAGCCACATCGGTGTAGCGCCATCTTCAACTGACATCGCAAGACAAGTCGCATGGCCAATCAAGATTATGGACTATGCGGCCTGTGGACTTCCGATTCTTGCGCAGGACGTTGGCGAGTGGTCAGGCATAATATCATCATACGGAATGGGCGAGTGTGTGGACTTTGCGAATCACGAAGAACTTGCCAAAGTAGCCCAAGGCATGTGCTCAAAGAGTGAATGGGAGCGTATGTCAAGGAACGCAATCGATGCCGCTAAAGGGCCGTTCTCATGGGACGTCGTGTTCGAGGATTTGAGTTCCACAGTCGATATTTGATTTGTCACGGATATATACATTAAGATGAAATTAGTTCAGTTACTAGATATTAGATTTAATTGATTTGATCCACATAATGCATATAATGAACGGATCGATGCTAATAATCGTGAGCTCGCCGAAAGACAGAGATCTCGGAGTGATATTTGAATGGCGTGATTGAGTTTGAGTATTGGGCAAGTGCTTCTGCATATCGGCGATTATGAAGATGCGACTGGATATGCGCAACCCACTGAGAGAACTTTAAGCATTGAGATTTCATTAAGAGACGATAACGACACTCCCTAAAAGAGATTTACCGCAAAGAAGATGAGAATTTGGATTTCGGAAATGATATGACCTATCTATATTTTGGAAACGCTCGATGGAAGAGGATGAAGCAGAGAGCGCAACACATAGCAGAAGGATTGGCCAAGAACAACTCCATAATCTATGTAAATCCAGTTTCAGATCCGTTGTTCTATCCTCTCCGCTTGACGAGAGAACCTTGTAAAGATATGCACTTATTTCCACAATTTGGATGGAAAATAATCTCCGACCATCTAACAACCGTTGATATCTTGGGCGTCCCTGGTAACTCAATTGTCAATCGTCTCGATGATTTGCAGATGGAATACTTCGCCAGAAAACTGATATCCGTTTTGGAAGAAAAAGATCTCAGTCCGGATGTTTTGTGGCTATCGCATCCTCGCCAGGTTGGGGCAATTCGCGCTCTAAATTCGAAAATGCTGTGCTGCTACGATTGTATGGATGATTGGTCCGGAATTGGCAAACCAAGTGTCTCGAGTCAGTATTCACATAGAGAGAGAATGATTCTATCTAGGGCGGACCTTGTCTTTGCCACATCAATAGCGCTCTTTGATAAGTGCTCTAAAGTCGCTCGCCGAGTAGTGCGTATTCCAAATGGCGCTAATTGTATTCATTTCGCTCCGAGAGAAGACCGGGGAGCGGCGAAAGTTCGAGAAAATTCCTCCCCAGTCATTGGTTTCATTGGGAATTTCGGAAGTTGGATCGATTTAGATCTTGTAGTCGAGATTGCCGTTAGGAAACCAAATTGGATTTTGCGGTTTGTTGGTCCCTTCGCGAATAAGCATGATTGGCAAATCCTAAGTAGAATAGATAATGTCGAACTGGTGGGTGAAGTCCCCTTCGAATCACTGCCCAACTACATGCAATACTTCGACGTTTGTATTCTCCCGTTCCGCACAGATGGAATTGGCTCATCGATCAATCCAGTAAAGCTTTATGAATATCTAGCCATGGGAAAGCCCGTTGTTTCCACCAATCTGGTAGAAGTCTCTGACTTTGCAAGCGTCATCAAAATCGCAGAAGATAAGGAGGTTTTTATAAACCTAATTGAGGAATCTCTGACGGAGACTGACTCTTTCTCGTTTGAAAGAAGAATAAACGCTGCGAAAGTCAACGACTGGGAGAGTAGAATAGTTTGCATTGAACATGAAGTCAAGCTGGCGAAATCAGGGAAGCACTGAGAGTGCAGATCAACAGTTGCCATTCCTTCCAAAATGAAATATTCGATTTAATCCAAACCACGTTAGGAGTTTCTAACCGTCAGTGCGCTTTCTCATTTGCTTCTGTCAGCATAGAACAATAAAGAGTTGGCGCAACTATCGCGCGAAATCAGCCGCTCATAGGTCAATCTTTCTTTCGTCGAGAATGCTAATCGAATAATTTTCTCCATCGCAGGAAGCTTGACCCGCACATTTGCTATCTTTCCGGCGGCTCCTGGCACTTTATCCTGCCTCGCACTGGTTTCGATTGTCACAGGAAGTGTGCTCAGGCTAAGGGATCCTTTTGCTCTGAAACCGAACCTTTCGAGCAGATTCCCGAGGCTCCGCCGGCTGTAGAACAGGACGTGTTCGTAGCTACGGTTGTATCCTACCCATCTCTCTCCGTACGCTCTATAGCAATCGAAATCAGGAGTCAGAATGAAAAGCGAGCTAGAAATGTGTGTGAGCTCCTTGACCTTTTGAGTCCACGACTCAGGATTAGGCAGATGTTCAATGAAATCAATCATAGTCACAATATCGAAAAGTTTTGTGCCCGGAAAATCCTCGAATCTCCCAAGATGAAGGTCGACGCCCCACGTCTTACGGCCGTAGTCCACGGCCTCAGCGGAGATGTCGATTCCTGACGCGATAAATCCCATATTTTTGAAGTAGGCTACTCTCGACCCAGTCGCGCATCCAACATCAAGGATCGTGTCGCCCTTCAAATGGCCGAGGCTTTTCAAGACATCCAGCAGCACATAATCGACTGGCAGGGGGGATGAGCCCTTCCCATATGCCTCATATCCGATGCCGTCATCACGGGAGTAGTACATATCGTACATTCCCTGGATTTCCTCCGACGTTGGCATTGGATTCAGAAATCCCAAACCGCAATCGCAACACTCAGAAACGGTCGCCCCATCACCACGCTTTCCTGCAGGTGAAATCGAGACGGATGAGCATTGTGGACACTTGCCAAGCCGTACGCCTTCCCACTCCATCCTTCATCTCCGCGACCGCGCATACAACATTTCGACCGCTTAAACCTATCCGCCAAGGCCGGCGAACACCCTTCTCAGTAGAGGGAGTGCATCCTTGCGCCAGACCCAGAAAACTAACCCCGTACCGAATGCAAACAGTAAAAGCTTGGGGACTACACCGCCATCTACGGTTCCTGATGTCATCAAAAAGCCAATGGCTAAGAAAGCATTCGTGGTTGCGAAGCGGGGATATGCGTTTCGAAGACGGATACCAAGGATCTTCTCTGAGGCAGTGTACGAAAATATGACATGGAAGCCGTACGATAACGCGAAGGCCGCCCCAAGGCCGACGACGCCATATATTGGTACCAAAGCGAGTGAGAACAGAACGAACATTAATCCCCAGATGGCGTTGAGTGCGAAACCAAGCCACATCCTACCAAGACCCGCAATCATCGCGCCTATAACAGATACTAGCATAACAAAGTATGATGCGATTACCATCAGGTAGGCTGCATCGGAGGACGGTAGGTATGAATCCCCGAAAAATAGTTTGATAAGATCTGACGAGAACAGAGCGATGCCGAAAAATAGTGGGAAGAAAACAACGGAAACTGATTGGAGGGCTCTCAACACAAATACATCGACCTCTCCTCGATCCCGATAAGCACGTTCTGAGATACTGAGAACCAACGGAATCACAAGCGCGTTTGGTATCACTGCGAGCCCTTGATAAATCACCAATGCGATCGAGAAATAACCCATGGCCGTGAGTCCTTCGGTCAATGTAAGCTGGGTATTTCCGAACCAAAGAACTGGTATCACAACTACGGAAGCTAGGACTGCAGGAACGGCAAATGACCACAACTCCCTCAAGTATCTCGTATCACGAGAAGCTGTAGGCGAGATGGTGAATTCGATGACGTGCCTGCGCAGCCACAATAGCACGGCGATGGAAATCGTCATCTGGGACAGGAATACGCTGAGGAGCACGCCCTGAATCTCAAAGCGGCTAATTAGAGAAACAATCAGAACAAGGCTGATAAGGGGGACCGTTATCTGCATGGAGGCTAGAATCTTGATCCTCCAGCACCCCTGGGCGATTCCGAAGGTGACTGTATACATGGCGGTGCTCAACACGACCAGGGAGGAGAAGGGGATGAGACCAACGAGAGAGTGCTCGTGGTAGAGGTCGTCCCCGATGAGTCCTGAGAGAGCGATATACGACAGACATGAGATGGCCGAAAAAATTAGGAAAAGTATCAGACCATACTCTACGTATTGTCTTGACGCATCATTCTTATTTGGAAGCGACTGAGCGACGTACTTCGCAATCGCTTGGCTGAGCCCAAAACCAGCGAAGACTCCCACGACACCTTGGGTGCTGACTAGAAGGCCGTACAAGCCAAAGCTCTTGGGCCCAAGGTATCTAGCGACAGCGATGGATATTAGGAGGGTTAGGATTCCTCCGGTGATTTGAGAAAGGAGAATGAAGGTAGTTCCGCGGACAATGCTGAACGAGGAATCCGACATGACAGTAACAACTCTTGTGCGATATGGGGATGGCCTAGCCTTCCCATCGGGAAGAATGATAGAGGAATATGTATTCTTTCTTAACCCCGAACACAATGAAAACGGCAGACCCCGCCCTCGGAGCCTGTCGGATGCACCAGCAAGCTGGTCACAACTTATCCGCAGATTACTGACAGATATTGGTATCAGCAGGAGAACTCAAAGAGCCAGATGAAGAGAAGAAGCCGGCAGCTCCGAAGGTCGAGAAGGCGAAGTCGATCGAAGCATGAAGAGGTGGCTCAGAGGATTTGCGCCTCGCCTCGGAAAAAACCTTAGGGGAGGAAAGACAATCACACAAGGACATTATGTCCGATTGGGAAAAGTATTCAGCCAAGCATGTTCAGCTATATCACGCAGACTCTTCTGGGTTAGTATCAGAGTCTTCTGGGTTACTTCCCAAATACATTTCCTCGTTTCCATGGCAGGTTATGTTGGATATGGGTTGTGGTGATGGGATATTGCTCTACGCCCTTGAAAAAAACGGATGGGCAAAGGGGAAGAGCGTCATTGCAATTGACATTTCGAAAAACAGAATCGAGAAGGCAATGACGATATGTGAGGATTTCCAGTGTTTTGTGGATGACGCATGCAATATGAAGCACGTTGCGAGCGACTCAATCGACTTCGTGGTGTCATCCATGGTAATCGAACACGTTGCGAATGATGAAGACATGATTCGAGAGATCTCCAGAGTATTACGAAAGAAAGGAATCGCATACATCGCGACGGTGTTCAAAAGCCAACGCGCATGGTACTTCTACAAGCACGAAGGCCATTCTGTCGTGGATCCCACCCACGTAAGAGAGTACACGAATGACAACCAATTACTGGACAAGCTAAGGATGTTCGGCCTTGAGATAATTGAGAGCTACAAATCTCAGGCCGTCGTACCCATCCTCGGTGACCTGGTCCTTGGGAGAATTGGAGCCAAACCAGATGCGTTCGTCAGGCACTCTCTGCTCAGGCTCGTTAACAAGATTCGGATTCCGATTCTTGGCTACCAATCCTGGCAAGTAATTGTTGAAAAGAAAGGGTAGGATAAGCCCCGTCTGATCACGCGGACGCATCCCGATATCCCTCAATGCCTCGACATCGCCTCATACGGGGGTATCTGTGCGTTCTACGGGTATGGGAGAAGCCTTAAGCCTCCAAGACCGATTTAGGAGCGAGGAATTGGAATAGATGCAACACGGGGTCAAAGCAAAAATAGGAAGGGTTATCAGTAAAAGTCCTCGTCTCAGCAATTTATTGAGCTGGTCTTTGAGTTTCACAACCGAAGACGGGCGCAAGAAACGGCGCGCTCGTTACTATGAAAAATTGCACAGAGAGGAATTCATGTACAAATGCACAAGATTCTTTTTTGCCAATATGATTCAAGGTGATTATTTGGAATTTGGGTGCTGTGGTGGAATGACCTTTCGGCTTGCTTCCAAATATGCTCATTTTCACAAGCTCAATATGCATCTCTACGCTTTCGATTCGTTCGAAGGATTGCCCGCACCAAAAGGCATTGATGACCACCCTCAATGGGAAAAGGGTGCAATGTCGATTGGCATTGAGAAATTCAAGAGAATCTTGAAGTCTGCAGGAGTAAAAGAATCGGAATACACCCTAATACCTGGATACTATTCCGATTCTCTACCGCATTTATTACTTGATAAATTGAATCTGAAGATCGCGGCACTCATCTATGTAGATTGTGATTTGTATGAATCCACAGTTACAGTATTGGATTTCGTATTGCCATTATTGCAGACCGGAACGATTATCGCTTTCGATGATTTCTATTGCTTCAATGGAGATCCAGATCGCGGCGAGCAACTAGCTTGGAGAGAATTCTTGCAGAGAAATCCGGAGATTGAACCCGTCAGTTACCTGAATTTTGGATGGCACGGTAAATCTTTTATTATCAAGAAGCACGATTCAAAAAAAACCCTCTAGACGCACTCAGAACCCCCTTATGACGAGGGTTCGCGTCGCAAAAGGTATTCGGATACCTCTGCGTCGAGATCGCTTGAGATACGGGGGTTTCCGTGGGGAGACTAGAGAGGGGTTCTCGGACCGATGCTCGGACCGGAAAAAGCCTTGAAAGGGGTTTAGAGCCAAAAGCTCAATCCGGTTTGGTTGACGGATTTTCTCGATTTACTGGCTTGAAAATGAGTAAATCCCACAGGGTCCACTCATCCATTCTAGATAAGAATCAGAAAAAATCTTGAAAGCCTCAAATTATCACTATCTAGCGTATCAAGTAACAAACATTATAACTTTGTTATGTCCTATAATGTCATGCTGAGACTGAAGATGAGGAATTAGACAGGCTGGCTACTGTTGAGTTAAAGAAACTATTTCAACTCGGTAACTAAACGGTAACCAAATGGTGTAGTTCCTAGCTAGGGAATAGGGGGATCAATAGGATTCGACGATGTCACAAAAAGAGAATTCCTATCCCGCATCCGCCCTGGCTCTGATCCTTTATGATCGGCATGTTCCGGTACTTCCCCATCGTCTCCTTCCAGAACGACGGTACCCCGCCCACGGCGTCGGGCGGGCCGGGGCAGATGTCGTGGAACGCGACGATGCCCCGATCGCGATTAAGTCGTCGACCTCGGTCTTCACGATCTGGCAGTTCGCAATACCAAACTAAATCGACCCTATGTTCTTGTATGTGAAGCCGAACCGAATTGCCTTCTTCTTATCAACAGCGCGTCTCCCATCTATTATGATCGGAGTGCGCATTCCTTTTCGCAACTTCGCCAAATCCAGCGATTTGAATTCTTTGTGTGCAGTGATAATCACGATCGCGTCAGCTCCAATGGCGATGCCGTCGGTCTTTCGGACATGCTCGTCAACGCCAAACTCCCTTTTCGCAGTCTTCTCTTCGACGTATGGATCAACGCTCCGTACAACTCCGCCCATCTCCTTTATGTCACGGATCAATCCGAGAGCAGGTGAGTTCCTTGTGTCTCCAATACCCTCTTTGTATGATAAGCCGAGTACAACGATTGTAGAGCCCTTGATAGATTGTTTTGTTTCATTTATTGCCTTCTGGAGCAGTTCGAACATATGGTGCGGCATGAAGTCGTTCACTTTTCTCCCTGCCGTTATGACCTGGGCGTGATAGCCGACCCTTTCGGCAGCTTTGACAAGGTACCATGGGTCCTTCGGCAGACAATGCCCGCCAACGCCAGCTCCTGGATAGTAGATTTTAAAATTCCATTTTGTCGCGGCGGCGTCAATCACGTCCATTATGTCAATCCCGATTCGTTCGCATATGAGCGCTATTTCGTTCATGAGCGCGATGTTCAGATCGCGCTGGGTGTTCTCGATTATCTTGGCCATCTCAGCGGTCTTGATGTTCTTGACCACCACCGCTCGTGCCACCTGCTCGTACAGTTCTACTGCCACCTTGGCCCAATCGTCGTTTGTAGCTCCGACAATGCGCAACACCTTGTCGATCGTATGTGTGGAATCACCGGGGTTGTATCTCTCAGGGCAGTAGGCAAGGCCGAAATCCTTGTCGGCCTTCAGACCGGATTTCTCAAGGATGGGTTTGAGAATCTCTTCCGTCACTCCAGGGTAAACAGTCGACTCGAGGATGATCAAATGACCGCGTTTCAGGCCCTTCATTACAGACCCGCCAGCTGAGACAATATACTGAAGATCTGGTTCGAACCCTCGCCCAGTAGGGGTCGGAACGGTGATGAGCACGACGTCGCTCTTTCGAACCGAATCAGAAACATGCGTAGAAGCGGTCAGTTTCCCATTTTTGACTACTTCTTTCACACTACTGTCAATATTGAGATCCTTCAACGGGCTCTTCCCTGCACTCACGAGCTTGACAACATCTTCCTTGATGTCGCATCCGATGACATCGAATCCTTTTTCAGCAAAGAATGTGGCTGTGGGCAGACCCACATAGCCGAGGCCAATAACACATAGCTTGGCCTTTTTGGTTTTGATTTTGTCTGAGAGTACACGACGCATGCTCAATCATTCTCTGGTTCAACGGTTCCCTTTCGAGAACCAGGCCACTGTTTCCTTCAGTCCCTGTTGCATCGAATACGATGGCGCGTAGCCGAAGGCTTTCCTAGCTTTGGTGATGTCCGCCAGGGAATGTCGGATGTCACCCGAAAGAGGCGCATCGTATTTAACGATAGCCTTGCTATTGGCAATACCAAGAACAGTGGAAGCCAGTTCTCGTATCGTTATCTGCTTGCCCGATGCTATGTTGTAGCTCCCGGAGGAGGAGCCCTCGGCGGCTAGAATATTTGCACTGACTGTATCTTGGACATATGTGAAGTCCCTAGTCTGGAGGCCGTCTCCGTAAACTATCAGATCCCCGCCTGACAAGGCTTTGGAAATGAAGCGCGGTACAACGGCTGCGTACTGGGAGGTTGGATCTTGACGCGGTCCGAACACATTGAAGTATCTGAGCGAAACCGTGCTAAGACCATAGAGCTCGTTGAACAGCCTGCAGTAGGTTTCACTCGCAACCTTGGTGGCGGCATAGGGAGAGATCGGATTCATGGGCATTTCCTCGTGCTTGGGGAGCGTAGGCGTATCGCCGTAGACGGATGACGAGGAGGCATAGACGAATCTCTTCACGCCACAATCCCTTGCGGCTAGGAGCGCGGTCAGGGTTCCGGTCACCCCGGCCTCATTTGACGAAATCGGATCAGCAATTGAGCGCGGAACGGAGGGTATAGCCGCTTCGTGGAAGACGATGTCCACTCCCGTGAGCACTCTCTTCATGAGTTGAAGGTCAGTGACACTCCCTTTGATGAACTGTATCTTCCTGGAATCGATGATCGGAGCGATGTTCTCGATTCTTCCAGTTGATAAATTGTCGACAACCGCAACTTTGTTTTCATCGCAAAGAGACCATGCTAGGTTCGAACCGATGAAACCCGCGCCGCCAGTAACGACTATCTTCTTGCCTTTCATTTGATTGGCTTCTTTCTTATCTAGACCTAACAGGATTCTTGCATGAAAAGATATCGGCATCGAATCCCCATTGACGTCATAAAAATAGAATCCCTATCCCGCATCCGCCCTGGCCCTGATCCTTTATGATCGGCATGTTCCGGTACTTCCCCATCGTCTCCTTCCAGAACGACGGCACCCCGCCGACGGCGTCGGGCGGGCCGGGGCAGATGTCGTGGAACGCGACGATGCCCCCCTTCCTGACTAGTGGGGAGTACATCTCGAAATCCTTCCTGACGCCCTCGTACCTGTGATCCCCGTCTATGAACAGCAGGTCGATCATTCCGCCCCCGAGGATGTCCTTGAGCTTCCGGACCGTCTCCTCCTTGTGGGAATCTTCTTTCAGCAGTACGTTCTCATACGGGTACACCCCCAGAGCCGGCCGTCGTCAGGGACGCTGGGACGGGCGCCCCGCCAACCCCCTCAGCCAAAGGGCGAACATCGGGTCGACGATCGCGCCGCCTTCCGTGATGCCCCGCGCGTCCAGCTGCCTGACCGCTTTTTGCACGTGGGATGCGGACGTGAGGCCGTACCTCTCGATCAGCGCCGACCGGGATGTCGTCCTGCCTTCTCGGGCCACCGCCATGAGATACCGCCTCTGGGTCCCGCTCTTGATCGAATCCCAGAGGAAGTAGAAGGCCGGCGACTGGTGGGCGAGCACGGTGGCGACCGCCGATTCGAGGTCCTCGGGCCATCTGGGCCTGGTCGATATGTTGAACATCTCGTGGGCGATCTGCTGGGCGTAGTACGAGCTGCCTCCACTGGCGTCGACGACCGCACGCGCCGCCTCATGGTCGAGACGGCCGCCCGAAGCAGCGAACCTGTCCACAAGGAACCTCTCGAAATCAGCCCCAGCTCCAGCGGCTTGGCGGACTTGAAGAACGCGTTTCCGTGCTATACTGAATAGTATCATACCTTTTGGTATCATACCTTTTGGTTATTCTGCGCCAGGTCCGGAAAAGATTTCCAGCAACGCGATGTACATTCAAAATGCAATTAATCTACATTACGATGTAGGCATTATATAGATAATTATTACATTATGATGTAGTATGTTGCGAGAAACGGCCATCTCGACAAAGGACTGGCTTCTGCGCGGCCTGTCTTCGCAGAACCCGTGGTGGACTCTGGGAAAGGTGCCGCAGAAACTCGTCATGCCGTATCGGCGGCGGGATTTCTACACGCTCAAGGAGCGCATGCCGGAGAGGAAGATCCTTGCGATCGTCGGCCCGAGGCGGGCGGGCAAGACGACAGTGCTCTTCCAACTGGTAGATGACCTGATTCGTGAGCAAGGCGTCGATCCGAAGAGGATTCTATTCGTGAGTCTCGATTACCCGTATCTGCAGAAATTCCTGGCGCGCCCCTTCTTGGATATTCTGACGGCGTATGAGGAAGCTGCCCTGAGAGGTTCTGTCGAGGATTCTTCGGACAGGGTGTACATCTTTTTGGACGAGGTGTACGCACTGGCTGAGTGGGGCGCGACGCTGAAGGGGCACTTCGACCGCTCCACCAATACGAAATTGATCGTATCTGGATCCAGCTCGCCAGAGATCATGCGCGATGCCGCCAAGGCCCTGGTCGGCAGGCTCGACAGATATGTGATGATGCAGATGAAATTCTCCGATGTGGCCGAATACGGCGCGGCGAAAGGAAGCGGGGAGCGCATCAACCAGGTCTCCCGCGAAATCCTGAGGGAAGGTATTCGCAAAGCGCTGGAGAAGAAGGATCCGAAAGCGTTGCTCGGGGCGTTCCGTGAAGGCCAGATGAGCCTTTCCGGCATGGAATCGGAGCTGCAGGCGCGCCTGATGGACTATCTCCTGAAGGACGGATACCCTGAGAACCTGGATCAGGACGACCTCAACATCGCCGCGCGCAACATCTCGCAGGCGGTGGAACTGGCGTTGCTGAAAGATGTGATGAAGATGCCAGACATGCGGGAGCCCGGGAAAGCGCAGGACCTGCTGGGGCTGATCGCGCAGAGATCGGGCAGCGTGTCGACCCCGCAATCGATCGCGAAGGCCCTCCAGATCGACTACAGGACGGTGGAGAAGTACCTCGCCCATCTGGAATCGGCCTATCTGATATCGTCCTCCTACCGCTACTCGGGCTCGCTGTACAGGAGCATGGCCGGCAAGCGCAAGCTCTACATCTCGAACTCGGGGGTCAGAAACGCAGTCCTGGGCATACTTGACGAAAGACTGCTTGGAGATCCGACCCAGCTCGGCATCTGCGCGGAGACCGCAGCCCTGGATCATATCCGCAGGCTGGGGTTCTGCCTCCAACCGACGGTCGAACCGAGGACATATTACTGGAGGCAGGCGGAGAAGCACGAGGTCGACATAGTCGCGAATCTGATGGGGCGCCTCGTGCCGATCGACGTGCGGTTCCGGGAGAGCATCGATCAAGGCGATCTGTCGGCATTGAACAGATTCCTGGATGAGAGGAACAAGTGTCCTTTCGGGATATTGCTGACAAAGAGGCACCTCGGGATGGAGGGCAGGATCGTGATGCTGCCCCTATGGCTTTTCCTGCTGGCATGCTAGCGCCATGATAGGGCGCAGAGAGGAGGGGGAGTACATCTCGAAATCCTTGCCGGTCACCAGTCCGCCGTATTTGAACGGGTTCACCATTTCGAGCATGCCCCTGAACAGCGCATTTCGGAACGAAACGTTATCGGCTAACTGCAGTCTGCGTTCCCGTGCTATACCGAATAGTATGATACCTTTTGGTTATTCTACGCCAGGCCCGGCGTGCTTCCTCCCCCCCCCGCAATGAACTGGGGAGTCTCCGCAGGACGGATTTCACGATTGGAGCGGGCTACAGACCGCAGACATCATCGCACACTGCGCGCTGCACTATCTGGGGGAGCGATCGTCTTTGCCTGGATTCAAAACAGAAAAGGCTGAGGCATTCGGATCTCAGTTCCTGCCGAGGTTGCAGCGGGCAAGAATAGAGGAACTGGTCGGCTCGAGAGTTCCAAGACCGGACAAAGAAGGGTGAGAAGGCCTATCGACCTCACGCCGACCTCCTCCTCACAATCAATCATTGACTCCGCTGATACTTAAATGGTCGGGCTTGTTGTAGCTTTGCGCGCCGTTCGGTAGGCAGGCTTCTTGAAGAGCATCAAGAAAAAGTGGGGGGCCTAACGACATAACG
>Ga0315274_10004535_pt1 | contig 20413 bp, 22 predicted proteins | sample YL17G02_20_MG_FD_203700 | JGI IMG/M metagenome (GOLD analysis project Ga0315274, IMG submission 203700) | Sediment microbial communities from Yellowstone Lake, YNP, Wyoming, USA - YL17G02_20 | ecosystem: Environmental > Aquatic > Freshwater > Lake > Sediment | place: USA: Wyoming | collected...
CTATGGTTGCTGCCGGTATAAGATCTCCGTAGTTTCTAATAGGCATATTATTCCTGCATAGCTCATATCCCAAAGTAAGAGTGGCAGGTCCTAAGACTGCGGCTCCTATAGCAGCAGCAGTTCCTGCAATTCTATTTTCAAGGTTTTTTGTTTTGTTTGTATTTGTCATTTTGTTTCCCCCCAGGAATGTAAGCTAATGCAAGCGCAACATTGCTTATTTTTCCAGCCCCTGATACTCTTAGCTCAGGTATAATGGTTCCTTTCTTTGTCTCGTATGCTTTTGAAATTCTTAATTCAGCATTGTTTGTCAATGGATTTAATGAAGCCTCAAGTTTTCCTATTCTTGTTCCTTTGCTCAATCCGCAAGTCAAATTTAATTCTTTAACAGGAGTTGTAGTGTATATCTCTAGCCCCTTGTAATTTGCTCTTGCACCCATTTGGGTATCTTCAGTTTTATTGATAGGAACAACTGCGCATATTCCGCCATATTTATTATTCAGGTCCAAAGTTAACTTTGTTCCAATATCATAATTTCCGAACTTGGACACATCTAAAGAGCTGTCTAAGCCAATTCCTTTTCCTAAATTTGTGTGATTTGCTATTACTCCTTCTAAAAGTGTTTCTCCTTTTGATGTCTGCAGAGCTAATCCGCACAAACTTGTTTTCTTATCCTTGCCCAAAGGAACTATTCCGCAAGCCCAATTTGAGCTGTTTGATCCCAGAACCTTGTAGAACTGCACAGGGCATTCCCGGTTATTAGAAGTCAGGTCTGCAGGGTTTGCAGCATTTGCATTCACTGCTATTGCAGCTCCTGCTATCAATCCTAAAACTGCTTTCTTTATTGTGTTTGTCATTTTGTTTCCCCCCCAAGTCTTTCAATAATTAACTCAATTCCCTTGGCTATTGGCCGGGCTATAATTTTTGGAATGTATTTGTTGCATTCATTATGCCTGTATATTGATACCTTTGCGATATTTCTGAGAGTAGCTTTTACAGTTCCCTCTATGCTTGGCCCAATATTGTACATCTCATGTTCTGGTTGTATTGTGTTTGTCATTTTGTTTCTCCACAATATATCTTATGAAGGAGGATATTTATACATTTTTATTAAAGTATATATATTAGTATAAATCATTATATTCAAAAGGAAAAGTTTAAATATCAACTATTCCTTAAGATGATATGAGAAGAAAGGTTGTGAAACAGGGAGCAGCGACGCTTATGATAAGCTTGCCTGCTAAATGGACAAAACAGTTTTCATTGAAAAAAGGAGATGAAGTAGATATAGAGGAAAGCGAGGGCAATCTTTTAATTGGTGCCAAAAAGCTCGCAAAAGAAAAGACAAAAATAGAGCTTAAAGGAGATTTGGGGATGGAAAGCGCAAATCTTGACATTCTTGCGCTTTATCTTAAGGGATTTGATGAAATAGAAGTTTCTGTAGACGATTCCAAAATAATAAAAAAGATACAGGACGAGATTCTTTCTGTGCTTATAGGATTTGAAATAGTCAGGCAGGAAAAAAATTCATGTGTTATAAAGGAAATAGCAGTTCCTTCAGAAAATGAGTTTGAAAATATGGTTCAAAGGTTATGGTTTCTTGCAGAGCAAATGGGTCAGGAAAGCCTTGAAACTCTGGAAGAAGGAAAAACGAATCTTGAAAGTGTCGAATATATGGACAAGAATATAAACAAATTTGCCTTTTTTTGCATGAGAACATTAAATAAAAAATCAGGAAAAAGAGGGCTTTATCTTATAATCAATAATTTGGAGTTAATAGGGGATTCGTACAGGATGATGGCCAAGTTTATAACCAAGCATAAAGTAAAGCCCTCTGCTGAAGAAATTGATTTATTGAAGGAAACAATCTCTTTTTTTGTATTAATAAAAAAATTCTTTTACTCAAGAGATAAAGCTGACGCCGGTAAGTTTATTCTGAAATATAAAAAATTGAAGAAAGATTTTGAAAATGCAAAAAGCAGCAAAATATCATCTTGTCTGAGCGAAATTTTAGACAGTATTGCAGACATCTATCCAAATATTTAGATAATCATTTTATTAAAATTTCATAGGCTTGAATTCTTTGAAATATTTCGCATAGAGATCCTGTTTAAGCTGCTTGTACTTGTTTTTCTGCCCTTTCAAATAATATTTATGATAATATTCTCTTTTAAGAGCAACTATTTCCCTTTTTTGTTCAGGAGTTAAGTTGAATCTTGCTGAAAAACCGCCATATCCTTTTTTTAGCCTTATCAAAAGCTCTATATTAACTCCGCGCTCTTTTTTTTCATGAATAATCCCTATAAACTTTCCACTATATTCTTTTATTTTTTGAAATGGAATAATATTTTTTATGTCTTTGCTAATCTTTTTAATCTCTTTTTCTGATTTTGCAAGAATGCGGAAATCCAGGTCTGGCTTTTCTGGAAGCCATAAACCAGAGGCATAAGAGCCGCCAAGAACAACATTATATCCTCTTTTTTTGAAGATGTTCATGTATTTTTTTACTAAAGCGTCTAATTTTCTCTTAACAGCATAATACTCCTTTTCTTCTGCAGTCAAATTTCCGTATTTTTCAAGCGCTTTTTCTCCAAGATCTGTCAGAAATTTTCTTTTATAATCCTGATATTCTTTTCTTTTGCCTTTTGAATGCCTTAGGGCCATATTTTTTATAGCAGCATACTCTTTTGCAGATCCAGGATGCGCTTTCATGTATTTTACAAGAGCAACAGCTTTTCTCATTTCAGGATTATCAGAATGTGTAAGATGAATATGCACCTCTCTTGTCTTTCCATCTTCCTTGCAGATTCCAAAAAACATTATACTCTTCATGTTAAATGCCTTTGATTTCAGTGCATATCCGGCTTTTTTCAGATTTGCGGCATTCTTCATCAAACTTTTTTTATTTACTGATACAGAAATGTCTATGTTTCCCTTTCCAATCAAGCCTGGAACCGCAGAACTTCCAGTGTGTTCAATAATAGCATCTTTTGTTAATATCTTTTCGAGTTTAGCTTTTTCTCTTTTAAACAATACTGGAAATTTTTCAGAATATTTTATGAGTTTTAATTTGACCATAATCTCTTTATGCAGCCACAAGCTCTTTTTCGGCTTTAGCCTTTTTTGCCATATTTATCCTTAATTTTTAAATAATTTAAATCTTTGTGAAAAGCAGGAGATAATGTTTTAAACAATTAGTTGTAAATTCCTTGTCTTCTGCTATCTTCTCTAATGTTATTCTGTATCTATGAGCATTATTTTGCGAAGCTGCCCATAAATCTTTCTTAGTAAGCCTGCCCAAATGATACAATGTTTCCTTTCTTGCCCTTAGGTCTATAGTATTCTGTTCAAATAATAAATCATTCAGTGCCTGTAAGATCTGTTTGCATGAAATATAATGATAACTAGAAGAAGTATACCATACCTGGAATCAAATCATGCTGTTTTTTAGCAACCATCTTTGGTCCTCACACTAAATTAAGAGAGATGTGATTTTTAAACTTTTCTAGAAGAGATAAATTTGAACAACTGACAAAAGGAACAATGCTGCACTTATGATAATTCCGCCTATTAGGACTTCTGTGGCGATTTTAATTTTTTCATAACTTGGGTAGAGAACTTTCTGGCCTATTTCATACAGTTCATCGACAAAGAATTTGATTGTTTTTTCATCGCTTTTTAAAATACTATACAGCTCTTCACAATATTCTTTTTTTGTGAATCTTGAGAAAATATCCATATAGTAAAATTCTGTTCCACCTTTCTTGTATTTAAGCTGCGGTCTTAATATAAACAAACAAATTATTAAAGTTAGTGCAGAGGAAGTAATAAGAACCATGGTAGCTAATTTCATTAAAGTTGTCAGCGCAGAAAACTTATCCAAAAGCATGCCCGCGGTTATTGAAAAGATAATAGAGCTTACAACCAAAAGAATCTCTGTTGAACTGTAAATCCTTTCATGCAATGAAACATGTGTTCCAAGCAATGTTGCTAAAGGATTTTCCTCAATTTCAATGATTTTATTTTTATTCCTCATTTTCTTATCATGCCCATGGAATTTTTAAATCTTATGGGCCTAGCAGGATTCGAACCCACATTGCCCGGTTTCTTCTTCTCCATTTTCAGGAGTTTATAAGAACCTTGGTTCTTAACCGAAGCCGAGTATGTTATCCGTTACATCATAGGCCCATCTTATTGAAAGGAAAGATTAATTTAAAAGTCTTTAGATAGAATCAGATTATCTCTATTATTTCGCCTATCTTTTTCTTAAAAGAATATAATACTGCTGGCCGGTGCGCCACATTTTTTGTTTTCTCGCTTGTTTTCTCTATTAATCCCAAAGAAAGAATTTTTTTCCTGAAATTTCTCTTGTCAAGTTTTCTATTGAAGATTATTTCATAAAGGTTTTGTATTTGTCCTAAAGTGAATCTTTTTGGCAATAATTTAAAGCCAATTGTAGTGTATTCTAATTTCCATTTTAATCTTTGCAGAGCATATTCAAGAATCTTTCTGTGATCGAAGGCAAGATCAGGAGTTTCATATGCATCAAACCAGTTAACATCATAAGCATCTGTTTGAGGTTTTAGCCCAATATTTTTTGAGTTAATCAATGCAAAATAAGAAATTGTAATAACTCTCATTCTTGGATCTCTTTTTGGCTCTCCAAAAGTGTATAATTGCTCCAGATAAACATCTTTTACACCTGTTTCTTCCACAAGCTCTCTTTTTGCTGCATCTTCCAAAGACTCATTTATTCTGACAAAACCTCCTGGAAGAGCCCATTTTCCCTTAAATGGCTCTAGTCCCCTCTTAATAAGCAGAACTTTCAGGTTATTGTTTATTACTGTGAATATTATTATATCAACAGTAACAGCAGGTTTTGGATATTCTTTTATGTCCATGTTATGGTGTATTACCTACACTATTTAAAGCTTATTTTTGTCCGACAAGAATCATGTGTGTAGCAGGATAATCTATTGATACTAATTGCTTGTTTTTCATCTCGAAAAAAGCAACTTTTCCTATAAATCTGTTCTTTTTTATCCATAAATTTAGTATTTCTCTTGAGCCTTCAACTATCTTGAATCCTATCTTCTCGAGCATGCTGCAGTATTGCTTGAATGTCATAATCCCATACTCCTCATTTACTTCTATATTCCAGCTTTCAGGATAATCTTTTTTGTTTATGAATTCATAAGCTTCATGCATTGTTGTTTTATAGTACCTTTTGCCATCAATTTCAGCAACCTTATATTTAATTCCATGGCACTTTTTGAAATCCTTTGCAAACCTAAGAAACTTGCCTTCAGTTGAAAGTCTGCTTGTTTCATCAGACTTAAGCTTTCCATCTTTATCATTAAGCCATAGGTAAACAATTTTATTTTCTGGCTTCACACCATCTCTTATTATTACTCTTCCGCCCCGGTTTAATTCTTTATAAGTGTTTTTCAGAGCTTTTTCAACCTCACTTTTTCTGTAATCATTGTAGGAATAAACCTCATGAAGAATGGATGAAAATATTTTTGTTGAAATTGTGTCTGGCTTCATGCTTTGATAAGCAATATTTTTCCTGTAAACATAGACATTATGGTTGGGATAATATTGTCCTTCTGCATGCCTTAGGAATTCTCTTGATAAATCCAGCCCTATGATATCTGAACTAGGGAAGTTTTGTGAAAGATAAAAAAGTAAAGTTCCTGTTCCAAATCCTGCATCAACTATTTTTCCTTCTTTTATGAAAGGAGACATTTCAGCCCATTTCATGGGCATGCTCTCATCCATCTGGCTTCCATAAGTCCTGAATTCCCTTGATTCTGTTAATTCACCCTCTGTTGTTGTCAAGATTTCAGAATAAATGTCCTGTAGCTTTTCTCCAATGTTATATTTCTCAAATAATCTTATTGAAGCAGCAGAAGAGTACTCTTTCCATTTTGCACTTGCATCCTTCCACTTTTTTCCAGCCTTTACAATCAAGTCTATAATTTCAAATGGCCTTAATGTTTTGTATGTACCGTCAGGATTTATTTCTGCCCTTATTATCCCATATCCTTTTTTCTTGAACAGGCTCATCACAGAGGGAGTTGAGCTGAAGAGAACAGTATTCTTGGAATTTATTACAACATTTCCCTGGCTTTGATATTCCACTTGTTTTTCAACAAAATCCACCCATTTTTTGTCTTCAGGTATATCTGGAATAGAAACTATCTTATAAGTCATTCCTATTGATTCAAGAAATGGAATAATTCCTTCTACCCTCCTTTCTATTGTTAAAGGATTTCTCTTTGTTTCTTTATGGTCTGCTGATGTGATAACAACAATCACGGTATCAAAAGGTTCTTTTATTTTAATTCCAATCTTCCCCGGAGAGGTGTGCTTGAAGTCATATAAGCTGTTTTGCTGGAACTTTGTTGTTATATGCATCCTGCCTATGAATAAAATCTGCGTCATTTATACAAACCTCTTTTTGATATATAATCCTGAATAGGCAAGGGAATGAGATTTTTTAAAGATTTTCTTTCTTTTGTCAGATTTCTTATTTTTGTTGAAGAGATGTTGCTTATGCCGTCAAGAACATAAGCAATTTTTATTCCGGGATTTTTAATAGCATGATTTTCCCTTTTAAAGACGATAAATTCTGCTTCTTTCTTCAGATTGTCATATCCATACCATCTTTTTATTTCATTGAGAATATCAGAGCCGATAATCCAGTAAAAATGATGACTATGCATCTTTTTCAGTTTTCTTAAAGTCAAATAAGAATAGCTCTTTTCCTTAGATTTTAATTCAACATCGCATAATCTTGCATTTGGAATGTTTTGTATAGCAAGTTTTATCATACTGACCCTGTCTTCCTCTTTCATCAGCTCTTTGTTAAAGGCATGCTTTTTGCATGGAAGCGCCCAGACTTCGTCAACAAGCTTCTTTTCCAGCAAACTTTCAATTATCTCGATGTGCCCATTATGTATTGGATTAAAACTTCCGCCAAATAAGCCAATTTTCATTTTTTGGGGATTACAACAAGAAGGGGAGTTGCAGATTCGATCACTTCAAGCAGAGAATCCCTCGGTAGATCATATTCCACTGTATCAATTGCAACTTTCCCTTCATGCCCTTTGTATTTTATTTTAAAATAAGATCCCTGCCCTTTTCCTTTTCCCTGATAAGGCAAAATCGCCCTGTATTGAAGGATGTTTGAATCTTTTGGAAAAGGCTCAAATGCAGAAGGCCATCCAGTAGAGCCTGTTCCAGTAACTATTACTAATCCCGAATTTTTGTATATTTCATTTTTTTCAGGAAGAGGAAATTCAAATAATCTATTGTGAGAGAAACTCATCTCATATCTTGCCATTTTTGAGAATTTTAATCCTTCCCCAACACAAGTTTCATTAAGTGCTCTTCCAATAAGTTCCTTATCTAAATAAATATCCTGTCTTGTCCATTTTTCAACCCTATAATTATTATTTAGCAGGGCATCAAGAGATTTTTCTATATTTTCTTGGCACAAAGTTCCCTTGCTTCTTTTGTCTGTCTTGAGGTTTAATTGGGGTTTATCTTTATTATATGCTGCAGTTGCAATAACTGTTCCGTCTCCTCCTGCAGATATGATCAAGTCATGCTCATTGGCTAATTTTTCTGACAATTCTTTTCTTGTTACAGTTTTATATTCTTGATTTAAATCGTTCAAAATTTTCTCAATTTTGGCAATATTTTCAACCTGTTCATTATGGCTTTCAATAAGCTCTTTGCTTTGATGATTACCATTGTAATGGTACTCCAAAGCAGACATTTTTCTGACTACTAAAATTTTCATGTTTTCCTCCTTACTATTGTTAGATTGAGATATTTATCCTCTTGCTCAGGAAAATCCTCCCTGAAATGGCATGCTCTTGATTCTTTTCTTTCTAATGCAGATTCAACAATAATACCTGCGACATCTGCGATATTGCGGACTTCCAAGAAGTCCTTTGTTACAACATAATTCCAGTAAAATGCATTAATATCTTTATTCAGGGCAGACAAAACCTCCTTGGCTGCCTCCAGTCTTTCCTTGTTCCTTGAAATTCCGCATAAATTTGTCATTGTTCTTCTTATTGTCTCCCAGTAATATTCTATTGTTGTCTGGTCTTTTACATCTTCAACTTTTCCGGGGTTCCATAATGGGACATTTAATCTTTCTTCATTTTTCTGGCTCAAAAAGTGCTTTGCAGCCAGCTTTCCAAATAAAATGCATTCAGGGGCAGAATTGCTTGCAAGCCTTGTCGCTCCGTGCAATCCAGTATATGAAGTTTCTCCTAAAACATAACAGCCTGCCAACTCAGTTTCTCCGTTTTTTCCAACTAAAACTCCGCCATTTGAATAATGAACAGCATAAACTACAGGAACAGGCTCTTTTGACAAGTCTATTCCTTTTTTCAAGCAGAATTCATAGGCATTTTTGAAGTGGGTCTTTAATTTTTCCTTGTCTATTCCAGTGCAGTCAAGCCAGACATGCTTTAATCCATTTTTTCTCATCTCGATATCCTCTGCCCTTGTTACTATATCTCTTGTTGCTTTTGAACCCAATTTATGATAATTCAAAACAAAATCTTCCCTTGAATCCTTATGCAATTTCAATATTGCTCCTTCTCCCCTCAATGCTTCTGTAAACAAAAATCTTCTTTCTGAGGGATTTGCTTTTTCATCATAAAACACAGTAGGGTGGAATTGTATGAATTCCATGTTCGCAAGCTTTAATCCTGCGCGATAGCACATTGCAAAGCCATCTCCTGTTGAAATGTCTGGATTTGAAGTGTAGAGGAAAACTTTTCCTAATCCCCCTGTTGAAATGAAAACAGCATTACTTTCTACAGTCTTTACTTTTCTATCATTCAAATCATAAACATATAATCCTAAACATCTGTCTTTTCCCTGTTTGCTGAAAAATTTGTGCTTTGTAATCAAATCAATTGCCATGTAATATTCATAAACGGTTATATTGGGATTTTTTCTGATAAGCTCTCCAAGAATTTTCATTATTGCAATCCCTGTCTTATCCCTTACGTGAAACACTCTTCTTGCTGAATGCCCGCCCTCCTCATGCAAATCATATTTACCATCAGTTTTGTCAAATTTTACTCCTTTCTTGACAAGCCATTCAATCACATCAGAATAAAAATGCTTTATGCAGAATTCAACCACTTTGATATCATTCAATCCCTTTCCAGCTTCCAAGGTGTCTTTAATATGCTTTCCAAAAGAATCTTCTTTGTTAAAAGGAGCAACAGCAGCCAATCCCCCTGCAGTCAGGTTGCTTGTGCAATCTTCTATTAATTTTCCTTTCAGGAATAGCCCGACTTTCTTTCCTGCTTCAGCTAACTCTAATGCTGCAGTACATCCTGCAAATCCTGCGCCGATTACTGCGCATTCTGTTTGTATTTTTTCCATTTTTTATAATCCTCCACAACTTTGTTATGATCAAATGCCAATTTTGGAATAGGCTCATATAAATTAAATCTCTTCATGGATTTTGCATCATCCCCTGCTTTTCCTTCACCGCTATATTTTGTTATTATGTAAACATGGTCTATAACATGCCCCCTTGGATCTCTTTTCGGATGAGAATTGACTTCAAACAAATTTAATCCTCTTATCAAATAGCCTGTTTCTTCTTTTCCTTCTCTTACTGCACATTCTTCCAAAGTCTCTTTTCTATATTTGATAAATCCTCCTGGAAGAGCCCATTTATCCTTATAGGGCTTTTTCTTTCTTTTTATTAAAAGGACTTCATCATTATCTTCAATTATTATTGTAGAGGTTGATGCAGGATTTTTGTATCTCATTTTAGTTTACCTCCTCAATCTCTAAACTCATATCCAGAGCTTTTGCTGAATGAGTTAGCATCCCGATTGCAATATAATCAGGCTTTGCATTTGCAATCTGTTTTATATTATCCAGATTTACTCCTCCTGAAACCTCTATTTTTGCTTTTCCTCTTGCAATCTTTATTGCTTTTCTTATGTTTTTGATGTCCATGTTATCCAAAAGAATCACATTTGCTTTTTCATCAAGAGCTTCTTTCAATTCATCCAGATTAGTTACCTCAACCTCAATATGACTTGATTTTCTTCTTGCTCTTTTAATCGCTTCTCTTACACTTCCTGCAACCCTGATATGATTTTCTTTAATCAAAATTTCATTCAAGTCCATCCTGTGGTTGAATCCCCCGGCCATTCTTACAGCATATTTTGCGGATTTTCTGATTAAGGGGGTTGTTTTTCTTGTGTCCCTGATCTTAACTTTTCCTGCTAACTTGACAAACTTTTTTGTTAAAGTTGCTATTCCGCTCAACTTCTGAAGAAAATTCAATGCAGTCCTTTCTGCAGTCAATATTGCCCTTGCTTTTCCGTTTATCTCGGCAATAATTTTCCCTTTTCTGACAAAATCCCCATCATTAACTTTTCTCTTGAAATGAATGTTCTTGTCCATATGCCTGAATGCCTCTTCAGCCATGTTCAATCCTGCAATCACCCCATCTTCTTTTGCAATTATGATTGCATGAGCAATAGTATTTGCCGGAACAATAGCTTCTGTAGTCAAATCTTTTTTTCCTATATCCTCTTTCAGTGCCAGTTTTATTATGTTTTTCATAACATGCATGTTTCAGGCATTCTCCTTTTATGCTCTGAATTCTTAATTCTCTTTTGAACCAAATTATAGATTTTTCCTTCTTTTATCTTTCCTTTAAGCGCCCTATCAATCTCCTGATAAGTCGCTCCAATCTCTCCTTCATCAGTTTGCCCATCCCACAAGTCTGCTGTAGGCTTTTTGTCAATAAGTTTTTTGTCAACTCCAAGATATCTTGCTAATTCCCAGATTTCTGTCTTATATAGATCGCCTATTGGCTCAATATCACATCCGCCATCCCCATATTTTGTGAAGTAGCCAAGCATTATTTCAGTCTTGTTCGAAGTTCCTAGAACCATTAAATTATCTTTGTTTGCCTTTCCATAAAGCAGGCACATTCTAACTCTTGCCATGAGATTTCCTTTTGAAATTTTATTGCTAAAGTAATCTATGTTTTCATATGTATCAACTAAATTCTTAATTTCAATTACTTCATGTGAAATTCCTAATTTTTTAGAAAGTTTAATTCCATCATCCATATTCTGGTTTCTGACATAAGGCATTATGATGCCATGCACTTTTTCTTTTCCCAAAGCATTGACAGCCAGATAAGCGACAACTGTGGAGTCTATTCCTCCGCTTACCCCCAAAACAGTTCCGTCTAAGCCAGTTATTTTTTCTTTTATGAAATTTCCAATTTTTTCTGCAGTTTGTTTATAGTTCATTTTTCCTCCTCAAGAAAATAAGGTGTCAGGCATAGCCTGCAAAACTTATCTCTTAAATATTCTCTTAGCCTTTCAGTGGGTTTGGTATTTGCCAAAAGCAAGACATCGCTTGCTTTTAAATTTAATTTTTCTTCAGTATTTAGTTTTTTTACGATTTTTTCCTGCATAATCCTGTATTTTTTATAAAAATAGCCGGGTTTGATGTTATCAAGTAGCTTTTCTGCTATAATCAGCGAAAAAATATTCTTGAACCATCTGTTTGCCTCAAGCGTTTCTATGTTATCCCTGGAAAAAGTGAAGCCTATCCTATAGTAATACACACCAAAAGGCTTGCTTAGTGATGCAATTACTGCAATTATATTTCGATTATTCAGATTAAACTCATGCTCTTTAGTCAAGCCTACATAAGTTACATCGTACACAACTTTATGTTTTTCACAAATTTTATTTATCAATTCATCAGGGATTATATTTCCATCTCTTGCAGAAGGGTTTGAAATGAAAAAAATTCCTTGTTTTTCAGGAATTTCATTTTCTTCAACTTCAATAATTTTTAAGCCCATTCTTTCAGCATATTCTTTATATCCCTCATACTCTCCCTTTAATGTATAAATGATTGCATTCGGATTTTCTGTCTTTATTTTTACAAGCAGATGAAATATTCCCTCGCTTGCTCCGCTTGTAAAGTATCTATTTTTGAAATTCTTTAGCTCAGGAAGCACTTTTGCATGATATTTTATTAATTTCTCAATTATTGGGAAATGAAAATCATCCAAGCCAGGCTCTATTGACTGCAGGAATATTTTATGGGGGTATTCTCTAGCAATTTCATTTATTATTTCCCTTACTTCAGGAAAATAATAGCAGTAAACTGTTCTTGTAGCTTTCATATTAGTGTTGCCCCCTTAAATTGCCAGTCGAATTTTAGATGCCCATCTGGAAAAAATATGATTTGCCTGAGATTATCAGTTTCTGGATTTATAGTCAGAGCGTCTGTTAAGCAGACATTCTGGCCGTTTATGTCATATAACATAGTATCACCCGAAGTAAGTAACTTGTTTCCATTTTTTTCTAGGAATTTCTTTATTTTTTCCATTTCATTCTCATCAACAATATGCTTTTTTGCCCAATCTATGATTTGCTTATTTTCAGATTTCAGTGGAACTGCCAGTTTCCTTATGCTAAGCTGCTCGGCCCTGATTCTTTTTGCATATTCAATCAACTTTTCAATTTCATTTGCATTTCCAGTATATCCTTTTAGTATAGTACAGCTCAATCTTATCGAAAATCCAAGTCTGTGCAGCCTGTTTGTCAATTCTTCTAAATCAGGATAGTTTTGATTGAAAATTTCTTGATTTTTCTCTTTGGCATAATGGACAATTGAAATTGCAATCATTGTCAGTCCAAGATCATACCATTTTTTAAGATGTTTCTTGTAATCTTTTCTTGCGAGCAAGATTCCATTTGTCTGAAGCTCAATTAAAGGAAAGCTATATTCATTCAAATGCCCTAAAAATTGGGTTATCTGATTTGGGTAAAGTGTTGGCTCTCCTTTTCCTGTAATCAAAACAGTTGTTACTCCGCTGATTTGTGCAAGCCTGCATGCTTTTTCAAAATTCCTCCATTTTATTCTTGGCTTTGCTAAATTGATTCCCTGATTTGGAGTCATTTTTGATATACAGTAAGGGCAGTGCGCATTGCACAATGCTGTCCCTGCAACTATGCTGAATGTCTGTATTTTCATTTTACCACCCCCAAATCAAATAGCACTTCGTTAGTTTTTATCAGCATAGCACTTTTTTCTTCCCATTTTCCAAAAATTTCTTCAAGGTTGCAGCCAGGCAGTTCTTTCATTGCGTCAATTACTGCATAAACTTTTTTTCTTCTTTTAAGCAATCCTAAAACTGCATAATTAACACAAACATTTGTTGCAACCCCATAAACAACTACGTTTTCAGGATTTATTGTTTTCAAGACCTCATCTGCATATTTGTTTCCTGCAAATATGTCAAATTTATCTTTGTAAAGAACAATGTTCCTCATCCCATATTCCATTGCTCTATACTCATCTGGATTAAATCCTACTTCTCTCTGCCAGTCTATTGCATATGGTTGCTCAGGATTTGTTGCTGGAACAAATCTTGCTCCTTCGGTATATTGTATACAGTGCTCTGGAAAGGTTGTCTTAAAATTCGGATCTGCAGCAATTTCTTTTGTGTCTTTGTTGTGCCAGTCTGCTGTGTTCACAGTCTGCAAATTAATTGCTTTTGCGAGCTTTGTCAATTTTTCTAGATTGCCTTCTATATCTCTTGCACCCGGAATAGCGAGCTTTCCTTTGAAGCCTTCATCATTCCTCATGAAGTCATATTGCGTATCTACGTTCCAAAATATTGTTTTTTGTTTCATTTTTATTTACCTCCGAGCCTTAGCTCTAATTTTGGATTATAATTATATCCTCTTCCTGCTTTTGCTATTGGAATAAAGTTCTCTGGATTTTCTCCTACAGCAACAATATCCATTTTTGACGCTCTTGATTTGAAAATCTGCCCTACTCCCAAGCCGTCAAATAATTTTTTCTCAAGCAATTCTTCAGCTCTGACAAATGCTCCTGTCTTTTCTGGGCTTGCAAAACCGCTTGATAGCCAAATTTTCAGATTTCCATAGCCATTTTCTTCAAGAGCTTTTTTTGCAGCATAAACCCCTGTTACATTAACTCCTTTTCCGAACCAGTATTTTTCATCTTCAGCAGGAATCTTAATTTTTTTACCAATTAATTTTTCAAGTTCAGCATAATTTTTCTGTTCTATCGCACCTTCTCCAACATTCTCTCCACAAGTGTCTATTCTTACACCATACAGATTATCAAGAGCTTTTGCTGTTGCAAGTGCATCAGTAATCTCTTTATTTCTGTAATCAACTAATATTATTCTTGCAACATCCTTGCAAATTACTCTATCGAATGCAAGCATTGCTTCAGGAACTGCTTTTTCATAACCATGCTTCCAAGCCATAATGTTTTCAAGAACATGTGGGGTTGTTCCCATTCCTTTCTGGCCAAATGTTTCTGCTCCAATGTCAGTAGAGGCGCTTGCTGCTCCGCCCTCATAAGCTGCTCTTGCTATTGCAGCATCTTCATCAAATCTCCAATGCCGTGCCCCAAAATAAGAAACAGGCCTGTTTCCAGCAGCCTTTGTTACTTTAGCCATAGTCTCTCTTGCAGCATTTAAGTCAATCTTGTGATTGTCATTCTCTTTTGTAGTCTCTGCGCTTAGAACACCGAGATACATTGTTTCAAGATCAATAATGTCCTGTATAGGCGCCTCAATCAGCATGATTGTATCTCTAGGATTATATTCAGAACCTTCTTTCAAAGCATACACTTTTCCACCATGCTCAACTAAATCAGAATATTTATCAAGAATAGCAAGAGCCTCATTTATTCCATAAGCCTTGCCGGGTCCTTTTCTTATCATTACTTGGGCTTGAACCCATGGATTAATTCCTTCAGCCTGCAAAACCTGCTTGCTTCTAAGGAAATATTTGTCAATATAAGATTCACACCTCTCGGGTAGTTCGAATTTTTCTTGTTTGATTTTGTTTGTCATTTTGTTTAGTTAGTGTTTTTCATACACTAACCTTATTGTAATATATACACTTACCATTTATAAACTTTTCTGTGATGCAGAATATAATGCATTTTTTCGCTATATTTATAAAAACTTAAAACATTAACAAAATATGAAAAAGAGGCTGTTTGGAAAGCATCTTGATTTTTATGAAGCTATAGCAACTCTTGTAGGAACAACAATTGGGGCAGGGATATTTGGAATCCCTTATGTTGTTGCAAAATCTGGAATTTTATCAGGAGTTATTTGTCTTGTTATATTGGGTTTTGTTGTTTTAATGATGAATCTCTATGTTGGAGAAATCTGTCTTAGAACAAAAAAGACACATCAGATTGCTGGTTTTGCAGAAATTTATCTTGGCAAGAATGGAAAAACAATAATGGCCCTGATAACTGTTTTCAGCATTGTTGGAGCATTAATTGCTTATATTATCGGAGAAGGCCAAGTTCTATCAGCAATTTTTGGTGGAAGTCCTTTTTTCTTCAGTATGCTTTTTTTTGTTATTGCTTCATTTTTGCTTTATTTTGACCTCGGGGCAATAGAAAAAGCAGAGCTTTATCTTAGCTTTTTTATGATTTTTGTGATAGCAGTAATAATTGCGATTTCTTTTGGACATATTAATATGGAAAATCTTTCAAATCTTAGTTTTGGAAATATCTTCCTGCCTTATGGTGTTATTTTATTTGCTCTTGTAGGAGCTTCTGCAATTCCTGGAATGGAAAAAGAGTTGCAGTATAATAAGCAAAAATTGAAAAAAGCAATAATAATCGGAACTTTAATTCCTTTTGTTGTTTACTTTTTATTCATGGTTGCTGTTGTTGGAGTTACAGGGCTAGCAACTACTGAAATTGCTACAATTGGATTAGGGCAGAAAATAGGAGAATATATGATATTACTCGGAAATATTTTCCCTATTTTTTCAATGTCAACCTCATTTCTTGCACTTGGATTGGCATTAAAATGGATGCTTCATTATGATTATAGGTGGCATCATTCAATTGCTTGGTTTGCAACGTGCATAACACCATTGCTTTTATTTTTTGCAGGAGCAAAATCATTTATTGAAGTTATCGGCATTACAGGGGCTGTTGCGGGGGGTTTAGAGGGAATTATGATAATTCTTATAGCAAAAAAAGCAAAAGAAAAATGTGATGAAGCTCCGCTTTACAGCATACCAATTCCTTTATTATTGCAAATCATACTAATAATCCTGTTTGTATTAGGGATAGTTTATCAGTTTGTTAAATTTTGATAGAAGATAGATAATGTTAAATAAAATTCTGCAGATAATCTGCAGCAAATCATCTGATGGAAATGTCAATTTCCACACAAGAGAATTACCATTAATAAAATTAACATTAGAGGAGTTTTGAAAATGTTGTGGCTAATTTTAACTTTAGCGGCAGCATTTCTTTGGGCAATAGTAAACATACTAGACAAACATATAGTGTGTGATGAACTTAAAGATCCCAAGCTATGCTCAATGATATATGGCATGGTTTTCTTTATTTTTACAACAATTGCTGCTTTTATATTCAAAATCTCTTTTGTTTTTAATATTGTTTCTGCATTTGCAATAGCAGGCGGGGTTCTTGCAACAATAGCAGTTCTTTTTTACTATGATTCACTTGAAGAAGGAGATGTTTCTAAAGTTGTTGCTTTATTTTTGCTTGTTCCTCTTTTTGTCTTATTTTTCTCATTTATTTTTCTTGGAGAAACTTTCGGATTAAAAGAGTATATTGGCTTGTTTTTATTAATGGTCGGAACGGTTATAATCTCTGCAAAAAGAGCAAGAGGAGAGGCAAAATTAAAGAAATATTTTTTCCTCACAATTTCGACAGTTATTCTTTTCGCAGTAAGAGATGTTCTGATAAGATATGCTTCATTAAATTACAATATAATTCAAATTTTATTTTGGGTAGGAGTAGGTTCTTTGATAAATTCAATGTTTCTTTTAATCTCAGAACACGAGCATTTAATAATGAAGGCAAGGGAGAGAGAAGGAATAGAACATTTGATTTTAAGCGCAATATTATCTGTTCTGGCGTTTATAGCATTTTCAAAGGCAATTTCTTTGACAAGGGTTGCTTTAGTTTCTACTTTAATAAATGTAAAAGTGTTTATTGTTCTTATAATCGCAATAGTATTAAGCAGATATAATCCTAAAATTATAAAAGAACATATGGAAAGGTCCTCACTTGAGAGAAAGGTTATAGGGATAATTTTATTATTTATTGGAGCTACATTAATTGTTATTTAAGCAAAGCTTTTTAAACAGCCATTTAATTCTAAGGGCACAATGACAGCAGGATTTGGATTTAGGTTTATTACTGGGGAAGAAAATAAAAAGCCTGAAAGGACACCAGAACAACAGCAAGAATTTCTTGCTAATATTGATAAGTCCTATTCAATTAATATTGCTCCCCCAGCTGATGCTCCTTTAGAAGACAGATTAGTCTTGATAGCAAAAGATCCCCTTATCATTTTTTCGTATATGGCCCTAGATAAACGAACTAAAGATGAGATAAGAGCTATTTATGGTGAAAAAACAGTGGGCTCTTTAAAAATTGAAGAGGTATCTTCCAAAGATCCATCTTTTTCTAGACTTGTAAAAAAATATGATTTTGAGTTAAGACTTAATGATGCCCACCCGAATTGGTATTTTACAGAAGGAATTGAATCAGGCAAAGAATATCAGTCTAAATTTGAAATTAAAGGAATAGATACTTTAGTGTCTAATATTGCTAAAACTGCTGTGAATTATGTTTCTTTGGATACTCGTTGCATATGGGGAAAATTTAACAAAGCTGGCTTATTTTATCAGGTTCAGCAATAATTCTTTAGCTATTTTGTTGTCTGCTCTGCCTTTTGTCTCTTTCATAACTTGTCCAATTAAGAAATGTAATGATTTTTCTTCCCCTTTTTTATAATCTTCAACAGCTTTTGCATTATCTTTGATAACTTTCTTGCAGATCTCTTCAATCTCGTGCCTGTCATCTATTCTTGCTGTTTGTTCTAACCCCTTAGTTGGAGAAAAGCTTTTTGGGACAAACTTGTTTAAGATTTGCTTTGCTACCAGCTCAGTCATTTTTTTCTCATGGATTAATGTTAAAAGCTCTGCAAAATGCTCTGGTTTTACATCAATGTCCTTTAATTCTTTCTTGTTCCAGTTTAAAACTCTTAAAAGCTCTATTGTTATCCAGGAAGCAGCCATTTTCTCTATTCCTTTTGTGATTTTGATTGTTTTCTCAAAAAATTCTGCAAGCTCAAGATTTGATGAGAGCACTTTAGAGTCATATTCTGTCAGATTATATTGTTTTACAAACCTCTTTATCTTCATGTCTGGAGACTCTGGAAGATTTTTTTCAATTTCTTGGACGATTTTTTTATCTATCTCAATTACTGGCAGGTCAGGATCAGGAATATATCTGTAATCTGCTTCTTCTTCTTTTGAACGCATTGCTATTGTTACTTTTTGTAAGTCAGAGAAAGTTCTAGTCTCTCTTTTGATTTTCTCACCTTTTTCAATAAGGTCTTTTTGTCTTAAAATTTCATAATCTATTGCTCTTTCTATGCTGTAAATAGAATTTACATTTTTAATCTCAACTCTTTCTTGTCCTACAGAAACATTTACATCTGCTTTAATTCCAGCATTCTCATTTACTGCTGATATATAACTTAAAAGAATAAGCAATTGTTTAAGCCATTCGCGAACTTGTTTGCTTGTCTTAAAATCTGGCTCTGTAACAATTTCTATAAGTGGCATACCACACCTATTATAATCAATAGTTCCTGTTTCAGGATCCCATCTTGAAGGGTCTTCTTCTATATGGCAGTGCCTTATTCTTATGCTTAAAAAATTACCTTCTATGCCTACTGGAATAGAATATGCTCCTGAAGTAGTATCTTGGTAACCTTTAGGCAAATCAGGCCAGTCATAATGCTTTCTTTGCCATATTATCTTCTCATTAATCTTGCATCCTAACATGAGCGAAATTGCAATAACTTTTTTCAATGCTTCATTGTTTGGAAGCATTGGCTTGCATCCTGGCTGTGCTGTACATATAGGGCATATATTTGTATTTACTTCAGACTCTTTGTATTCAGTTGAGCATCTGCAAAAAAGCTTTTCCTTAGTAGTCAGATAGCCATGAATTTCAAGCCCAATTTTTACTTTATCTTCTTCCATTTTTGTTGTATTGTTAATAAACTTCTGTCATTTTTAAACTATTTCCTCTGAATAAATTTCTTGAGCATCATAAGTTGGCAGTTCTTCTATTTTTATGATTTTGTAATTATCTATTAACCTAACAGCTGCTTTTTTGCTCAAAAGAAGTCTTTTTTTCTTGTTATCATAATATATTCCTTTTAATCTTTTTAGTATTTGTAATTCTCTTTTATTCTCGAGGTATATTGAGAGATATATAACACTTCCTTGCCTTGTTCTTTCACCAAAAGGCATTATCTTATGCCTTCTTAGCCTGTTTGTATACTGAAATCGGTTTTTTGTTTCTGCTGTGCACAAATGGATATTTAATTTTAAATTTGCCTTTTTGCATTGTTCAAGAATCCATAGTCCTGCTTCTTTTGAGCCTGAAACAACATATCCGCCTTTCTTTAGTTTGTAATGCTTTGTCATATAATCAAAGTTTGTATCACTGATTTCAAGCTCATTTAAATTAACAAACCCTATAAAAGGAGAGATTTTTTTGATAAATTCAAATATTTCTTTTTTCTTATCTGGAAATGATGGCATCTCAATGCCAATATTCTGTTTTTCCCAGCAATTATTTGCTGATTTTATTTTGTTGATATCATTCTCAACATCTTTTTCTGCTATTTTGCAATTAAGAAATTTAGGGTGAAAACGCACCTCATCAATGTAAGAGGATAATTTCTTTAATTTTTCTTCTGTCACAAGATTTGTTGGAAGATATATATGAATATGGAATTTATTTCCAAATTTCTTTTTCAATGCTTTTGCAAATTTTAAAGTCCTGTTTAAAACAAGCAATGGATCTCCGCCAGTTATTCCTGCCCCCCTTGCATTGCTTTCAACTGCTTCTTCTACAGCATCATTGGCATTTTTACAAACTCTTTCATTTGCCCACACTATGTCTTTGTTTTTTCTCTTTGAACTCAGAGAGCAATAATAGCAGTTTCTTGGACATTTTCCTGTTATAAAAAGCACTAGTTTCTGGCCTTTAACACAGAACTTGCATCCTTGAGCAATTCCGTTAATACAATAAGAGGAGAATTTTGTTTTCATTTTATCTTTTTTTCCAAATTTTTTATTTTTTGTCTTGTTTGTTTTAATTTTTTATTGCATTCTAAAACAAGAGTATTCAAATAATTATCATTAACAATAATTTTTCCTTTATCTGCAACAGGAACTGCTAAAATCTCTGTGGAAAGCATTTCAACAACATTGCTTTTGCTTATTATTCCTGATTTTTTCCATCC
>Ga0315274_10004536_pt1 | contig 20408 bp, 15 predicted proteins | sample YL17G02_20_MG_FD_203700 | JGI IMG/M metagenome (GOLD analysis project Ga0315274, IMG submission 203700) | Sediment microbial communities from Yellowstone Lake, YNP, Wyoming, USA - YL17G02_20 | ecosystem: Environmental > Aquatic > Freshwater > Lake > Sediment | place: USA: Wyoming | collected...
CCCCCTCACCCTAACCCTCTCCCCTGCCTTCGCCGAAGCGGCTTCGCGCAGGCAGGCCCCAGGGGAGAGGGTAGGCCATTCATCCCCCCAGCAGAGCTGAGGGGTATTCTGGCATATTTTGATAAAAATTATTAGTCCATTGTGTCTCCCAACAAGCAAACCTTAGGATCTTTTACTCTTCAAAATGGTTTCCATCTCTTCCCCAACCAATGCCGGATTTCTAACCACCTTTACACCTGCCTTTCCCAATGCCTCCATTTTCTCTTTGGCTGTTCCCTTTCCTCCCGCAATAATCGCACCAGCGTGCCCCATCCTTCTTCCAGGAGGAGCTGTCAATCCAGCAATAAAAGCCAACACAGGTTTGTGAACATGCTTCTCAATAAATTGAGCTGCCTCCTCTTCTGCTGTGCCACCAATTTCACCAATCATGATCACTGCTTCAGTGTTAGAATCTTTTTCAAAAAGTGCCAAGAGATCGACAAAATTTAGCCCGATGATTTGGTCTCCTCCAATGCCCACGCAGGTCGACTGTCCGATCCCTTTTTTGGTCAACTGATCCACGACCTCATAGGTGAGTGTTCCACTTCGAGAAATGATCCCAATCGTTCCCAGCTTATGAATGTAACCTGCCATAACACCGATTTTACATTTGCCCGGGGAAATAATTCCGGGAGTATTTGGACCAATCAATTTCGACTCTTTTCCCTTGAGATATTCTCTCACCGTCACCATATCCAGTGTTGGGATCCCTTCAGTCAAACAGACAATGATTGAAATGCCTGCATTAGATGCCTCCAGGATGGCATCTCCTGCGAAGGCAGGGGGGACAAAGATTGCAGACGCATTGGCATCGGTATTTTTAACCGCTTCTGATACCGTATTAAAGACTGGAATCCCATCTATCTTCTGTCCACCTTTGCCCGGGGTCACACCGGCTACCACCTTGGTTCCATACTCCACCATCTGCCGGGTGTGAAACAATCCCTCATTCCCTGTGATCCCTTGAACGACCACCCTCGTCTTTTCATCCACCAAAATGCTCATGTTCCCCTCCCACTTCAAATTCGGAATTCGGAGTTCGGAATGCGGAGTTAAAACAATCGAAATCTGTCGCTGTCAGAAATTAAAAATTCTCCATTCCGCATTCCGCATTCCGCATTAGATTTTCAGTGCTTCAGCCACTTTCTCAGCCCCATCCTTCATCCCAATGGCGACAGTGAAATTGAGACCCGATTCATTTAATATCTTTCTGCCCTCTTCTACATTGGTTCCTTCCAACCTCACCACGATGGGTACATTAACCTTCACCTCTCGAACAGCCTCAGTCACACCCTTTGCCAGTGTATCGCATCGGAGAATTCCTCCAAAAATATTGATCAACACCACCTTTACCCCAGGGTCGGACATCAGGATCTTGAACCCATTTTTTACCATTTCAACTGTGGCACCACCTCCCACATCAAGAAAATTAGCCGGCTCTGCACCCACCACTTTAATAATATCCATCGTGGCCATGGCAAGCCCTGCTCCATTCACCATGCAACCAACATTTCCATCCAGTTTAATGTAATTCAGATTATACTTGGAAGCCTCTACCTCAAGAGGGGCTTCTTCATTGAGATCTCTTAAGGCAGCAATCTCTTTATGCCGAAAAAGACCATTGTCATCAAAATTCATTTTGGCATCGAGGGCAATAAATTCCCCTCCTTTCGTCAGGACAAGAGGATTAACTTCGGCAAGTAAACAATCCTTCTCATAAAAAGCTTTGTAGAGGCCAAAAATAATATTTCTCATCTTCCCTACCTGGGGGGGGTCGAGTCCAAGCTCATAGCCGATCTTATTCGCTTGAAAAGGCTTCAGGCCAACGCTGGGATCCACCCATTCCTTAACAATTTTCTCTGGAGACTCGGCTGCTACTTTCTCAATCTCCACACCCCCTTCTCGACTGGCCATGACGACCGGACAGGCCTTTGAACGATCAATCACCACCCCTAAATAAAGTTCTTCTTGAATCTCCATCCCCTCTTCGATCAGAACTTTCCGGACAAGCCGACCTGCTGGTCCGGTCTGATGAGTAACCAGTGTCATCCCAATGATCTCCTTGGCAGCCCTCTCCGCTTCTTTCGGATGGGTTACGATTTTGACACCTCCTCCTTTTCCTCTTCCACCTGCATGGATCTGCGCCTTCACAACGATTGCCTTTTCTCCAATTCCTTCGGCAATCCTCCGTGCCTCCTCCGGAGTCTCAGCCACTCCACCCTTTGGAACGGGGACACCATAACTTTTTAGAATCTCTTTGGCCTGATATTCGTGAATCTTCATCCAGTTTCCTCCCCCCTTAAATTTGAGTTGGGTTATTATAACGGATTTCTTCGACCCAAAAAAGAAAAAAATGATATCCTAAAATCTAATCAAACGTATTTGAAATTTCCCCTCACCCTTCCCCTCTCCCCAGCGGGGAGAGGGGAAGGGTGAGGGGGCAAAATGTTAGAAGAAAATTCTCAGATTTAGCGTGTAAGAATCCAATCTTTCAAATTTTGTGGAAATTTGATAACATTTTTTCCAGAAAGGGGGAATCTATAATGTGCTGCTGGAAGAGAATTCTATTCATCATTTCCTCTCTGATTATATTCTTACCATTGTGGGAAGGAGTTGCATTTTCTCAATCAATTCCTTTTGAAACTATAGACCGGGGAGAGATCTCCTATTTCAATTATGGTGATCCCATTTTTCTTGGAGCTGACATGGTCATCAAGGATCATAAAACATGGGTTTGGTTCTGGGTGAGACATACCCAAGGGATTCACCCTGCACCTCCTATTCCCAGAGTCGATTTTCGGAGAGAGATGGTCCTTGCGGTCATGCTTGGATTTCAGACATCTGGAGGTGGACCCAGTATTGAAATAAGCTCCCTCGATGAGATTTGGAGTATAGATTTTGAAAATTCCATGATGATACCCCGAAGGTTCTCAATGGGGATAAGGGTGTTAGTTAAGGATCACAGAGAACCAGGCCCACTGGATGTCATCACGAATCCATATCACATCGTGAAGGTAAGAAGCAATTATACTTCTGCTATTTTTCAGCATCAACCCAAGGATAATCCTTGTAGGGAAAATAAACAATGTAGTGAAAATGAATACTGCGAAAAGCCGCTTGGAAGTTGCGATGGAACGGGTATCTGTAAGGCCAAGCCTCAAGCCTGTATTGAGTTATATGACCCTATCTGTGGGTGTGATGGTAAGACTTATGGCAATGGATGCATTGCTGCTTCGGAAGGAGTTTCCATTCTCCATCGAGGTTCGTGTGAAGTGACGATCTCCTGCATGAAAAATGAAGATTGCGGCTCGAATCATTTCTGCCTTTTTCCAGAAGGCGCTTGCTCTGGTCCCGGCACCTGTACCCCAAAGCCCACCGTATGCCCCCTTATGCCTTGCATACTGGAGTACGGAGTTTGTGGTTGTGATGGAAGGTCGTACTGTAATCTCTGCGAGGCCTACGCGAATGGGGCATCCATCTTAAAGATAGGGGAATGTCCGACAGAGCAGGGATGCCTGAGCTCAGGGGGAACAGTAACGACTACACCCTGTTGCCAGAGCGTGGGCGATTTCCCGAACACTTGCGGGATCGGTCCTTGTGGTTGTGCACCAGCTAATAGTCATGAAGTAAACATCTGTGATTGTGGGGTGGGTAAATGTTTTAATGGAAGTAGGTGTGTGCCTTTGCATTCCCCTTGAACTTTTGGCTTAACACCGCGACGCGGCCTTTGACACGTTATTCCACGTGATGTATAATGTGATGTAGCCAAAGTACCGAAGGAGGGTAGAAGATGCCTCGGATGATCCGTAAACAAATATACATTGAATCTCGACAGGATACCACTCTGAAACAGCAGGCAAAGGCTTTAGGTATTACAGAGGCGGAAGTCATACGACGGGCGATTGATCGCCAGATGGCCCTTGTTCAACTCAATGTCCGGGACCTCAAAGCATGGGAACGAGAAAAAACATTTATCACCAAACGCATGGCCAAAGGGCGTGCCCCAGGAGGCCGTCTATGGAAACGGGAAGATGCCTATGAAGAAAGGTTGATGCGTTATGGCCGATAGAATCCTGGTGGATACGAACATACTGCTTTATGCTTATGACCGTGGCGAGTCAGCCAAACAGCCTATATCTTTAGCCATCCTTGACCGTTTGGTAGCACATGATCGAGGGGCTTTGACACCACAGGTTTTGGGCGAGTTTTTCGTGAATGCCACAAAGAAACTCCAACCCCCATTAACCGTTGAAGAAGCTCACGGTCGAATTCAGAACTACCTCTTGTCGTGGGAGATATTAGATATATTAATCAGTCCATAATTGTGTAGACACTGGAAACTAAATCCCTCCTTCCCTCCCTTTACAAAAGGGAGGAATTCCCCTCTTTGGTAAAGAGGGGATAGGGGAGATTTTCGGAAGAATATGTCTTCTCAATTATGGACTCCTTAGTAACAGGAGCGGTCGTTCTGGAGGCTGTACGTGGGGTCCGCACCTACCAGATGTCTTACTGGGACGCACAGATATGGGCGTCGGCTCGGATGAACCAGATTCCGGTGGTCTTAAGCGAAGATTTTGGAGAAGGAACCACTATTGAAGGAGTACACTTCGTCAATCCATTCGGGAGCGATTTCAATATTGATGCATGGCTATCCCTGTCAAGATCGACATAATAGCTGTTCCTGTATCCGTTCATCTCCCTTTCGTGCATTTTCCCATCCGCCATCTGAACGTCAAAAAACAAAACATGGTCTCATATTGTTGTTAGAAAACTTCCAAAACAATTTCTTGACAACTTTTATTTTTTGTGTCTTCAATATGAGTAAAATAAATCCATCCTAAAATAGATTAAATACCGCAGAAAAAACCATGAGACGTTATTAACTCTGTCCATTTCAATTTCAGTTTAACCAACACCCCTAAGATAAAGGGGGGAGAACAGATGGAAAGAGTCTTGACAAAACCTGGCAATCGAAAAAACGAAGCCAGGCTTTATTTTTAAGAAGGATACATTTACAACACACTAATGAGAAATTGGGGCAACGGGGAGGAGGTTTAAATGACTGGGTGGTGTCTAACAAAAAAATAAGTTACAGCAGCCCTCAAAAATAAATTTCCAATGTCTCCGGTTATTTCTTTCGTTTTCGCTTCTTTTAGGAATTACCACCTCTTTTTTTATCTTTCCTCAGATTACCCTGGCTCAGGAAGGGTGGAAAACGCTCTTTCAAGACAATTTGGAAAGCGGAAATGCAGACCACTGGCGCTTGGATTCGGGCTGGCAGATTGAGCAAGAGGACAGTAACTTCATCCTTAGTGGCTCTGGTCACAATTGGGCGCGCGTCAACACTGGAAGCAATTGGACCGACTATCGCTTTAGCTCGCGCGTTAAACTTATCAATGAGGGTGTCCACCTTAACGTCCGCGTTAATAACACCGGGCGTTACTACATTGGATTCAATGATGGAGGTGTCTTTCTACATAAACAACTTGGGAACACTTTCTTCAACTACTTGGCTCGGGCCGATTTCGCTGTTTCCACGGGGCAATGGCATATTGTTTCCATCACGGTTCAGGGCAGCCGGATCGAGGTGGCCGTCGATGGCATAGCACGAATTGGCTATACGGACAACGCTACTCCTCTTCTCCAAGGCACGATTGCTTTGGAGACTATCTGGGATGAAAATTCTCATGTCCACTTTGATGATATCAATATAGTTGGCGAACCACCTCCAACTCCTCCTCCCCCTCCTCCTTTACCTGCAAATTGGACGGCCCTTTTTAGTGATGGTTTCGAAGGGGGATCTGCAGAGAAGTGGAATCTCGGATTGGGATGGGGGATTGAACAGGAGAATAGTAATCATATTTTGAGCGGCGAGGGCCATCATTGGGCTAACCCGCTTACGGATGGGTATAAAAATTGTGTCATCGAAACAAAATTCAAGCTTATTGCTGGAGGCTTCCACCTAAGTTTCAGGATGTTTGACCGAAGGATTTCAGAGACGGAAAGGATACTTTCCAGGTACTTCCTTGCAATCCGAGAGGGGGGGATATCTCTTAACAAGCAAGTGGGATCGGATTTTTTCACTCTGTTTGGGGACAATATCGACCTAGATCAGGGGAGTTGGCATATAGTGAGAATCCTTCTCGAAGAGACATCCATAAAAGTATACTTGGATAATGGTTTAGCTGTTGAAGTGGCGGATAATGATCAGCCCCTTCTATTTGGCACATTTGCATTCGAGACTTTAGACAATTCTCATATCCACTTTGACGATACTATTGTCTTTACAGAACCACCTCCTGTGCCTCCCCCTGGCTACACCTGGAAGAAAACTGGCGGACCGAGTGGCGGATTGGGCTATGATGTGAGAATTCATCCTTGGGACAAAAAAGTCATGTTTGTTACTGATAACCCAAGCGGGGTAAATAAGAGCTACGATGCCGGGACTACCTGGACACAGAGAAATAGTGGGATAACAACCAGAACCGGCGCCTCCTTGGATGGCACACCTATCTTTTCACTGACCATTGATCCCAACAATCCCAATATTGTCTGGGCAGGAACTCAAAATGCGAAGGGAATTTATAAATCAACTGATGGAGGTGAAACTTGGATTAAAAAGGACAAAGGGGTCGTCGAAGGGAATGAAATAAGCTTCCGCAACTTTGGTATTCATCCCTACAATTCTAATATCGTATTTGCTGGAGGCGAAATTATGACCGGAATTCTAGGGAAGGAATTCGATAAGACCAAAGGTAAAATCTACAAAACCGAAGACGGAGGTGAGAACTGGCGTTGTGTCTGGTCTGGGGATAATCTTGTGAGATTCGTTCTTTTCGATCCCACCAATCCGAATATCATGTATGCTTCCACAGGCATTTTTGATAGAGAAGCTTACAATGATGTGGGAGTTGGCATTTTGAAATCAACCGATGGGGGCGCAACATGGTTTCAAATCAACAACGGGATACCAGATAGTGAGGGAAATCGTTTTGCGGGATTTTTGGAGATGCATCCTACTAACCCTCAGATACTTTTCGCCGCTTCAGGAAACAATGCAAAGGGCAAAGGGGGTATCTTTCGAACCGTAAACGGTGGGGAGAGTTGGGAAAAGGTGCTGTCCGAAGAAGGTGTCTTCACCGTTGTGACGATTAGTTCTTCTAACCCTAAAGTGGCTTATGCAGGAACTCAATTTGCTTTTTACAGAAGCGAAGATGGGGGCAACACCTGGCAGAAATTTTTTAAGGAAAGTGAAGGGTATTGGGGACCGCCCGGAGTAACAGCCGGATTCCCAATTAGCGCCGTAGTTGATCCAGACAACCCTTATATCGTCTTTGCTAACAATTATGGCGGGGGAAACTTTAAATCAACTGATGGGGCTAAGACATGGGTTAATTCGAGCAAGGGTTATACCGGAGCTCATTTGCATGCCATAGTGATAGATCCTGTCAACCCTGCGGTTGTATATACCGGTGGAAGGAGCGGGCCCTTTAAAAGCTCTGATGGTGGGAGGAATTGGATAGGATTGGCTTTTGGATCTGCAGGCCAAGTTGACGGATTGGCCGTAGCACTGAATCCATATAACCCTCATGAAGTACTTATTTCGAATGAATTTGAAGGAACTATTTATAAAACCAAAGATGGCGGGAAGAGTTGGCAAATAGTTTTCGACCACCCTGAAGCAGGACAACCCTGCATAAAAGGCCCACAGGTGTGTAGACATGGCTTCAAGGCAATAGCATATGCTCCATCGAAACCAAATACCGTTTACGCTGGCATGAGAAAAGACAGGCGTTCGCTTGTCGGTGGTGACTTCCCAGCCGGCCCCAGTTTTGGAATGTATAAATCCACAGATAATGGGGAAACGTGGATGGAGATAAATAATGGTCTGAAAACTTCCCTCATTAATATTAACTGCATTGCCGTCCATCCTATCAATCCCGATATTGTCTATATCGGTACATGGAAAGATGGAGTATTTAAGACTACGGATGGAGGACAAAGCTGGGTGATGAAGAACAACGGCCTTGCCTCCGCTGATGTCCGGTCTTTAGCCATTGATCCTCAAAGTCCAGAGGTGGTATACGCCGGGTTGGGAGACGGAGTAGGTATCTTTAAGACCACTAATGGTGGAGAACTCTGGGGAGAAATCAACACAGGTTTAAACCTTGTGTGTCCATCGAATCTATTGCCTGCCGGTAAGGTGAAATTGGGCGTCTCTTTCGAACAGCCGCCCAAAAGGGTTTTCTCGACAGATTACTACTTAGTACCCTGGACATCGGTTTGGAGCATCGTTATTGATCCGACGAATTCGCAGATGATTTATGCCGGAGATCTTAGCAGTGGGGTTTATATGTCAACTGATGGTGGAAACAACTGGATACCCATTAAAGAGGGACTATCAACAAAGGCTGTCACTGCTATGGCCATCTCTTCTGATGGGAAGGTTCTCTATGCAGCAACAGAAGGAGAAGGGGTATTTCGGCTTGGAGAGGTATCCGAGGTCATCTTTTCCCCTGACACCCCTTCCGGTCCTTCAAACGGTATTATAGGATTATCTTATACCTTCACAGCAGGAGGAGCCTCCTCCAATTTTGATCATCCAATTCAATACCGCTTTGACTGGGATGATGGAATTATCTCCGAGTGGCTGCCTTTAGGAACCACCAGCGCATCTCATTCCTGGAATTCTTCAGGGACCTATTTAGTTAAAGTTCAAGCAGCATGTTCCAGCGATCTCTCTGTAGTTTCAGCCTGGTCAGGAACCTTCTCGATCAGCATTTCTTCAACCCCAATTGCACTCCAATCTCCAGCCAACGGCACGGTCTTCAAAACATGTTCCCTCATAACCAACCATCAACCTTCATTTCAATGGAATACCGTTGAGACATTCACTCAATACGGGGTCCTCTTTTCAACTTCTCCCACCGATTTTTCCACACCCATTGCAAAGGCCACGGTCAACGGGACTCAATATAGCTGGACCCCATCAGCAAGCATATGGAAAAAGATCATGACTTCAAGTTTGAATGGCGGAAGCATTCGAGATATCTATTGGAAACTTATAGGGACAACGTCAGATAAAACAACTGCTGAAAGTGATGTGAGTGATCTCCGAATCGGCACCCCTCAGGCGGTTACCATCAATGCTCCTGGAAATGGAGTTCTTCTCTCCTCTGGAACACCACCCACCTTTGATTTCGGCACCAACTGTAATGTCAGGTTTAAGCTTGAAATCAGCTCTCTCAGTGACTTTAGTGATTCAACAAAAATAAAGGGATTCAATTATTCAACGAAAGACCCCAATGCTGAGACAGCCCTTCATAAAACCTTAACTGCGAGTCAATGGTCATCCGTAAAGAAACTGGTGGGAACAGGGACCGGCTATTTTAGAATCAAGGCGTGGGATGGATTGAACAGGGAGAGTGTTTCAGGGGTAAGGGCATTTACTCTCCAATAAAAGAATTTAAGGGGGCGAGGGTCCCGGGGGGAAGTGCTTGCCTACTCTGCCGTTAGATCAAACTTCGCAGGGTTTTTCAGAAGTTTATTTATGTAACTGCAAAAGAGATAAAAGTCCTCAAGTTCTTCCTGGATGATATTGTAGATCTCTCGTTCCGTTATTTCCCCGTAAAAGTGGACCATACGGTTCCTGTAACCAGCCATTTTGGTCAACTGATTTGAGGCAAAGTCACCCGGGACAATCTTATGTTTTTCAAGAAGCCTTGGAATATCTTTGTAGGTAGATGGTCTTGCACCTGGAATTCTCGAGAGAATATGGGATCCGATATCCATCACCGCCTCAAGAGCTCTATGCAGATCATAGAAGGCAATACGGAAATGATCGGGGTTCGAATGAAACTCCTCAAATGGAACTCCCTTGAATCTCTCAAGGCTCCTGAGGGAATCCTCAATGTATGAAATCCTGGTTCGCAGAACCTCTTTATTGAGAGGAATTCTATGTCTTGCCATATCTCTCCGTCGCGATTCGATCAAAAAAATCAAGCACAGGTCTGAAATCGAGATATTGATTTATGACCCTGTATTCGTAATCGGCTCTTAAGACAGGATCTTCTTCAAAAAGAACTTTTCCGTCTTTGATTGCAGAATACTGAAGGGAGAGAGGAGCTTTTTGCAGGAAAACGATGTCTAACTTTGAGACGGGGTATAAGTCCGAAAACAATTCGTAGAGGATAGTGTACAAGGCCCTCGTATCTTCAGCAATGGAGGGATTCTTAAATACGATTCCGATGTCAATGTCGCTTGATGGCGTCCCTTTTCCAATCGCCTTTGAGCCGAAAAGGTAAACAATAGAAATGCCAAGTTTCTTAAGATTTTCTTTGGATTCTGTCTTCATAGCAAACCTATATATCAGGTACGGGCTAAATGTCAAGACAACATCCGCACCCGTGCGTCACGGCAATGTTTCGTTTGATCTCATTGAGGGGTAAGGGATGGGTGTAAAGAAACTGGTGGGAACAGGAACAGGTTACTTCAGAATCAAGGCGTGGGATGGATTAAAAGGAAAGACCGCCTCGGAAGTAAGGTCGTTTACGATACAATAGTTCGGGGTGGTGAGTTCGAAGTTCGGAGAAGGTGTTTGGCACCCCCACCTTTACCCTGTGGAGTGTTTTCTTACCACTCCACAGGGCGAGCCCTCCCCCCGTCGAGGGGGAGGGTGAAATGATTGTTAATTAGAGTCTGTTTGTAAATGCGCCTTTTCCGTCATGCCGGACCTGATCCGGCATCCAGAAGGTCTTGAAAGGACTGGATTCCGGCTTTCGCCGGAATGACGCTTCTCATTGAAGATGGCATTTATGGACAGACTCTAATTAGAAACGCTATGCTCTGTGCGCTGTGCCGTTACCGGATGGTGCCAACGTAATGGGCGGTGAGTTGGCGCTCACGAACGATGGGATTGGAATAATCGGGAAGTATCATTGGAGCGACACGATCCGTGATGACCCCTGCCTCCTCTAACTCTCTATGATATCTCCATACATGGTCCAGGGTGAGTTTACCTTCCTTTGATTTCTCCTTAGCATAAAACGCAGCACTTGCTCCGGCAATCCTTCCAAAGACACAGACATCAAGAAGAGAATTTCCCATCAACCGATTCTCCCCATGAACGCCGCCTGAGACCTCTCCTGCAGAGAAGAATCCAGGAACAGAGGTTTCACATCGACTGTTATATTCTAATCCTCCATTTTGATAATGAAGAGTGGGATAAACGAGCATGGGGTCCTTTGAAATATCGATTCCAAATCGCTTAAATAGAATATGCTTTCCTGGAAACTCTCTTCGTACCGCTCCCTCTCCCATGAGGATATCGATCATCGGAGAATCCAACCAGATGCCAACTTTTCCTGCAGGGGTCGGAACTCCCTTTCCTATCTCTGCACATTCCCGGATGAAAGACGCCGATTCAACATCTCTCGGTTCGCGTTCATTGACGAATTGTTCTCCCTCGATGTTGAGGACATTGGCTCCTGCTCCCCTAAACTTCTCTGTGATCAGCAGGCCCTCTGCCTGCTCTGGAAAGACCGCACCCGTCGGGTGGTACTGGACCGTATGGAGAAAACATAATTTCACTCCGGCCCGGTAACCTAAGATAAGCCCATCCCCAGTAGCACCGTAATGGTTGGTGGTCATGAATCCCTGGATATGGAGTCTTCCAGAACCACCCGTCGCCATGATAACTGCCTTTGCCTTGACCAGAAAATATTCTTCTGTTTCCAAATTGTAGAGAACTGCACCAGCGCACTGGCCATGCTCATTTAATATCAGCTCCACGGCCGGGGAAAATTCAAGGACTTTAATATCTTCGGCCCGATTTCTTGCTTCATCCCTCAGGGTCCTCATAATCTCTGCCCCGGTGATATCAGCTGCGTAGTGCATTCGCTTCCGGCAGGTCCCTCCACCATGGAGCGTCTGCAACCTGCCTTCTGGAAGTTTGGTGAACATACAACCCAAGCTTTCCAACCAGGCCAGAACTTTAGGAGCCTCTGTGACAAGGGTATAGGCAAGTTCTGGAACATTATTAAAATGACCTCCTCCTACGACATCGAGGTAATGATAGTAGGGTGAATCTTTCTCTCCTTTTGAGGCTGCCTGTATGCCACCTTCTGCCATCATGGTGTTGGCATCCCCATGCCTCAGTTTGGTGGCGATTAACACCTTTGCGCCGTTCTCCTGCGCTGTCAAAGCAGCTGCCGTTCCCGCACCCCCTCCTCCGATGATGAGGACATCTGTCTCATAGGCGATCTTGTTAAGATCAATTGTTTCTGGGTTTACCCGGCTCTTTGCCTCCAGCAGATCTACGATCTCAGGGGAGATCGCATAACCCTTATTCGGACCCACCCGAATCTCTCTTCTGGCGCCTTCTACGAAATCTGGGTGATACTTTCTCAGCCTTTCCTCCCTCTCTTTCAGAGAGAGCACGGGGAACTCTTCGCCTCTTCTCTTTTTTTCAATTCTGGCGGGCCGTGTCACCTCAACCCTCTTGATCAGCTCTTTCAATTCTTTTGTATAAGGCATGAAAACCTCCAAACACCCCCACCCTAACCCTCCCCCTTAATAAGGGGGAGGGAGGAGGGGGTCAAAGGTACATCTTATCTTTTGGGGTCCAATCTTCGTCCGCCTGTTCGGGTTCGGTCTCCCTTTTGTTATAAAGATCTTTCAACCTCTCTTCATCCGTATCCATCAACTCCCTCAGCATCTGTTCATATTTGCCTTTCTCGACGACTTGAACCATCGAGGCCAGATGCTCTGCCTTGGGCGCGATGTACTTCGCATAAAGCCTTCTCCCTAAGATCGCTATGTTATACTGGCAGATCTCAGCAGGACAACGGGATGTGCAGAGGCCGCACATGACACAGTCAAAGGAGAGCTCAGCCAGCCGTGCCACATCACCTCTCATGGCAGCGGCGATGTAATCCATTACTTCAATCTCCATAGGGCAGGATTTCGTGCATGTATTGCATTGAAGACATCGTAGAAGTTCCGGATAAGCCTTCACCAATGTCTCGATGGTGGGTTTAATCCTCTCCATGTTGTAAATGCTTTTGGTAGCCGGGAAGAAGGGAATCTGTGTAAGATACATATTTGGCTGAACGACGGTTTGACAGGCCAGGCCAACTTCAATCTTATAGCTTCCTGGAAACCGGTAGACCGTTCCGCAAGCCCCACATATCCCTCCTCGACATCCACATCCCCGAATCAATTGATACCCGGCGTACTCCATCGCCTTCTGAATGGTAAGGGAGGATGGGACCTCATATCGCTTCCCCATAATAAAAATAGGAACGAGCTCTTCTTTCTCAATATCTTGCGCTTCCATTCACTCCTCCTGATTTCACGCAAAGCGCAGAGCGCATGGGGCATAGCGTGAATACATAAATTTTATCAAAATATGCCAGAATACCCCCCATCTCTGCTGGGGGGATGAATGGCCTACCCTCTCCCCTGGGGCCTGCCTGCGCGAAGCCGCTTCGGCGAAGGCAGGGGAGAGGGTTAGGGTGAGGGGGAAATGATCTAATCATCACCCCCACCTTAATCCTCCCCCATCAAGGGGGAGGAAAGTTTTTTAGAGAATTAGATGCCCCGCAGCTCTGCTGCGGGGCACTTCACTTTCAAAAATATTTCTAAATTAAGTGGAGTGTCAAGTTTTGTTATTGAGTCCTCTATCTTTTACGCTTTGCGCTATGCGCTTTGCTCTATGCGATTTTTTTACAGGGCTCCTGATTCGATCTTCAGTTCATCTTCTTTAAAGGTTGCCACGGGTGGCACCTCTTTGACATCCTTTCCTGGTATGTATTTGAACATCTTCTGAATCCGATCTCCCACACTGCGAAAGAGGGTCGCCACGGGCAGCCGGCTCGGACAGGCGCTATCACAAAGTCCACAGCCGATGCAAGAAGTCACCATGTGAGACATCCGGATGAGGTGGAAAATAAGAGTGTCGGTCGGCATCCGGATTCCGCCTTTTCGATCCGCCCACCTGAGAAATTGGTCTCCATCGTGCTCAAAGACTGCCGTCCTGAAAACACATTCCTTACAATAGCAGATCGGACAGGCCACCATACAATTGTGACATCGGATGCAGGTGGAAAATCGGTCTAAAAAAGATTGGAGATCTTTGACCACTCCTTTGAATTCCTGGAAGACAGCATCCCTCTTCTTCGTTCTTTCTTCAATGACCTTGCCGACCACACCGGCCCTGTCGGTTGATTCCTTTTCTGAAAAGGAGAGGATCCCCTTCTCTTCCATCTCCTTTTCCAATTTCTCTCCTACCTCAATTCCGATCTCCTGATCCGTCTTATAACCAAACAGTTTGAGAACAATATCTGCTTGGGGAATGGGATACTCGCACATCTGGCAGGCTGTCCGGAAATCATATCCCGGCGGTGAAGAAACATCACCTTTTTCCATACCCTTGAGCAATTCCTTCGTCAGCTTTTCACCCCCCCCTCCCTCTTGCACCATCTTTGAATAGTCGGGGACTTCGAAGGTCCCCGGACAATCGATGCCAATGAGGTAGAGGTTCTCCAACTTGACCTGAAGAAACTTTGTCAACTCGACAATGGCCCTTATTTCACAAGCCTTTAATACTGCACCAACTTTCTTCTCCATATTCTTGACGGTAAGGCCTGAAGCGACCCTTGCGGATTGCACCGGCATCGTCGGTGAAAGGGCACATACCCCTTTCAGCTTTTCGGGATCGCGGATCAATGTTTGAACGAATCCATCTCCGGAAGGGAGCCCCTTGGGTATGAGAATGGCCTCCACCACTTCCTTTTCTAACAGGGCTTTGAGAAAACCCACAATGGCTTCTTCTGATTTCCCTTCCGATACCTTAACCGCTGCCTGCTTCGCCATTTTCAGCAATTCTCCTTTCGTTGATTACCGAAGGACGAGGGACGACCACTTCGTTAGGACGACGGACGATCACTTCCTCTCCTATTTTTTTCTCACGTCCTTCGTCCATCACGCCATCGTCCATCGTTCCGTTTACGCATTCCAAAGTTGTTTCATTGGATTGGGACCCATCTTCTTCAATTCTTCGACCATTTTCGTCACTGTATCTGCGAAGAGTTTCCCTTCACTGGCACTGATCCATTTCAACCAGATACGATCTTGCGTAAACCCCATATGGTTGAGGATCCCTTTTAGTATGGCCACTCTTCTCCGGGCCTTAAAATTGCCTGTCTGATAGTGACAGTCTCCCGGGTGGCAACCTCCGATGAGCACCCCGTCGGCTCCGTCGATCAATGCCTTGAGCACATAAATGGAATCCACCGCGCCCGAGCACATCAAATGGATGACGCGTATATTTGGAGGATATTGCTGCCGAGTTGTTCCGGCAAGGTCCGCTCCAGTATAGGTGCACCAATGACAAAGAAAGGCAACGATCCTCGGTTCAAATTCCGCCATTTTGATCCTCCTTCTTCACTTCAAATAACGTGTCACGTGCCTGCACGCCGAAGTGCCTATCTTCCTAAAACGCTCCGAATATTCCCACGTTTCGGCACGCAAGCGTGTTTTGTGTCCATAAACCAAATTCTTTTCCACCTTCCACCTTCCACTTTCTACTTTCCACTTTCTATTCAGTCGATGGCCGCATTGAGGACGGCCAAATTCAGTTCCTTCTCAAAGTTCCGTTGCTGAGAGGCCCCATTCCGACAGGCGATCACGCAGGAACCACACCCCTGACAAAGGGCTCCAATCACTTCTGCCTTCACTTCCTCTTCGTTGAGGACCCTTGCTCCATACGGGCATACCGTGACACAGAGGCCACATCCACAGCAAAGCCTTTTGATGACATAAGCCAAATAAGCCTTCTCCTCCACCGCTTCCTTGGATAGGATTGCTGCAGCCCGGGCAGCAGCCGCATTCCCCTGGGAGATGGTGTCCTCCATAAAATTGGGAGAATGGCAGAGGCCACAGTAGAATTTTCCACGGTCAACCGAATCGAGAGGGGCTGATTTGGGATTGGCTTCCATAAAAAAACCATCCGGATTGAGATCCACATCGAAGATTCTCGCCAACTCCTGATTGTCATTAGGTTCAATGCCTGTGCTGAGAACGACACGATCCGCTGGAAGTGTTACCCGACTGCCCAGCGCAGGATCAAACAGTGACACCTGAAGACTCCCATCCCGAAGTCCAACTTCCGGCTTGTTCTCCAAGTCGTATCGAATGAAGATAACGCCCTTCCCTCTTGCTTCATGGTAGTAGGCCTCATAAAATCCATAGGTCCTCACATCCCGGTAGAGCACATAAACATTCACATTGGGGTTCATCTCCTTTAACTTGAGGGCATTCTTCACTGCATGGTTACAGCAGATACGACTACAGTAAGGATGTTCCTCATCCCTGGATCCCACACATTGGACCATCACCACGGAATGAATATCCTTCAATTTCTCGTCGCTCAGGTGAATCATCTTCTCCAACTGTCGTTGCGTCATGACGCGAGGGTCTTTTCCATAGAGATACCCTTTGGGAATAACCTCCTTTCCACCGGTGGCGAGGATCAATGCTCCATGGTCGAGTATCTTCTCCTCTCGTAGAGTCGAGTCTCCGACATTCTGATGGCGGATCTTCGTTCTATAAATCCCGTTCTTCTTTTCAAATCCCAGAACCTCTGCCTCGGGAAAGAGATGGATGGACTCGTTGTTTTCCACTTGCTGGATGAGGTCCTTCAAAAGGGTTTCGGGATTTGACCCCTTCAAGGTGTAAAATGCTTCCCTCAAATTTCCACCCAGTTCTTTTTCCTTCTCGATCAGGTAAACCTCATATCCCTGCTCAGCCAATCGAAGAGAGGCTGTCATGCCAGCAAGACCTCCACCCACCACCAATCCCTTCTTCTCAACCCTCTCTCTCCCTTTTCGAATCGGCTGAATCCGCCTCGCCCTCTCCACTGCCATACGGATCAGAGTCATTGCCTTCTCAGTAGCTAATTTTGGATGATTCTGATGAACGAAGGCGCATTGCTCACGGATATTGGCATATTCGATCAGATAAGGGTTAAACCCCATTCCTTTAGCCATCTCTTCCATCGCCCCTCGAATCTCCCGATGGGAGCAACCTGCCACCACGATTCGATTGAGACCATGCTCTCCAATCCTCCCCATAATGAGAGCGAGATCTTCAGGAAGACATGCTAAACCGATCTCTTCAACATGGCTTACCTCTCTCAACCCTTTTGTCTCGTCGATGAGATCAGGGATGGAGAGGCTCTTCTTCAACTCCTCTCCACAATGGCAGATAAAAACCCCTATTTTTGGAATCTCTTCACCTGAGGCTCCTTCCGCAGGATACTCCTTCGCAGGATGAAGAAGACGATTGGGTGAGAGGAAGGATGCAGCCGCTGCCGCAGCGCTTGAACCTTCCACCACGGTCTCCGGAATGTCCCTGGGACCCCGAAAGGCTCCACCCACAAAAATTCCCTTGACCGAGGTTTGTGATGGATTAAACTCGTCGGTCTGGCAAAACCCCTGGCGATTTAATTGGAGGCCCATCCTCTCCGCCAAGTCCTTGATGTTCTGAGGCGGGGTGAAACCTACGGAGAGGATAACACTATCAAAGTCCTTCTCTTCAAAGGTCCCATCCTCCTTGACATAGGTGGCGAGGAGATTCTTCGTCCCCTGTAGTTCTTTGATCGATGAGATGGCGCACCGTTTATATTCAATCCCGTATTCGGCCTTTGCCCTCTCATAATATCGCTCATAATCTTTTCCCATCGGTCGAATATCCATATAGAAGAAGGCGATTTCGAGATCAGGAGACCGTTCTTTCGCAATCATGGCCTGCTTGGTGGCATACATGCAGCAGATAGTGGAACAGTGCTCCTGGCCGCAGGAGGGGTCCCGCGATCCAACGCACTGGATAAACGCAACCCTTTTCATCCCTTTTCCATCCGAGATTCTGACCGGAAATCCCTGGGAAGGACTCGATGTGGAGAGCATCCTTTCGAACTGGATGCTCGTCAGCACATTCTTGTAACGACCAAAACCATATTCACCTTTCCTTTGGGCCCAGAAAGGCTCAAATCCAAAACCCAAGAGGATCGTTCCGACCTCAATTTTCTCTTGTTCCTCTTTCATATTGAGATCAATAGCGTCAGGGCCACAGACTTTCACACATTCCCCGCATCGTGTGCAGGTTTTGGGATCAATGACGAGACTATGGGGGATCGCTTGGGGAAACGGGAGATAGATGGCTTTCCGTTTCTCCAGACCGCCCCCGAATTCTCTTTCCACCTCCACCGGACAAACATCCAAACAAGCTTCACAGAGCGTACACTTCTTTGGATCGACGAATCGAGGCTTTCGAAGAAGGGAGACCCTGAAATCTCCTCCCTCTCCCTCAATTCCCGTAACCTCTGAATAGGGCAAGAGTTCGATGTTATCGTGAAGGTGACATTCATAAATCGGACAGAAGGCCGGAGGTGTCGGACTCATGAAGCAAACCCCACAGGAGTTTGTGGGAAAGGTCTTGTCCAACAGAGGAAAGTAACCGCCGATCGCTGGCCCCTGTTCTAACAGAAATACCTTCGTCCCCGTCTCTGCCAATAGGAGCGCAGACTGCATTCCTGCAATCCCTGCGCCGATTACCAATGCTGATGATTTATCACCTCTGATCTTTTCCTGTCCCATCGCCATCCTCTTCCCCCCTCACCCTTAACCTTTATTTCAAAATTTGAATTTGAACTTTGGTAATACTTTAGCGCTTTGAAAATCCCTCCCTGCCTCCCTTTTTCAAAGGGAGAAGATATTAGCTTCCCCCTTTGAAAAAGGGGGATAGAGGGGGATTTTATAGTGATTCTTCTAATTTTTTTGGCTTTTGAAATTCATTTTTCAAAAGGCTAAACTGATACGAACTTTGAACTTTGGCATTTGACATTTACTAAGGAGTCCATAATTGAGAAGACATATTCTTCGAAAATCTCCCCTAACCCCAATACTGTTCAGTTAGGCTGTCACCGTTCACCCTGAGCCGTGAGCCTGTCGAACGGTCGAAGGGTGCGTCGTTAAGCCGCTCATGCTTCGACAAGCTCAGCACGAACGGCTTAAATGAACAGCATTGCCCCTAACCCCTCTTTTCCAAAGAGGGGGAATTCCGTCCGGCGCCAGAGTCCCAATGCCCGGCTTGAAGTGAGTAATGCGGCTCTGGACGGCGGCGCCTCCCTTTTGTAAAGGGAGGGAAGGAGGGATTTAGTCTTCCGTGTCTACACAATTATGGACTGACTAATAATTCCTCACGATAATCCTAATGATTCCAATAATCCTTTGGGAGAGATCATATGTTTCTTCCACCACCCATCTCTCTTTTCCACATCAAAAGCAATCCCCATCAATTCGGTAAAGTAAAAGATAGGGAGGCCGATCTCCTGTCTCATCTCCAAATTGGCCTGGCAGAGGCCACAGGAGGTCACAATGCATTGGGCACCCGCCTCCTTTGCCATGGACACAATTCTTCCCACCAGTTTTTTAACCACATCGCCATAAGTCAGCGCCAAATCCGCACCACAGCAATCAATCTTGTACGACCACTCAACCGGCTGAGCGCCGATGGCCTTCATCAACCGATCCATATACTGAGGATTCTCTGGATCATCCAACCGTGTCACTTTCGGGTGACGGACTAAGGCACACCCATAGTAACAGGCAGGTTTCAATCCTTTTAAGGGCTTCTTCACCTTCTCTTGGACTTTCTCCAATCCAATTCGATTAACGACCACATCCATTAAGGCCAAGATCTCAAGAGAAGACTGGTATGTAAATCCAACGATCTCTTCGATCTCCTTTCGCTTTGCCTCATCATTCTTAAGGACATACTCGGTTCTCTTCAGCATGTTGAAACAACCGGCACATGGAACGATCAGAGGCCCGGCCTGGGCAGATTGTGCTTTAGAGATGTTTCTCGCAGGAAGGCACAGGGAGAGGAGATGATTGATGCTGTGTGTCGCTGCGGCTCCACAACAGTTCCAATCCTCGATCTCCACCCATTTCACATCCAAGGTCTTGAAGACCGCTTCGGTCGACAATCCGTACTCCAGGGATGTGGAGTGATCGGTACAACCTGGAAAATAAGAGAATCTCATTACAAGCCTCCAATATTCCGAATAAAGCCAATGGCAACGAATGTACCGAATAGATCGAATTCGGTAGATTCGCTATCATTCGAGCAATTCGTTATTTTCCTCTTTGGCACTTTTCGAAAATTCTTTTAATCTCCCCCCTCCCCTTGATGAGACTGGGAAACAATGGAATTTTGCCCTTCATGAAAAGCATCATCCCAGGAATAAGGTCTGTCATGAAGTCCTTGCTTCTTAGTTTATAATCAATCAGCATGGTGGCCTCATGAAC
>Ga0315274_10004537_pt1 | contig 20404 bp, 28 predicted proteins | sample YL17G02_20_MG_FD_203700 | JGI IMG/M metagenome (GOLD analysis project Ga0315274, IMG submission 203700) | Sediment microbial communities from Yellowstone Lake, YNP, Wyoming, USA - YL17G02_20 | ecosystem: Environmental > Aquatic > Freshwater > Lake > Sediment | place: USA: Wyoming | collected...
TGTGCGTTGTTAACTAGATCGTTGAGTGTATCGTACTTGATACCATCCTCAACCTTACGATCAAGAAAAGCTTTAAGAAACATGTTGCTATCCTCCAAATGCATGCGCGATATAATCGAGTACTGCACGTAGACCATATATGCTACCTGCAGCCAAGATCATCGTTACGCCCATGGCAAGGGCATAAGCCAGGGCACCAATGAAAGATGAGAGACACGATTGTCCTTCATCTGTTTTACGTGGTCTGGCATTGTCATCGTGATGGACGAAGCCAGCTTGCTGAAAACGTTGTGACATGATAACCTCCAGCACTGCCTGCCCTTGAGGGATCAGGACTTGCGTGCAGACAGAGAGGGGGAGTAGGGGTGGGGATAATAGAAGCACATAGAATAATTAATTATCCTATATGCCTACCCCCCACCTCACTTCCCCCCCTCCCTATATCACTATTAATGCCTCCCCAAATTCCCCTGGCCTTCCCCCGCATGTACAGTCCCCGCAACGTCCGCTCCCATGCTATGGTATAATATAGTCAGGAGATCAACATGACTGATAGGGATATAATCTTATTCTTCTGTGGGGCGTACATCTTATGGGTAGTAGGTGTAGTTATCCACGATATGTACAACTATTACATTAAGAAATAAAGGAGACTAGAATGAGTGATGAACTATGCCCGTTTTGTGGTGGCGAAGGTGGAAACATCAACGATGAAAAATGTCATAAACCATCCTGCTACTTTGTAAAACAAAATTCAATAGATGTTGGGTATGGGCTTATCAAAGAGTGGAACACCCGCCCGATTGAAGATGCCCTCCGCAAGCAACTGATGGTACTCCATTATAGAGATGAGCGCGATAACGTTTACTATGAGTTATCGACTGAACTGCATGTATGGAAAGCATCGCACGATAACCTCGTACGCCAACTTAGCGTCACCAGCGATTCGTTGGAGATTGCAACAGAAGGATTGGTGGATATATACAACCAATATGAACATATCAATAACGGGTACGCCCAAGGCGCTGCTAAAATGGCAAGCGAAACACTACGGAGACTGGAGGAATAGATATGTTTCCAGAAAAAGACGATATTACATGGGGTGGATTCATCAGGAGCAATATAAGGAATAGCGTAGTCAAGGACTGTCTTGGAAGTGGCGATCCGTCCAATTTCTTTAACGCACTTCAGGATGCCATCGATGGTATCGAGGAAGAGATGGAGTATATAGGCGAAGATAAATTCTGGGAACAGGAAATGCACGAGTGGAACGAATAATATGAAAACATGGATTACATCAGATCATCACTTTAGGCATGCAAATATCATCAAATACACCAATCGCCCATACGCCGATGTAATGGAAATGGACGACGAGCTTGTCAGTGTATGGAATAACTTTGTCGATCCGCAGGATACCGTATGGCATCTTGGCGACTTTACACTTGGGGGCAAAGAGCTTGCTGCATACTACTTTGGAAGACTTAATGGTCATATCAACATACTCGGCAATCCGTGGCATCACGATAGTCGATGGATCAATGGTATGACAGGGGCGACTGGATTTAGTTCCAAATCAGGCTGGATGCCGTATCTCTTCTCACCAATCGTTGTCTTAGAAGAAGTAGACACGAACGAGGACGGTGATAGTATACCCGCTGTACTATGCCACTATCAACTCCTTAATTGGGATAGACAGCACTACGGAAGTCTACATTTCTTCGGACACTCACACGGGGTTTCTGCACCAAGACATAACTGCCTAGACGTTGGTGTCGATAACGCCTTTAAGCTAACTGGTGACTATCGACCATTCGAATTCCAGGAAGCCGTAGAAATCGCACAAAGCCTAACATCTCCCTCATAGATGTTAGGTTTCCGTCACTATTCTCATTTAGTGACGATTTCCGATGTCGGAAATATGATATAATATAAACATAACAGAAAGGAGTTTAGATGGAAAATTTTGCTGTCATTGGTGCTGCTGGTTATATCGCTCCAAAACACTTAAAAGCGATAAGGGATACGGGTAATCGTATCATTGCTGTTTTAGACCCCCACGATTCTGTTGGACTGCTAGATCAGTATGGTTATGATATCAAATACTTCTCTGACCAGGATAGGTTTGAACGTTTTCTTCAGAAGCTACGGTGTACTCATGATGAGGATCGTGTTCACTGGGTAAGTATTTGTTCCCCGAATTACCTGCACGACTCTCACTGTCGACTTGCTATGGACACAGGGGCTGATGTAATTTGCGAAAAGCCTCTTGTTATCAGCCCATGGAATCTAGGTATTCTCAAAAGTATCGAAGAACGTACTGGACATAACGTTTTTACTGTTCTACAGCTTCGACATCACCCAGAATTGCTCAAAATCAAGGCTCAACTCGCTCTTGGACCTGCCAATCAGACCCATCGAGTCAATTTACGATATATTACACCCCGTGGACGCTGGTACGATACCTCCTGGAAGGGAAATGTAGAAAAATCAGGTGGTTTGATCACAAATATTGGCGTTCATCTACTCGATATGCTCATATGGATGTTCGGAGATATCGAAAACATCAAGATTTACGTAAAAGGTGATCGGAGACTGTCTGGACAGTTCATAATGAGGGATGCTGTAGTGAATTGGTTCCTCTCAATTGACAAAGATGACCTCTCGGACGAGGAAGAAGAGATATGTAAACCCGTTCGCGTGCTTGAAATTGATGGAATACCATGTAATTTTGCAGATGGATTCACTGATTTACATACAAATGTATACAAAGAGATATTAAGGGGGTGTGGTTATGGTATTGATGATGCTCGTCCAGCTATAGAATTGGCTCATAGAGTAAGAAAATATCTCGAGGAGGAGTCATGAATGAGGTAGAAGTAATTAGTGAAGAAGAAATACAAGAGAAATTCAGACAAGCAACGATGGATCCTGCCACACAACGCCCGGGTTGGTTCCATGTTGGTGACTTTATTCAAATAAATGGTAGGATTTTCCGTGTTAAGGGTGTTAAGCCTACGGAAATACGTCTAAAACTCGTTCGGGAGCCCACAAAATGAAATATACCAAACATCCAACCTCAGTTGTCGATGATAAGACCCAAATTGGTGACTATACTAAGATTTGGCACTATTCCCATGTCTCCACGGGTGCCAAAATAGGTCGCTGGTGTATTCTTGGACAGAATACATTCATTGGGAAGAATGTAGTCATTGGAAATACTGTTAAAATTCAGAATAATGTCTCTATTTACGAAGGTGTCACCGTAGAAGATGATGTTTTTATTGGTCCATCAGTGGTTTTCACTAATGTGATCAATCCTCGCTCCTTTATAGAGCGGAAGAATAAGTATAAACCAACCCTTGTCAAACAAGGTGCGTCTATCGGAGCTAATGCCACCATCTTGTGCGGAGTGACAATTGGTGAGTATGCCATAGTGGGGGCTGGTGCAGTGGTAACGAAGGATGTTCCCGATTATACAATCGTTGTTGGGAATCCCGCTAAAAAGATAGGAATGACAAATCAGGAGGGAGACCTAGAGGAAAAGGAGAAGAAAGATGCTAGCAAGAATACAGATGCAGAATTTTAAGGTACAGTACTATGGGATTAAAACAGAAATCGATGAAGCAGTACATCGTGTCCTAGAAAGTCAGGAATTCATCCTAGGAAAGGAGGTAGAACTCTTTGAAGAGGCTATTCGCATATGGATGGGTTGCAAATATGCTATTGGCGTATCATCTGGTACAGATGCACTAACTATGGCTCTGATGACAGTTGGAGTACGTTCCGGGGACGAAGTTATTGTTCCTGCCTATTCCTTTGTCTCTACAGCGAGTTGTGTATCCAGACTTGGTGCAACTCCAGTATTTTGTGACATAGATCCACTAACCTACAACATCGATGCTAGCAAGATAGTCCCATTGATTAACTCCAAGACAAAGGCAATCATACCTGTCCATATAGCGGGGCAGATGGCAGATACGGAGAAGATCAGACAGATCGCAGATCTTACGAGTCTCTGGGTAATAGAGGATGCCTGCCAGGCCATCGGTGCACGAGAAGGAACAGCAATGGCTGGAACTATTGGGGATATAGGCTGTTTCAGTTTTTATCCCTCAAAGAATCTCGGCGGATACGGCGATAGTGGAATGGTCGTCACAAATGACGAAGATCTTGCCAAAAGGCTACGTATGATACGTAACCATGGACAAGACTATAAATACCACAGTTCGATCATGGGTGGTAATTTTAGAATGGATGCCATTCAGGCTGCAGTGCTGCGCGTTAAACTAAGACATCTTGTTAAGTGGAATGCACAACGTAGATATCTCGCAGATCGATATAAATACTTTCTATCTGACGTTAATGTTGGATTGCCGTTTGAGGACTCTACCAAGTATCATGTATATCATCTGTTTATGACTCGCCACGAGAATAGAGACAATATTCGCCTGTATCTTCAAGGACGTGGTATAGATACAAATATCTACTATCCCGCTGCACTTCCAGACCAACCCATCTACTGGGACGACACAATGGGTCTTCGTTACCCAGAAGCGCGTAGAGCAGCTAAAGAATCTCTCGCCCTTCCACTCTATCCAGAACTTGGTTTAACAGAACAGGAATATGTGTCTGCATGTATTCATGACTTCATGGGGAAGCGTGAGACATGAAGATCGTAACCATAGTTGGCGCTCGTCCACAGTTTATTAAACTTGCCCCTCTTAGTGAGGCCATGAAGAGAATGGGACATATCGAATATGCTATTCATACTGGGCAACACTTCGATTATATGATGTCCGAGGAGTTTTACAAGGAATTAGCGATCACTACTCCAAATATCAACCTAAATGTCTCTAAGGGTACTATTACGCAGCAACTAGGCAAAATGATAGAGCATATTGGCGCTATCCTCCTGGAGCAGAAGCCACGTCTTGTTATGGTGTTTGGAGACACAACGTCTACACTCGCTGGAGCACTTGCAGCCAATAAGGTTGGCTGTAAAATCGTACATATCGAAGCTGGTATCCGAAGTTTCAATAGAATCATGCCAGAAGAGCACAATAGAGTGATAACAGACCATATTTCCGATCTTTTATTCTGCCCTACCTTAACTGCAACGAAAAATCTAGTTAACGAAGGTGTGCAGGGAGGGATTTTCTTCACGGGTGATATCACGTATGATGTCATTCTAGATCACATGGGAAAAGTAAGTTCCTCTGATATATTGGACAGGTTACATTTATCTCCCAAAAGTTATTCGATACTCACGATACATAGATCGTACAACCTCGACAATCCATATGCACTATCTGGAATTATGACTGGATTGGAAATGTCGGGTAGACAAATCATATTCCCCATGCATCCACACACTCAACAAGTCATGAAGAGTCAACAAACGAAGATTCCCGCGAATGTTACCACAATATCTCCAGTTGGATACGTAGAGATGCTTTCGTTAGAGAAAAACGCCATAGAAGTCATTACAGACTCTGGTGGAATGCAAAAAGAGGCATATTGGTTCTCTACACCATGTGTTACCCTGAGAACTGAAACAGAATGGCCTGAAACGACTTATTCTGGCTGGAACGTCTTAGTTAGTTCTAATCCTGTCCGTATTTATGCCGCTCTCTCTGGACACATATGGCCTACTGCTGGACCACTGCAGATATTTGGAAATGGCAATTCTGCGAAAAGTATGATGGACTTAATCGATGCATACGCGTAAACAGGGCCTACACTGTCATTGGGAGGCTAGGATCTCAAAAAGGAACTGGGTTCGTGTCTTTGTTTGGGAAACTCGGGAAGATCTCGAGAGAGAGAACGATATAACCGAAGCAATTGGCTATGCTGTGTGCGGAACAGTGTATATTGATAGGCATGGTAGTACAACGAAGTTGCCAGCGAAATGGGGGGAAATACATCTAGTTAAAGACAATTATGGAGTTGCAACAGCCGCACACGAGATTCAACACCTTATTAACTTCTGGGTAGAGAGAAAAGGCTGGAATATCTTCGTTCATGACGAAAAGATCGCCCAAACAGCAGAATTGCTCACTCATACCTTTTGGAAAGGCCATTTCAAGAATTTCGATTAGATGGTATACTTATAGGAGAGAAAAGGGAAAAAATAATGAATACGACACCACCGTTAACTCCTGAGAACATAAGTCGCTTACATGCTACACTTTCTCAGGGATCCCAAGATGAGATCAATAAAATGTGCGATATGCTCGTAGATGAGTATGCTGCACTATTTCGAGAGACAAACCCAGGAATAAAGAGAGCAAAGTTTGGCAGGGAGCAAGCCAAGGAGTTAATCTATGTGCTTGTAAGTAGAGGATATCTATAGCATCGAGGATAAAATGAAACGAATTATAGTAGAAGGCTCAGCATCAAAAGAGTTTGCAAGCTCGGAAGAGAAGTTAGTAATCGTTTTAATGTCAATGGGATGCCCTCCAGTTCGCATCGAAGCAGAAGGAGTGATCTGTACCTACTTCTTCGACTATGGAGAGGCTATTGACATAGCCGATATGGTTTCTTGTGGAAATATCGAAGAATTGTCTATTCCTCTTCGGGATCTATGGGCTGCCCAGAATATCTGGAAAATCAACATCTCGCGTGCTCGTCAAGGTCAGTAGTGAAATCTAAGCGAATATATCAGGCAACCGAAGAAGAAGTAGAAATTATCCTGAAAGGTCAAGAAAGTCCAGACTATATCACTGGATACTTCTTTAAGCCCTCTTATGCAGATGAGGGATGGTATTTCGACAAAAACTTTACGGAGGACGGCGCATGGCAGAAGGATATGCACTTTGCAGCACAATCACTGATTGTCCTTATTGGTGGCATCGGTTCGGGAAAGACTCTGGGAGTAGGAATGTCGGCATGTGTATTCGGAACTACGACACCAGATTTCAAGTTCCTGAATGTGGCGCAGAAGGAGTACCAGGCCGCCCAGATGTACGACCTGATAATCGAACGAGCGACGGATGCGCCGTTCGCCAACCTAATAACCTCGGCAGTACGCCGACCACACCACAAGATAACAATAGAGTATAAACTTGGCCCACAAACTATCCATTCCACACTTGAGTTTATGTCTGTCGACAGAGACGCCACCGGGATCTTCTCCTGGCGAGGAGACTGGATTAACGTCGAAGAAGCTGGACTTCTTGACAATCTTGATGAAATCTCCCGTAACCTCTCGACTAGACTTACGGGTAACACAAGAACGGGTAGACCTTACTTGGGTAGGTTTTCCTTCACCTCTAACCCTTGGGATACCCCCCACCTCTGGTATCTATATGACATGGCTGTCGCAGATCCAGAAAATTGTTTCAGCATTACTGTCTCTACAAGATCAAATCAAAATGTAACAGATAAACAGCTCGACAATATGCTCAAGCATATTCCCGAGGACGAGCGTGCTCGCTTTATAGATGGTTCTCGTCCCGAAGGACAGGGCATATACTTCAACCGTGGTGCGATTGGAAGGTGCGAAGATGGACTATCTGGAGAAATGGTTAAACGTGCTGTTACCGAAAACATACCAGGATTTGTGTACGCAGAACAATATCAATGTGGCGTCGTGCACTATGGTATTCCCCCCATTAAGGGACATATGTATTTCTGTATTGGAGACCCAGGCTCCGATAACGCTCCAGGCAGAAACGCTCCCTGCATTGGTGTCTGGGACGTTACGGGCTTTCCCAAAGAGCCTATGGTACTCACCGCTTTCTGGTGGGGAAACGGCTTTGGGCGTATATCACCCTTCGTTGACAGGCTCCTAGAATTAAGAACTACCTACGACGCTATATTCACTGCAATAGATAGTACTGGACCTCAGAAGATGTTTGCCGAGCTTCTAAATATCCAGAACTTTGATCCAGATGTAGATTTAAGTTCTCCAGGCTCTGCATCGATTGCTGGTCTTGATTTCAGTGGTGCAAGGAAGCCAGCTTACCTAGTAGCAGCCAGACTTACTATCGAGAGTGCAAAAGTCATCTGGCCTAAGACTCTAATTGGTTTTCGTGCCCAACTAGCCAATTATGATCCCCTTAAAGATCGAGCAGGACAACCCAAGATACCACAAGATATCGTGGCAATGTTGTCTATGTCATGTTGGGCAGCAAGGATATACTTCAATGCCGACCTTCCTGACGAAGTTGTTGACGAAAATCCGTCTCTTGGTGCATCCATCCGAAACGCAAGAAGTGACCAAAGAGAAACCATCGAAGATCGCTCCAAAAGGGCAAGATAGAGAATATGTGGAACGAAACGTGAATAGGAACCAGCGCTATTTCCGATTTTAACCCTTGACGTGAATGGGGATGTAGTCTATAATTGTAGTACTTCGGAGGCTAGATGTTTTTAAGACCGACCATGCCAACTGAATTAACGGGCTCGACAATACCAAGTTCCTTGTTTGGTACAGCTTCTGTACAGTTTAGCCTCAAGGATATTGATGATTTTCCATACTCGGACTTCACTACACTTCAAGGATACTACGACGAGTTAGACACATGGTACACTGGCGTCGTCTTAAACGAAACACAGACCCAGGGTGATAAAGAGGTTGAACTCTACCCCCTGCATCTAAATCCTATCCGACCCGCCTTGATGAAGCATGTATACACGTTATTTGGTGAAATACCCGATAATCATTATGGTTCTCTCGTTTCTCCAAGGGTAGTTGTAAGAGACAGCAAGCCTGAGGCAAATGAGGCTCAAAGGGTAGAGAATTTCATCCAGGATGTATTTTCTGATAATGGTGGTGCATCTCTTCAGCAAGAAAACGCTATTATCTCACAGATATTCGGTGGATGCGTCTTTAAGGTTTCCTGGGTAGCTGATCAGGATGATCCAAAGACAGGTCACATTGGTATCGAGAAAGTTCTTCCTGAAGAATTCATGTGCATACCTTACATGAATAACCCATGGAGATTGCGCAAAGCCTGGATAATTCGTCCGATAGATCAGTTTACTGCTGCGCAGTTTGGAGTTACACTAGTTGGACTCACTGGTTGGTATATCGAAGCGTGGACTGAAACAGACTATAAGATCTCTATTAATGATTCACCTATTATGCAGCAGTACGGGGATGACCTGTATGCGCTGGAGGGATCAAACCCATTTGGTATAGTTCCATTTGTGTATATCCCTCATGAAAGGGCGACTAGCTTCTGGGGCACAAGTCTTATTACAGAAGCAGTTAAGGGCATCACGAAAGAAAAGAACGCTCGTGTCGCGGATGCCGGGGACGCCACAAGCGATGAGAGCCACTCGTTGCTTGTCATGAGAAATGTCCGTGGTTCGCCTACGATGAAACGTATTGGTAGGCATATTCCAGTCATAGACATTGGTACTGGACAAAATATTACAGGACAGACAGAGCCAGATCTATTCTCTGTAAAGCGTGCGTCGCTTTCAGAATCCATGCTTACGCTCACTAAGGATCTTCATGCTGAGTTTAGGCGTGAAGTGTATGTCCCGGCTGTTGCAGATGGCGAGGATGAAGGCTCCCAACGCTCCGGTGCTACACTTGCCAATAGAATGTGGCCTCTGGTAAGTCATACGAAGGCAGAACGTGTTCATTGGTCTACGGGCATGGGTGTTATCTTTAGACTAATTCTAATAATTGCCAGTGTTAAAAAGCTTGGAAATATTACTTCGGCTGATCTTAAGTACAGGATACGATGTAAGTGGTACGCATCTCTTCCTCGAGATAGAGAACAGTTGTCTGCAGAGCTTACGTCTCGAGCTGCACAGAAACTTGGTTCGATTGAGCATCTTACTGATATGTTTGGTGATGTAGACGATCTTAATGACGACATGGAGAAGCAGAAGGAATGGATGATGTTTGAGGCCGAGGTCAAGAAGGCTGGTGCTCCAGATCCAGTAATCCCGTCAATTCCGACATCGGAAAAGCCAAAAACTTCGGCGGTAAAGAGTCCAGCCGTAACACCAAAGAAGGATTAAAGAAAATGGCTAAGGTTACTGCAGAGGATCGTGAAAAGCATGCTGCCGTAAGTGGTGGAAGATTTCCAGTAACAAACAAGGCTCAGGCTTCATCTGCTTTGAAGTTGCGTGGGCATACTAAAAGTAAAGCCGAGAGACGTGCAGTAATTCGTGCTGCAGCCAAGTTTTTGCCAGAAGCGGCTTCTCGGGCGCTCGAAGAAGATAAGGCGAAAGGGTTACTATAAAATGGCTCGTGATAAGGAGAAAAGAAATGCTTGGTATAGAAAGCATCGCACCGAGCGTTCTGAAGAAGTAAGAGAGAAGGAACTTGCGCATGGGAGAGAATATCATAACAAGTGGTATTCAGAACATCAGGCAAGTGCTAGAGACTCGTTCCTCAAATATATGTATGGAATTTCTCTGGATGACTACGAATTGCTGCAGTTGGCAGCGGACTACTTAAAGGAGGTCTAAGTTGAGCTACACATATAAATGCACAGCGCTCGCAGAAGTTAACAGTGGCACAGTCGTGGTCTTGCAGGAGACTGTTACTGAAACCTTACAGGCAATGACTATATTTAATCATATAGTCCTTAATCAGGCGATGAATACCATAAAGGCTGTTATCAATCTTGGTTCAGTGACTACAGCAAAGTTTCTGATGCTTTCATCGGACACTGCTATCGAGATCTTCATTAACGATAGCAACGATGGTTTCGTAGGGACACTATTCCTGTTCCAGGATTGCGCTATTACAAAACTTGAAATTACAACCCAGGTTGCTCTCGCTGCTTCGATGAAAATCGTAGCCGCGATGTAAACACACTTAAAGAAAACAAAGGAGAAATTATCATGACTGACCAAATCGATGCTGCAGGAAACCTCACTGTGACTCCCGCCCCCATAGGCGCAGCCGCAACTGTTGTCCTACCAGACGCGATTGTTAAAGCCCAGGCTGAATCTATGGAATGGCAGAAGCGTTTCGCAGGCTTGCAGGGTAAGTACCAGCAAGAACAGGAAAAATGGGCACAGACGGCTGCAAAGCTGTTAGAGATTGATGAATCAAGTAAAAAGGTTGTTGGAGAGTTCGAAGCTCTTAAGGTCGAGCATTCTAAGACAGCCGAGGAAAAAGATACGTATTTTACCGAGCTAGAGTTGAAAAAGGCTGAACTAGAGCGTGTATCTATAGTTACTAAGGAGTTTCCGCAATTAGTTCCTCTGCTTCAGGACGATGTCCTGCCAGACGGAACAGGTGACGAACTTCGAGGAAAACTAAAAATTCTAGCCGAAAGAATCGAATCTATCAAGAAGGGCGAATTTGCTACCAACCTTGCTGGCGCTTCACCAGCATCACCACCCCAGGGACTTCCAAAGGGTACTGATGCTATCAAGCTGCAGATGATGACAGCTATGCGTGAGGGTCGAATGGATGATTATAACAAATTCTATGCCCAATATGTTGAACAATCATCCCCTAAAGGAGGATAAAATATGGCTACTTACGAGTCCGCTCGTGTTGGCCCAAACGAGTTTTCTTTTCCCTCATTTCCAGTGCAAACCATTATTAGGGATTATGCATGGGATGACCTCGAGGGAGATCCAGTTTCTACGTTAAAGAGAATTGTTGTTCCACTCGAAGGTGATATCACCGTAACGAATATAATGCATATTGTGTTAGATAATTTCAATGGTGGAACTGTCGACAATATCGCTATAGGTGATAGTGGTGGAACCTTTGAATTCTCTGGTGGAACTAATGTCCCGCCTGTTATAGGCGATATGGTGCAGGAACCAGGAAAGTACTTTGCCGATCCTGATTTCATATCAGTGAGCCACAATGTGAGAACTGCAGGCGAGGGTCGCCTGTTTGTATTCTACATCGACAAGCGCACCAATTGGCGCACCTACGGAAACATCTAGGCCCAGGAGATAAAAAATGAGTACATTTGAAACCTACTACGATATAAATCCTGTCGCCGTGATCGACCAGAACAAGTGGGATGTCTTTATGCCAGAAGTGGCATTACAGTTCCGCTCTCTTCCTACGGTATACACTCCGTTGGTTGACTGGAACGATGACACACAGCGCACAGGTGCCCAGACCACGACCTACACTGAAATGATGGAAGGCGATGTTGACATTGCGGAAATTCCCTTGACCGCAAACTACATCGACGCTCCGTTGAACGTCGACAGTCGTGCACGCCAGCTAGCTGTAAAGCGATATGGCGATAAAGTCCAGTTACACGAATCCAGCAATATCTTCCAGCAATGGCAGATGAGCGGTGGACGTGACTGGCGTCCTTTACTGCGTGGCCTCTTAGGACGCTCCGTGGTAATGAAGACTGAAATGCTTGCTCGTAATGCCTTCCTATTAGGACCTAAGTCCCACTGGACTTACTCTGATGGTGGTGGCGCTCCTACAAGCATTGGTACTATCACCAACGCGGACACATTCAACATGGATGTTGTCAATGAGTGGAACTTGCGACTAGGGAATACTGGAACTCCAGTGGTTCCTGGCGATATGGCGTCCGCGAAAGTTGCGATCATTCCTCCGGGTGTGGTCTATGACTTCATGGATCAAATCGCTGCCGCAAGCGCGAACGAATCATCTATGTGGCGTGATGCTCAGCTTTATTCGGGCAAAGAAATTCGCTATGAGATCGGCTCGTTTAAGGGTATCCGTTTCGTCCAGCACCCCAACGATAAGTGGGGGTTGAACAACGCCGTGTTGTATAACACTGGTGCGATAGATAAGCAGTTTGGTGTTACCGTAGCCATTAAAGCTGGCGATGGTTCACCTAATCCTGAAACAACTCTGGTTGACGAAACCTGGTACATCGGTCAGAAGAACGTATCCCATGTCATTCAGCTAGAAGCTGCATGTGGCGCTCTCGACTTCGAGGTTGGTGACTTCGTAACGTTCCACACGGAACGCACGAATGCACTTGGTGTTATAAATGGCGTGAATCCAACGGCTGTTAAGAACTGTGTACGACGCGTTGTATTCTACGACCATGCAGCCAACACCATCTCCCTTGACCGTCCTCTCTCCTTCACCTACGATGCTCCATTCGTGGCAACACCTGTTTCAGGTATCAATGGTATCTATTTTGCCTTTGTGACAAAAGCTCGTCATATTGGCTTCATTCTTACCCTTGGATCCCGCGGTGGTATCATGGGATCAGTTGCTCGACCAATCAAGTTCTACGAACCAAAATCAATCGATGATTTTGACAGCGTTTGGCGCTATGTCTGGGATATAATCCAGGGCTACAACATTTGGGAACCCAACTTGTTTGAATGCCACTTCTGCGCTTTGACCCTGCCTAAAATTGGTGGACTGATCACCCCTTAAAGGGACAACTACATGGCGACAAGTTTTGGTAATCTTAAAGCTTTGGTGATACGTTTGGTGGCAGACGAAATAAGTCCTACTGCTAGTGTAATTAGTGGTATGACTACACCGTCCGAGTTGCTAAGCGATGCTATCAGTGCTGGACTTAAGGCAATCCTGCCTTGGGTCTGGAAGACTGCTACATACCCCATCATTGCTGCGGCTACAGACCTTGATCTCCCTGGCGACTTATACAGAATTGAGGGAGTCTACGATGACTCCCTCAATGCCTACCTTAATGAGAATATCATTACTGCAGGCCTGCCATTCGCCAGTGAGTCCGGGAACATGTGGATAGAATACCCAGAAGGTCACATAACCTTCTTGGACGATCTACCAGATGGTGGCACTTTATACTATGCTGCTTACTGGGCTGAACCAAAACTTGATGATGAGTACATTGAGGCTCCTCCGGTAGTGATACCTGGACTAGCGTTCTATGCTGCATCATACTGTTTACTCCCAAGAGCTACAGCTTCTGCTACCCTGCGACAATTCAATGTCAAAGTAGATAGTGGAACTCCAACTGAGAATCCTATAATGGATATGTCGAACGCCTTTATGAAACGCTTTGAGATAGAAATGGGACGTGTGTCCTCTCGAGCAAAAGGTGTAAAATAATGACACATATCGTTGACATCCTTTGTGACACGCTGGTCGATAGGCTTCAATATGATTTAATTGATTCCATACCGACTAGTGACCTCGCTAGGGCTACTATCGTCAAAAAAGGTCGTTTCCAGGATGATCCTGTGAAAGACTCTATCTATCTGGCGGTCCAGGGAGGGAACCTGGAGAATCCTAACCAACTAGATGGCGTAGTCAGCTTAGGGAGCCATCCTAACATCGGCTGGAGCATGCCTCCATACGAAGTAGGTGGTAGTGTTGCTTGGTGGCGAAAAGGGACTATCAGTATTGGTTGCTTCTTTATTCAACAGCAATACGAAGAAGAAGAGGCCATGGAGTATGCTTATGCAGTTCTTGGAAGAGCAGAGTATGCGGTAGAAACACTAGACCTCAATGGCTTAACCCCAGACGACTGGGGCGAAATCGCCTTCAAAATGTTCCTTATAGGGACCAACTTCTTTATGTCTGGTGGGCCTCCCAAGTCTTATATATGGCGAGGAAAAGTCCACTGGATGTGCCTGACACAAAAACCATAGGAGGTTTTTAATATGGCTCTAGTATGGAATATCATGACTATCAAGGATGCCCTTGAGGCGAGTGATCTCGTCACCAAGAGTAATTCCTTTACCATGGTTTCCAATATGAATCTCCAGGTTTTTGGGGTCGTTGTCTTGCTTGTTACCATTCTTGTGGTGTACAGTTTCATCTCTGGTAAGAGGACGGCCCAGTTTCTTGGCCATAATCAATCGGTGCTCCAGAACTCTTGGGCATTCATTCTTCTGCCCCATTGGCTGAGCCAGTTCCTGATCTTTCTGACTCAAGCCGCTGATAGCAAGAGTGATATATCCCTCACTGGTAATATGTCTTTTATAGGGCCTATAACCAGGGTGTGGTCTAGGTGGATTGCCAGAACAGTGAATGCAAAGGCCCGTAAAACTTTTTCTATGTCGGACCCGTTCCATTATGGCTCCCCGTCTAACCCATCGGTTTTGACTGCATCGTCCACAGGTTACAAGGAAGGCAGTGGCGTGTTTGCTAAATACTTTCCAATCATCCCAGTGAATAACACTCCCGTGTTGAAGCTGAATAAATTCGGACTCTATTGGCGAAATGCTAGCTTTTCTTGGCATAACCTGATCCTTTCTTTGATTTCCATGTCGAGAATGTGCTGTAATTATAACACGCAATCCCAGACATGGGGAGGTATAACAAATTGGCCGTAACTGCAATGGCAGGAATTGTCTCCTTCGGTCCACAACCAAATCTTGGTACTATCACTGCGTCCTGGTTTAAGCATCGTGTAACACAGATCGACTTAGCCCCGAATGATGATACCCGTTTAGGTGTACCCGAAGTGGGTGGTATTCCTGTTCCTACCTTTCCGTATAAAGCTGGCGTGCTCGTAAGTGGTGGCATGACCATTCAGCCTCGTTTAGAGAGCGTCTTCGGATGGCTAATTTACGCGGCACTTGGTAAGTGCGACACTGCAACGATAATCGAAATTGGCACGCCGTTCGATCACGTTTTCCGTTTCAAAACAGACGCTGCTGATGTACCTTTCCTCAGTGTCCGTAAAGCAATTCCACGCCGACATGGCGCCACGGACTCAGATCTCGGGGAAGTATTCAAGGACTGTAAGGTCACTTCTTTGGCGATGACCTTTCCTAACGATGCCCCCATTACTGCTCGAGTGGATATACTTGGACGCGAGTTCTCGTTTGACCACGATCCTGCATCCTGGACCTATGCCAACCCCACGTTCGAGGACTATCCATCGATCCCTGTTGGTTGTGAAACAAATGGCTATATCAAGTTGCCTGACTTCAATAGTGGCGCTGAGCTTCCTGTTGTAGCTGCAACTGTGACATTCCAAAATATCCCTCTCGATCTACGTCAAGAGCGTGTCTTTGGCTCTCCGTTCCTTGAAGATATCACGATTGTCATGCGACAGTTGACCTTCGATGTTCTTGTGAAGTGGAACGATCCTGATCTGTACGCTACTATCCTAACGGGTAGTATAACTGGTACGGCCTGGACCGCGAAACCCTACACTGGACGCTTCGAGGTCTATATCAACTCTCCAGATGAAATGCCAAATGCATCATTATCTCACTACTCCCTCAAGATTGAGGCTAGTGAATGCATGTTCGCCATGACCGAGGGAATAACCCTTGCTGGTAACCAGGCTGTTATGGCTCGGTTTACTGGTACGGCTCTTGCTCCTCCTAGTGGTGACTACTGCAGGTTCACGTTGCGCAATGAAGTAAGCAACTATAGCTGGCCAATCTAAAGTAAACTGATATGGGAGGGGTCAAAATCCCCTCCCATTATCTAATAAGTACAGTGTTTCCGATGTCGGAATTAAGGAGGTCATATGACCGCACGATCCGCTAAGGGTCCCGCCACTAAGGTAGACGAAATATGGCATGTTGGACACGACTCCGAAGTAACCATAAAGAATGAAGTATTCCGTGTAATGCCTGATGATGAAGAACGACAGATTCTCTCTATCATGCTTGCGTACACATCAACTGCTGATGCGGGAAATCGTCAAATAGTATGTAAGTTTCAGAGTAGGTATGCAGATCCTATATACACAGCATACGCTGGTATCGTACAAGCTGCTAGTAAGGTCTATACATATATCTTCGCTCCTGGTCTTCCAGACGCCACGGCCTTACGTGTTGATACTCTCACCACTCCTATTCCATATTTAGTTCTCAAGCCATGGGACGCAATCTATATCCTAGATGACAATGGTATTGAAGTAACTGATGATATAATGTTTGAAATGCAGTATCTCTATCGAAAGGTATAGATAATGCCAGGGCTTGGACTGTCTCTTGTTGGCAGAGGTTCAAAGTTCGTCGAGGACCCAATTCCATTTACTGGACATTGGTGGAAAGGTCCATGGTGCGGCGATGTCACTACATCCATAGAGGATGCAGCCGTTGTAGCAGCATGGCAGCCTAAGTGGGCTAATAACACGTTATACTTTCGTACAGACGTTCCCAATTATGCTAATAGCAAAATCAATCTAGATAACCCCGGCACGCACGATGCGATAAATGGGATTTCAAACCCAACTTTCGACCCATCTATTGGATGGACATCTATCGGTGCTTCGTATCTTGACACGGATGTTATTCCTGCTAGTGATAGAACATGGTCTATGGTAGTTGCTTTTAATGGTCTTAGCCTTGGTATAAACACTCTTGCTGGATGTGGCTCTTTCGTTGGCGGTATCACTGCGCGTTTTGGTATACAGCAAACCGAACCTATTATGGGGTTGCCCTCTGCTCAGTTCTGGAACCAACACTTTCGAGACACGTCTAACTTGATATCTCCTACCGAGGGTGTTCTTGGACTGTCGGGCACTAGTGCCTACAGTCTTGGTTTATATTCATGGGGGCTACAAGATATCGCAGCGAACGGAAATATTGCTACCACTATAGCTATTATGGCGGAGAACGATAATGGGGTAATGAACAATATCATGACTGGCAGTTGGGTGGCCGGAGCAGTATACAATCGTGTTTTGAGTGCCATAGAGATAGCTGCTGTTAGCAGGGCGTTAAACATAATACGTTTGGCGTAAGTATGGTATAATGATTAATAAGGAGATGATTTATGGAAGGACTTACTGCTCAACAGGAATACGAACTTTATATAGCGTTGTACCAATGGGATTACTACGAACAAATGAAACATGGTTTTGAGAAAAAGTTAAAGACTATGGCTGTAAAGGCTAATCCCGCACAAAAAGTATACCTAGATAACATGATAGGGTGGATATATGATTGGGTAAACCCAATGGCAGATCTATGCGAACCATTGATAACAAAGTATAAGCTAAAGTTAAACTCTCTATCATTACGAGCAAACCCTGCGAGAGCAGAGTGGTACAAGGGACAGATTAAGGTTATGGAGATATTTCTCGCTAGAACAAAACAATAACACAAGAAGGAGTTTTAAATGGCATTTAAGTTATCACCACCGATTGAACAGACATTCCCGTTAGATAAGACAGATGAGACATACACATCCAAGGGTACTCAGGTTACAGTAAAGCAAGCTACCCAGGGTGAGCATAAGAAACGTAGTGATATTTACGCAAATATCCTTACTCGCTTCCAGAGAAATTCAGACACAGTAGAAGTAGCACAGAGATTTTCTCCTCCTGAAATGCAGGCACTTGAGGTCAGACTAACCATGACCGACTGCAATATCATAGGCGAAGACGATAAGCCCCTCTTTAAGTTTGCCAAGGACAGTAAGGGACGTTCCTACCTAGAAGATGTTGGTGCTTTTCAACTAGCGTGGGACTCATTACCTACTGAGGTTTGTCAGGAGATTCATGATAAAGTACTCGTTCTGAATCCATCCTGGAATCAAAACTTGGGGGAAGCGTCTTAGAGGACCTCTTACAAGAACTCTCGGATAAGATAGACGAATATAGAGGTGCATGGAATGAAGTACGACTTGGTGCACGTTCTACAAAAGACTTACCCGAAAAACCAGAGGCCCTCATCCTCTACGAGCAAACTAAAGAGTTAGGTATACCACTTCTCGATGGTGGGATTATCGATCAGCCGCATGTTTGGATGGAGCAATATGCTGTTTGCGCTATGCGTACCAAACTATGGGATGCATTGGATGCAGCGGCACAATCACATCAAGGAAAATAAACAATGGCAATCGATCCACTCTGGGACCCTGCTTTACACGACCCTAACTACCAAGATATTAATAATCCTAAGCCCTCATCTAATCCTGCTTATGGCCCATTTCGTAGTGGCTCTGCAAAGGAGCTACTAGGCAATCTGCAGTCAAATCTAGGTGAGAGTTATAAGGTAACATCACATGGAGATGTTACGGGTGCAGCCTCTGAGGGAGGCGAGCGATCTTTCACCCGTATCTCGATTAGCCATCGCGGTGGGGCTGAGATGGTTATTGATCTCAGAACCATTGAGCTTGAATCCAAAGAGAAACTCGTTGGTGCTATTAAGGGCTCGCCACTGATAGCTATTCGCCAGCAAGGTCAGGTAGGAGAAGCTGCAGAAAGAACATTTTCTGGTAAGACATATCGAGATGAATTAACGAAGGGATCTACGTATAGAGTTTATGATGCTGTCCAGGAAGTGGCAGATGTAATACGTGGTGGACACAAGTATTACGAAGAAGAGCCATCTGCCCGAGGGATGGGTAAGTCCCCAACCGAGGCATTCACTGCAGTTCTTGGTTCCGCAGAGACTGGTCGTGGTGGAGATTTGATGAAGAGGATCCGCGAGGAATTCCATATAGCATCTTCTTCTGGGATAGCGTGGGGTCAACAGCGTAGAGGTTTCTACGAAGAACTAGCCTCGAAAATATCTGTGTATTGGGGACCCGAAGCGGCATACAAAGAGCAGACAATACTTCGAAGAAGTCTAGCTAATATGCGAAACTTCGCTAAGGCCCCACTATTCTATGATCCGAGTCACGGAATTGTCTCGACATGGGACCAGGCGCGACGTACCAGTAAGTATGGATACGAGGAAGAAGAGGTTGAGCTTGCTCGTGAGGGAGCGGAGGGGCTAAAGACATTCAAGCAACTACCATCTCTTAGACAATCAAGAGAAGAGGTACATCCTCTTATCTCATCCTTTAACGAGGAAACTGGTAAGGTTATGAGAACTCGTTTATCCGCTCCTACTCCTGACGAAATACTTGGCACAGGCGGGGATCCCAATAGGGATATGGTTTATGGAGAACGTCTTGGTAGACGTGGTGGCATATGGATGAATATACGTGGAGAGGTTGTGCTTGCTGGATCCACTATTGTCACTCAAACACCATCCGGTGCTGGCGCTGCATATGTATCCAAAACAGCAATTCCGCAATTTGACTCTGCTGGTAATAGAATATCATTTGGATTTAAGGGTTCACAACAGGTTCCATTACCTTGGGAGACTCCAGAGGATTTTACTCGTGTTGCAAGACTCACGTCGAAAGAGGGTGTTGGACCCTTAGATTTAAATGCAACCGTTGGCAAGTCGTCTGGAGCCAATGCTCGTACTGGCGTTAAGGTTGGCACAGTTTCAATCATTGATGAAAATGGTCAACTCAAACAGAAACCTATATTTTCTGAGTCAAAGTCATATGAAGCTCAGATAGATGCTGTTACGCTTGTTGTCCCAAAATTCTTTAATACAAGAACTAATCAGTTCTCTGCAATAATTCCAAGTGGATTAAGTGAAGAAGATCGTGCGGGGTGGCAGGAGTCAAGCGCCATGGACGCAGATCTTCGCAGACTAGCAGGAAAGCAAAAACTTAATATTGAGTATACTGGTACTAATAAGATGTACCTGTCTCTTGCCACTACTGGTATTGTCGATCCTGGCTTCAAGTTAAAAGGCGTCAAGGAAAGCGAGA
>Ga0315274_10004540_pt1 | contig 20400 bp, 14 predicted proteins | sample YL17G02_20_MG_FD_203700 | JGI IMG/M metagenome (GOLD analysis project Ga0315274, IMG submission 203700) | Sediment microbial communities from Yellowstone Lake, YNP, Wyoming, USA - YL17G02_20 | ecosystem: Environmental > Aquatic > Freshwater > Lake > Sediment | place: USA: Wyoming | collected...
TTGGTCACCGCGTCCCCCCGCGCCGGAGGAGGCGGCGGCGGAGGCGGAGGAGCAGGGGGGGGAGCGGCGCCTGCGGCGGCGACGACGGCCGCGGAAGTGAACGCCGCGAGCAGTCCCGGCGGCGGAGCGAGAGGGGAAGGAGCAGCTGCTGCGTGGTCCTCTTCCTCGCCTCGGCCCCAGCTTCGAGCTCCTCCCCCTTTGTCTCCCAAGGTCGTCGTCGCGCTCGGAGGCGGCGGCCCCAGCGGCGAGGGCGCAGGGGGAGGGAGGGACAAGCCCGGAGGGGGAGGAGGAGGAGCGGCTTCACCTGCGCCCCACGCCGGCAGGGAGGGAGACCCAGGGAGGGCGGCGACGGCGGCCACGGGGGGCGGCGGCCCCTCGGGGGGCGGCACCCCGAGCGGCGGCAGCGGCGTCGTCGCCTCTGCCGGCGTGGCTCCTCCGAACCTCTCTCCTCCTGCTGCTTCTTCTTCTTCTCGCCCTCGCTCTTGCCCTTCCCCTTCCAGGGGCAGCGGCGGAGGCGGAGGGGTCCCGGGGGGACGAGGCACGATGTCTCCCCACGCCGGGGCCGGAGGGAGGGCAAAGGCGTCGGCGGCGGTGTACGTCTCGGCGACTGCCGCCGCCGCGGGAGGTGGCGCCGGCGCCGGCGCTTGCTCTTCTTCCCCCTCCCCTCCTCGCCTCCTCCACCCCAACCCCGCTGAGTCCCCTCCGAAGTCCCTGCGCTGCTGTCTCAGATACGAAGATGGAGGCGGCGGAGAGCTCGAGGATGCCGAAGCGGCTGCCGCGAGACGGTCAGCGAAGCGCCGGCCACCAAAGAGGCCGCCGCCGTTGCCCTCGGCGAGAGCGCCAAACGCAGCGGTGGCAGCAGCAGCAGCAGCTGCCGCCGAAGAAGAAGAGGGCTTGTCCTCTCCTCCTCCTCCTCCGTTCCTCGCCGGCGAGGAGTTGGCCGAGGTCGAGGAGCCCGGAGTGCGCACGAAGTCGCAGACGCGCTCGAGCCAGGGGGAGGCCGCGAGGGCGGCGCCGACGGCGGCGCGAGGGGAGCGCGGGGGGGGGTGGGTGGGCGAAGCTTCCGTCGCCGTTGCTGCTGCCGCAGCTGCGGCCCCCTCTCGCCGCGCCGCCGCCCTGCCGCCGACGCTGGCCGGGAAGCTCCCCTCCCTCCCCGCAGAAGCAGCAGCGGCAAGGGCAGGGGCTCTCGCGTCCCGCGACTGCGGCGGCGGCGGCCCGCTCGACAGCGACTGCAGGGCCCGGACCGCCGCGGCGGGGGACGGGAGGTGCGAGAGGGCCTGCCGCGACGGGAAGAGCTCTCCTTCGCCTCCGCCGCCGGTGCGCTCCTGCTGCTGCCGCCGCGGGGGCGACGAGGCCGGCGCGGCTCTCTCTGGAGAACACTGCTGCTGCTGCTGCTTGCGCCACTGCTCGGAAGCAGACGTGCCGAAAGAGCTCTCGTTGTAGTCGCTGTTGGCGGAAGCGGAAACGGGACGAGCCTCCTCTTCCTCTCTCGCCGTCGGCATTGCCGCCGGCGCCGCCGCCGGCGGTCGCCCTCCTCCGAGAGAGAGCCTCTTCGGCGGCGGCCTCTGCAGGAGCCGGATGGCCGTTCCCGGCGTCGTGGCCATCAGGGATCCCAGTTCGCTGCCCCCGCCCTGAAAGGAGGAGGAGGAAAAGGAAGTCTGAGGAGGAGGAGGAGGAGGAGGAGCAGCAGTCGGGCTCGGGGGCTGCTGCTGCTGCTGCCATCGCTCTTCTTCAGGAGGCGGGAACGGCTGATACGAAGTCGTCGTCGCCGACGGCGTATGCCGTTCCTGCTGCGGAGAAAGAAGTCGCTGCTGCCTGGGCGGCGAGCGAGGAGAGAGCTTGATCTCGAACGACACCGGAGGCGCCGCCGCGGCCGGAGGAGCAAAGAGCCCAGGAGGAGGAGGCTGCTGCTCTGCTCCTGTTGTAGTCTGTGATGCTGCCGCTGCTGCACCGCCGAACACGACGGACTCGCTCGCGAAGCCTGCTACTGCCGGTCTCCCCGCCCCCCTGAAAGCCGAGGAGGGGGTTCCAAAGGGATTGGACGCAGGAGCGGCGGCAGGGGCGGCGGCGGCTGTCGGCGGTGGCGCAGCCGGGAACGGCGCAGCGAACGCCGCGCTTGCTCCTCCTCCTCCTCCTCGGTTGTTCGGCGGCGACTGCGGGGGAAGCGCGAACGGGTTGATCGGAGCGGCAGCTGTGTATCTCGGGGCGGCGGCGGCGGAGACCGGGGGCGGCTGCCACGGAGGCTGCTGCTGCAGCGGAGCAGGAGGCTGCTGCGGCGGCGCGAACGAGGTCGCCGTCGCCGCCGTCGCCGCCTCCGCGCCCGCCGCCGCCGCAGAGCCCGGGTGGCTCGCCGCAGAGCCCGGGTGGCTCGCCCTGGCCCTCGCCCTCGCCCTTTCGAGCACCACGGCCCTGTTGAGCGGCTCGTAGGCCGGGAACGAGATCTCCGAGGGCGCGGTCGCGGGCTGCTGCTGCTGCCGCGGGCGCTGCGCGTCCGGGGTCGAGGGTGGCGGCCGAGAGAAGTGCTGCTGCTGCTGCTGCTGGTGGTGAGGTAGGAAATACTGCTGCTGCGGCTCTTGCTGAGGAGGAGGAGGATTGGGGACTCCGAACACGATGGGATCCCCTCCTCTCCTCCGCGTCGGGGGCTGTGCTGCTGCAGCAGCGCGAGGGGCGGCGCCAAAGGGGTTTTGGGGGGGCTGCTGTTTTTTTTCCCCAGAGGAGTGAAGCGCGGAATTTTCGTGACTGTTTGAGGAGGAAGAAAAAACTGAAACGAGAGAATCTTGCTCCGTTTCCTCTTTCTCGGGGAGTACTCCACGCATCCTTACCTGTCCCCAAGGCGGAGGCTGGCCCTCGCTTTGGCTGGAGTCTCCGCCAGGAGAAGGGAACATCCCGAAGAAGCCCTGCGTGTGTGCGGGAAGAGAGAATGAGGAAGAGGAAGACTGAGTGCATTGGTTTTTCTTCTTCGACGTCGACGAGCGACGCATGGAAGGCAGGCCCCTGCGCTCCAATGAATTGTTTCTCTGTCGTACCTCTGCGCCGCAGTACCTTGAGCTGGAGGGCTCTTCGAGGGCTACGCGGCGGAAGGGAGACAGAGGAGAGAGAAGCGCGAAAGCGAGCGAGGTTGCACCTCGGAAAAGATGAGGCGCAATGGAAAAAGTAGAGTCGTCGAGGCGAGGGGCGCCGCCGAGGAGCTCGAGGCTCTCGAGATTTTTTTTCTTTCTCCCTCGTCGATTGCTCCCTTCCCTCACAACTGACTCCGCTTCCCAAGGTACGCTCCCTCCTGTTTCGCCCCCCGCGCCTCCGTTTCTCCATTCTCTCTCTTTGTGATACGCTACCGAGATCTCGCATCACCCGATATCTCTTTCAGGAGAAATCGGGCGATCCCGCGAGAGAGGAGAGAACAAACGCAAACGGAGTTTTCTCTTCGGCTGCTGCGATCATAGGCGGCGGCGGCCGATCGCTTCCATTATGAAAGGCAGCGACAGCTCTTGCCCTGCACCCCCCTTTCCCTGCGCTTGCTCTGCCCGCCAGACCAGAGCAAGCTTGGGGTTTAGATCGATGCAGCTCACGTTGCCGCCTTGCAAAATGAGAGGGGGCTCCGCGAGGCACCGGCGCAGGCGGGGACAGCTCTTTTGGTTGGCGCGCCGGCCTCGGCGGCCGCCGCCGTCGTCAATCGAGCGAGAGTCCCTCGTCGCGCCTCCTCCTACAGCGTTTCCTCGCTGCTCCTCGACGTTTCCTCTCGGCGATGTCCTCGCATCGAAACTAGCCCTTGTTGTGTTCGAATTCGGCAAATCGCCGGAGGACAACGACGGATGATGATGCTCACTTCTCTTTTGCTCACCTCTCGATCGCTCTCTCTCCCCTCTTCAATTTCATTCCACTGCAGCCTTTTCTCCTCCCCCCCACACAAAAAAAAAGCGACAACAAAATGTCCGAGACGCTCTCGCTCCGCGGCACCCTCGAGGGGCACGCCGGCTGGGTCACCGCCATCGCGACCCCGCTCGACCCCGCCTCGGACGTCGTCCTCTCCGCGTCGCGCGACAAGTCTGTGATCGTCTGGAACCTGACGCGCGAGGAGGGCGCGGCCTACGGCCACCCGCGCCGCGCGCTGCGCGGCCACTCGCACTTTGTGCAGGACGTCGTCATCTCCTCCGACGGCCAGTTCGCGCTCTCGGGCTCCTGGGACGGCACGCTGCGGCTCTGGGACCTGAACACGGGCGCGACGACGCGCCGCTTCCTGGGGCACACCAAGGACGTGCTGTCGGTGGCCTTCTCGGTCGACAACAGGCAGATCGTCTCGGGCTCGCGCGATAAGACGATCAAGCTCTGGAACACCATCGGCGAGTGCAAGTACACGATCGGCGAGCCCGACGGGCACTCGGAGTGGGTGTCGTGCGTGCGGTTCTCGCCGGCGCCGGCCAACCCGATCATCGTGTCCGCCGGCTGGGACAAGCTGGTCAAGGTACGTTTCTTTGGTCTTTTTTCTTTTTTTCCCCTCTTTTTTTCCTTTCCTCTCCCTCGTTTCATTTCTTCTTCTTTTCCCCCCACTCCCACTCTTTCCATTCCCCTCCGCGCCCCCTCGCTCTCATCTCCCGACCTCGTCCTCCCGTTACCAATCCGTCCATCCAGGTCTGGAACCTCGCCAACTGCAAGCTCCGCTTCAACCTCGTCGAGCACACCGGCTACGTCGCCGCCGTCACCGTCTCGCCCGACGGCTCGCTCTGCGCCTCGGGCGGCAAGGACGGCGTCGCGAGGCTCTGGGACCTCGCCGAGGGCAAGAGGCTCTACTCGCTCGACGCCGGGGACGCGATCTCGGCGCTGACGTTTTCGCCCAACCGCTACTGGCTCTGCGCGGCGACGGCCTCGTGCGTCAAGATCTGGGACCTCGAGTCCAAGTCGACCGTCGTCGAGCTGCGGCCCGACTTCCCGCCGACGTCGAAGAAGGGGATCCAGCACTCGTGCACCTCGCTGGCCTGGTCGGCCGACGGCGCGACGCTGTACACGGGGTACACCGACGGCGTGATCCGCGTGTGGGGCGTCAACCGCGCGATCTGAGGAGCGCGCTGTTGAGAGAGAGAGATGCAGGAAAAAGAGGAGGGAAAGGTGGCGACGACGGGGGAAAGGAAGAGAGGCGAGAGAGAGACTTTTTTCGCTCCGCAGTTTTACCTTCTTGCTCTCGTCGTCATCGAAACCATGAACCTCGCGCAGTGGCTACTTCACGCGATGGCGCTGGCGGGGGGAAGCATCCGATGAAAAGAGGAGTTTTGCGTTTTCTATTTCGCGTTTTCTTCGTGTTAGAAAAAAAAAGTCACTCGCAGCAGTGCTTGCGACGATTTTTCATCTTTTCTCCTCTTTCTCCTCTTTCTTTTAAACTCTCAATGTCGAAATCTCGCATTACATCATCGTTTGCGAAGCTACGGCAAAGAAAGAATCGAATCATTTCGCTCTTGCCTTGTTCAATTGCCTAAAAAATAAAACGCTGGGGGAAACAATCCTCCTCGACCAAACGCGAGAAAAAAACTACAAAACTCTAAACTCTTCCTTTCTCTCTCTCCCTCTCTTTCTCCCTCTCTCGCCATCCTATCACCACTCGTCTTTTTCTCTCCCTCTCTAAACATAAAGAAAGAAAAAACTCTCTCGAAAGGACAAAAGAAGAACAAAAAAAACAAAAGGTTGAAAGAAAACTCTAATCTAGCCAGTGTTCTGCATCCCGGCCGAGATGCCCTTCATCGTGATGATCATCGCGTCCTCGACCGCCGCCTTGTAGGGGTCCTTGGCCGAGTCCGGCCCCTCGCGCTTGAGCATGGCCGCAACGTCAGGGTCGGCGGGGACGTAGTTGACGAACCTGTTCAGTTTATTGGAGAGTTTTTTTTGTTGAGAAAAAATTGGGTGAGGTTTTTTTTCTTTTTGAGTTTTTTTCTCTCTCGACCACGGCCTCGACCTCTCTCGACCTCGACCTTGAAGAACCCGAAAATCCGAAAAACTTCTCTCTCTCACCTTGGGTCCCTCTCCCCGCCGGCCTCGAGCGCCCTGAGCGACTTCAGGCAGTGCACCTGCAGCACGTTCAGGGGAGTCACGTAGGGGGCCCTCAGCGCCAGCTTCTGCTGCAGCACCTGCGTATCCTTGTCGCACAAGAGGTCGCGGTGGCCCATCACCCGCAGCAGTGTCTGCCGCGTCGCGAAAAACTTGGCGAGCAGCTCGTCCGAGAACGCGCGCAGCTTCGGGTCGGCGACCAGCCCCTGCACGTAGAAGCGGGAGACCCGGGGGTCGGCCTTCGCGAAGACCATCTCCAGCATATCCAAGGTGACGCGGAAAAAGGGCCACTCGCGGTACATGCGCTGGAGCAGCTTGAACTTTTCGTTCTCCCCGCCGGCGCCGCCGCTCTTCTCGCCCTCGGAGATCAGCTGCTCAAAGGCCTCACCGATGCCGAGCCACACGGGCAGGTGGAAACGCGTCTGCGTCCACGCGAAGATCCACGGGATCGCGCGCAGCGTGTCGATCGAGCCGGCAGCGCGCCGCTTGGCGGGGCGAGAGCCGATGTTCATCCTGCCGAGCTCGTTGACGGGCGTCGCGGCGTAGAAAAAGTCGACAAAGCGCGGGTCGCCGCGCACGACGGCGCGGTAGGCCTCGCAGCTCGCTTCGGCCATCTGGGCCATCGCGGTGCGGAACGACGCGTCGGGGGCCGGGGCCGGGTCGAGGGAGGACTCCAAAACGGCGGAGGTGTAGAGGTCGAGCGTGCGGAAGCAGACCTCCTGCTCGCCAAACTGCTGCTCACAGGTCTCGCCCTGGATCGTGACGCGCAGCCTGCCGCCGATAGTGCCCGGGGGCTGCGACAGGATCGCCAGGTGCGTCGGGCCCCCGCCGCGCCCCACGGTGCCCCCGCGCCCGTGGAAGAGCGTCAGGCGCACGCCGTGCTTCTTGGCGACCTCGGTCAGCTGCTCCTGGACCTCGTAGAGGCCCCAGGCGGCCGCCATCCGGCCCGCGTCCTTGCCCGAGTCGGAGTAGCCGATCATGCACTCCTGCTCGCCCTCGATGTGCGCGGCGTACCACGGGTTGGACAGCAGCGTCTCCATCGCGCCCATTGAGTGCTTGAGGTCGTCGAGCGTCTCGAAGAGCGGCGACACCGGCAGGGGGTCGGCCACGCCGCACTCGCGCTGGAGCAGCAGGACCGCCAGGACGTCGGACGCGGTGTGCGCCATCGAGATGACGTACTTGCCGAACGAGTCGCGCGGCAGCCTGCCGAGCATCCGCATCGTGTCGAGCACGTCCCTCACCTCCGCCGTCGCCGAGGCCTCCATCTCCGCGGGTAGCAGCGGCCTGCGGCCCGACAGCTCCTTGACCAGGAACTCCAGCCTCTGCTCCTCGCTCCAGCCCTTGTAGGAGCCGCTGCCAAGGTAGGTCGTGATCGCGTCGACGGCGTCGGCGTGCCGCGTGCTCTCCTGCCGCACGTCGAGCTCGACCATGTGCAGGCCGAACGTCTGCGCGACGCGGATAACGTCGAGCAGGCGGCCGTTGGCGACGCTGTCGTCGCGCGTCTCGAGCAGCGAGGCGTAGATCCGGGTCAGGGCCGAGAGCACCTCGCCCTTGCTCGAGTAGGCGAGCTCGTCGGCCTCGAGCGCGCCGCGCACGCAGGCCCTCGCGTCGGCCGAGCAGGCGTGGAGCACCTCGCGCGTGCGGTAGAGCCGGTCGCGGATATCGCTGAGGATGAGGCGGAACGGGTCCGTCGGCGGGATGACCGACCAGAACTCAGAGTAGTTCTTGCGCTTGCGGTCCTCGGCGAGCGCGGCGGCGGCCGGGGCCTGTCTGGCGTGGATCTCGGCCGCGAGCTGCGAGATGTCCGCGTTGCAGCGCCAGATGGAGAGCTCGTACATGAGGGACTCGATCATCGCGAAGAGTTGGTTGACCGCGGCGAGGCGGGCCTGGTAAATGTTTGTTTTTTTTCTCGAAGAGATGCAAAAGAGAGGGTGAGTTTTTGCTTTTGCTTCTCTCTTTCGTTGCTTTTTTCTCCTCTCTCCCATTGTCGCCCCCAAAAAAAGCTCTTTCTCTTTCTCCCTTGAAGGCGCGCTCTCATCGAAAGCGCGCTTTCGGTGAGAGCGCACGACGACGAGGCGGAAATAATACGGGCGAGAACGCGGAGGAACAAGAAGAGCCCCAAAGAAAAGCTCAAAAAAGGTCGAAACCAAAAACCCACCGCGATGACGACGTCGCGCGTAGTGTCCGCCGTCACGAACGGGTTCCCGTCCCTGTCCCCCCCCATCCAGCTGCCGAACCGGAACAGCGACCGGTCCAGCGGCAGCCGCGGCTGCCCGATCTGCGCCAGCGCGGTGTCGATGCGGCGGTAGAACAGCGGCAGCGCCGGCGCGATCGTCTCGTGGAAGTAGGAGAGCCCCTGCCGCATCTCGGCCTGCGGCGTCGGCTTCTGCCGCCTGATCTCGTCGGTGCGCCACGCGCCCTGCACCTGCGCCTTGATGTCCTCGAGGCACTCGAGCCGCTCGTAGGGGGACATGCGCGCGTTGTGGAGCCTGTCCATGGCCTTGCGGATCGCGCCGTACTTCTTCAGCAGGGACTGGCGCAGCGCCTGCGTCGGGTGCGCCGTGAAGACGAGCGAGACCTCCTGTTCGCACAGCGTCTCGTAGATCAGCTCCGGGGTGGCGCCGTTGGACGCGATGAGCTTCTTGAAGGAGCGGTTGGTGGAGCGGGTGGATTGCTCGACCTTTTTTGTTTTTGTTTTGTTTTTGTGGAGAGAAGGAGGAGAGGTCGGGGTTGAGAGGAAAAAGGTGTTTTGAGGTCGGGCTCTCGAATGCTTGCTGGCTCTCGAGGGCGGCTTGCATGATGATGATGCCCTCTTCTCCCTTGATTCCCCCTCTCTCTTCTTCCGTCCAACTCAACGCTTCCTCACCTCTCCCATCCTGATGGCGCGCTCGTGCTGAGCTGTTGACATCTCCTCGCTCAGGTTGTGCAAGTTGAGCAGGTGCGAGAAGGCCGAGGAGACGCTGGTGTGATGGTGGTTTTGAAGAGAGTTTTTTTTTCCGGGCGTCGTCGAAAGGTGGAGCGTGAGCGAAACGAAGAAGAAGAAGAAAACGAAGAAGCAAAAAAGGTCTCGATCGACACGTCGCGATTCCAACTGCTCCGATTTCCCCTTTCGCTTTATTTTTTGCGCGAGCACATGGAGAGGGCAAAGGGCTATCTTCCGATGTATGCCTCGCGCCAAAGCATCGAGCGCTCGCGAAAAGACTGCCCGGCAAAGAGCAACTACAGAAAAAAAGAATAATCGCCCCTTCGCCTGCGGCCAGCCTTTTTCTCGCCCTAAGCTGTCACGGCCATCGAAACAGGAGAACTCACAAGATCATCTCGTCCGGGTTGAGCTCCCCGACGACCTTCTCCAGCGCCGCAAAGTCGGTGTCAGAGCCCCCTCCGTCGCTGCCGTCCCCGCCGCCGGAGCTGCCGCCCTTTGCGCCGGAGCACCACGCGTCGGAGAAGGCGTAGATGGCGTCGAGCTTGGCGCAGACCTTGGGAGAGTGGTGCCTGAGGATCTCCAAAAAGGTCTGGCGCAGCAGGCAGTCGTCGCCGCGGAGGAGGGAGATCTCGCCGAGGTCGGCCTGAGAAGAAGAGAGTCTGCCCCCGGCGATGGCCGCGGCGAGGGAAGCCGCGGAGGGCGGCGCTGCGGCGACCGCGGTCATGATTTCACGATTTCGATGTCGAAAAGAAGCTGTTTTTTTCGAGTCGTCGGTCGGCTGTGACTTCCTCCTCTCGGCCTCCTCGATTTTTCTCTTTTTTCTGTTTCTGGCAAGCTACACATGGGGGGGGGGGCTAATCAATTTACAAAAGAAAAGAAACAATCTCAACCAAGCAGCAGAGGTGGAAAGAGAGAGGGCAGAGCAGAAGTAGACGAAGAATAGGAGGCCAGCGGAGCGGTTTTTGGAGAAGAGACGGCCGCCGAGACGTCTTCTGTGACCGAAGCAGAGGCGACGGACGGCGTCTTTGCCTGCGTTGCTGCCGCCGTTGCCGCGTGCCCCCCCCTGGCCAGCGTCGAGCGGTCCCCTGGCACGATTTCCGGGAAGGAAGAGACCCTCGAGCCCGAAGAAGAAGACGACGAGGAGGAGGAGGAGGAGGAAGGAGGAGGGAGAGGCAGGCTCGGAGCTGGTGCCTTTTTCGCCGCCGTCGGGACCGAGACTGCCGCCACCGCAGCCACGCTTGTTGCCCCTCCCTTCCCCACCGCGACCGGGAGGGCGCTATTCCCCGATCCTCCAGCAGCAGCGGAGGCGAGCGCAGCCGCGTCCGCGGCAGTGTGAGCGGTCGAGGGCAGCCTCCCTCCCGCGGCCGCGGCCGTCGCGGCGAGGCCATCCCTCCTCCGCGACGTGGCGTCCGCCACGGCGGCCGCCGCCGCGGCTTCGTCGCGCGAGAGGAGCAAGGGAGAAGACTGAGAAGAAGAAGAAGGAGAGCTCAAAGCGGTGGACAGGGGCATGGTAGACGCCACCCTCCCCTCCGTCCCGGCGGCATTGGCGGTCCTCTCTGCGACCCCACGCAGCCACGCCGACTCTTTGGGGTCTCTGGGCCCCTCTTTGGGAATCCGCGCCATCGCTGCGGCGACGTCGAGCGTGCCGCCGCTCGAGCACTTGTCTTTGAGAGATTCAATCTTCCTCGCCGACAGCAGCAGATCGTCGCGGACGTCCGCGGCCCTCGCCCGCGAGTACCCCGCCTGCCTGCGGGCCGCCAGGAGCAGCGCCGCGGCTCCCGCGACCTGCGCCGCGGCCTGCGAGGTGCCGTCGTGGATCGCATAGTTGTTCCCTCCGGGCACGGTAGAGAGGATTTTTTCCCCGGGGGCAGCGATCGCCGCGGCCGTGGCTCCCCAGTTGGAGAAGTTGGCGAGCTTCATCCCGGACCTGTCCGTGGCGATGACCGTGAGGACGGTCTTGGAGTCGTAGCTCGCCTTTTTTTTGGAAAGAAAGAGAAGTTTCAAAGGGAGTTCGAAAAAGATGAGCTTTTTTCCCCCGTTGACTTTTTAAAACCTCGAAAAAAGAAAAAAAAGAAAAAATCAAAAAACCAACTCTTCTCACCGGAAACGTCGGCGTCCCGCCCTCGAGATCGATGTTGGTCCCGTAGTCGTTCCCGGCAGCGGCGACGAACAGCTGTCCCGCGACGCCCGCCGCGGAGATCGCCGCCCGCAGGGCCTGGGAGTCGGCGGCGAGACCGCCTTTTTTTGATTTTTTTGTTCGTTTTATTTTTCGTCTCGAAGAGAAACGGTGAGTTTTTTATTTTCTTCCGTCTCTCTCTCTCTCTCACTCTCTCTCTCTCTCTCTCTCTCTCTCTCTCTCTCTCTCTCTCTCTCTCTCTCTCTCTCTCTCTCTCTCTCTCTCTGGAACTAAAAGCAAAGAACTGAAACCTTGAAATGTTTACCGTAGGAGTTGAGCGTGACGTCTGCGCCCATCGTTATGGCGTAGTTGAGGCACCGAACGGCGTCGCTCGTGTACCCGTTTCCGCTCCCGTCGAGGAACTTGCAGCCCATGAGCCTCACGACGGGGCTCACGCCGCAGGTGCCTATCCTGTTGTTGCAGCTTGAGCCTACGATGCCGGCCAAGTGCGTGCCGTGGAAGAAGTCGTCGGCGACGGTGCCGCCTCCCACGGTGAAGGTGTTGATGCCGTGGACGTCGTCGACGTAGCCGTTGCCGTCGTCGTCGAGGCCGTTGCCCGGGATCTCCTTCGTGTTGGTCCACATGTTTGCTTTCAAATCTGGGTGGTCGAAGTCGATGCCAGAGTCCATGATGCACACGACGACCTGTGCGGGTTTTGAGAGGTTTTGGGAGGTCGAAAATAATGGTGAAGGTGAAAAAGGTGCGGGTTTTTTTGTTCTTGCCCCTCTCTTTCTTCTTCGCGACTCTTCTCCACTCTGTTCTCTTTCTTCTCTTTCTCTTCTTCTTCTCCTCCTTACCTGCTCCGACCCCAGCGTCCTGTTCCACGCCCCGGGAGCGACCCCTTTTCCTGCCCGCTCCTCCTGCGGCGTCATATCGGCGATGGAATCCGAATAGAGCCCGCCCTGGTTGAGATAATACTGCTCAGCAACTCGGGCGTCGTCCGGCGCCGTCGCTGCTTTAACAATGCCGTCGAGCTCTGCAAAGTGCGCAGACCCGTGATTCGACAAAAGCCGCGCCAGCTCCGCGGCGGATCGAGCGTCGGGGGCGTCCACGAAGTCGACGGCGACGTGCGAGCCCAGGGAGCCGAAGGCCAGGGAGAAATCAGACGAATCGTCGGAGAGGAGGAGCTTGCGGCCGGCCCAAGTCCGCGGCGAAAGAGAGAGCAGGCGGCGGAGCCGGCGCGAAGGAGGCACTGTCGTTGCTGAGGCTGAAGAAGACCCAGAAGAAAGTGAAGAAAGGAGCAGCTCTTCTCGCAGCGCCTCGTGCCTTCCGGAGGAGTCCTCGGTTGTTGCATCGTGCCTATAGAGCACGCGGTGGCGCGTTCCAATCGAGGTGACCGTCGGCTGTTTTTTTTGGAAAGGGGAAAAAACAGAGAAGAGGAGGAGGAAGAGGAAGAAGAAGAGGAGAAAAGAGGGAAGAAGCTGGTGAGGAGGTTGAGGTTGAGAGAGAGAGAGAGAGGAGGTCGAACAAAGCGAGAGGCCTCTCTTGGCAATCGACATGCGGATCGCCGTGGCGCCCTCTTTGCGCTTTCAGTCTCTTTTCTCTCATAAATAGCAAAAACACACGAATGTCTATGTCACTAGCGGGAGAGAGGGAAGAGAAAAATCGCGGGAGCCTGTCGCGCGAAGACTCTTCGAATTGGGTTGAGGCAATGGCGGCATGTCCGCTCGGTTTCGTTCTTCTCTCTCATCTCAAAACTCACTTGCGAAGCCGCGCTCGCTGTCGCCGCCAGCGCCAGGAGCAGGCTCGCAACGACCTCTAGTCGCATGGCGCGTGTCTTTGACTCGCCGCCAGCGTGATGGAAAGAAAGCGAAACAGGAGCGCGCAGCGTGCGTGCGTGCGAGTCAATTCTCAAAAGTCAAGTTGTGGCGCACCTTCGGGTTTTTGCGTTTTTTCTTTTTTTCTTCTCGGACCGATCAACTTTCTTACACTCGGTTCTGTACACGAATAAAGAATAAAAACTCTCCTCTCCCCCTTTTATCAGTCCTCCAGGGCGTCGTCCAGCTCCGACCACCGCTGCGGCCTGATGAAGGTCACCGTCGACCGCGCCAGCTGCCCCCTGTCAGTCCCCCCCTCGGGCTCGAGCAGCAGGACCGTCTGGCCGCGCGGAGCGACGCCAAACAGGTCGCATACCCTGCCCACGGACTGCTCGGGGTCCCTGGTGGGATCGACCCCAAGGGCCGCGTCGCCGTCGTAGAAGGAGGCGGCGACGCAGTGGGCCTGTTTGTTGTTTCGGGGAGGGGGGGGGGGAGGGTTGATCTCGTTTTTTTATTTTTTATTTCGAGAAGAAAGAGAACGAGAGGGAGAACGAAAGCACGAGTTTCTTCTTCTTGGTAATTACCTGCAGGGGGCCGTCGGAGACGCCGTAGTAGCTGCCGTGAACATGATTTTTTTTGAAGAGTTTTATTTTCAAAAGAGTGTGAGTTTGAGGTTTTCCCCCCCGAAGAAAGGAAAAGGGGGTGGGAACTCTCTCTTCTTCTTCTATCTCACCCTGCCCTGCCGCTCACGGTGTGCGTCCCGAACTCGGTCACCCCCAGGATCTCTCCCCCGGCGTTGTCCGCGCCGGCCACAAACTGCTGGCAGAGGCCCGAGCAGACCGCCGCGGAGGCGACATCCGTCACGGTCCCCAGGTACTCGAAGGAGAGCGTGAGGTTTTTCGGGTTTGAGGTTTTCGATTTCTTAGTAGAAATAGGCGGCCTCGCGCCGACGATGGCGACGGCCGCTCCCGGCTTCGCGTCGACCACGGCGGCCCAGGCCTGCGCCCTGGCGGCGACGTCGTCCCCCCCGGCGGCGGCGGAAGCCAGCGAGGCCGCGGCGGCCGAGGCCGCGAGGGCCGCCGCGGCCGGGTCCGGCGGCGCGGAGGGCAGCGACGAGCGGACGGCGTCGGCGATCGCGCCGAGCGCGTCTGCCTTCTTCTCCTCCTTCGTCTCCCCGCCGCGGAGAGCCAGAGGAGAGGGCGATGCTGCTGCTGCTGCTGCTTTTTTCTTCGATTTTGTCGTTTCTGTTGTCGGAGAAGAAGGAGAAGAACCGACATAGTAAGAAGAAGAAGAACCGACAGAAGAAGAAGAAGAAGAAGAAGAAGAAGAAGAAGAAGAAGAAGAAGAGGGGGCAGAATAAGAAGGAGTCGAAGAAGCGCCTGCGCAGGCGCCCAGGCTCGAGCTGAGCGCCTTCGGGTCGAGGAAGCTCGTCGTCCCTCCACTCGTCTCGATGGTGACCTCGGGGCAGGGGTCCCCCGCGGACCAGCCGTAGAGGGCGCAGGTGAAGGACGTCTTGCCGTCGCCACTGCCGTCGCCTTCTTTCGCGTCGAAGGCCGCGCTGAAGCAGCGCGGCAGCGGCAGCGGCGGTGCCGCGTCCTTTTGTCCTCCTTTCTTCTTGGACGACGCCGCCGCTGCGGCTTTCGCGGTGACGGAGGCGCAGAGCGCGGCGCATTCTTCTCCGCTAGAGGGCTCGTACGACGTCGCGAAGGGGATGCCGTCGTCCCCGGCGAGGGAGACCAGAGTGTCGTTGAAGCGGGCGAACTGTGACGAAAGAGAGAAAGAGAGAGAGAAGATAGAGCAGGTCGAAGGAAAAGGTGAGCAAACGAGAATTGGCATCTCAAAGTCCTGCCTCCTTCAGCAGCTCTTTCTCTTCTTTCTCGACGCACATTGGTGACCGACGTCGGACCGTCCCGCAAGGTCTTCGCAGCACGTTCAACCAAGGCCCCTGGGAGCTTGGAGAGCGGCGAAGAAGAAGACGGTTGCTGCTGGGCGTTGGCGACGAGAATCGCGGCGGAAGCGACGACGAAAAAGAGGATTCCTCTTCGTCTCGCCCTCATCTCGCCGTTGCGATTCTTCTTTTGACGCGCGTGGCGGAGCAGACAGTAGAGAGAGGAGGTCGCGGCCCTTGTCTGGTAGCGAGGAGACAGGTTTGCAGAGAACGCAGATGAGAGAAAGAAAAAAGAACGAAACCGAAACTGAAAAAACTCTCGGAGAAAAAAATGAAAAGCGAGGCGAAGAAGAAGACGAAGGACAAAAACTCTCCCCTTCTAGCCCCCCCCCCCCCGCTCTCTCCCCTCAGTCCTTCTTCAGCTCCAGCACCTCCTCGCTCAGCCCCTCCCTCGTCAGCACGAAGATCTGCACCGAGTCCCCGGTGTAGATGTCCCTCTCCCCGGCCGCCACGAACGCCGCCTTGACCAGGTCGACCGCCGCCGCCTGCGGCAGCGGCGTCGTCTTCCAGGGGCCGGCAGGCAGCACCAGCGGCGAAACCGCCCTGAGCTGGTTGTCGAGCACGGGCTGGATGAGGTCCTTGCCGGAGCCCTGGCACGAGAACCCGACGCGCTCGTGGGATCCCACGGCGTCGTACGTGTACACGGCTCCCTTTCCTTCCTCGTCGAGGCCGGCGCAGAGGCAGAAGGCGTAGTAAGGGAAGAAGCGCTTGTAGTAGAGCGTGTTGCCCAGCAGCTGCGCGGCGGCGTGGACGGGCATGGGCCTGCGGTGCGCGTGCTGGTAGGCGACGGCCCTCGACTTGAGCACCTTCTGCAGGGTGACGCCGTCCCCCGCGAAGCCGGCGTTGGCCACCAGGACCCCTTCGGACAGGCGACAGACCTTGGTGGCCTCTCGGGAGAGGATGGAGTACCCCGTCGAGAGGCGGGTCGAGGCCGCGAGGATGACGTAGCCGTCTCCTGCGACGGAGACGACGGTGCTGTTGTTTGCGGTTTTTCGGTTTCGTTTTGATTGCGTGCGTGAGAGAGAGAGGTCGAGTGGAAAAGCAAGAGGGCGATCGCACGAGGAGCGACGAGCGAGTGTTTCTTCTTCTCTATCGCTCGCCCCCTCTCTCGCTCTTTCTGTCTTCGGTTTCGACGAGGTATTGGAGATCTTGACTCACCCTCCGTTGTCATCGTATCTGTTTGGAATGAAAAGGGCAGGAAAAGAGAGTAAAATAGAGAGAGAGAGAGATGATGATTCGTTCGTGAGCAATCGATTCGATGGGAGGGCATGAAAAACCTTGCTCTCTCTCTTTTACCCCCTCTTCCTCTCCACGACGACGCACGGGCTCCACGACGCGCGCTCCGTGACGGGTCCGGCGCTCGGCTGCGCCAGGCTGTAGGCTGCTGCGGCCATCTGGCGTGTGCGACGTGTTTTCCTCTTCACGAGAGAAAAAGAAGAAGGAAACGAAATGAGAGGGAAGAAGTGCACAACGCCGATCGGCGGTTTTTTTCCCGTCGTCGTTTTTTTTTTACAGCTCTCAACTCTCAACCTTGCTCTCTTCAAGCAAGCAGCTCCCTCAAAAGCATCGCGTCCTCCGCCGCCCGCGTCTCCGGCCTGAACGGGCACTTGGCCTCCTCGGCTTCGAACGCCTTCGCGTGCCTCCCGTCGACGTCCCCCCTGGGCTCGCAGGAGAACGAAAAGGGCTCCGTCCTCGTGCAGACGTACCTCGCCCGGGGCCTCTCGCAAAAGACGGCCTCGGCCCTCTTCCGGTCCTGCTCGGCGGCCTCTCGGGCCGCGGCCGTCCTCCGCAGGTGCAGGGCGCACCCGGGCACGACCTCGGAGGCGAGGAGGGGCTTGCCGGCGCTCGGGGGGTGGAAGACGAGGGAAGTCGGCGGCGGCACCGGCCCTCGCCTCCCTTGCACCGCCGCGAGCTGTGGCCGCTGCGGCCGGAAGGAGCACTCTCGCTCGAGGGCCGCCGCGGCGGCGAGCGCCCGCGCGGCGGCCTCGGCGGCCCTGGAGGCCCTGCGAGCGCGCGCCGCGAGGAGGACCGCGGCATCCGGGTCCCGGGGAGGGAGAGTCCCCGCTTTCCTCTCCCAGCCGCTGGCTGCCGCCGCCGCCGGAGTCCACTCTTCCTCCCTTTCCGCCGCCGCCGCCGCTTCGGCGCCCGCCGCGCCCGGGGCGACGTTTCTCGCTTTCCGAACGCCGCCGCCGCCGTTCGCCTTCCTCTTCTCCTCCTCCTCCCTGCGTCTCTCCGCGAGCCAGAGAGAGCGGGGACACAGCGCCGGAGAGTGCAGAGGAAAGGGCCTCGCCGCAGCTTGGGCCTCCGCCGCGGCCTCCGCGGCCTTGGCCGCCGCGTCGGAGGCCCTGAGCAGGAGGGCAGAGGAGGAGGAGGAGCTCTCGACCCCTCTCGCCGCGCCCCCTCGCCCTCCTGCTCCCTCGCCGACGGCGGCCCCGATCTGCCCGTGCCTCTTTCTTCTCAGGACGGCCGCGGCGCCGGCCGGGAAGAACCTGCCCCCCTCTCCCGCTCCTCCCGCCTTGCTGCTTCCGCTCGTCCCGAGCGTCGCCGCCGCGCTCCTCTCGGCCGCGGCCGCGAGCCTCTCTCGCTTGCCTCTCGCGGCCTGCTCCTGCCTCTCCTCGAACGTGGTCCCGGCGACGAGGCACTCCGAGTTGCGGTTGATGCGCGGGGCGAAAGAGGGGGGCAGGGGCGTCGCGTGGGGGACGGTGCGGCGAGAAGGGGACAGGGGAAGACCCTCCCTCCCCTTCCCCGCTTCCGCCGCCCTCGCGGCAAGCTCCCTGGAGCGCTGGCTCATCTTCCGAGGGGAGAAGGAGAAGGGCGGGGGGGCGAGGGAGGCCGCGAGCCTCCTCGATGCGGCCGCTGCGGCGAGCGCGGCGGCGCGCTCGTGGAGCGGGGGGCGATCCCTGGCGGGAGGAGAGGAGGAGCAAGGGAGAGCCGCCGCCGCCGCCGCCGCCGCCGCCGCCGGAGACGAGGAAGGAGGAAAGGTTTCTTTCCTCCAGGAAGACGAAGAAAAGAGCCTCGGCGCGAAGGAGCACCCTTCGACTTCCTCCTCCAGCGCTTGCTGCCGCAGGAGCCCGAGCTTCTGTTCCCTCCGCTTCGCGGCGGCGAAGAGGCGCTCCTCCACGGGAGCGCAGGAGAGGAAGGAGAAGCGAGGAGGTCGCCGTCGTCGTTGCCTCTGGCGGAGAGCTTCGGCGGCGGCTTCGGCGGCCTCTTTCTTCTCTTCTGTCGTCTCGACAGCAGAGGCCTTCCGCCACGGCTGCTTGGGCTTGGCGAGCTGGGAGAGCCTCGAGGCGGGAGGGAGGGGGTGCGGGGAGGGGAGCCTTCGGTGCTGCTGCTGCGGCGGCGGCGGCGGCGGCATCTCTTGCTGCCCTTCCTCTTCCTCGTCTCTCTCGTCGTCGCCTCTCCAACTCCCGTCGGCAGGAGCAAACCCGAAACCTTCCTCCCCCGGGAGAGCCCCGTCGTCGGCCAAGTCCGCAGCGAAGTGGAGGGAGGGGGCCCTGCTGCCGCCTCCGGCGCCCCCGGCGCTGGAAGAGGTCGAGGCGTTGTCGCTCTCGCCGCCGTCGTCGTCGTCGGTTCCGTCGCCGGTTCCGTTTTCGTCTTCGGCGCCGAGCAGCCCCCGCTCCATCAGCATCCCGCGCACGCGCTCCGTCAGGGCCTCCCTCGACGCAGCAGGATGATCATCCTCGCCGAAAGTTCCTCCTGCCTCCCTGCCGCAACTCTCCCTGGCGGCGCGGAGGAGGCGGGCCGGAGGCGGAGGCGGAGGCGACAAAGACGAGAGAAGAGTTGAAGTCGTTGTCGTCGTGGTTGTTGTTGTCGCCTCTTCTCGCAGCCTCCTAAGCACGCCTCCAGGAGATTCAAGCATCCTCTGGTGCATGTCGATGTCGGCCTCAACCTGTGGGGGTTGAATTGAAGGGAGTGGGGCCAGATGAAGTGAGTTTGAGTGCGCTCTGAGAGCGAGAAAATGCCCCCTTGTCGCCGCCATTCGGAGAGCGCGTCGAGAGAAAAAGAAAAACTCGATTTCCAAATCCTCACCTGCTCCACGGCGAGCCTCACACGCCCTGCGGCGTCCAGCTCCTCCGACGACGACGGCGAGGCGAGCTCCATGGGCGCGAGCAGACAGAGCGAATTGAGCTGAGTCGAGGAAGAGGGACGCGGCGATGTCAGAATTGAGCCGTTTCGCTTTCTCAGTTTCTGCTCTTTCTCTTCTCTTTTATCTGAAACTGACTTTTTTTCATTTTTCATTTTCCGTTTTTTTTCTTTCGTCCGTTTCTCTCCGCGACCCGCCTCCTCGCCTCTCGCCTCGCCTCCGCCTTCGGCAGCCCGTCGACGACACTCACCCGATGCCCCACTTCCTCGGCGCCCCAGGGGACCTCCCTCCGCCTCCTTCAAGCCCTCCCTCGCATCTAGAGCGGAAGAGAGGCAAGAAAGAAGAGACGTCGCGAGGAAGAGGAGGAGGAGGAGGAGGAGCGAAGAAAGGGAGCAGCGACGAAAGCGCCGCCTCGCTCGCGGCGAGACTCCTCGCCTCCTCCTCCTGCTCTTCTTCCAACTCTTCTTCCTCCTCCTTCGCCTCCCTCCCTCGCTCCATCGGCTCCGCGGCCTGGTCCCGCGCCCACGCCCTCATCGAGGAACTCAACGCCAGGGCGCACGCGGACGCGCAGCAGTCGCAGGCGCAGGCGCAGCCGTCGGAGGGACGGGAGGAGGCAGTGCCCCTCGCGCTCTCGGCGGGAGGCGTGGGGACGCCGGACGGGGCGCCCCCGCCGCTCTCGGCGGTCGCCGCCCACCTCCTCGTCGCCTCCTCGTGGAGGGCCCGCGCCCTGCCCTCGATCCTGAGGTCGCTGCTCGAGGAGAGAATTGAAAGCGGGAGCGGGAGCGGGAGCGGGAGCGAGGGCAAAGGCAAGAAGGAAAAGGAGGAGAGGAAAGGGAGAGGAGACTGGTTTCTCTCCCTCTACGGCCTGATGAGGCACGACGTGAGCTGCGCTAACCTCCTCGCCGTCGCGCTCTCTGCCCCCGCGCCGGCTCGTCCCCGTTTCCCTCCGACGGTGGGGACAGCGGCGACGGCCGCGCCCCCGTTCGGCGACGACGGGCGCTTCTCCGTCCCGCTCCCCCCCTCTCCCCCTCCCGCGATCCGGGCCCTCTGCGACGACTCGGAGACCGTTGCATGCGCGATGGCTGCCTGGGCGGCGCGCTCCGTGCGGTGGTGGGATGCCGCGGAGGGTGGCAGAGCCGCGGCGGCGAGGACCGCTGAGGCGGCGACGAAAACGGCGGTGGCGGCGGCGGCGGCGAAAACAGCAGCTGCGAAAGCCGGTTCCTTCTCCCCTTCGCTCGCAGCCGACGAGACTGCGCTCGCCGCCGCGGCCAGCGCGCTGGCCGTCTTCCGCTGCCTTGCCCAGCACGCCGAGGATCTTCCCCCCGGCGTCGGAGCGGTGCTCGCCGGGGGAGGGGCTGGGGACCTCGTCCCCGTGCTGGTGAGCTGGAAGTTTTTTCTCGATTTTTTTCCTCAACTTTTTCCCGTTTTCTCTCTCGTTTTTTACGCTTCTTCTGTCTCATCGGGCCGCGCGGCCCCCCCGGC
>Ga0315274_10004541_pt1 | contig 20400 bp, 34 predicted proteins | sample YL17G02_20_MG_FD_203700 | JGI IMG/M metagenome (GOLD analysis project Ga0315274, IMG submission 203700) | Sediment microbial communities from Yellowstone Lake, YNP, Wyoming, USA - YL17G02_20 | ecosystem: Environmental > Aquatic > Freshwater > Lake > Sediment | place: USA: Wyoming | collected...
CTAAAGTTAATTATGTAAAACGTAACACTATAGTAATTATAACATGTAAGATACATGGTGACTTTCCCCAAACTCCAAACGATCACTTACAAGGTTGTGGTTGCGTTAAATGTAAAGGTGTTAATGAGGAATGTGCGTTATCAGCGTTAAAATTGGATATAAAAACAACAGCTGATAGTTTATGGATATAGTTATGGAGTTGTAAATGAGTACATTTGAAGTAAAAGTTCGGAAAATTATAGTTAAACCACATCCAGATGCAGATTTGATTGAGGTTGGTCAAGTAGATGACTTTCAAGTTATTGTTGGTAAGGGACAATTTCAATCAGGAGATCTCGTTGTTTATATACCAGAGGCTGCTATTGTACCTGATTGGTTAATTGAAAAGATGGGTTTAGTTGGTAAACTTGCAGGTCCAAAACACAATAGAATTAAGGCTTGTCGCTTACGAGGAATTGTAAGCGAAGGATTATGCTATCCTGTTATACGTGAGCAGGGATTTTTATTTGATGGGATCTATGATGTTGTTTTTAACGAGCATGATAGATTTAATGTAAATGAGGGTGATGATGTAACTGAATTTTTAGGTATTGAAAAATATATTCCTATTGTACCAGTGCACATGGCTGGAGAAGTGTGTAACCAATTTGGACATACACTTTCATATGATATTGAAAATATTAAAAAATACCCTGACATATTTCAAGAAGGTGAACTTGTTGAAATAACTGAAAAAAATCATGGGACGTGGTCATGTTTTGGACAATACCCAGGTTTGAATCACGATGAATTATTTGAAGGTAATACTATTGTTACATCAAAGGGTTTAAGCGATCAAGGACTTGCGTTTAAGTTTAATGAAAACAACGCTAATAATTTATATATTAAAGCATTTCATGCTAATTTTATTAATAGTGAAGATAAATCACATTTAACTAGAATTCGTCATAGTATGTATGATGCTGGGTGGTTACGTGACAGTGAACCATTTTACGTATTAGGTGAAATATTTGGTGCTGGTGTTCAGGATTTGGTATATGGACATTCAAGTCCAGTTGTTAGAATATTTGATATTTATGTTGGATTTCCAGGAACTGGTAGGTATTTAGATCCAGCTGAACGAAACACTGTTGCGTATGATCTTGGTATTGCAACAGTTCCAGTTTTATATACAGGTCCATTTAATAAAGAAATTTTACGTGAGTACACTAACGGGTTAGAAACAGTTTCAGGAAAAGAAACACACATGCGAGAAGGAAACGTCATAACTCCATTAATTGGGCGTCGAGATTTAGTTATTGGGCGTGTTAAATTAAAATCAATTAGTGATGCATACCTACTACGCAAAAATAAAAACGCAACGGAATACACTTAAGGAACACACAAATGAATAACATAGATATGTTTAAACAAATGCTCACAATGCAAGATGATCTCAATATCGTCGTGAATCCAGATTGGAAATTATTAAAATATGCGTGGTATAGAGCAGTTTGGATCGAGTGTGCAGAATTAGTTGAACATCATGGTTATAAATGGTTGAAAAAACAAGAACCGGATTGGAGTCGAATTACATTAGAGATTGTTGATATCTGGCATTTCGGTATGAGTATGTTATTATCGTTAGATATTTCATTAAATGAAATTGCTGAAAATTTAGCTTTTCATTATGATACTGTTATTCAAGATGAAATGTATGAACATAATTCATTTATTGAAAAGGTTGAAGTATTAGCGGGTACAGTGATTACTGGTGTATTCGATACAATATCATTTTTTAATGTTATGCTTACTGCAAATATTGACCTTGATATGTTATTTACTATGTATGTTGGCAAAAATGTGTTGAACAAATTCAGACAAGCAAACGGGTACAAACAAGGTACATATATCAAAACTTGGTATGATGGTCGCGAAGACAATGAACATCTTATTGATATTATGAGCAGTGATAGCTTAAAATTGGTTGATAGTAACGATTTAATATCTTATATTTATGGTACATTACAAGTTATATACCACACGCCAGAGTTAACTGTTTCAGAAGAATATATTGTACATTCAAATGGATGTTGAAAAATTATTAATAGGATTTTGTGATGAATAAGGATGAAAATGATTTAGATCGGTTTACTACCTGCGAAGAAAAGAAATTATTAAAAATATTAGAATCAAAATTACCAATGTTATTATACTGGGATTTGATGCATATGTTTAATCGGTTTATTGCTGAGATGATTAAAAATGAAAAGAAAGTTGAAGCAATAGCAGATGATGTTACTGATATGGTTATTAAAGCAAATCAACTTTTTAATAAATTGGATCATTTTTAATGAGCTATATAAGACATAATGCTATTATCGTCACTAGTGTACACAGTGATAAGTTAATTGAAGCTATTAATATTGCACAAGAGTTGGGACTTCAAGTGTTGGGGCCCAGCTTACCTGCTATTAATGCATATAGTTCTATATTTATTTGCCCCGATGATAGTAAAGAGTCTTGGCCTGATAATACTAATTTTGATTTTATGAGTATAAGGTTTATAAATTGGCTTAATTCTCAAGTTTATAAAGATTGTAGTTCTCTATATGAATGGGTTGAAGTGTCGTATTGTAATGATCACCCAGCTACTGTTCATCATCAATCATATAATAATAGGTGTGAATATGATGAATAAATATTGTAAAGTGTAAAATTATGAACGTAATAACTAACGATCAATTATTATCTGCATTACAAGTTTGCAAAGATGAACATAATATAACAGTTGAGTTTGCTGATATGTTATTATTAATATGTAGTAGACTTGCAAATAAACCAGAACATATACACTGTATCTATAAAGAATCAATGATTCGTTATGCATGGGAAGTTGCGTGTATGAATTGGCATACATTTGATTCTACAAAATCAAATAACGCGTTCGCGTATTTTCATACTATGATAATAATATGTTTTAATCAATATATTAAATTATATAATATGGATCCCAATCAATTAAATCTACTACTTAAATATATTAATGAACACTGAAGACGAAATAGAAAAAACATTTAAATATGAACTACAAGAATTACTTGACAAATATGGTGCTGATCTTGAAGCAAAGTCTCCGTATGTAGGTAAGAATCAAATGATACTTACCATTCCTGCAGTTTATGATAAGGCCCATAATTGTACACAAAAACAAATTGAGATTGATCTTGGTGCGTATATATGGGCTAAACCAACTTTATTATAATTAGAAATTATTCAGAGGTGAGAAACATAGTGCGAAAGTTAAAATGTTGGTGTGGAATAGGTCAAGTTTATCAATTTAATGAATCCCAATCTAATATTTATGTTGCCGCATATTCAATATCCGATATAACAGCTTTATGTTCAGAAGTAGGATTAGTACCTCCTAATTATCATGAAATCAAAAATTATTGGGTTGACACATGGGGTAAGCAAATGGATGGTATTCCAATTGAACGTGGTGTTTGGATATCAAAATTACATCAAAAAATGAATCCAATTAAATTAGAACCAAAATAAATTATGAGGGAATATAGTTGTGAATATTTTTTTAGGTGGAGCTCACAGAACAGGTAAAACGTCTGTGGCTCAAAAATTAGCGGATAAGTTGGGATATAATTATGTCCCAACAAGAATTGGATCAATGAAATTATGGGATATAATGGGTAGTCCAAGTGCCCATTATTCATATGGTGAACGAGTAAAGATACAAGAAGAATTGTATAGATACTTTATCGACGTTATAGATAGTGTACAGCTTACTGATAATGTATTTGATAGAAGTTTATTTGATTTAGTTGGGTATTTACATACTAATTATGACAGTACTTGTAGTTCAGTATTTGATGATTATATATGCAATGAATTTTTACCAAATATAGCTAAATTTTATAAAAACACATATAACACGTTAGTTTTTATATTGCAACCTAATATTGTATATAAGTATTGCTTAGTTGAGGTAGGTAAAAATAATAAAGTATATAATTCGTTTGCATATCGACAAGGATTAACTGATGTTATTGTTGGATTTGCAGTGCGTAATTTGGCTCCCTATCAATATAAAATTGTACCGGAACATTTAGATATCGACGGTACAGTTGATTTTATAATGAATACAATATAGCAATTAAGTTTATATGAATACAACCAGAGTTCCTAAACCTTTAGTTATACATAATACTACTTCCTCAGTACCAGCTCCAAAAATAAATAATGTTGTGTGGTCAGTTGAAGATGGTCATACAAGTATAAATTGGGTTGAAAAAATGACCGCTGTTACACCTTTACATACACCTAACAAACTTATAGTTAATACATCACAAATAGTCGAACCGGTAGTTAAACATAGACCTAAACCTGCGTTTACAGCTGTTGGGTTTGATATTAATAATATTGACCCAATAGTTGTTCCATTAATAGCTAAACATGGTGATTTTACTTCTGCTGAACAAGCAAGAATTAGTTATATTATAAATAATGATTTTAAAGATGCTCTTACAAAAAAAGCAGATTACAGTCACGCAGAACAACAAGCTATTTATTCTCAAAAATCACATGAGATATTACTTGCATGTTTACAAAATAATGTTATAAATGAAACAAATAAAATATTAGAACACATTTTAGAAATTATTACTGGTGATGGGAAAGTTAAACCACAGCATACTTCCTGGGAAAACTTTTTCTTTAAAACAGATAGTAGTAAAGAAAAACGAAGTTTTTTTTATCGTGAAAAAGAAGAAGAGATTGATCCAAGTACTGTTATCAATATATTAAACATTGCAACTGACAAGATACATGATAAAATACCACGAATTGAAGCAATGATCTCATCCCTTGGTGACGCGTTATTTCATACAACGCAAGAATACAAATTGTTGAAATTGTATCATATTGCAGGTGAATGTAAATTGGAATTATTAAGTAATGTTCGAGTTTCACAAACTGCTACAACTGATCCGTTAGTGTTAATGCGGCAGGTCGATGATAAACATAATTATGAATTATTTACTCGTAAAGTTAATAGTTTTAAAACGTTAGTTGAATATATTACAGCTAGTTTAATGCAAGCACAAGGGTTACAAAATATTTTGGAATCGATGCTTGAGAATATAGAAACAATGATTGATATTAATATACCAGCGTTTAAACAACAATTATTGTATGCAAATTCGTTTAAGAGTATAAAAAATTCACCTGTTTTTGTAACTCAGCGGACAACATTAATTAATAATATTAAATCTGTTTTGGAAATTAAAACATAATGAAAATCTATTTGATGGGAATAACATCAACGAATTATTAAAGGATAAGAATATAACATGGCTCTTGTAAATATTAGAGATTTAAAAGATAAACAACCGATACAACATACAGAAATTATTTCACAACTTGTGGAGAAAAAAGGAGTATCTCTTATACCACCATCTCATATTGCACAATATGTTAGTATACCTGCGATTTCAGTTGGAAAATTTGGTAGTGATGCTATAACATCTGTTGCGAGTTATAGTGATCAAGTAACCGAACAACTTAAAATGTGCGATATACCAGATTTTCAAACTAAAATCTTAGATATTTTAGCAGTTGCAAAAGGAGTTAAAGTACCGAGTAATGAAAAACAGGGAGCGTTTAGTAAGTTCGTTGGTAATGCACGATATTCACGTGATAAATTTATTAGTAATTTTAGTACAGTGAAACAGCAAATTGGCACAATGTTAGCTGTTATTAGTGAACATCAAACAGTATTAACTACTGCTAATAATAATTTGGATATAATGTATGATAATAATATAATAGAGTACGAAAACTTAACTAATTACATTAAAATCGGGGTTGAAGTTGTTGAATTTAAAAAACATGAGTTAGCTGCATTGCAAGAAAAATTATCAGATATGTTACAAGCTCAACGTGTTAGTGATATGTCAGCATTAATAACTCGTTGGGAAGCGCGTGTTGATAATTTACGTAAATTTCAAATGGCAGCTATTCAAACTGCCCCGACTATTCGTGCTATGCAAACAAATAACTTATTATTAGGTGATAAATTTACAGATTTACAAACAATTACAATTCCATCATGGGAAAAACAATTTGCATTAAGAATTAATTTGCAAGATCAGCAAAAAGCTAATAAACTAGCTAATACTATAGATGATGCAACAAATGATTTTATGTTAGAGAATTCGAAATTGTTGTGTGATACTTCAGTATCTGTTGCACAATCGAATCAACGTGGTTCAATTTATATTGAAACACTGGAAGGTGTTCAACAGAATTTAGTTAATATGTTTGATGAGATTAAACAAATCAATACGGATGGAGAAATTGCTCGTAAAGATGCGTTTAACCGCATGGAACAGATGAAGACAGTTTATTTACAAATAGCAAAAAATGAGTTAAATTAATAGTATGCATGATGAAGATAGTAAACCAATTAATTTTAGTATTTGTGCATTAACGTTAGGTGTAGTAACGTTAATAATTGGGATTATGGTAGTAGTTAGTATTTATGTATATACAAATGTACATATAAATACATATAAATGTGTTAAATATAATAATATATATTCAAATGAACAAATGCAGAAATGTATTAATAAAGTAGACAGTACAAAATAATAATTCTTAAACTAACCTTACAGGTGGTACATATGTCTGAAGATTTAATTAATTTAACAAAACAAGTAAAAATTACACTTAAAAAACGTGCTGCTCCAACAATTACAGCTCAAGTTGGAGTATCATTTGATATTTCAGGATCAACACAAAGTTATTATGGGACTATATCTGATAACAACAATAGTTATATTCAAAAGTTAGTTAATCGCATATTTGCTATTGCTGTTATGTTTGATGATAATGGTGCGTTGAATACATGGGTGTTTGATAGTTGTAATAGTCAAATCGATGATATTGTTGAAAGTAATTACGAAACTTATGTTATTAAAAATATCTTAAAAAACAACAAGATACATAAATGGGGATCGACAAATTTTCATAGTGTGATTGCTGATATTAACGAATATTATAATTTACCAGAATTAACTGTTGTATCTGGTTTTGCAAAATTAAAGTCGGTATTTTCATTTGGTAAGCCGAAGATTGTAGAATCAACATTATCTGACCCGGCGTATATTTTATTCATTACTGATGGTGAATCAGATAATGATGATGCTGCAGAAGCTGCAATTAAAAAAACAAAAGATGATCGTATTTATTGGCAATTTGCTGGCATTGATAATGGTAATAACTATGAATTTCTTAAGCTTTTGGCTAACAAATTACCTAATGTTAGTTATGAATTAATTTCACCAACTACAACTACTGATGCTGAGTTGTATGATAAATTAATTTCTGTTAAATTTGTTAATTGGTATACTGCGTTACCAAAATGAGTATTATTCGCACATATGGCTTTATATGGAATTGCATCTTCTCATGAATGTGATATTGTAGAGTTAATTAAAAACGAAGATGAAGCGATAACTTCTACTTTAAATTAATGCTAACGCGTCGTAACATTTAAAGTCACATCTATATATAGAATCCCCAGTATCTCTTGAGAGACTGGGGATTTTTAATGATAAATAATATATAAATTAACAAGGTAAGATATAGATGCAAGAATTATTAAAGATTATTAAAGAATTAAACGCTCGAGTTATTGAATTAAATAAAAGTAATAATGATTTATGTTCACAACTTAATGGTGTGCAAAAAACATTTGATAATTTACCATCAAATGTGAGTTCACAAGATCAAGTTATATCTATTCAGTGTCAAATTATTGCGTTATACGAGAATGCGTGTAATCTACAAAAATTAATTAATAAATTGTTACCAACTGTATCAAATTTATTAGGAGATATATTAGTAGATGTTGTAGCATTACAATCTCCAGATAATAATTTAGCTATGCGAGTTAAAGATATACAAATTCAAACTAATAAAATTGATAAAGAAGTTAAAAATGTATGTAATAATGCAAATATTGTATTAATTGATGCAATAACTTGGCTTAGTGAAATATTATCAAAATATTTAAATCAATAAATCACTTGTTGGTTCATGACATTCTAAACGTCTTATTATCTCTGCAAGTAGTTTCCCCACAGATAAAACTCTTATATTAACTCCAGGATATTGTTTAATATTACCTAGTTGAATAGTATCAGTAATAATTAACTGGTCTAACGAATCAGCATATGTAGTTAATGTATTCATAGCTTCACCTGATAATACTCCGTGAGTACAATATGCAATTACTTTTTTAGCACCTTGTGTTTTTAAAGCAGCGGCAGCTTTACATAATGTACTTGCTGTATCAACCATATCGTCTACTATAATACAAACACGTCCATCAACATCACCAATAACATTCATAACAACTGAATTATTTGCAGATGGTCTGCGTTTATCAATAATAGCTAAATCTGCGTTATCAAATTGTTTTGCAATAGATCTTGCTCTTGCAACTCCACCAACATCGGGTGACACCACCACAGCTTTTGTTTTTCCATATCGTGTCCACATGTCTCCCACGAATTCGACAGCTGCTGAGATATTGATAGTGGGAATATCAAAGAATCCTAATTGCTGTGTACTGTGAATATCAACAGTAATTATTTGATCTACACCAGCAGATTCGAGCATTTTTGCAATCACTTTAGCAGAGATAGGTGACCTTGCTCCATCTGGTCTTCTATCTTGTCTAGCATAACCCACATATGGAATAACTGCAACAACCCGATTACATCCAGCTCGTCGTAATGCATCAGTTATTAATATTAATTCCATTATATTATCATTCGTCGGTGCACATGTTGATTGTATAACATATACTACTCGATCTCTAACACTAGTCATTACTTCAACTCGGATTTCACCATCACTAAATTTTGTTATTTCTGTAGGCGTAATTTTTGTTTTGAGATGCTTTGCAACTAATGTAGCAAGTGGAATATTACCCGTACCCATGATAAGGTTAATGTGTGATGGTAACATATATAATCCTTTTATAAGTTAGTTATTTAAATTGTTATAAAACTCAAATATTCTTTTAATCTCATCCATTGATGCATTGCTTTTTAATTTATTTGCCCTCCACGAGATTATGATAATGTTATCGATTGTATATCCTTTACTTGAATCTACACGGTCAACACTATAGCTATTATCTTGTAGAGATCCTCTATTAAATTTAAGAGGTATATCTAATATTGGGCAAGTTAGAGGATATGAGATATTATATAGATCTGATAAAGAAAGCTCAAATGAAATATTTCTTTTTTTAGCAGATGATTTTAATTGATTGTAAATGGTTTTTATTTCAGGCATATACACAACACAAATACTCCTTTAATAACTTAAAAGGAATATTTATGTGTGTTTTAAGGGGGGATATTAAGCAGCTTTAACTTGGGAAACTGGAAATACTAATAGCGCAGTTTTAGTATTAACACACACCATATTCGGTGGAACTTTCATTTCTTTGTTAATTTTTGGATTGAAATATAGATCTCCAGGAAGACCTACAATTATAGCACGTTGTTTGTTTATAATAACATCATCATCTATTTTCATAAGTTTGTAATTAAAAAGTTAAATTATAAAAAAACCACAGTCTCTAAATTAAATAGAAGAACTGTGGTTTTTTTTATTTAAAGTTAATGTTGTTTTTAAGCAACTTCAACACCTGTTGCAGTTGCTACTTTAGTATCAAAATGGGTTTTATTTGCAACTAAAAACACTTGTGTACCGTCAAAGGTAGCTGCGGTAAATCGATCTCCAGATACAGAACTTAAACCGCGTAACCAACCAGTAAAATCAAATGATCTGAAATTCAAAGGTGATGGGTTAGGTATAATATACCGAGTATCTCCAGCAATAACCGGGTGCTTTAATTTATTATCAAACTGTGTAACTGTTGTAGCCATAGTATATCTCCTATAATATTAATTTGTATTACTATTTATCTATATTTATTATATTACAATAATATTTAGTTAAATTTTAATTTTTTTAAATTAAGGAGTAGCATCAACAAATGATATAACTAAATTATTTTTAGTTGCACCAGTAACAGCAGCTGCGTTACCGCCTGTAAATGCTGTATTACCTAATGTCACTGTTAAATTACTAATGCTATTAACTGCTTCATGAGCTGCAGCATTACCTGTAAAACTTAATACAGCCGTTGTATTGCTTGTTTTAGTTATAACTGCAGTTAAACCAGCTGGTATATTAGTAACAACAGCACCAGCTAATGCTTGTCCGTTAGTACCAGTAAACGTGCCATTGGTTAATGTAATTGTTGATGTAGCTGTAATAGATCCATCATTTGCAACTGCTTCGTTAAATGTGGTTAAATTGTATGCAATAGATCGGATTAATACTACATTTGTTATTTCAACTCCAGTAGCAGTTGCTACTTTAGTATCAAAATGGGTTTTATTTGCAATTAAATACACTTGTGTACCATCAAAGGTAGCACCTGTAAAATTCTCTCCACCAGATACTGAGCTTAAACTTTGTAACCATGTAATAAAATTAAATTCTCTCCAATTAAATGAAGCAGGGTATGGTACTGTATAACGAGTATCCCCAGATTTTAATGTTATTCCTAATTTATTATCAAATTGTGTAACTGTTGTTGTCATAGCGTGTCTCCTAAATATGATATATGTTTTAACTATTAAATAGTATTTATAAAAACACTACCATAATTAGAAGAAATATATTTATATTATGTTATACGTTTATTGTCTTCCCAATCTAATGCATCATACTTTCCAATAAATACACACCATGCAATTTTTAATCGTTCAACAAACCTTACCTTAGTTGTAATGATAGGTCTCACTGGTATCCAATATCCTGGAACCCAATTTTCAGTATATTTAATTTCACAAGTTAATATTTCATTAGCAGTATATATTTTTGGTACTTGATTAAATACATTAGATTTTTCCATTTACATTATTCCACCATACTCAAGAACAAATTTATCTAACCCAGTGTTATATCCAGTACCGACTGACATGAAGTTCCAACCATTTTCATTTTTATACAATGAACCAAATTGTACCGATTGTTCTGTACTGAAGTCCTCTGATAAGACGTATTGAGCAACAATTGCGCTTGTATTATCATCAATCAACTTAATCGATGCTTTACGTATTTGGCCAAAATTTTGCCGTCTAGTTTGAGCGTCGTGTATATTAACAATAAATGAGATTTCTTCAACACTTAAATTAATTTTCGTTAAATCAACTATGATGTTTTCACAATCACCATCACTATCTTCACTACCGACTAGATTGTCTCCCATATGTATAATACTACCATCTGGGGATGTTAATTGATTGTAAAAAATAAACCAAGCATTACCAATTAATTTTGGTTCACCTGTCTCATTATACTTACACGCAAACGCAACCACATCGACATCAAAGTTACTACCTGAGTCACGAGTATTAACAGTCCAGTTTAATGCAACACGTACTTTCTGTAAAGCAGGAGCAACTTTATTTAAATTAATTCGTTGACCTTTACTAAGATCAATTACAGCATCTGACATATTTATTTCCTCTTTTAATGGACCAAAATACATTGTAAGTTAAGAAGTATATTCTTTAATAAAATCTCCCAGTTCAATGTTGTAACCGACACCAATTGCTTGAAAAGTCCAAGCATTATCGTGATCGGTGTCTTTGTACATGGAACCGAATTGTAAAGAGATAAAACCAGCGTAGTCGGTAGTCAAATGATAAACAGCAAGTTCTTCATTGGTTTCATCATTATATAATTTAATGTAGGCATTTTTGATTTGCCCAAATTCATGACCGCGAGCAGTTGCTTGAAATATGGTAACAATGATCGGTAATTCATCAATTTCAGTCGGGATTTTTTCCAAGTCTAAATAAATTGTTTCATCATCTCCATCAGCAGAACCTGTTAAGCTATCACCACTATGTTGAATTGAACCACCAGGGCAAGTTAAATTGTTGAAGAACACTAAATAATCTTCATCAATTAATTTTGGATCACCTGCAGTATTATAAGCACATCCAAAAACACTAACATCCAGATCACAATCACCAATTGCTTCAGATGTATCCCAACCTAACCCAACTCGAACTTTTTTAAGTTTAGTTGATGATTGTTTTTCTAGGTTTATTTTATTACCTTTTTCTAAATTAATAGCCATTGTAGTTTACCTTTTTAAAGATTAAAAAATTGAAACATTATCCAAATAACATTTCACGTCCGGTGGAATCAACTATAACTATTTCCGCTTGCATTTTTGCTTCTGGAGTTAATGTTATTAATGTACTTTCCGCGAGACTTCTTTGTGAGAATCGTGCAATTATTTTCCCGTTTACTTTTACTGCATATTGTTGTGTCGTTGTTTCACTATTTGTTAACATTTGTATTTCCCTATTTTAAATTTTTATATATACATTATTGTGATTTTTTATATCTATTGTGTTATACATTTCAATTGCTTCATATAGATCATATAACGTAGCTTGAGACTCAATTATTTTTTCAAAAAATAAATCAAGTCTCACACAGTAATACCAATTATCGTGATTAGGTGGTGGTGAGTTTTCTGCTGATAATCTATACTCGGTCACTATAATACTTGAGATAGTCGGATCATATACTATCGATTTACCATTCTTATCAAGCACAGCATATGCTTCCGCTAATAGTATTGGTTTGTTTATCATTTTTAAGCACTTATCATAATCCGTTACATATTCGTTCATTGCATATCCTATATGATTATATTAAACTGTTGAACATATTATAATGGTTTTTTATCTAATTATCAACTAAAAGATAAATATTAAACAAAAACACATAGGTATATTTATGAGTCAATTATCAAAGGTATTAAGAGATTCAACTGATCATGGATTGATGTTTAATTGTCCGGGTTGTGGAATAGTACATATAGTACATTATGGGGATGGTGATGGCCCTAGATGGATATGGAATGGAGATATAGATAAACCTACTTTTACTCCTTCAATATTACTTCGGTACCATACTTGGATACCTCCTGCTACTCGTGAAAATATGAACGTTGGACCACAAACTAAAATTAATGTGGTATGTCATTCTTTGGTTATCAACGGACAAATACAATTTTTAAATGATTGTACACACAAATTAGTAGGACAAACAGTTGATTTACCTGAATGGAATTAACAAACACAAAAAAAGGTGAAATTAATCACCCTTTTAGGAATCGTTATTTAATACCGTGATTAACGGCAATGCAGACTACGCAGCTAAGCGCATTTCTCCATAATAATTGCTATCATTTGCAGTTATATATTGTTATGCTGATTAGGTCAGTCATCTCTCCAGTGATTTGTTAAACTACATCCCTCCCAGTCGAATCCAATTCACCCCCCTTCAAAAATATTTTTTATTGTAAAAACACTTTTGGAGGTGGCGACTTCGAAGTCGCGTGTTGGAAGCTTCATCTAACCAACTTTCAGAATAATAAATACTCATACACTATTAAGAGTATTTATACATTTCTCATCACAAGTAAGACATTACGATGTTTTTCATTTGGAGATGTGCCCCATATTTTGGATTTTGGGTAATTTCCGTCATTAAAGCTTAATATGTTACCTTTATCATCTTTAATATATTCTCCGTTGTTTAATATGTTAACAACATAATTATTTAAACCTGCTAACTTTGCTAATGTTCTCCAAAGTTTTAATCCTCCGAATTCATGACGAAAATCAGATATAATTGTATACCCTTGTTTAACTAACATAAAGTAAACAAAGGTGGCGAGTCCTTTACCTTCAAATTGCTTATGAGTTCCTACACCATCTACTTGAACTACATTTGAGTGTTGTAGGTCAGGTGGTAAATAATTAGGTAATTCATCTTTAAACATAAGACTAAAAACAATTCTATATCCTTCATCATGATGAATTGGTCTTGTTGATGGTATTATTCCTTCAACGAGTTTACCCCCATTACTCATTAGTATATCAATATATTGATGTTCACCTATTGGTTCATATAATGGAAATTTACCAATTTGTTTATAATTCCGAATTGCTGTTTTACGAGATATATAGGTACCTGGTTCCTCATCAATTGTTTTTCCTCTTGTAGGAGGTAGAAACGTAGGCATTTCTAATAAATCTTGTAAGTTCATATTGTAAACCTTTTAAATAAGTATATTATATTTATTTGTACATTATAATATAAATTTATAATAATATCAACAAGATTATAAAATATCACCATCGTGCGCAATTATGGTATCATAAATATCCTGAGGTATAAGATAACTTAACCCATCGAGGTCGATGAATACTCTGTCAATATACCTACCTCCCCAAAATATAGGCTCACTTGCTTTTATATAAGTAGCAAATATAAATACTTGATTATTAACAATTACATGATAACCATCACCTCTATGTATAACTCGAATATCTTTTTTTGGATATTCTGAATCACTTTGATCTATATTTAACATTTTTAAGAACTCAGAACACGTTGTATTGACGTGTTCATCATTAATTCCAATATATACATATTGGTTTTCTTTACTACCAAGCCAAACTTCACCCATCATTAAATGTAAATACACAGGAGTTGCATATAATAATTCACCTAATTCAGGGTTATTTATTTTTATCACACATTCATGTAATTTATCAATATCTATCATAAATTTAATTAATATTAGTTAATTAGTTGGTTGCAAGCATTTAATGGATCCGCATCAACTATTCGATAATAGTTTTTTGAATTATGTATTTGATCAGTGTTAATATTTACGTGTGTTCCAAACCTCGTTATAAATTCCATTTGAGGTAGAAATGTATTTGTATTTATTGTAATACCACTTGTACCTACTAGTATATATGGTGAAAATATATACCCTGTGTCGACTTCACCACTTTCACCTTTATATCCGATTATAAATCTATCAATAGTCTCATCTTGTGAAAAATTGTGTATATACACTTTAAATGCTATTGTATCACATAGTTTAATATGTATAATTTTAAAGCATGATGTTTCTTTACCTTCATCACACCAAGTATATATATTACTTAATGATAGGTATGTTTTAAGCGTTACAGCACTATTTGCAGTACAGATAATAAAATTACCAACTCCTCTGTGAGTATCTCGAATTATTTTATTTGCTTGTTGCATAATAGCATTAATGACAGCGTTAGCATGAGCTGGTTGTAAGTCACCTGCTCTATGTTTAATATTAATTATATTATTAGCAGCTATAGTTTCTATATCGTCAACAATTTTTTTAACAATTTCATAACTTATTTCTTGAGCAATAATAAAAGCTATTTCTTTTTCAAAATCAATATCATGTAATACTGTACAATCTTGCATAGCTTCGATTGATACACATGCTTGCAATTTTCGTGAAATCGCTGATGTGGTATCTTTAATAATTTCTAGTTGAAATTGATTTATTGGTGTATTGTTATTTTCATTACTATCTTTATATACTAATCTATATACTAATCCAACCGGTGCAGTAATTGGTTGTACTCCAACTATATTACTTAAACTGTATAATTCTTTTGCAACGAATGCAGAAATTTTAAGAAGGAATTCTTGTTTTTTATCTAGATTACAACAGCAAGTATTTATATAATGTAGTTCGTTTGTTAGTAATAATTCTACAAATTTTTTCTGATCAGTTGTTGAACACGTAGATGCAAGTTCTACTATTAATTTAATATAATATTTTTGTTGTTGTTTAGTTCTCGCCGCTAATATACGTTTGTTAATATTAAAAATATTAACATCATCTAATAATTTTTGTGCTATTAGATTATCATACCACGTTATAACCCATGCAGGGCTTTTAGCTTTTAAGTTTGATTTTGATCCTTTAGTGTTCATAATAAGTCCTTTTATGTGTTTTTATAAAAAACTCATTATAAGTTATTATGAACACTAAATCAACATAAAGGGGAAATATTTCCCCTTTATGATATTACCAGTTAATTGATTTTAATCAATCTTGATTTTTTTGTTTCAGGAACTTCTCGATGCATATTAATAAGTAACAACCCATCAATAAATTTAGAATTATCAATTACAATCTCTGGACTTAAGTGAAATTTTAATGTGAACGACCTATTAGCAATCCCTTTATGAATATACTCTATTACGTTAGTATCAGGGGTATATATACCTGATTGATATTCAGGTTCAGGTAAATTTTCGATACCCTTTACTATGAGTTCACCATTTAGTAATTCGATGCTGAGTCTATTAGCTGTGAAGCCGGCTAATGCAATAACAACACGATAAGCTTCATCGTTTATGCGTTCAATATTATATGGTGGGTATGTGGGATTTTGATTTGCAACCGGTGTTAACTGTGAAAAGAATTGTTCAAGTCCTATCCAATGATTGTGTAGGTGATTTATGTCGTGTACATTTGTCAGGTGGCGAGTGAGTTCATTCGATCTTGCATTCATAATATTCTCCTTTTGAGCAATATAAGTTAATTATGCTGACCCCTTAAATGGGCATCAGCATGATTATTTATGCAAGAATTATAATAGGTTTAACGTTATAGTGTTATTTGTTTTAAATTTTTTAAAAATTCTGGTCGTATATTTGTTAAAGTATAATAACCATATGGGTAACTAGGATCTTTAAATAATTTGAGTTTAGGTATATGTATACCACCAGTTGATACAGTTAATATTGACCAATTTTTTTCATCTAAAAATTCAGCCATGTGTGGTATTAATTTATGTTCTAAATTATCTAAGTTATTGGATAAATATATTCTTTCTGGAAATGAAAGGAAAGTATTTGTTGATTTAGGAACTAATCCTATTTTTTTAATTTTGGAAATTTTAGACGTTAATGTTGCATGATATAAAATATCAGGTATTTTAATAATCTGTATATCATATTTGGGTTCAGTTGTTAATTCTATACATTGAATATTATTTTGTTGAATACGATTTATAACATATTCTTCGTTATATTTTGCTTCATCATATTGGATATCAATAGTTGGATCAATATAATGTCTTGAGAAATACCAACCTAAATTATTTACAAGTATTAATAATTGTTTAAATTGAATGGTGGTTATTTTATACGGTATAATAATATTAAACTTATATGTATCATTCATAGGTTCATGATTGTATACATATTTACAATTGGGAAATTGTTCTTTTAATTTCCCAATTGTAAACCCAACAGGTTGTGACCATATTAATCCTTCATATATTGCATTTACAGATTGCATATACTTAGTTAATGTATCAGAATACATTCCATGAGTTTTAATAGATATATCTTGTAATTTCATATTATAATTGATTATGCTGACCCCTTAAATGAGTATCAGCATAATTATTTATGATAAGTTCAACGTTACTTTATTGAATATGGTTCACCGGTAATGTGTGGTGTAACTTGGTATACTCCAATTGCGTTTGGATTAAAATCAGATGATGTATTTGATTCAACCGGTACTAAAAAGATATAGATTGGTTGTGGTTGGGTTGCTACAATTCGATTTTGATATAATGATGAATATATTGGAATTATTGAATTTGATGGAATACTCGGTTCGTTAATCATATGCATTGATTGCAATAGTAATGCACTACCAGCAACTCTACGCCTGTCTGGATTGGCACCGAATCCACCTGTTACTGTTAATGCAGGTGCAATAAATGCAGGATGGGTAAAAGGTACCACCAGTTCATGTCCATATATAGTACTGCTTTCAGCTGCAGTATTAGCAGTACTGATAGTTGGTATCGTTAACGCGATACTAAGCATTATTAATTTTAGTATTTGTTTTTGTTTCATTATAATATCCTCTTGTTAAGGTTAGTTCATTCTGGTAATATTTTTAATTCTACCCCGTGGTCTGGTAATTTATCTAATACACTATAAAAGAACTTTGAATCTACATTAATGCAACCCCCAGTTATTCGATTATCTTCTGGTGTTGGACTCTGCAATCTTTGAACTCTTTTTTGATCGGGGTTACCCATCCATAATGGGTGTATTGCGCTTACAGCTTCTTTACCTCTGATAAATGTCAACATGGGTTCATTTAATCTCCAGCTAAACATTTTAACAATTTCAAATGTACCTGCTGGAGTAACATAATCAGATTTTACTAGATTATCATATGTAGCCATATTTAGTGTATCTGATTTAACTTTACCAATTAAAGCTGGTTCAGTTATAGTTTTATCTGTATCTGGATAATAAACAGATATAGTACCTGCTTTTTTATCAACAGTAATAGTTGGTGCCGCACTTGCGTACGACACGTTAACTACACCAAATAATAACATTAATAATAAATTGTACTTCATTAATTGTTTATCCCTTTTACATTTCAACTGCATCAGTGTCTTTTTTAGGGTCATCAATGTCTTTTTCGAGCATATCACATGTTAGCTTGTGTGTTTTTGTATCATACTCCGCATCTCGTACATGCATTGAATCGACATATCCAGACGGTGGTATAGCAATCATAACATCATCAAAACTCCAAATACTTTGTTTCATCTTACCAACATGTAAAACTTCGTTACCATTGATAATAAATTCTATTGGTTGTTCAGATTCAAATTCAAAATCTTGAAGTTTCCAAGAGACTTTAACACATTTTGTTTTAACTGATGTATTAACGGCATTAACAGTCCAAACATCTAATTTAACACCTTGTTTGGTTGTTATTGGTTTAAGTTTAATTACTTCAACGTATATGCCTTCATCTTTATCTTCTGCTACTTTAACATAGCTTGGTGTTGAAGGATTGTTAAATATATCAGCTTGTTTTGCTTTAAGTTTAGCAATTCGTTCTGCTTCCAGCTTTTCTGAGTCATAATCCTTTATTGTTACTAAAGCGCAACCTGTTATTGTAATTAACGCGATTAATAGTAAAATTAAATTCAGTATACGGTTAAACATTTTGCATCTCCAAGTAGAATAATATATTTTAGATACACATATTATACATTAACTTTGGTAGGAATGCAACAACAGATTGTTAATAATTTCATACACTTATACACACTATAACTGCAGTATATATAGTTATTTTTTGTTAATCAGAACCAAAAAAAGCCAAGATTATTTTAACAACCTTGGCTTCTAAATTCGACTTCGTCGTTAAAAAACTTACCGGTTAGTTTTCACCAATTAGAAGCCATATTTTTCTTTCATTATTTTGCGTTCTGCATCCGCTTTGTCAAGAATTGCATTGGTTTGTTTTGCCATTGAATCTTGATCATCACGAACTGGTTTATCAGTTGCCATAGGCATTGGTACCGCAGCTGGAGCTTGTGATACAGAAGCAGGAACTGGTTGAGATACTGCTACGTAGCTACCACCGTCTTCTGCACAAGGACGACCGACTCTTTTAAATGCTTCACGAACCAGATCAGAATCACACATGATCTCCTTTGACGCTTGTATATCACCATAAGAATGAATTTCACGTGCATCTAAACGACGTACGCAAGCATGATCCCTCCAGGTTGTTCCAAAGCTAAATGCTCCACCTGAAAACCCACCACCAAATGATGTTGATCCCATACAGGTTTCTGTCAACGTTGTAGTTAACGCTGGAGCAAACGCATTTCCGACACCTTTTGATAAATCAGTAGCTTGATATACAGAGTGACTGTTATTATTACCTAAACCAGACCCAGAACCTCCTCCACCAAGAACGATACCTTGCCCGTTATTAAAGCCAGTGGCAGTTGCACCCGCACCTGCTGATGCTCCAGATGTTGAACTAGATGTTGCACCAGCTGCTGTACCACCAGGACTATCTATATTGTTACCTACCGCAAAAGTCGCTGATGATATTATTACACCTGCTAACAGTGCGATGAATTGTAAATTGATTTTTTTCATAGTAAATCTCCGTTATATTAAATTAAAGTGGAAGTCTGTCGTTAAGTCAACAACCATTAACGACAGATACCATCAAAACTTAGATGTTAACCAGCTGGTTAAATCTTAGTTTAAGCTACCAACTGCACTAGCACCACCTGATTGGCTTGCAGCGCCACCACTGATGTTTTGCAGTGGATAGAAGAAGGTTGTTGGTGAAACAGTGCCAGTGATTGTGCTGCTTGAGAATACACCTGAACCACCAACTGAACTTGCGTTTGTGTACACTTGGTCAATTTTGTAAGGTACAGTCAATGGAGGAAACGAAGGGTTTGATGGATTTGCTATCAAACCATTACGAGTTGCATCAACAGTAGTTACACCAGCAGCGCTGCTGTTTGAAGCAGTAGTATTGGTATACTGATTTGAAGAACCAGTAACAGGAGA
>Ga0315274_10004543_pt1 | contig 20396 bp, 10 predicted proteins | sample YL17G02_20_MG_FD_203700 | JGI IMG/M metagenome (GOLD analysis project Ga0315274, IMG submission 203700) | Sediment microbial communities from Yellowstone Lake, YNP, Wyoming, USA - YL17G02_20 | ecosystem: Environmental > Aquatic > Freshwater > Lake > Sediment | place: USA: Wyoming | collected...
AAGAAGCGGATGGAGTTCACAGAGCAGGAGTACCTGCTGGAGGTCCTTGGGCCCGATGCCGAGGCCGTCTTTACTGCCCTTGAAAAGCTCAATGCAGTCTCATTCGTTGAGTGGGCGGCGCCGAATACCGCTTCTCAGCCGAAGCTCTGTGGCCAAGATGTGCCGGGCAGTAGCGATTCTGGCGGACAATTGCGGATTGCTTCGGCGGGACAAGACGCCAACAGTCCCGGCGTATTTCCAAACGATGAATACTTCCCCATGCAGTGGCACCTGTACAACACAGGCCAGTCCGGCGGCACGCCGGGTGCCGATATCCGCGCCCCGGAAGCGTGGGAGATCACGACAGGGGACCCGAATATCGTGGTCGCCGTCCTCGACTGCGGTGTTGACACCAACCATCCTGACCTGATCAACAATCTGGTCGCAGGATACGATTTCTTCGAGAATGACCCGTACCCAGACCCTGCCCTTGTTGGGGAGACAAACCTCCACGGCACAGCTTGTGCGGGTCTTGTCGCGGCTCAAGGCAACAACTCTATTGGCGTCACGGGAGTTACCTGGAACTGCAAGGTGATGCCCATCCGACAAACACAGATACAGCCCAACCCCACCACGGAAGACATCGGGGCGACAGCACTCCGCTGGGCTGCGGCCCATGGCGCCGACGTCTTAAATGGGAGAGGGGCTACAGACTACCCAACTCCCATCATTCACTCGGCGATAGTGGATATCACAAAACCAGGAGGAATCGGTCGAAACGGCAAAGGATGTGTTCTTGTGTACCCTGCGATCAATGCCAACGCCTTGGTGTATTACCCCGCGAGATATCCGGAGGTCATCGCTGTCGGTGCAACGGACCACAGGGACCTGCGTTGGGGCTATAGTAATTACGGGCCGGAGTTGGACATCATGGCTCCGGGTGGGCCCACTCATCCGCCCGGCACGGCCGGGGACGTATTCGGCATCTGGACCACCGATATTGCAGGAATCGCCGGCGGTAACGGGATCATCAGGGGCCTCCCCATCCCAGACTACTTCCCATTTGGCGGGACTTCTGCTGCTGCTCCAATCGTAGCCGGCGTGGCGGCCCTGATTCTGTCCGTGGAGCCCAATCTGACCAACGACGAGGTTCGCCACTTCCTGGAGCGGTCTGCAAAGGACTTGGGCGATCCTGGGTGGGACCAGTACTACGGCTGGGGCCGGGTCGATGCAAAGGCGGCACTGGATATGGTCTTAGCCAAGCGGGCCGACCTGAACGACGATTGGAAGGTGGACTTTAGCGATTTCGCGGTGTTTGCTCAGCGTTGGAAGACGGATGATTTGCGAGGTGACATAGGCCCTGTGCCGCGACCTGACGGCGTTTTGGATGTTCAGGACCTTGCCCTTATGGGTGATTATTGGCTGACGGAGATTCCAGAACTCGGCCTATTCGCATACTGGAAACTGGATGAGACAGAAGGGACAATAGCCAACGATAGTGTCGCCGATAATGATGGCACACTCAATGGTAATCCGGTCTGGGAGTCTGCCGGCGGCAAGATTAATGGTGCGCTCGAATTCAATGGGATAGATGATTATGTCAGCGCGCCCTTTATCTTGGACCCAGCAGCCGGGGCGTTCAGCGTCTTTGCGTGGGTGAAAGGTGGTGGGCCGGAGCAAGCCATCATATCTCAAGCCGGCGGAGTGAATTGGCTCGCTGCCGGTACATCGCAGGGCAAACTAATGACCGAATTGAAGGCAGCCGGCCGGTATGGCACGCTATTATTCTCGGAGGCAGTGATTATAGATGGCGAATGGCATCGTGTAGGCCTAACGTGGGACGGCACAAACAGAATCCTGTATGTTGACGGCGTCGAGGTCGCCAAAGGCGCGCAGAGTACTTTGGCCGGCTCAGCCGGCGGGTTGTACTTTGGTGTTGGAAAAGACCGTGGTGCGGGCAGTTTCTGGTCCGGCCTGATAGATGACATCAAGATATATGACCGAGCGCTAACGCCCTGACCGCACTATTTTCTTGCCACAGAGGACACAGAGGGCACCGAGGTAAAAAAATAGAATACTTCCTCATAGCCAGAGATTTCACAGGTTAACAGAGACTTTTTTTAACAGTGGAAATCCGTGTCCAAGATCAACTGAGTTCTCTGTGCTCTCTGTGGCAAAGAAAGATAGAGCCGTGATGCCAACCCGCGGGTGCAGGCCAACCAGAATGTCGAATATTGAATGGCGAATTTCGATCTTCCTTGTTCGATATTCGATATTCCTTCGCGGTGGTCATCGGCAGCGAGATGTCGGCAGGCGTCCGCAATGTTACTGCCAGCAACATCGTGTGCGTGGGAACAGATGGCGCGGTCCGCATCAAAAGCACACGAGGACGTGGCGGGGTGGTGGAAAACATCCGCTTCTCCAACTTTGTAGTCGAAAATGTCAAAGAGCCTATCTCCATTACGGCTTTTTATACAAAGACCGATCCCGAGCCCGTCTCGGAGAGAACTCCAGTTTTTCGTGATATCGCTATCAGTCACTTCACGATCGAGAATTCGCCCTGTATGGCGAAAATCTTCGGCCTGCCTGAAATGCCGATTCACAGGCTGACCATTTCCGACGTCGTGGCCGACACGGCGGTGGGTCTTGTTTGCGACAGTGCAGCGGGCCTTGACCTGCACAACGTTCAGTTAAATGTCGACAAAGGACCGGCGTTCGACCTGCGAAACTGCAAGAATCTGGAACTATCCGGAATAAAAACCACAAAGCCTCACGCTGAGGCTCCGGTTATTCGCCTGGAGAACATAGAAGCAGCCTTCATTCGCGGCTGTAGCGCATTTCCAGGAACCGGCAGCTTTCTCGAAATCGCAGGAGAGCGTACCACGGGCATTGTTTTGGTCGGGAACAGCCTTTCAGGCGCGAAAAATTCGTTCGTCTTGAAAGACGGCGCTCAGAAAGAAGCGATTGTCGAGAAATAGGAATACTCCTCCGCTCGTAGCACACAGGGGTAGGCGCTCTGGCTATTGGAGTATAGCACCGAAGGCCCCCCCTGCTTTCTTGCGAAAGCAAGAAGGGGGGTGCGCGGCGTTACTGCTCGTCAGGGTGAAGGTCCTTGCCGGCCAAGAAGACCCTTGTCGGAGCACGGCGAAATCCGGCTTAAACAGTTTGCATTGCAGGGGCTAATCAGGCAAAATGCCGTAGAAAGGTCCGAACTGGAGCTGCCTGACGAGATGGAAGGCACAACTCTTTATCAGCTTTATTCGAATATGGACGCTGTCAAGGGACCCCGTTTCGCGGGAACATAAATGTATGCCCTAATCGCAATGGCTTTGGCGCTGGCTCTTTTGGTTGTTCTTCTGCGGCTGAAGATCAAACTTGGATGTTCGATGCTTTTGTCAGCGGTCGGATTGGCAATACTTCTGGGCGTCAGGCCTGGCGAGTTCTGGCGGACCGCGGTTGACGAATGGCACAATAAGCCTCTCGGTCAGACAACCGGATATCTCTTGGTCACGCTGACGGCGCTGGTTATGCTCGTCAACGTGCTGGGAACGGCGATGAAAGAGACGGGCGTCTCGCAGCGGCTTGTGCCGGCGATTCAGGGCCTTTTTAGAAGTCGGCGTTTTGCTCTGGCGGTCATTCCCTTAATGATGGGCCTGCTGCCCACGCCGGGCGGAATAATGCTGTCGGCGCCGATGGTTCGTGACCTCGGCGACCACGTCGGCGTGGACCGGACACGCCTGGCAGCCATCAATTTCTTCTTCCGTCACCAGTGGGAAACAGTCTGGCCCCTTTTCCCCGCCGTGCCGTTGATACAGGGCATGTTGGGCATATCCGCGTTTGCCCTTATTTCGCACAACATCGCTATTATGCTGCTGGGCACACTCGGCGGCCTTATCTTTCTACTACTGCCGGCGATTCCGCCAAGAAGTCATAAAGACCTTTCCGGCAGCGGATTTGTGACAAATCTGCGCGGCTTTGCCCATGCTTTCTGGCCGATCGCGCTGGTGGCGGTGCTCTATGCCGCCGTCAACATTCCGCCCGCAATCGGACTGCTGCTGGCGATATTTATATTCCTGCTCTTTCACAAGGTCGCTTTGAGCCGCTGGGCGTCGATATTCAAATCGGGTCTGGAACCTGACTTTGCGCTTTTGATACTTGGAGCTTTGCTGTTTAAGCTTAACCTCGAGGCAGGGGCAGCAATTCCGGCGGTAGTACAACTTTTATCGCAAATGAATGTGCCGAAGCATTTTGTCATTTTTTTCCTGCCGCTGCTGGTGGCCTATCTTACTGGCGTGACCATGCCGACCGTGGCGATTACCTTTCCGTTTTTGGCCCCTTTTATCGGCGCAGGTGAGCAAGCAAAAGTCGGGCTTCAAACGCTGGCGTTTTCGGGCCTGGTCTGCGGACTTCTGGCTACGCCGGTGCACCTGTGCCTGGCACTTTCAGCCAGCTACTTTGAAGCCCCGCTTCTAAGAATCCTGCTGAGGCTATTGGGCCCGATAGTTTTTGTTGCCGCTGCAGGTGTCCTGGTAGCGGTACTTTCTGGATAAGTGACGTCCGCATGGGCAGAGACTCCGCCCATCATACGGCCTGAGCAAGCGGCTAAAGTAGGAGATCTCGCAGAATGTGGTTGATAATCCTCCTTTTGCTGACTATCGTCTTTATTATTGTCGCTACGACCAGACTAAAACTGCATCCCTTCCTGGCACTACTAATTGCAGCTTTTGGCTACGGATTACTTTGCGGCAAGATGTCGCCGCAAGAGGTTGTCGAATCGGTCAACGCCGGCTTCGGCGGCACCATCGGCTACATCGGCATTGTCATTCTGGCCGGGTCGGTCATCGGCACATTCCTTGAAAAATCCGGCGGCGCTGTCAAATTGGCCCAGAGAATCCTGCAACTGGTAGGCGACAAGAATGTCCCTTTAGCGATGGGCATAATCGGCTACATTGTGAGCATCCCTGTGTTTTGTGACGCCGGCTTTGTCATCCTCTGGCCGCTGGCTAAATCATTGTCCGCCAGGGCGAAAACCTCATTAGCGGCAACCGCTGTCGCCCTCAGCCTCGGTTTGTACGCCACGCATACTATGGTGCCGCCCACACCGGGACCGGTCGCCGCCGCGGGCATACTCAAGGCTGACCTGGGATTAGTCATTTTGTGGGGCCTATTTGTCGGCATTTTCGCCCTCGCAGCCGCCTGGGTATTTAGCATTAAGTATGCCGCCAGAGTAGATATAAAGGCTGAATCAGAATCGTCCGACGCCAAAGTCCGGCTTCCGCCTTCGCAGCCGCTTCGGCGGAGTAGGCCCGGCGGAGTCCCTTGGACGACGGCGTCTGAACAACCTGATATAGAAAATATCCCAGCCCAAGCTCCTTCGGCCTTTAAGTCGGTGATTCCGATATTTCTGCCCATCCTATTGATTGTGTTGCGGTCGGTAAGTGACTTTCCGAACCATCCTTTTGGCCAGGGCGGTCTGGCTGGTTTTATCGAGTTTGCCGGCCAGCCGGTCGTGGCGCTGCTCGCGGGCGTTTTCCTCGCCTTTCTGCTGCCCAAAAAGCTCACCGCCGATATGTTTTCTCCGTCGGGATGGGTAGGCGAGGCGGTGCTCGCCGTTGCAGCCATCATCATAATTACCGGCTGCGGCGGCGCTTTTGGCAAGGTGCTGCAGAACTCCGGCCTTTCCGAAGTTGTGGCTGAACGGCTCGGCGGCAAGAACCTCAGCATCGCCTTACCTTTCCTTATGGCGGCAGCGCTGAAGACCGCACAAGGCTCATCAACCGTCGCCATTATCACAACCGCCGGCACTATGGCGCCGCTGATTGAATCGCTTGGTTTGGCTGATCCCACGGGCAGGGCACTAACCGTGGTGGCGATCGGAGCCGGGTCTATGATCGTAAGCCATGCAAATGACAGCTACTTCTGGGTAGTCACCGGCCTTTCCAAAATGAGCGTTAAGCAGGGATACAAGCTGCAGACGCTGGGAACTTTAGTCCAGGGCATCGCAGCAGGTTTTACACTTTGGATTATCAGCCTGATTGTCCGCTAAGGCATTCTTGACAGGAATTATCAGCGGGACTATTCTGAGGCGAATGGGAAATCGCAAACCGCAAACTTGTGGTGAGCCAAGTCGAACCATCGCAAATCGCCCCCCGCTCTTGTCTTCGACAAGAAGACGCGGGGGCTTTTTTCTGGCGATGGCACTACTTGTTGTAGGCTGTAACTGGCCGGCTCGATTCTCGATTCTCGATACCCGAAACTCGACGGGGATCAAGCATTTAGCATCCAACTCGATAGGCAAGGCGCTGGCGGAATTCAACAAAGGAGCGGCCTTGCTTGAGCAGTACAGATACACCGAGGCAGCAAAAGCCTTCGAGACGGTGTTGGAACTTGCGCCGGATTGGAATGCGGCGCGGTTTAACCTGGGCCTGGCTTATTTTAATCTGCAGGAAACGCCCGGCGGCAAGGACTATCTCAAAAATGCCGAAGATGCGTTTGAAGCTGTTTTGCAGTCAGACCCGAATCACCTTTCTGCGCGATTTTGTCTGGGGCTGTACTGGCAGCATTTCGGGCAGAACGAGAAGTCGCTGGAATGCTTCCAGGCGGTGCATCAGGTGGACGCCGCCGATCCTCACGTCGCGTACAAATACGCAGAGGCCCTATTGAGCGTTGGTCGTAATGAAGAAGGCACGCGGATGCTGGAGGAGGTTGTTGCGCTCGATCCGGGCTTTATCTCGGCGATATATCGGCTTGCCGGCCAGTATCAGCGCACCAAACAACGCGAAAAGGCGTTGCCTCTTTTTGAACGCTTCAAAAAACTTAACGAGGCAGAACTCACCGGCGGCAGCTTCACCGTCCTGAAGGCATACGGAACGGTGGGAAAATACTATATGGCGCTGGACGCGGATAATCTGCCCCGGCCCGTGGTGGAAACCCCTCCACAAGCGCGTATTCTTTTTTCGCCCGAAGTAAAGGCGATAGATGGCGAGACCTGCCCCGAGCCCGGTCGAGGGGTCTGCCAATGGATTCGACAAGCTCACCACAGGTATGGGATAACATCCGGACACGCCCGGGACAAAGTAGATTCCTCGACTCCGCTCGGAACAAGGATTCCTCGACTTCGCTCGGAACAAGTGTCCAGCGGAACTGCCGCGCCTCCGGGACTCGCCGCCGGCGACGTGGATGGAGACGGCGACATCGATCTACTTATTACTGGTTTAGGTGCAAATGGCACTACATCGCTCTGGCTTAATAACGGCAAGGGCGAATTTTCGCACCATGCAACTATAGCCCAGCAGGGCATTTCGCCCTGCTTCGGTGACGTGGATAATGACGGGGATCTTGATCTCTGGCTGGGCTGCGCAGGCCCCGACCTCTATTTTGAAAACGACGGCAAGGGCAATCTCAAAGGAATTCTGAATTCTCAATTCTCAATTCGCAATTCGCAATTTGTCACTTGCTGTGCCCGGCTTGTTGACCTCGACAGCGACGGCGACCTGGATTTCCTGGCATTTCGTACCGCGCAGGGCGGGAGCGTCTACAACAATAATAGCGATGGTTCGTTCACTGACATTGCTGAAAAGCTCGGCCTGCGGCTGGACAAAACCGCCGTTGCAGCGGTCGTGTATGATGATTTCGACAACGACCGCGATTTAGATTTGGTGATTTTTCCCGCCGGTGACAGCCAGCCCCTCGGCTGGGTGAACGACCGGGCCTGGCAGTATCACACACTCGACGGCGAAAAAATGGGGCTATCAGTTACAGGAGTATTTAGTGCGACCTCCGGCGACCCTGACAAGGACGGAGACCGCGACCTTCTGGTCTTTACAGATAAAGGCCTGCACCTTTTTCTGAACCAAGCCTGCCCCTTCGACAGGCTCAGGGCAGGCTCTGAGCCCGGTCGAAGGGGCGGTTTTCGTTTCGCCCGTGACCAAACTTTTGCCGATAGCTGCGGCCGGCTCGGCGGAACGGGCGGGCAGTTTGTAGATATGGATAATGACGGCGACCTGGACATTGTGATTGCCGATGCTTACAGGCGTGACGGCAGCCGTGGGCCTGCGCTATTGATAAACGATTGGCCTCGAAACCGCTTCGTTAATGCGATTGAGCTCGACCCTGGAAATCTTCTGGCCGCCATCAACACCAACGGAAACGCCAGTTGCGTGGTGGCCGATTTCACCGGCGACGGAAGATGCGATATCCTTCTGGCGGCAGCCGGCGAAAAACCAGTCCTAATTGAAAACGCAACGCCCGGCGGACATTGGATTGAGATTGACCTTCTCGGCACTCGCGGACAGGACAGAAAATCCCGCTCGAACAATTCGGGCATCGGTGCTCGCGTAGAGATCAAAACCGGCGACGTCTTCCAGCAGTACGTAGTAGGAGTACCGTCAGGGCCGGCGGCGATGCCGCCCTACCGGATTCACGCCGGCTTGGGCCGGTACGCCGGGGTGGATTGGCTGCGCATAATGTGGCCTGACGCCGTCCTGCAGGCGGAACTGGAGCTTCCGGCCGATCAGGTCATCACAATCACCGAGCTGCAGCGCAAGACCTCATCCTGCCCGCACCTTTTTGCCTGGGACGGCTCGCACTTTGAATTCGTATCCGACTTTGGAGGCATGGGAGGCATCGGCTACCTTACGGCGCCAGGCGTGTACTCCAAGCCCGACCCGACGGAGTACATTCCCATTCCGAATCTTGCGCCCCGGGACGGCGAATATGTCCTCCAGGTGCTGGAGCCTATAGAGGAAGCGGTCTACTTCGATGAAGCGAAGTTGATAGCGGTTGACCATCCAGCGGGGACGCAGGTTTATCCTAATGAGATGATGGCGGTTAGCGCTGCGCCGCCGCCTTTTGAGCTATTTTGTTTCAAGGACATAATTGAGCCGGTGCGGGCCGTTGACCACCGCGGCGTCGATGTCACCAGAGAAATAAGTGCGATTGATCGGCGTTATGCCGGCGCGACTGACCTTGACCCGCGTTTTGTGGGATTTGCCAAAGACCACTTCGTTGAGCTTGACTTCGCAGACCGTCTCGCCGCAGTCTCGCCGCAATCGGGCCTTGTGCTGTTTCTTTATGGGTGGGTCGAGTACCCTTACTCTGCCACAAATTTCGCTGCCAGCCAGGCGGGTTTGCGTGTGCATCCGCCGAGCATCCACGTGTTTCGCGACGGCGCATGGGTTGAGCTTTTCCACGAGGTCGGATACCCCGGCGGCATCCAGCATACGATGACTCTGGACGTAACCGGAAAAGTGCTGCCGGGCGATCAGCGTATTCGTATCTCCAGTAATATGGAGCTTTACTGGGACCGCATTTTTATCGCGCCCATACTCGACTTTCTTTTAGCCCCGGCCAGTGGCCGGGGTACCCCCGCCGATAGGCGGGGGCTAATAGTACAAGAAGCGCCCGCTGAAAGTGCAGACCTTCACTTCCTGGGTTATCCGCGCCAGTACTCTCCCGATGGTCGTCAGCCGCATCTTTACGACTACGACAACATCGACCGCGCGGTGCCGTGGAAAACTATGCAGGGCGACTACACCCGCTATGGGCCGGTAGGAGAGCTTCTCTCTGAGGCGGACGACTGTTATGTAATTATGGGCCGAGGCGAAGAGCTTACGCTGCGTTTTGCTGCCGATGCCTTTGGCCCGATCCCGGCAGGATACCGTCGGACGTTCATTCTTAAAACCGACAGCTTCTGCAAGGATATGGACCTATACTCAGCGTATCCCGATACCGTGGAGCCGCTTCCTTTTCATTCGATGAGCAATTATCCTTACGGGCCGGATGAAAAGTACCCGGATGACCAAAAGCGGCAGCAATACCGTCAACAGTTCAACACCCGGCGTGTGGGCAGGGGCAAAAATTGAAAACTCAAAACTCAAAACTCAGAACTCTTTGTGCCTTTGCCACTTTGTGCCTTTGTGCCCGTTCGGCCTCAGCTAAAGAATTTGCGGCTGAGGACCAAACTGCGGCGTTAAAAAAAGAAGAGATGGAGCTTGCGCAGACGCTCATGCGACAGTTTCCTGACAGCGAGGACCCCATCGTGCTGATGGGCAATGTCCGGTGGAGGCACGGCAATGCAGCCGAGGCGCTAAAATTCTGGCAAGAAGCCCTCCATACGAATCCCAGGCGGCCCGATGTCTACAAGGCTATGGGCTGGTTCGCCATGGGAAAAGAAAACTACGAGGAAGCGATTATACACTGGCGAAAAGCTCTGCAGATCGACCCGCAGATTCCCGGCGTGCACAATAGCATCGCCCGCGCCCTGATGGGGTTAGGCAAACACGCTGAAGCCATCGAAGAACTACGCAAGGACATCGAGGTATCTCCTGCCTCCAGCTCCAGCTACTTCTTGCTCGGGCAAGGATATTTGCAGCAGAAAGAGTATGACAAGGCCAAAGCCAATTACGAAAAGGCAATATCGCTCGAGCCTGACCTTACGAACGCCTATTACGGCCTTTTTACCGCCTGTGCAAGGCTGAACCAGCACGAAAAAGCCCAAGAGTATCTGGCCGTTTTCAAGAAGCTCAAGGCTGAGGATATGAAGATTCTAAAGGATCGCAACGATGCCTATAACGATTTAATCGACATGCGCCAAGGTGCAGCCGAGACTTATATGTTCGCCGCAAAGATGTATCAAGGCCGGGGCGACACACAAAAGTGCGAACAGCTTCTCAAAAGGGCGGCGGCACTCGATCCGAACAATACGGTGTACCTGATGGAATTGGCGTCCTTATATGGCACGAGCAGCCGTTTCTCGGATGCACTCGCGATGCACAAGAAGATCGGCGAGCTGGAGCCGAATAATCCGGTCTGTCACTTGAATATTGGGGTTTTTTCCGCCCGGCTGAAACAGTTTGCCGATGCTGAGCCGGCCTTTGCAAAAGCCATAACGCTGGCGCCGGAAAGCTCGGCGGGGTATCGCTCACTTGCTCAGTTGTATCTGGAAACGGGCACAAAACTTCCACAGGCGAGAGACCTTGCCCAAAAAGCTGTGACGCTGGAGTCAATCGCGGCCAACTACTTTGTGTTAAGCTGGGCCTGCGACAGAAACGCAGATACAGATAGCGCGCTTTCAGCCATAAAAAAAGCCCTGGAACTGGAGCCGGACAATCCGAGATACCAGCAGATGTACGAGCTTATCCGGAAAAGGAGCTCCAGGCAATGAAAGGCCTTGTCACTGCGGCAATGCTGTTATTATATGGGCTTTGCGGTGCGCGTGCCGGCAGTCCCATCCTGCTTCGCGATGTCACCAAAGAAACAGGAATAACCTTCATACATACTGATGGCAGCTCCGGCCAGCGCTACATAATGGAGACGGTAACCGCCGGGCTGGCACTTTTCGATTACGACAACGACGGCGATATAGATATCTATTTTCTCAACGGCGCGCCCCTTAAGGGAACAAACCCCTCAGGGGCGACGAACGCGCTTTATCGAAACGAAGGTAACTGGAGATTCACCGACGTTACAAAAGAGGCCGGCGTGGGTGACACGGGGTACGGCCTGGGCGTCGCGGTCGCCGATTACGATAACGACGGAGACTTGGATATTTACCTGAACAATTACGGCCCCAATGTCCTGTATCGTAACAACGGCGACGGCACCTTCACCGATGTGGCGAAGAAAGCCGGCGTCGACCTTGGCGACCACGTCGGAGCAGGTGCCAATTTCCTGGACGTGGATAAAGACGGCGACCTGGACCTCTTCGTAGCGAGCTATCTGGAATTCTCATATCATAAACACGTTTTGACTACGACCGCGGGCTTTCCTGTGTATGCCAATCCGCGTTTTTACCAGCCTGTACCGAACAAACTCTTTCGCAACAACGGCGATGGCACATTCACGGATATCAGTAAGGTAAGCGGTATAGCAGACCATGCAAGCTGGGGCATGGGAACGGTGTGCGCCGATTACGATAATGACGGCGATACGGACATCCTCGTTGCCAACGATGTGTCTGCTAATTTCCTTTTCAGAAATGACGGAACAGGAAAGTTTGAAGAGGTCGGGCTGATTACGGGCTTTGCATACGACCTGCACGGCGATGAGCAAGGTAGCATGGGCGTAGATTGCGGCGACTATGACAACGATGGCCGGCTGGATTTCTACGTTACTTCGTATCAGAGACAGTTAGCCACTCTCTACAAGAATCTGGGAGACGGCATATTTGAAGACGTGACTCTCAGGACCGGTGCAGGAACCGGAACTCTGCCAAACGTGACCTGGGGCAATAGCTTCGTCGATTTCGACAACGATGGTGACCGCGATCTTTTCGTCGCCTGCGGCCACCTGCAAGATAATGTCGAGCTTTACGATGGCACCACTACCTATTTTGAGCCGAATATACTGCTGATGAACACCGGCGATGGAAAGTTTGTCGATGTATCAGATATCAGCGGCGATGTCCGCAAGACAAAGCATAGCGCCAGAGGCGCAGCCTTTGACGACCTGGACAATGACGGTGACATCGACGTGGTCATCCTGAATTCCCGGCAGGGACCTACGGTCTTGCGAAACGACTCGCCCGCTAAGGGACATTGGCTGCAAGTTCGTCTGCGGGGCGTCAAAACCAACCGGGATGGCGTAGGAGCACACGTCAAAGTCACAGCAGGCGATTTGAACCTTTTAGACGAAGTTCACAGCGGCCGTGGCTATCAGAGCCACTATGGGATGCGTCTTCACTTTGGATTGGGAAACCGCAGTAAAGTCGACCGTATCGAGGTGCGTTGGATCGGCGGCGGAGTGGATGTTTTCAAGAATGTCGCCGCTGACCAGCTTATGACGCTTACCGAAGGCAGCTCAAAAGTAAGGTCCGTGGCACGGGCTTCCAGCCCGTGAAAACACGGCCAAGATGGCCGTGCCACAACCAGCCATATTTTTTACTTCTGTGAAACCGGCAGCACACGGCCGTTTCTTATTGTGCCCAGAACAACGGGCCGAGAGTTGCTGCCGAGCGGGTCCCACTTTATGCTTCCTGTGACACCCTGCCAGGGCGAAAGCTCCCTGACTGCATCGCAGATGCGCACACGATTGAGCCCGGCTTTGCGTATAGCGGCAATAAGAAGATTAACGCCGTCATAAGTATGCGCGGCAAGATAATCGGGCTGGTTTCCAAAGCGAGAGATATATTTATCTTCAAAACTTTTTGACGCTGCGCTACCAGCATAGAGCAATGGAAAGACCGCTCCGTCCGCTGCCTTGCCGGCTTCTTCGATGAAACTGCGCCGCCCCATACATGGCCCGCCGAAAACACGCCCGGCAAAACCTTTTTCCCGAACAGCTCGGATCAGATGTGCGCTTGCCTCTCCGCCGGCAACCAGGACCAGAACTTCCGCGCGGGTGTCTGCGATGTGCCGCGCCAGTTCTGTGACGTTTCCCTTGCGAGAGTCAAATTCATAATGGTAGAACAGTGACAGCCGGAGCTCAACAAAATGCCTGATAAGTTCAACCGTGAAAAGGTGCGAATCGTGGTCAACAGCCGATACGAGCACAAACGGCTTGTTCTCAACGCATGGTGCAATAGCCTCGGCCAGAACCGGTGCCTGCAGATGATCCTGCGGAAGACATGAAAACATCCACGGAACATTGGCAAGATTCGCCGTCCTATCTGTGCTTACCGGACTGAGCAGCGTAAGCCGAGCCTTTGCAACTACCTGCTCTGCCAGATGCGTTGACGGCCCGTCGATGCCCCCGATAATAGCCCAGACATTGTGCACATAAACCATTCGGGTTATTTGCGTGACGCCCGAACCCCAGGGATTCTCCGCCCAGCCCGCCACAAGCCGCAGTGGCAGACCTTTATATCCACCCGCCTGGTTAGCCTCCTCAATCGCTAAGCACGCTGCATTCCACATGCTTGCCCTGAGCGAAGTCGAAGGGTCGCCCGCCTGTGGACCTGTTCCGAGCGGAGTCGAGGAATCTGCTTTGTGCCGCGCGAGTGAGTCTATTATACCACAGGCAGGTCCCTCGACAGGGCTCGGGACAAGCATACTCGGGCCGAAGTATCCTATCGCTACTTCCTTTACGTCAACGGCAGGACGGTTCTCGCGTCCGGGGCCGGCGTAGTATGTTTGGCGACTTCGGGCATCGAAAAATGGACGCCGGACTTGATTGTCACCTCCAAAAGCTGTTAACGATAGGACAAAGAGTATAAAAGTTATGCATATAATCCTACGCATGTCTGGTACGTACCTTTCGCAGACCCCGCCCAAAGTTGATTAGAATGTAGGGTATGCTGTGCATACCGGCTTTCTGCTAATTCACTAATTCCCTAATTCACTCATTACTATCACGTGGACGAACAGAGCCTCGCGGTATCTTAAGATCCTCTCTGGAGTAAAAATTCCACCGGCCGTTTTCCCGCTTTGCCAGGTACACTTCACCCACGTCATCGTGACAGGCACTGAGCACGATATCACCGGTTACACCGTTCCAGGGTTTGGCTCTGTATGCCAGGATATCACGGATTTTTGCTCTATTCAGACCGGCCGCCTGGACAGCCCAGATGAGCATATTCATCCCGTCGTAGGCGTGGCCGGCGTATGTCTCAGGCTCTTGCCCAAAACGCTCGCGGAAATCTTTATGGAATTGTTCGAGCCGGGGGTTTTCGCTTGTGGGGTCCCACGGATAGGCGCAAATTACGCCCTCTGCGTTTGGACCAGCGACTTGGACGAATTCATCGGATACACAGCGGTCGCAGGCAAAATACGGCTGTTGCATCCCCATGGCACGCATTTGATTGAGGATCACTGCGCCATCGCGGGCATCGCCCCAATGTACGATCACATCGAGGTTTTCAGCCTTCAGCCGTTCCAGTTGCAGCGAGAAGTCGGTTGTTCCCAGATTGTAAGCCATCTCCAGAATTATCGGGTGGCCCATACGCCGGCTGCCATCATCGATCTTGCGGACGCCAAAGCGACCGTAACGGTTGCTGGCGCGAATTATGCCGACGCGATTGAGCTTGAGTGTTCTGTAAATGTAATCGACAAGCAAATAACTTTGTTGACGGTCGTCGCCAATGCAGCGGAAGACCCATGGGATGTTGGTCTCGATGAAGGTTGGGTCTGTGTCTCCGGAGTTCATTATCGGGATCTCGATCTTGAGCGCTACGCGGATAGCGATGTGGCTATTTGCCCCATCGATTGTGCCCAGGATGGCCCAGACCTCATCCCTGTACGCCATTTTGATGATTTCGTTGCCGGAGGAACCCCACAGGCCGTTGTCGTTGGTTACGACCATCTCGAAGGGAACGTTTTTCTTACGATATCCTCCTCTTGCGTTGGCTTGCTCGATTGCCAGTCGTGCCCCTTGCAGCATCTTAATTCCCAAAGACTCCTCATGACTTTTGCCGCCCGTGGCAACCGAAACTGTGGATATAATCGGACCAATAAAGCCGATTTTAACAGTATTGATATCGTGCGGCTCGGCAACTGCTCTGCCGGCACCGGTGTACTCGATTTGCAGCAGGAAATGCTCTTTGTAGGGCTTCACGTGGCGAAATGGTTCGACATCCTGCGAGGTTTTCGCGTAGATTTGATCTTCTCGCAGCCCCAGGTCGGGAACCTGATAGGCGTTGACCGAGTTGATCTTCTCAAGAGCTTCGGCTGTCTGGCGGTCAAGATCGAATATAGCAGGCCGCAAGTCTTCCCCGCTTGCGCGGGGCAAGGCCTGCCCCTGCGTGGGTTCCCGCTCTGCGGGGGCCCGAGGAAGGGGTCCAACACACGAAATGACCGCGATTACAGGTGCGGCGAACAATAGAATCAGAACCTGCTTCATACTAAAGCTCCTCGCGCCCTCGATTTCCAACTATCAATTGTCAATCGCCAATTGTCATTTTCTCCCAGGCTGGCTTTTCTCTGACGCCGGCGTAGTAATCTTGACCTATGCCCCAGCCCAGTCCTTTGCCGGTGGCTACCCATATATCGTTGCCGTCAATGTCCAGATTGATGATGAAGTTGTGCGGGACGGCCTTTTCCATGTTCACCGTTGTCAACAGTTTTCCAGCCCTAAAGACCTGAGCCTTACCCCGCAAGGTGTTAGGGTCGCGGGTGTAGGTAACCACGCTCTCGGTGGGGAAGTCCGCGACAACACCCAGGCCCTTATCCATGGCGAAGTAGCACTCGTTGGCGCTGCGGGCTTTGACGTTGTTGGTAAAGTCGCTGGGTAGGCCGGTCTCGTGAGCATAGAATCCGCGCCAGTACCGCCCGTCATAGCGGCTGTTGCCGAAATATGTTGATACCCACAGCACATCATCGACAGAGCTTGCTCCCGTTGTGATCACATGAATAAGGCCGTCGTCGCGGTATAGGTCGATTTCCATTTCACCATCGGGGTCGAGGTAAACCTTCCAGGCCTCTTTCTTGCAGTCAAATTCCAGACAGCCGCTGCCCCAGACGGCAAGATAAATCTTGCCCTTTCCATCGTAGCATACTCCGTAGTTCCAGATCTCCTCCATTGGGGCATTTTTTTCGGTAAATATCGTCCATTCGCCGGTTACAGTATTGTACCTGCTTGCGCCAGCGGTGGTGGCGACCCATACGTTGTCGTTTTCGACCGCTATTCCGTAGACGACATCGTTGACCAGGCCGCTATTAAGCTGATGCCAGTGGTCGAAACGTCCGCCGCTGAATCTCGCAAGGCCGCCGCCGAATAGGCCGATCCACAGGTCGCCCGTTTTGGGGCTTACCTCCAGCGCCGTTACCACTCGCCAGGGCAGGCCATCCTGCTCTTTCCATGATTCTATTTTGCCGGTTGTTTTATCTATTCGTGCCAGGCCGTCTTCGGTGCCGACCCAAACCTTCGGGCCGTCGGCTTTCACGGCAAAGATATGGTCGTTGGGAAGGCCGTTCTCAACGGTAAAGTGCTTCCACTGCGTATAAACGTAAGGCAGCTCTGGGACTGTCGATTTTCGATTTTCGATTTTCGATTTTTCGGGCGTACCCATCGACAACATTGTTGACAATAACAAGGCCGTTGCAAGATATTTCATGGTGATTCCTTTTGCCTGTTCCGGGAAACTACAATGTCTTGAGATATTCTATCAAATCGTTGAGCTGGTCTTTGGTCATATCGTTGGTAACGCCATGTTTGTCATTAGGGTTATATCTTGTCCAGATTTCTTCCAGTGTTTGGGCGATGCCATTGTGCAGGTACGGAGCCGAGTCGTAAATGTTGTTAAGATGCGGCGTGTCGAACCTTCCCTCGCGGTCGAGCTGGAACTTCGTGCCCACATCGTGCCGCTGCCGATCGGTGAAAAGCGGCGGAAAGTGGCAGGTGACGCATCTGTTTGGCTTGAGGATAGCACGACCGTCATTGGTGACGGTTCGCTCAAACATCGCTTTGCCACGACGTTGCGCATCAGTAAGCTCCGCCCCCAAAGGCCGGTAACGATTTGGCGGCCGCGGAATCGTACAAATATAATTATCCAGCGCCGACAGCTCTTGGGCAGTAAACGGCTGAATCCGCGTGAAGAAAACCGCCAGCCGTGGTCCACACTGCCTCTGCAGGCTCGGATTCGCGCCCTCCCATTTAAATGGCGCCGTATCAAGAATCCCTCGCAACGTGCGGTTATCAACGGGGCTTACTCCGATTCCGTCGGGCTCAATATCGTAGGTAAGCCCGTCAACATGCCCGTCGGGATGACACGAGTGACATGAGAATTGACGGCGGAAGGTATTGTCGGCGCTGTGGAAAACTTGCTCGCCCCGACGTACCAGCGTAACAACTGCGGGGCCTCCCAGGTCGATGTATCCTGCCGCCTCAAGTCGATCAATATCAATTACCGTCAAAGAATCATCCATCGCATTTGCCACAAACGCGGTCTTGCCGTCCGGGCTGATAATTATGCCTCGCGGGCTGCTTTTCGTGGGTATATGCTTGATAACGAACTCCGTGGGCTTGCCCAGGTGATTGGGCAGCACATGCTCGCGTTCGTAATCGCCGGCCGATTCGAGCATGGAAATCAGCTTGGGCACGTCCACCACCGCGACGCAATCTGAGCCGGAGCTGGTCACCAAAGCAAATCGCCCATCAGGCGTAAACGCCACATCAGCCGGGTCCGGAAAGCAGACGCCCGGCTCATCAAGAAGGACCTGATCCACACGACCGTCTTTCCAGACAATGCCAAGCCCATTGGTGATCGTCCAGCCCTGCAGCAGTCGAGTCATAGGCACGAGATTTTTGGTTCGGTTAAAGGTAATCAGAGCGAATCGGCCGCTTGGATGCCAGTCAATACCCTGCAGAAGGTTGGCAGCGGGAACCACGATGCGGTCCTGTACAACGGCCCGGCCGGCATCAACGACCGTCACTTCAGATATCGAGGGCGTGCGGAACGAGACAAACCGCGATAGATTATTGGTGATGTAGATGAGTGAGCCGTCCGGCGAAAGTGATAAAGACCAGGGACTCCGGCTGGCACTGAGGCGCTTGACCTGTCTTAATGTACTTGTCTCGATGACTGATATGCTGTCGGAAGAGGTATTGAGCACGTATAAATGCTCGCCCGTGCCGTCGGTAAGCACGCCGTGCGGCTCATCGCCCACAGGGATTGTGGCAACAACTTGACGGGATAAGACGTCTATAACTGAAACGCTGTCGTCGAGCCGATTGCTCACGTAGGCTTTTGAGCCGTCCGGACTGAACGCAACGTCTGTGGGGTGACGCCCCACAGGAATCTCGGCTACTTTCTGCCGTGTCGCAGTGCCGACCACAATAACTGTGTGCGAGGCCTCACAGGCTACATAAATCTCCTGCCCGTTGGGACTGAGAGCCATGTTGAGCGGCGTTTTATAGCGCGACTCTTGCGAGATTTTCGGCGGCTCGGTCGGATGGGCGATTTTCTTCATCGCCGCGTCATAATCGAACGCTTTATCGTGCGCGTTCTCGTGACAGGCCAGGCAGGTTTGCCGTGTCACTTCTTTGAGCCCGGCTGACTTGGCCGCACGCGGGTCTCGCATTATTGCTTCAGCATAATAATTGCTGCCGGCGCCGTGACAGGCTTCACAGCCTACGCCCTCGTACACAGAAAAGGACTCGATAGCACCTGACACGCTCCTGTGATAAGCAGTCGTGTGACACGCAAGACAAGCCGGACTGGCTTGCGGATCGTCACCGACGCCCTGCTCTTTGGCCATCTTGTACGCTTGCTCAGTCGCCAGCACGGCATACGCGCGGGAATGAGCACTCAGACGCCACTTGCTAAACTGATAACCCATCGTCGCGCTTTTGTGACATGCGGCGCAGGTGAAAACCCCGATGTACGTGGGCTGGCCCCCTTGCGGAGCAGTCGCGGGCAGAACTTGCTGCGCTGATTTACGTTGAAAGTCTTTGGGCGTAGGATGGGCAATATCCTGCAGGGCCTTTGTCATGTCAAGCGCGGGCAGATTATGAACAGCAACATGCGAGCCTTTCACCTGGTGGCAGCCCATGCAGTCCTGCGCAGCAGGCATCACCAGCCCGGCTTTTTCAGCCGCTTCGCGATTCATCATAATAGCTTCATCTATGTACTCGCTTCCGGGACCGTGACATTTCTCACATTGAACGCCTTCCTCGGCGAAGAACTTTTCATCTTTTTCCCAGGCTTCGGCATGGGCGCCCGTGGCGTGACAGCCCAGGCACATCGGCGATTCCTGCGGCTCCTGGGGAATACCGCTCAACTGGGCTATTTTCTTGGCCTGCGGCTCAGCCAGAACTGCGTAAGCCGTGGCGTGTTTGGAGGCCAGCCATCGGCTGAATTGGTGGCCCATACCTTTTGCATCGTGACAGGCTGCACAGACCCTCACACCGACGTACACGGGATGTTTCTGGATGCCTTCCGCTGCCCAAAGTGGGGGCAGAAGACAGAGGACAGAGAACAGAAGGCAGCAAACAGAAGACAGAAGACAGAGGACAGAAGACAGAAATGGGCCCTGCGTCCTCCGTCCTCTGTCCTCCGTCCTCCGTCCTCCGGCCTCCGTCGTCCGTCCACTGTTGCGAACTGGGTGACTACTCATTTTTACGTTCCTGGATCACGGTAAGAATCTGGTTTGCCTTAACGTTGGTAAGTCTGGTGGTTCGCTTATCCGGCCAGCGGATTTCAACTACATCCGCCTGGCCGGCTGTGCCGAGGCCAAAATGACAGCGTGGGTCGGCCTGTGAAAGATAGCCCCTCACCGGAATCAGGTCCTGAATCTGTATTAGCGAGCCGGCCTGCCCTGAGCTTGCCGAACGGGTCGTGACCGTAACGCGTGCGCCAACGGCATCGGTTTTGCCGTTCGGTAATTTTGGATTGATAATAAGCCAGTTGTTGCGGTTGCCGCCGTCGTTTCGCAATAGGCGAGCCCTGTCGTTGAGATTGACCACCAAAAGGTCAAGGTCGCCATCGTTATCGTAATCACCGTATGTGGCGCCGCGTCCAACGTATTTTTGTTTGAAATATTCGC
>Ga0315274_10004544_pt1 | contig 20393 bp, 14 predicted proteins | sample YL17G02_20_MG_FD_203700 | JGI IMG/M metagenome (GOLD analysis project Ga0315274, IMG submission 203700) | Sediment microbial communities from Yellowstone Lake, YNP, Wyoming, USA - YL17G02_20 | ecosystem: Environmental > Aquatic > Freshwater > Lake > Sediment | place: USA: Wyoming | collected...
ACAAGACCGGCGCGGCCGCCGGCGCTCCGACGTATGCCTCATTCTGCAAGAGGCTCTCCAGACTACCGGCTCTCCCGCGACAGTTCATCCAGTATCTTCATCGCCTCGAGCGGCGTCAGTTGGTTGACGTCGAGCGAGCGCAGCTTCTCGAGTGCCGGATGCGTCAGGCCGTCAAAAAATGTCATCTGCAAATTCGCGTCGCTTGGCCCGCGCGACACCTTCTTTCCCGCGCTCTTGATGATCACCGGATTGCCGCATTCAAGATCGAAGAGAATCTCGCGGGCGCGCGCCAGCGTCTCATTCGGAACCCCCGCCAGTTGCGCCGCGTAGATTCCGTAGGAGCGATCGGTCCCGCCCGGCACGATCTTGTATAGAAAGACGATCCGGTCTTTCTCCTCCAGCACCGCGACGTTGAAGTTCTTCAATCGCAACAGATGGTTTTCGAGCTCGACCAGTTCGTGATAGTGCGTGGCGAACAACGTCTTCGGCCGCCGTCCCTTTCGATTGTGTACGGCCTCGAGCACCGCCCACGCGATGCTAAGGCCGTCGTAGGTACTCGTGCCCCGGCCAATCTCATCGAGAATCACCAGACTCTGATCCGTCGCATTGTTGAGGATATTCGCCGTCTCGTTCATCTCGACCAGAAACGTGCTCTGCCCTTTGATGAGATAGTCCATCGCGCCCACGCGCGTGAAAATGCGATCCACCAGCCCAATCGAGGCCCGCCGCGCCGGCACGAACGACCCGACGTGCGCCAGAAGCGTAATCAGCGCCACCTGGCGGATATACGTGGACTTGCCCGCCATGTTCGGCCCGGTGATCAGCGCGATCTGACACGTCTCATTGTCCAGGTGCGTGTCGTTGGGAACAAACGGCGGGTCGGTTTGAACGGCCTCCAACACCGGGTGCCGTCCCTCGATGATATCAATCCGCCCATCCTCGACGATCTCTGGTCGAACGTATCCCCCCGCAATCGCCGCCTCCGCGAGCGACCGCAGACAGTCCACCGCGCCAAGCCGCTGCGATAGTTCCTGAATGGGCGCGATGTACTGAGCCACCTGATCGCGCAGCGCCTCGAACAACTCCAGTTCGAGCGCCCGCAGCCGCTCTTCAGCGTTGAGGATGATCTCTTCCTTCTCTTTCAGTGCGGGCGTCACGAACCGTTCGGCGCCAACCAACGTCTGCTTGCGGATGTAGTCCGCCGGAACCAGGTGCAGATTCGGCTTGGTCACCTCGATGTAGTATCCGAAGACCTGGTTGAAGCCGATCTTGAGTCTCGGAATGCCGGTGCGTCGAATCTCTTCTTCCTGCATGCGCTGAATCCACGACTTGCTGTCGCGCGTTAGCTCGCGCAACTGATCCACTTCGCCGTGGTAGCCGTCGCGGATCAGGCCGCCGTCGTGAAGCGTCAGCGGCGGGTCGTCGGCCAGCGCGCGTTGCAACAGGTCGCGAAGTTCCGGCAGCGGGTCAATGTGCTCCGCCGCCTCGCGCAACATCGGCGCGCGCGCCGCCGAAAGCCCTTGTTTCAGCGCCGGCAAGCGTTCGAGCGAAAGCCGCAGGCAACCAAGGTCGCGCCCGTTGGCCGACCGGCAACCCACCCGGCTCATGATCCGTTCGAGGTCGTGAAAGCCGCGCAAGCCTCTGGCGATCGCGTCGCGAAGGCCGAAATCGCCGACCAGGTTCTCGACCGCCTCCAGCCGCCGCTCGATCGCCGGCCGCGACCGAAGCGGCCGCACCACCCAGCGCCGCAACATCCGCGCGCCCATTCCCGTCAGCGTGCGGTCGAGGATTGAAAGCAGGGTTCCCGTCCCGACGTCACCGTGAAGCGTCTCCAGCAGTTCGAGCCCGCGCTGCGTCGTGGCGTCGAGCGTCATCGCGTCCGCGCGCGAATGGACTTCGAGCGACCGCAAATGCTGCAACGCCGTCTTCTGCGTTTCGGCGAGATAGCTCAGAATGCAGCCCGCCGCGCCCAACGCCGCCTCCATCGCCTCGGCGCCGAAGCCTTCGAGGCTCGCCACGCCCAATTGAGCCAGCAGCCGTTTCCGTCCCGGCGGCGCGTCAAACTCCTCGAGCCGGCGCGCCGTGAAAACGGGCAGATGGCGCGGATCGAGCAGCGCCGCCACGCCCGGCCGCTGCTTCTCGTCCACCAGGATTTCCGCCGGCCGCAGCGTCATGAGCTCGGTCACCAATTCCTCAGCCGCCCGGGTTGAATCGAATTCCCCAACCACGAATCGCCCTGTCGAAAGGTCCACGTAGGCCAGGCCCCAGGCGGCTTTGCCCTCCGCCACCGCCGCCAGATAGTTGTTCAACTTCTCGTCGAGAATATCCGACTCCACCAGCGTGCCCGGCGTGACGACGCGAACGACGTCCCGCCGCACAACCCCCTTGGCCTCTCGCGGGTCTTCGAGCTGCTCGCAAATGGCCACCTTGTAGCCGGCCTTGATGAACCGCGCCAGGTAGCTGTCGAGCGCGTGATAGGGAATGCCGGCCAGAGGCATCGTCTGGCCGTTTCCGATGTGCTTCTTGGTCAGAGCGATTTCCAGGACGCGCGAAGCGGTCTGGGCGTCCTCATTGAACATCTCGTAGAAGTCGCCCAGCCGAAACATCAGGATCATGTCGGGATACTGCGCCTTGATCCGGCTGTACTGGCGAACCATGGGGGTGAGCGATTCGGTCACGGCTCTACCTGTCTTAATGAGGTGAGGACGTGGCATGGGCATCTTGCCCATGGCCGTTTCACGGGCAGGAAGCCCGTGCCACAATCTTTCTCAAGGCGCCTCGCGTCGGTCGGCCGGTGGAACCGGCGGAATATCCAGCGTCGCCGTTGTCGAAGCCGGCATTCGCACCGCAGTCGCCGAGGGTGGCCGGACGGCTCGGACCGTTGCCGTCGTGGAACGAACGCTTGGGGCCGTCGCCGTCGTTGTCGTGCCCCGACCCTCGCCGCTTCGACCCGCCAGAGGCTCTCGCAGATCGGCCAGGCGCAGCTTGGCCAGCCCGGCCGCGGGACTGCGCGGGAATTGCTCGATCAGCCGGCTGTATGCGCCGATCGCTTCCGTAAACCGGTTCTGGTCTTCCAGGCACAGGGCATACAGCATCGAGGCGCGCGCCAGATTGGCATAGGCCGGGTGCTTGCGAATCAGCGCGTCCAGCGGCGCCAGGGCCTGATCGGTGTGGCCGAGCTCGACGTGGCATTCCGCCAGCGTCTCCAGCGTTTCAGGCTCGGCGGCGACTTCGGGCTTGTCCTTGCACAGTTGTTCGAGGTCGGCCAGCGCTTTCTCCGCTTCCCCCAAATGCAGGCGACAGATGGCCATCTGGCGCTGAATCGCCGCCGCGCGCGTGCTGCGCGGATTGCGCTTGAGATATTGTCCGAACATCTCGAGCGCCGCCCGGTAGTCCCACAGGAGCATATTGACCTCGCCGCGCTTGTACCAGGCGACCTCGGCCCATTCGGTGTTCGGATAATCGTGAATGACGCGGGTCAGGATGTTGTCGGCCTGCGACAGGTCGTCCTCGATCTCCGCGATCTGGATGAGCGCGCGAGGGGCCAGATCGGTCTTCGGATATTCGCGCGCGACGCGATTGAGGAGCGTTTTGGCCTGGGCGCGGCGGTCGCGCTTGATATAACCGACGGCGAGATCGAATATCTTTTGCGCCTCGGCCTCCTGCCGCAGCCGCTCCGCTTCGGCCGCCTTGACGGGATCTTCGGGAAGCGGCGGCGGGGTCGGTTTGGGCGCGGCGGTCGCGGCCGTTGTCGGTATCGCCGCCGGCGTGGGTGTCGGCGTCGGTCTGGGGGCCGGCGTCGGCGTGGCCTTTGGAAACAGCTTCAGCTCCAGGAATTTGGGCGGCCGGCGCTCTTTGGTCGTGTCGGTTGTCTGGCAAAAACCTGCCGGACACGCTATTGCCCAAATGGCGAGCAAGGCAAAAATCAACCTATCCCGTTTACTCATGGTTTATTGCCTTTTCGGCGAAGGTTCCGCGTGAGCGGTTCAACGCGTCCGCTCTGCGCAGCTGTTAGCGGGTGATTCTTGCACAATCACCATCACCCGCTCGAAAGCGTCCACAGATCCCTTACCAGGAATTTCTGAAAATCGCCTATGTGCTCACGCAGTCGCTCATTAGCGACCATTTCTGGCCTGGGATCAACGTAATAGACACCGTCCAGTTTACTCAGTGCAACAGTGTAGCCCAAGAAGTGACCACTCTTAAAGGTGGAGTTAATCCCGAAAATGCTGTTCCCTCTTCGGGCGCGCTGAACGTCATGCAGGAAAACCGCCACTACGGGCACGTTTCTGCCGAGCAACTTCGTCAAGAGATACTTGTCGAGAAAGACTTTGTCTATCCGATCCTTGCTTGTGGTCTTCACCGAGCCGACAATCTCCGTAACGTGTATGAACTTTGTCTCAGCCGCTACAATTGCCTTGTTGCGAGAGAAGACCAAGTCCAATTCGTAGGACATCTCGTAATCAGGATATCCGGGGATTGGGATGTTGATGGTGCGTGGCTCGCACTCCAAACCCACTTCTTGGATGATGAGTTTCACCAGCGTCTCGAAAAGTTGTCCCACCCGCTTTCTGGACTGATTGGGGTTATCGAACGAGTCACCAACACTGCCAACAGCCTGTTGGACAGTATAGACGACTTTATTGATTTCTTTCGACTCAATATACCTCTTGCCGCCCTGTCGGGCAGCGGCTGTGTCCTGGTGTCGCCTTAAGTCGGCAAGAAAGGCGATAAACCTGTGAAACGCTACCTTGAAGTCGCTGGGTGATTCGATGAACAGATCAACGTTCAGAGGACGAGTGATTCTGTGGCTGTACGTTTCATCGTATTGGTAGAAAATGTAATTGTGGTGCGAAGGTGAAACGATGCGGGTGGACTGCATGCTTTGCACAAGCCTGAGAAAGGCCTCGCACAGGGTAGCGTAGTCGGATAGAGTGCCAAAGGCTGACCTATCCTGGACACTCGCTTGCAGGTTTACCAGTGTAACTTCTGTCATCGAATAGATTTCCTTCGTTCGGCGTTCTCGAGGTCGTACTGGACCCATTTCGCAACGGGCCAATCCTCGACGAGCTCAATTCTTCGGACAGCCCACTGACAGTATTCAAGGGAGGTGTCGCAGCCTTTCCACTTCCGACCAAGTTGCTGAGCTACCACGGCGGTCGTTCCCGACCCTAGAAAGGGGTCAATCATCAAATCGCCCGGCTTTGATGATGCCAAGACAATCTTTCTCAGGAGCTCCTCAGGTTTCTGAGTCGGATGAGGCGTCTTTTCGTGCATTCCGTTGCATGTCGTGGGGATTTCGATCACATCTCTCGGCTTGGCTCCTTTGGGATGTGGTCGCCATAGTCTGTCCTTGCCAGCATGGCCTTTCCCGTATTGGCTACTCTCAGCCTGCGGATGTTCGGGGTATTTCAACGTGTGATTGCCGTATGGAAGTCGCACATCGTCCACGTTGAAAGTGAACTGCTGGCTCTTTCGGAAATGGAGAAGGCTTTCGTGCGAACGTCCCCAATCACAACCAAGATTAGCTTTGTTCTTGTAGTGCCAAACCAACCACTTGCACCCCATGAAGAAACGTGACGCGGGAAGTCTGAGATCGGCGAGGATTTCGGAGAATCCGCAGACGTAGATTGTGCCGCTGCGCTTCAAGACTCTGGCTGCTTGTTCTATCCACTGCAACGACCAGTTGACATACTCTTCTTGTGAATCGAAAGTGTCCCACTCTGCCTTCTTGATGTTGTAGGGGGGGTCGGCGAAGATCAAGTCAACCGACTCACTTCTCAGAGAGCGAAGCCAAGCAACCGCGTCTCCGATCCAGATCTCCCCGTTCCGATGTGTGTAGAACAAGGTCGGAACATCAGGCGTTAGTTGAACGGGATCGATTTGAACAAAAGAACCCTTGGCCATTAGCTGGCCAAAGAAACCGGGAATGTCTTTGTTGCGGGCATACTCCACCGATGGTTCTCGAATCTCTAACTGCTTCGTCATGGCTTCATGCCTTGCGCGTTTCCCCTTGCTCATCTCCTAACTCCCATGCCGTTCTGCGTTGCCAAACAATGTATGCGCCGCCGCACGCACGATCTTCAACTCAATTGTCCGTCCAACCAGGTCGCCCGGTCCCGCAAAAACGACCACCTTGTCCCCGCGCGTTCGGCCCATGAGCATCTGGTCCGACCGCCGCGACGGTCCCTCGACCAGCACTTCCTCGCGCCGCCCGACCATCGCCTGGTTGATCTCGTTGCTGATCGTTTCCACCAGTTCGATCAATCGTCGCAAGCGCTCTTTCTTGACCGCCGCAGGAACGTCATCCGGCCATTGCGCCGCCGGCGTCCCTTCGCGCGTCGAATACATAAACGTGAACGCCGAATCCCACCGAACCGAACGCGCCAGATCGAGCGTCGCGGCGAAATCCTCTTCGGTCTCGCCCGGAAAACCCACCATCAGGTCCGTCGTGATCGCCGTGTGCGGAATCGCGCGCCGAATCCGCTCCGTCAACCGCAGATAGTCGTCGCGCCCATACCCCCGGTTCATCCGCGCCAACACGCCATCGCTTCCCGCCTGAGCGGGCAAGTGGAAGTTCTCGCAAATCTTCGGCGTTGTCGCCACGGCCTCGATCAGCCGCTCCGAAAGGTCCTTGGGGTGTGACGTGACGTAGCGAATTCGCTCGATCCCCGCGACCTCGGCGATGCGCCGAAGCAACCCCGAAAAATCGCACGGCCCGTCGCGATAGGAATTTACGTTCTGGCCCAGCAACATCACCTCGCGCCAGCCGCGCCGGGCTAAGCCACTGACCTCGGCAACGATCTCTTCGGCCGGTCGGCTCCACTCGCGCCCGCGCGTTCGCGGCACGATGCAGTAGCTGCAATCGTTGTTACAGCCGTGCATGATCGTCACGAGCGCCTTGAGCGGATTGCGGCGCAGTGGCTCGGCGGCGAACGGCGTCGGTTTGTCAATGTCCTCGATGCAAACCACGCGCTCGCGGCTTTCGCGAATCGCGCCGAGCAACTGCCCGACGCGCGGCAAGTCGCGCGTCCCGACGACAAAATCCACGTGTGGGAATTGCTCGAGCAGCGCCCGCCCGTCCTTCTGCGCCAGACAACCCAGGATGCCGATCAGAAGGCCGGGCCGCCGGCGCTTCAGCGGCGCAAACTGCCAGAGCCGTCCCCGCGCGCGCTGTTCGGCCGAACCCCGCACCACGCACGTGTTGACCAGGATCGCGTCGGCGTCGTCTTCGCTCTCGGCCCGCCGCCAGCCGCGCGCCGCCAGATCGCCCTCGACCGACTCCGAGTCGGACTCATTCATCTGGCAGCCATAGGTGATGAGAAAATAGGACGATTGTTCGTTCACAACAGACACCGCTTCATGCTCTTTCAAGCCGATCCGCTCTACCCGGCACTATGGAGCATGCGGCGGTCTGCTGTCAAGCAGCGACGCGGTCCGGCGCAACCGGGATTCTGCGCCTGATACCCGACACCCGAAACCCGATACCCGGTGGCTTGAAACCTGTAACCTGAAACTTGAAACCGGTGTTAGGCCGCTTTCCCCCTCCCACAGCTCCCCGCATGATACGAGCTCCGCACAAGCGGACCCGAAAGAACGTGAGCGAATCCCATCGCGCGCGCCCGCTCGCCCCAGCGGTCGAACTCCTCCGGCTCGGCATAGCGCGCTACCGGCAGTTGCGTCCGGCCCGGCTGCAAATACTGTCCGAGCGTCAGCATCGAGCACCCCGCCTCACGCAACCGGAGAAGCACCTCCTCGATCTCGGCGGCGCTCTCGCCCAGCCCCAACATCAGACCGCTCTTGGTTGTCAGGGTGGGTCGTCTCCGATGAGCGCAATCCAGAAGCGCAAGCGACCGCTCGAAGTTCGCTTCGGGTCGGACCGTCGGATAGAGACGCGGAACCGTCTCGACATTGTGATTGAGCACGTCAATCGGCGCGCGAAGCACCTCGTCGAGGCTCTCAGCGCTTCCTCCGAAATCGGGAACCAGCACCTCGATCTTCGCGTCCGCCGTCGCGGCCTTGACCGCTTCGGCGCACCGGCGAAAGTGCGCCCCGCCGCCGTCCTCCAGATCATCGCGCGTCACCGACGTGATCACCACGTGGCGCAACTGCATCTCCGCGGCCGCCCGCGCCAGACGCTCCGGCTCAGCGGGGTCGGGCGGCTGCGGCCGGCCGTGTTCCACCGCGCAGAACCCGCAATGGCGCGTGCAGACCCGCCCCAGAATCATGAACGTGGCTGTCCCTTCGGCGAAACACTCGCCGAGGTTTGGGCATCGCGCTTCCTCACAAACCGTCGCCAGCCCGAAACGCCGCAGCGTATGCGTCGTCCGGACGACCGCCTCGCCGGCGGGCAGACGAGCTTTGATCCAGTTCGGATGGCGACGGACAGTCATAGGCCGAAGACAAGTTGAAAGTTCACCGTTGAAAGTTCAAAGTTACAGGTTCAAAACTCAACACACAGCAATGGTCTGAGCCTCACATGCTTCACGCACCCTTTACACCCTTCGCACCCTTCGCACCCTTTACACCCTTCGCACCCTTTACACCTTCATGCCCGGAACTTTCAACTTTTAACCTTCAACTTTCAACTCTGCACTCGAAACTCACTTCCTCCCCAGCGCCGCCAGCGCCGCTTCGCCGACAATCTCCGTCCGCGTCGGATGCGCATAGATGGCGTGGGCCACCTGTTCCACCCTCAAGTTCGCGCTCAGCGCCAGACTGAACAGATTAATGAGCTCGGTCACGCCATGTCCAACCATGTGGCAGCCCAAAATGGCGTGTGTGTCGGTGTCATAGATCAGCTTGACGAAGCCATCCGTCAAGCCGACCGCGACCGCCTTGCCGTTGGCCACGAACGGCGCCCTGACCACTCCCACGCCGTTCCGCTCGGCCCGCGCGCGCGCCTCCGTCCAGCCAATGCTCGCCGCCTCGGGCTGCGAGTAGATGCACGCGGGAACCGCTTGGTAGTTGATTGTCCCATCCCCAACCCCCGCCATGCCTTCGACTGCCGCGACAGCCTCGGCCGACGCCGCATGGGCCAGCAGCGGCGGCCCGATCAAATCGCCCACCGCCCACACGGTCTCGCAAGCGGTTCGAAAACCCGGCCCCACGCGAACGAATCCCTTCTCGACCGCAATCCCGATCGCATCCAGCCCCAGCCCTTCGCTGTTGGGAGCGCTCCCGACGGCTACCAGCATCTTTTCGGCCTCGATTGTCGTGCCGCCATCCGAATCGCCAATGGATCGGACAGCCACCGCTTTGATGCCTGTTTCCGAGACCTGTATATCGCGGCAGATCGTCCCCGTCAAAAACGAAATCCCGCGCCGCGCCAGAGCCTTTTCGAGTTCCCCCGCCAGTTCCTCGTCGGCCCCCGGCAGCACTTGCGATTCCATCTCGACGACCGTCACCCTGGCGCCATAGCTGCAATAAATCGAAGCAAACTCCAGCCCCACGGCCCCCGCCCCGATGATAAGAATCGTCTTCGGGACCTCGCGCAACTCGAGCGCGTGGCGACTGGTGAGGATTCGCCGGCCATCCGTCTCCATTCCAGGCAGCTGGCGCGGTCGCGCACCGGTGGCCAGCAAAATCCGCCTCGCCTGAATCCTGCTCTCGGCCCCCCCGCCTGCGGACGTGACAACCGCCGTTTGCCCATCGGCCAGACGACCGCTTCCGGCGATCAGATCAATCTTGTTCGTGCGAAACAGACCCTCGATCCCTCGCGCCAGTCGGTCGGCGGCCCTCCGGCTCTTGTCCACGACCGCGCTGAAATCGGCGCGAACGTCATCGCCGCGGATTCCGCAGTCGGCCCGCCCCCCTCGCGCCCGAGCCAGATCGAAGACTTCTGCGCAATGCAGAATCGCCTTACTGGGAATGCAACCCCAATTGACGCACACGCCGCCGACCCGTTCTTTCTCCACCACGGCGGTCTTCATGCCAAGTTGCGCCGCGCGGACGGCGCCGACGTACCCCGCCGGCCCCGCGCCGATCACGGCAAGATCGTACTCCGGAGACATGGCCATCGCGCCTTCCTTCTCTTTATCTTCTCCAGCTGACTGAGCGGACTCTCGTTTCTCATTCCACGGGAACCCAAATCCTTGCTGGAATTCCCCGACAGTCAACAGGATTGAACTCGCCGCGGTCTTCGGATTCGTGCGTAGCGGCAAACGAGAATTATTCTTGAATCTGCGCAGCCTTTCATCATATCCTGCCACTGCGATGTTGAAGATTGGCAAATACCGGCCGATTCCGCGCAAGTTCTACGCCCGCCCGGCGGAGACCGTCGCCCGCGACCTCCTCGGCCAAACCCTGGTAAGGACACTCAGCAACGGAACCGTCCTGGCCGGGCGAATTGTTGAAACCGAGGCCTATTTGGGTGAGAATGACCCCGCCTGCCACACCTCTCGCGGCAAAACCGACATTACGCGCCTGTTCTGGGGGCCTCCGGGGTTCGCTTACATCTACTTGTGCTACGGAATGTACCATTGCCTGAATGTCGTTGCCGAACCCGAAGGACGGGCTGGCTGCGTTCTTTTTCGCGCTCTCGAACCGATAGCCGGAATTGAGCACATGCGCCGCCGACGGAATCGTCCCGCAAAAGACACCGACCTTTGCAGCGGGCCGGGCCGCCTATGTCAAGCCCTCAACATTGACGTGGGATTGAACGCCGCTGACATGACCTTCGGGAATCTACTCATTGCCGAAACGCGTGACACCGCGCCAGTGATTGGCATGTCGCCGAGAATCGGGATTAGGAAGGCCGCCGATTGGCCGCTTCGGTTCTACATTGTTGATAATGCTCATGTTTCACGGGCAAGACCAGCCGTCGGGCGGTCGTGACGGAGGCGAATCTCACCGTTGTAGCGGCTCATCTTGAGCGATTTTTGGCGAGGAGTCAGGAAATCAGGAGTATAGTCGAAACGCCCGAAAACAGGACGTATAAGGTTCTGGATTGTACATTTACAGCTTCTTCGTCGTTTCTCCTTCTGAAAAGCCGTTCAGACCCTCCTGAGTTGGTGTTCGCGGTCCTGTTTAAGAATCCGATTTTTCGTTACGCGGGAGCGAGAAAACGAAGCTTCCATGCGCGGGTTTGACAGTCGCAGCGATAGGAGAAGCGCGTGACTGGATGTTCTTTCGGGTCGTGTCGGAAAACACGCGGGTCGCCTCCTGAATCTGTCCGAAGAGAAGGGCATCGTCAGGTTGGTCAGATTCTTGCGGACAGCCAAGACGGATAGCTATGCCCACGGAAGCATGGGGCTGCGGTGGGTTGAAATCGAGAAGAAACAAATCTCTGCGCGCATGGTAAACTTTCCTCGTGGATCGTGAGTCAATTGAATCGGCAGTGAGGAAATGGTGGGGCATCCTGTCGTACAAAACCGGGGTCTGAGATCATTGCATCCGTGTTGACTGTTAGCTTCTAACTTATTCACCATGAATATTCTATGATGTAGATCGGGCAGGCAGACGATGCTGGGAAAACGGTTGGGCGAAATCCTCATAGAGAGGGGTATGGTAAGGGCCGAACATGTCTCGGACGCCATGCGGCTTCAACAGGAGTCGGGCGAGCTGATCGGCAAGATTCTCTGCACCCAGGGCCACCTCCGCGAAGACGACCTCTATGACGTGTTGGCCGAGCAATTGGGGATGACGCGCGTCCGGCTGGAGAAGGCCGAAGTCCCCAAGGAAATGCTTTCGGTTCTGGCGCCCGATTTCGTTCGCGAACACCGGATTGTGCCTCTGTCGCGCAACGACTCGACGCTGGTCTGTGCGACGTGCGACCCGCGCGATTTCAGCGCCGTCGAGGCCGTCCGCTACGCCACCCGCTGCAACGTCGAGCTCCAGCTGGCCTGCGAGCGCGATATTCTGGAGATCATCGAGAAGAACTTCGGCGTGACGGTCGAGCGCATGATCGCCGAGATGGGTGGCTCTTCGGCGGACGACAACGCCGAAGACGGCTATCATATTGACGACGTGAGCGAACTGGCGCGCGAACCCACCCTGATCAACCTTGTCAACCTGATTATCTCGCAAGCGATCGGCGAGCGGGCCAGCGACATCCACGTCGAGCCATTCGAGCGCGACCTGAAGATCAAGTACCGAATTGACGGCGTGCTGCACGAGAATCCGCCGCCCCCGAAACGCTTTCAGGGGGCAATTGTCTCGCGTATCAAGATCATGGCCGGCATGGACATCGCCGAGCGCTACATCCCGCAGGACGGGCATATTCGTATCAATTTGCCCGATGCCCGCGTGGACATCCGCGTCTCGACCGTTCCGACCATCCATGGCGAAAGCGTCGTCATGCGCTTGCTCAACAAGAGCTCGCTGTTGATCACGCTCGACGATCTGGGCCTGGCGGCCAAGACGCACGACCGGTTCATCCAGCTCATCCATCGCCCTTACGGGATCATTCTGGTTTGCGGCCCGACCGGCAGCGGCAAGACGACAACGCTTTACGCCGCCCTGACCCGAATTTACACCTCCGAAAAGAAGATCATTACCATCGAAGACCCGGTCGAATACGAACTCGACGGCGTCAATCAGATTCCCGTGCGGCCCAAGCGCGGGTTGAGTTTCGCCAACGGGTTGCGCCACATCGTCCGCCAGGACCCCGACATCATCATGGTGGGTGAAGTCCGCGACGTCGAAACGGCCGAGATCGCCATTCGCGCCGCGCTGACCGGCCACTTAGTGTTTAGCACGCTGCACACCAACGACGCCTCGGGCGCGATCACCCGATTGATCGACATGGGTGTCGAGCCGTTCCTGGTGGCCTCCTCGACCCAGGGCATCCTGGCCCAGCGGCTCGTGCGCAAGCTGTGCGACCACTGCAAGCAGGGATTCCACCCCGATCCTGTGATGTTCAAGGACTTCGATTTCCAGATTTCCGATTTGCCCGAGGCGGTCTATCGTCCGGTCGGTTGTGAGGACTGCCGCAATCGCGGCTATCTGGGCCGGACGGGCGTCTTCGAGATGCTTCTGATGAATGACAAGATTCACACGCTGGTTCTCTCGCGCGCTTCGACGGCCGAAATCCGTCGCGAGGCGCTCAACACGATGCTGCCCATGCGCCATGATGGCTTTCTCAAAATCTGCAAGGGCATAACCTCCATCGAAGAAGTCCTTCAGGCCACCGCCCAGGAAATGCCGGCCGAAATGGAAGCGGCCGCGACGGCTCGAGCAGCGGCGGATGAGGCGGCGACGAATGGCAAGGATGAAGGATGAAACGGAAGGCGGAAGGATGAAAAATGAGTAGGAGCACAGAAAACATGGGTGACAGGGAATGGGTTTGCCGCGGTGGTTCTCCGTTCATCCTTCATCTTTCATCCTTCCGTCTTTGGAGATAGGACATGGCGGATTTTAACTACAAGGCGATAACGGTTGAGGGCGAGGTGGTCACCGGTGTCCTGGCCGCCCCCCATCGCCGGATTGCCTTGCAGAGTCTCGAATCGAAAGGCTTGACGCCGACCGATCTGCGCGAAGTCGAGGCGGCTAAGTCGGGCGGTTCGTTCTGGGAGCGACTGCTGGCGAGCGGCGGCGAACGCACGCCGCGGATCAAAGGGGCCGAGCTGACCGAGATGACCCGACAGCTGGCCACGATGATCAACTCCGACGTGACGTTGGTGGATGCGCTGACCGTCGTCTATGACCAGGCCGAGCAGGAATCGGTTCGCGCGGTGGTGGGGAAATTGCGCGATGCGGTCAAGGGCGGCGAAAGCCTGTCGGCGTCCATGGAGAAGCAGCTGGAGACGTTCTCGCCGCTTTACCTCAGCATGGTGCGCGTGGGAGAAGCCGGCGGCATCCTCGGCGACGTGCTCAACCAGATGTCCGAGCTGCTCGAGGCCGAGCAGGAGGTCAAGGGCGAGGTCCGGGCCGCGCTGGCCTATCCGCTGATTGTTCTGGCCCTCGGTGTGGCGACCGTGGTGTTGATCTTCACGTTCGTCATGCCGCGAATTCTGAAGATTTTCGAGGGCGTCGAGGCCGCGCTGCCTCTGCCGACGCGGATTCTGATGAAAAGCGGGGTGGTGCTGCGAGCGCACTGGTGGCACATCGGCCTGGGGATTCTGGCCGTTGGCGCACTGATCTATCAACTGGTTCGGACCGAGCGCGGGCGCGAGATATGGGATCGGATTCGGTTGCGTATGCCGCTGGCCGGAGCGCTGGTGCGCAAGGCGGCAATCGCCCGATTCAGTCGCTGCCTGGGGTCGCTCGTTCACGGGGGGGTGCCGTTGCTCGAAGGGCTCACGTCGGTCGGCGCGTTGTTGAACAACCGGGTCATGACCCGCCTGATTGACCAGGCGATGACCTCGATCAAGGAGGGCCGGTCGTTCGCCGACAGTCTTCGCAAGAGCGACCTGTTCCCGGCGATGGTCACGCACATGGTCGGTGTGGGCGAGAAAACCGGTCGGCTCGACCACATGTTGCTTCGAATCGCCGAGACGTATGAACGCCAGACGCGGACGCTGATCCGCGTGCTGATCTCGCTGCTGGCGCCGATGTTGATTATTTGCATCGCCTGTATGGTGGCGTTCATCGCGTTGGCTTTGCTGCTGCCGATTTTCAAGATGAACCAACTGATCCGATAACGAAACGATGAATGATGAACGATGAACGCGGAACGAAAAACCAAGAGCGGGCGGGCCGGAGGGCTCGATCCACGCCGCGCGGAGCTTTGTTCGGTGCCTTCATCCTTCATCCTTCATCGTTCATCATTCACGGCAAAGGGGGTACAGCCATGAGGGTTCGTAACCAGCGGCGGGGGTTCACACTGGTCGAGATCATGGTCGTCATCATCGTGCTGACGATCCTGGCGGCCGCCATTATCCCCAACCTGACGGGCCGCACCGATGATGCGCGTGTGGCGCGCGCGCGTTCGGACGTGGCCAATCTCGAGACATTGCTCGAGCAATTCCGGCTCGACATGCTGCGCTATCCGACGAGCGAGGAAGGGCTGGCCGTGCTGCGCGAAGCGCCCCAGAGCGACGATGTCACACGCTGGAAAGGCCCGTATCTCAGGAAGCCGGTCCCGCTCGATCCCTGGAGCAATCCGTACATCTATATCAGCCCCGGGGTCAACAACCCCGACTCCTACGACTTGTCCAGCTACGGCTCGGACGGCCAGGAGGGCGGCGAGGGCTATGCGCGCGATATCACCAGTTGGACCAATTATGACGATCCCGAAGGCGAAACGACGACCCGGTAGAACGCCCGCGTGGGCGTTCGCACACGACGGGCCGACCGGCCGCGCCGGGCGACCGGCCGGGCGCGCCTTTACGCTGATCGAGCTGATGGTTGTGATTGCCATCATCTCGATTCTCGTGGGCGCGCTGATGCCGGAGTTCTCGGGGACCTTTGCGAGCATGCAGATGTCGGCGGCAGCGGGCGAAATCGGCGACTGGTTGGCCTTTTGTTACAGCGCGGCCAGCGCCCATCAGACCGACTATCGGCTGAATCTCACGCCCGAGCTGGGGCGCGTCTGGATCACACGGGAAGTCGAATCCGAGACCGGCGAAACCAACTATGAACTCATTCCAACGCCCGGGATGCAGACCTATATCCTGCCCGAAGGGTTGCGGTTTGACGCTACGGATATGGAAGAGACGCTCAACCTCGGCGAGGAAGGCAGCTTCTACGTTCAGTTCCGGCGCGATGGCACGGCCGACTTCTGCCGGCTGCGAATCCTCTCGCAGCGCCTGGAGGGCATGGAGATCAGTCTGAATGGAATCACGGGCCGCGTCACGATCCGCCCGGTGCAGCTCGAGGAAGTCCCCGAGCAAGCCCCCGATCAGACGCGGGGACGGACGACAACCGCAGGATAGGCAACGATGGCTTGGAGAGTGACAGTTCGGAAAACTCAGCGCCTGCGAAACCGGCGGGGTTTCTCGCTTCTCGAAACCTTGGTGGCCGTTGCCATTTTTAGCGTCGCCATCGTCGCGATTATCGAAGGGATCGCGGCCAATTCGCGCGCCCAGGCCTGGATCGAAAGCGAGAGCCATGCGGCTGTGCTCGCCCAGAACGTCATGGAGGAAATCGAATACGTGCGCGATCTGCGCGTGGGAAGCGACGGCGGGGACTTCGAGGGCGACGACAGCCGGTACAGCTGGACGTCCGAGATTCTCGACGGCGAAACCGCCGGACTCTACGAGGTTCGCGTGACCGTCAACTGGAGCGAGGGGGAGGCCGCGCGCGATTTCCAACTCGTCACCTATCTGCACAAGAGCGACACCGAGGACACGTCCACGCTGCAACAGACCCCAACGTACCAACAGACCACAATGGGCGAGCAGACCGCCGCCTATTGATGAACGCGGAACGATGAATGAGGAACGGAAAACCGAAAGGATGAAGGTCCGGCGAGGCGCTGCAATTGCACGCGACGGGCTTCGCTCCGGTTTGTTCGTCGTTCATCGTTCATCGTTCATCCTTCATCGTTCTTCGAAGCGCGGCATGACGCTGGTGGAGATGTTGACCGCCATGATGGTGTCGGTCATGCTGATCGGGACGGCGTTTTCAACATTCTGGGCGGCCACGCAGGCCTGGGACAAAGCCAAACGTCGCACGGAAATGGTTCGATTGCTGGAAGGATCGGCCCAGGTCATCACGCGCCATCTGCGGGCGATTCAGCCGCCGTTCCTTCAAACCAACCCCGTGTTTCTCGCGTACAACGACAGCGACGAGACGGGCGATTATGATGCGGTCTATTTCTTGTCATCGGCCAATCCCCGGTCGCCCCGCGAACTGGCCATGTCCGACTTGTGCGAGATCGGGATTTACATAGACACGGGCCTGCCGGCGGACGAAACCGCCCAGCCGACCGAAGCGATGACCGGCGAAGCGACCGATCAGACGGCGGCGACGACTGAGCAAACCGCCGCCGAAACGGGCCAGGGTGGCTTGTGGCTGCGGATGGACCCCACCCCCGACGAGGATGTCGAAACCGGCGGGTATCTCATTGAGCTGGGCGACATGGTGACCGGGCTCAATTTCCGCTTCTTCGACGGCGTGGAATGGGTGGACGACTGGCTGGACGACACCCTGGTGCCCGAAGCCGTGGAGTTCACGTTGACCGTCAGCGATCCGATGGAACGCGAAAACCCCATGGTAATGACGCGTCTGGTCACGATTCCGCTGGCCAAGGCGATCAACGCCGGCGCGTTTGCCCCAAGCTCGGGAACCACCGGCTCCCAAACGAGCACATCAACCGGCGGCGACTCGACCGGCAGCGGCCAAAGCGGAGCGTCGAGCGGCGGGTCTTCGACGGGAAGCACCAGTGGAGGAAGCAGCGGCGGAGTGTCCTCGGGCGGCAGTTCCGGCGGCTCGACGACGCGCGGACGCTGAGGATGACGGCGAAACGAGCATGTTGAACCAAACGCACAATCGAAGATCGGTCGTCGGCGCATCGCGCGCCGCCCAGCGGGGGGCCATCCTGATCCTGGTTCTGTGGCTCCTGCTGATTCTTTCGCTGATCAGCCTGAGCTTTTCGTCCACGGTGCGAACGGGCGTCATCATCACCAGCAATCGCGCCAACAAGATCAAGGCCCGCTATTATGCCAAAGCCGGGATTGAGCGGACGATCAACGATTTGCTCGTACGGCAAGAGGAGTACTACAGCGAGACCGTGGGGTTCTACGACGATGAGATTCGCTTCGCCAACCAGCCCCTCGGTGACGGCACGTTTTCGCTGTTGACGGGTCGTCGCAACGAACAGGGGCTGCCGATTTACGGCATCACCGACGAAGCGAGCCGGTTGAACCTCAATGCCGCCAGCTCCGACGCCCTGTTGACCTTTCCCGAGATCACGACGGAAATGACCGATTCGCTGGCCGACTGGCGCGACAGCGACTTCGAAAGCAACATGGAAGGCGCCGAAGACGACTACTATCTGATGCTCGACGACCCCTATCCGTGCAAGAACCAGGATTTGCAAACCGTCAACGAACTGCTGTTGGTGCGCGGATGGACCCCCATCGAAGTGTTCGGCGAGGATGCCAATAACAACACTCTGCTCGACCCGAACGAGGACGACGGCGAGCTCTCGCCTCCGCTCGATGACGCCGACGGCGAGCTGGATACGACTCTGGCGACGTTCTTCACTCTCTGCACGCGCGACAAGGAACTCAACCCGAACAAGGAAGCGCCCGCCGACCTCACCGCGGCCACGCAGGAGGAACTCCAGCAGATCGAAGGAATGACGGAAACCCAGGCCCGCTCGATCGTCGCCTGGCGCAGCAACAGCCAGTTCACCTCGCTGGCCGGTCTGTTCGACGTCACGGTGGCCCAGCAAAACACAGGCACCGGCCAGTCGGGCAAGGGAACCGCGCTGCGGACCAGCGCGTCGAGGACGTCCAAGGCGGAGACGTCCACGGGCCGCCAGTCGCTGACGGCCAGCAAGGTCACTCCGACCAAGGGTAGCGGCAGCGGCGCAGCCGCCGCGACCACCCAGCGCGCGTTCACTTATGAGCAGATCGCTCCGATCGTGGACTGGGTGAGCGTGGGCACCTCCGACAAGCGCAATCGGATCAACATCAACACGGCGCCGCTGGAAGTCCTTCTGACGCTGCCCGGAATGACCGAGGAACTGACCAACGAGATCCTCACGCGCCGCTCCAGCAGTCTGGGGGCGTTTACGCGCAAGGGCGACCTGCGCGACGTCAACGGCATGACCGAAACGATCTTTCGCGGGTTGATTGACTATGTCACCGTTCAGTCGTATCAGTTTCGCGTCATCGCAGAGGGACGCCAGGGCGACACCAAGGCGGCGATCGAGACGGTGGTGGACCTGACAACTACCCCGCCGAGGTTCCTGTATTGGCGCGAGTGGTGAGATGAGGAGGCCGTGATCAGTGTTGAGTGCTGAATGTCTAATGTCGGATATGGAATGGCGAGCGCAAGGCAATCCGGCGGTGCGGTTGGTCGCTGAGGAATTCAGGATTGAGGGGCCGAGCTCCGGGCTTTGGACTCAGCACTCAGCACTCAGCACTCAGCACTTCGGTACTGCCAACTCCAGATCGGTGTGAGCTGCAATCCATGACGTTGAAAAAGCGAAGCGGACAGTACTGGGCGGTAGAGTTCTCGGGCGACGAGGTGCGTCTGTGCCAGTTCAGCGTCCAGGGCGAGCAAGTCGCTGTGGAGCAATGCCAGACTCGCGCGGCCGCCGACTTCGACTTCAAGCGGTTTCGCGAGGAGATCGGGGCCAACGGGGCGGGAGACGCGGACATCCTTTGCGCCCTGCCGCGCCGCGAGGTGTTTCTGAAACCCTTCTCGGTGCCGCGCAGCGAAGGACTTGACCTCGGCCAGATGACCGCCCTCAAGCTCGAGCAATCCTTCGGGAACCTCGATCTGGCGACGACCTTCTGGGGTTATCTCGAGGGCGGCGCGGCCGACGGCAAGAAGCGGATCCAGATCCTCGCGGGAGCGGTTTCGCGCAGCTACATCGAGCAGATTCTCGCGCAGCACTTCGGCGATTCGCAGCGCCCGGCGCTGATGGAGTGTTCGGCGCTGGCCGCAATCCGGGCGCACCTGGCGCTCCAGGCGACGCCGGTCTGCTGCGAGTTGGTGGTGGACTGCGCGCCGGACGGATTCTCCGTGTTTGTGGTCAAAGACGGCGAGGTCGAGTCCACACATTTCGTCCCCTCGAACCATACGCTCGATACCGCCGTCAACGAAATCCGGCGGCTGGTCGTGCTGCATCGCGGCAAGCGCGAGCAGACCGCCATTGAATCGGTCTGCTGCCTGGGCGGCGAAGTCGCCGCGCAGCTGGCCGCGGCGCTGCGAACTTCGCTCGGCATCCCCGTGGCCCACGGACTGGGCCCGGCCCCCGCGTGGATTACGAACGCCGCGGCGTTGCCGTCGGGCTGGGACCGCGAGTGGCATCGCGTCGTGGGGCTGATGGCTCTGACGAGAGCGAGCGCGCCGGCGGCGATCAACTTCCTGGCCAGCGTGGCGCCCCGGCGGCAGGCGAAAACGCTTCTGCCTGCCTTGACCCAAATGCGCGCGCCCGTCCTGGTCGCCACGCTTGTGCTTTTGCTGGCCGCGACGGTGTTCGCCCGCCGGACCCTGGTCCAGCGGCGCGAGGACAAGATGTCGGTGATCATCGAGAAAGGACATCAGATTTCGACCGATTTGCAGCACTATGAGCAGGCGCTGGCCATTCTCAGGCGATACAACACGGAGCGGTTCTCGCTGACGAAACTGATGATCGAGATTGCCGATTTGGCTCCCCCCGGCATCATGCTCGATACGTTGGCGTTGAACGCCGACGGCAGTCTGGCCATCACGGGCCGTTGTCAGAACTATGTCGAGGGGCAGGAGTTCATTCGCAAGCTCAACGAATCCAAGCTGTTCGCCAAGGCCGAGGCCCCTTCGCTTCGCAAGGAACGCGACGCCATTACGTTCAA